>Ga0299915_10004484_pt1 | contig 10179 bp, 10 predicted proteins | sample RVTome_13_FD_200263 | JGI IMG/M metagenome (GOLD analysis project Ga0299915, IMG submission 200263) | Soil microbial communities from uranium-contaminated site in the Upper Colorado River Basin, Wyoming, United States - RVT92D227 (version 2) ...
TTCTCGGCGAGGGAGGTCATCACGAGGAGCGAGTCGCCCAGGATCATCCGGTTCGACCAGCGCTGATCGTGCTGGTAAAACTCGACTTTCTTCTCGAAATCGTCGAGGCCGTTGAAGTCATCAAACAGGGTAAGCTCCGGCTCCTTCTCGCCTGCCTTCGCCGTCTCGCGCAGGTTCTCGATCAGCGCCTGGGGATGAATCTTCTCCTGGATGTAAACAGGCACAGCCGGCACTTGGAGTTCCTCGCTATCCTGCTCGTCCTTGCCCTTCCACACCAACTGCGGATCGAGGGACGGATCGCGCGGGTAGAGCACCGTCTTCGGCGCTCGCTCGTCGTCGGCCACGAAATCGCGCAGTTCGTTGGTCGGGATGTTCTTGCGCGTGTCCTTGTGTTTGACGGACTCGACGGGGATTGGCGGGTTAGTCTTTCTGGGCTTGCGTGGCATCGGTCATCCCCTCTCAGCGGGCCCTTCGGATTCCCTCAGGGTGAACTCCGGCGCGCCCGCCCTAGAATGGCAGGAGACAAGCTCCTGCCCTACGATTACGATCTTGTTCAGCGGGCGACCTGGTAGATGGCGGGACGATAGCGAGGAGGCGGAATGGGCTTCCCGGCCGCCTTGGCCGCCTCCAGCCACAGTTGCTTAGCCTTCTCAACTTCGGCTAGCGCCTCCTCAGGCGTGGCCCCGAAGGCGGAGCAGTACTCCAAATCAGGGATGTCGGCGATATAGCCGCCGTCTTCCTCGCTGTAGAAGATATTGATATGGTAGTCTGACATGCTAGTCCTCCACCCTAAGATTATACCTCTCGATGAGGCGGAGCAACTGCCGGATCTGGTAGGGCTTGGCCTCCCCGCGCGCCTCTTGGAGGTTCAGCATCTCCGGCACGTCGGGATGGGCGTAGAGACGGTGACTGCCTCCCGCGCGTTGGAGATGGAATCCCAGCCCCTCCACTAGGTTTACCAGATCATCGAAGGACACATTGTGCACGGCGCCCTGAAGCAGCCGTCGCAGCAGCGCCTTGCGGTTCATGCTTCTCCTCCCGTTAGCCCCAGGAAGCGCCGGATCGCGTTCTTCGCGTCCCACGGATCGGCGACCTCCAGGAACGCCCAGCGACCGAAGCCGCCGTGATTGTTGACGGCCGGCACCCAGAGCAGGCGGGCGGTGGAGACCTTGGCCTCCTTGTCCTTCTTCTTTTGTCCGGTCACTTCCAAGATCAGGTTCAACGGGTCTTCCGCGCCGCGACCGTCATCAATGCGCGCGACGAAGTCTGGAATGTAGTTGCTCTGCTCGCCCTTGTAGGCGTAGGGAATGTAGAACCCCAGGTTCTGGTTCTTCACGTAGCAAAGCACCTCGTCCATCTCTTCCAGGGACTGCGCAAGCTTCTGCTCCCACGAGCCGGTGTCGGCGACGACGTGGGAGATGTGGCACCTATTGGCGCGGGTTCGGTAAGTCTCCTTCGTCGTGTCGAAGTCCACGTAGCGAGTGGAGCCGACTGTATCGTATGGATGCAGGATCGGCTTGAGCGCCTTCTCGCCTTCGTTGGAGTGGACGATAGCCTGGTAGATGCGATCCGAGGCATCGTGCGCTCGCTCGATGAGCAACAGGAGCTGCGGAAAGGTGTTGTCCTTGCAGGTGACGCACCTGTGTAGCCACTGCTTGCAGATGGCGAGCACCTGCGGGAAGAGCCAATGCTTGACGCTGCCGCCGTCGTCGCGGAAGTATTTCTCCAGCGTGAACTTGGCGAGCAAGAAGGCCACCTCCTGTGGCCGCCGCTTCTTCAGATCATCCAGATCCATAATCACCGACTCGCCAACGATGGGAGCGTTTTCCGTCCAGGTCGGAACCTGCTCGGTCGAGAGCGTCAGGCAGGAGTCATCGGTGAAATGGGCAGTGAGCTTCTCGCTCGGCAAGTCGTATCGGTATCCCTGCAGGCGAGGGAAGGTGATCTCACAGGCGATGCGGTCTTCAATGGCGCGCACGCGGGTTGGGGCGGGGCCGGGCTTGGGCTCCGGCGATGATCCAGAGCAGGGAATGAAGGAGAAGGGAACGCCGTAGACCTCCGCATATTCGGCGGCCAACATGCCGTCGTCACTCGCCGAGTAACTACGTCGGCGCAGACCGCGACCGACCACCTGCTCGCAGAGGAGCTGAGTGCCGAAGGCGCGGACGCCGAGAATGTGGGTGACGGTGTTGGCGTCCCAACCCTCGGTGAGCATGGAGACGCTGACCACGCATTTCACCTGCTCGCCGAGTTTGCCGGGCTTGCCAACGGTGTTCATCACCTCGCGCAGCAAGTCTTCATCGGTGAGCTGCTCGGCATCGCGGCCAGGATAGCGGGCGCGGTAGTCGGCCTTGAACTCCTCGATCTGGTGGGCGGCGATCTTCTTGAAATCGGCGCTCATCGCCTCGCCCGACTCCAGTTGCTCGCTATCAATCAGGATTGAGTTCGGGCGGGCGCGCCACTGGCCGCCTTCTTCGTTGCTGAAGATCGGGAGCGCGCCAGGAACAACGACTGTGGAGTCATCCTCCAGCGTCTTCTCCCAGCCGGAAATATAGTCGTAGACGAGCTTGGAAACGTTCGTGTTGTTGCAGACTACGATGAAAACGGGCGGCGGCTGTCCATTGGCGACGGCATCGTGGTCCTTCTCCCACTGCCGGTAGTACTGTTCGTAGTTGCCGTAGAGGGCGTGAAGCGCGCCTTGGAGTTCGGCGGGCAACTGCGGTTCGCCACTGACGGCTTCTGTACCCCGTCCCTTTCGCGGCAGGTGCTCACGTATTCGGAACCAGAGATCACGGAAGGTAGGCTGCTCGCCAGTCATGCTGTTGTCGGCGACCGGCACGCGTGGAACTTTCACGATGCCACTCTCAATGGCATCTATGAGGGAGAAATCAGAGACTACCCAGGGGAAGAGTGTGCCCTCGGCATAGCCGGAACCGCGCAGGAAGAATGGCGTCGCCGAGAGGTCGTAGACGACTTTGACCCCAATCTTTCGCTTCGCTGCCTCCAGGCCAGAGATCCAGACGCGAGCTTCCTCGTCGCGCTTCTGGGCCTCGCGGCGCTCGTCGCCGGTTAGCTTGACCTCCTCGCCATCGGGCTTGCGTCGGTAGCAGTGGTGGGATTCGTCGTTGATGACCACGAGGTTCTTCTTGCTGCCGAAGGAGCGACAGACGCGCCGCACCATCTCGTCCGGCGTCTCGGTGAAAGCGCTTTGCTTGCCTTGATTGAGGATCGCCTTCGTGGTCTTGCTGGCGTCGCCGCGCTCTCGCAGCAGGAAAGCGTGGAAGTTGGTAATGAGGATGTTCGCCTGATTAAGGCGCTCCAAGTCATCCGGCGCGGCCAAGTCCCAACGGCGGTAGTAGTCGCCAGCCGGGTCCTTCGGCAGGAGCACGCGCAGGCGATCTTTGATAGTGATGCCAGGGGTGACAATGAGAAAGGTGTCGGTGAAGCGGTCGTCCTGGGGTCGGTCGAGCTTGTTGAGCAGATGCCAGGCGATCAGCATCGCCATGACCACGGTCTTGCCACTTCCCGTAGCCATCTTGAAAGCGATGCGGTAGAGCGCCGGGTTTGCGCCCTCGTTCGCCTCCCGCAATGTGTTCTCTATCCAGGCGTCGCCGTAACGGCGGGCAACCTCAGTAACGTAGATGATGGTTTCGAGTGCTTCGACCTGGCAGAAGAAGAGACGCTGAGTCGGATCGCGGTCGGAGCGCTGCCAGTACTCCAGCAATCGGCGAGTGGTGTTGGTGATCCCCTGGTAGCCGCCATTGCGCCAAACAGCGACTCGCTCGCGCATCTGGTTGATGAAGCGGTTTTCCTGGATGCGCTCCTCAGTCCACTCGGTATCGAGGACGAGCTGCTTGCCCTTCTTGCGCGGCTTGGCGACGGGGATGAAGTAGGAACTGACGCGTCGTTCCTCGACGACCTCGTTGGTGATCCCCTCCTCGTCGAAGCGGAAGTGCCGCTTCGGCTCCTCGTAAGGAGAATTGAGAACGGGATTCTCAATGACCACTTGTCTCATGGCACACCTCCGTCACCGTCGCGCTGGGCATCCCAGGAGCGGCGTGCCTTGTCTCGCGCCTTCGGGATACTCGATGTTTCCCAGACCTCCGTGATGCGCGGGCCGAACCCAAAGTCGTCTACCTTGTCGCGCCAGCCAAGCCAGATGAGGAAGTCGAGGACGCGCGTCATGCTCAGCGAGAAATGGGCCGTCGAGAGTTCAGCCTGTGTCTCCGCAAGGACTGACCGACGCGCCAGCAGGACGTCTCGGTATAGCTTGATGTAATCGAGGGTCGGCGACCCCTGGCGCACGATATGTGGGAAGTTCTTCCAGAGAAAGTCGAAGACGACGGAATCCAGGATCGGCATGAAGTGAGGTCGCTTCTTGTGCAGCACCTTCATCGCCTTGCCGCGTCCAACTTGCTGGGCTGAGGCGAAGAGGTCTACGAGGTCTGCCGCTGCGGCAAGCTGATCGTCGGTTGCCTCTTCGAGGCACGCGTCGTCAGGGATTCGGCGAAGGAGCGGCGCTGCATCGTCGGCACGCACGAGGAAGCGTATCGCGTCATTCAGGATGATGCGGGAGTAAATGCCGATGCTGCCGTAGATTTCGGTCAAGCTTACCTCGTTGCCGGGCTGCGTGGGGAGACCATCATATAGGCCATACCCGCGACGCGTAACGGCGCGTCGTTGTTCCGGCCGCGAGCTTTCCCAGACCGGTTCGGGAGCGTGGTCGAGCTTGTTGCGCCCCCACTCGTAGTACTCCCTCTGAATCGCCCTGGCGCAGTCGATCACTCGCAGCGTCTGGACGTTTAGAACTGATTTCATGAGTCTCTCCTGCGGCGTGCAGGTCTGGCTCTGGCAGTCGTCCCTGCTGGCTCAGAGCGCGCCAAGGAGTTCAGACTTCGCTCTCTCACCCACTCGCGGAGCAGTCCCTCGTCAAAGCGCCATTGCCTTCCGATCTTTGTGGCGGGAACCTTTCCGTGGCGGGCGAGCACGCGGAGCGTGTCCGCGTCAATCTTCAGGAGTTCAGATGCTTGCTGCAGGGTCAGGATATCGCCTGGCATGTGGCATACACCTCGATGTCCTCGCATACCGGTAGCGACCAACACGTTAGGGGTTGGTCTGGCACCTGTCAATACCGTTCGACTGCTTCCAGCAAACTCCTGCTTCCAGATATGAAACCAGGAGCGCCTTGGGCACGGGCGTCGTTTGACGCGAGCCGGCCAGCCGTGACGGTTATGTTCGCGAGGCCGGCCCGTCAAGCGAGATTCGCTCGATCTCCTCGACCAGGTCGAAGCTGTCCAGGGCGACGTAGCGCAATACGCCCTCGCTCCAGCCGGAGATGTAGGTCACGCCGGCTTCATTCTGCGGGGTGATGAAGTGCTCGTAAGGGTGGAGGTTATGATGTAGATGGGAATAGCCGGATCTGATGGCCACGTCAACTGATCAAGAGATACCATCGCTTCCAGTGGAACATCCGCAGGTAGGGCACCACATTGGCGAATGGAGTGCGGCTGTGTGGTGAACCGCGACGCCGTCACAGTGCTCGCAAGTGAAGACGGACAGGGCGGGGCCATCACTACCATCGGCGGCGTGTGCGTCACGTCGCTGCCAGGTCACTTCATTGGTAGCTGCAGCCTCCCAGGCCAGGTCCGCTTGTTGGCGCATGCGGGAGTAGAACATCGCCGCCCAGCGACGTTGGTGTGGATTCGGGCTTCTCAGCCAATAGCCGTAGGCGCGATACAGGTGGTCGACGATCTCCTCTGCAGTTGTCTGCGGCTCCGCGGCGTCAGGATGGCCGGGGTGTACGACTGCCAAATAGGCACGATAACAGATCAGCAGTAGGCCCGTCCGTCCCTGGCCGCCGAGGCAGTGCACAGCAACGCTGTTCGGCGCTGCAGATCGAGAGCGAAACCGGTGCATATAGGCACAAAGGCGAGCGACGAGGTGTAGGTGCGCGTCGCCAGGAGCCTTTCCATCGTCAATGGGCAAGTGGGCGAGCCGCAAACCGGGAGGTGTCTGATAGTTCATTGCCGACCGCTCAAGGAGCGATACAACCAGTCCGATCCCCAGTACAGAAGGTGCATGGAGAAGCTCTTCGGTGGGAAGGGGCATCCCTGCGAGCCCGCCACGACTGCGCGCAGGGGCTGCGAGCCAATAGAAGCCTATCGGCGCGACACCTCTTGCGTCAACCAGAGGCCTCGGTTCAGCGGCGTTTGCCTCAGGTTCCAGATAGGGAGAATCAGGGGACTCTTGCATGTCTATTCTGACTCCTCAATGTGCTGGTCACGTCGGTATTCCTCAAAGAGCAGATCAATTATGTTTTCCAGCAGGTTGCCGAGTTCGCATCTCTCGCACTTTCTCGCATGGAAAAACAGATCATTCATTTCTTGTTCTGGAACACGTTGCCCGTTGCTGAGCATCCGGAAAGTCGTCAGATGCTCATGACACACGCTCTCCTCGGGTTCACTGAGGGGTTCATTCGATGCGGGAGTCCATCTCACGCTGCCGAACAAGCGCGCCTTCATCACGCGTTCCTCATTGGTGATGGGCCTGGTATCCACATATCCTATGCAGTTGCAGACCTCTCTGAAGGCTTCTTCATCGCCAACAAGAGCGCGTAACTCATCGTACGTGAGTAGGAGCACTTGCCGGTAGGTAGCGATGCCCAACCTCTCCAGGAGCCGGACTGTTCGCTCTGACAGCAACCGGGCGCACCCTTCTTCCAGCGTCGCGTCCAAAGTTCGGCGGGGTATGCATGACCCACTTCGCAGGATTCGCTGAGCCAAGGTTAGTTCATCTTTCCCTTGGTTGACTCCACATTGCGGGCATTCATCGAGCCAAGCGTAGATAATGGATCTGCAATTGCGACATCGCGTCTTTCCGAGGTCCATTGTGAGTCCCCTCTTTTCGCCTGCACGGCGCTCAAGTCGGGTGCGGTGCGTCGTCAACGCACATCCCTATGCCTCCACACGCGCTGCCAGAGTCCGGCCGCACGCGACTCGGCCACTTGGAGTGCTTCAAGCTATGATAACATCCCAGTCCGAAAGCCAGGCTTCAGTATCGCCCCCGCAGCAGCGGACGGAACATCAGCGCCAGTGCTAGCATGATGAGTGCGAGGACGGCCATGGAGCCGAAGGCAAACGGCCCACCGCTGAACCTCCACAGGATGTAGATGACCACTCCTGCGCCGACGATGGTCACAAGGTCTCGCGCGAGCCGAGAAGACACGAGAAGCAGCACGGCAACGACTACGAGCGCTGTGCCACCAGACCAGGCAGGCAAGGGCGCACCGGCTCTTGCCAAGGAAACAAGGATGCCCACGAGTGCGAGCAGGGTCGCAAACCGGATAAGAGCGTCCATGTCTAATGCCTCGCTGCCGTGACTGGCGTGCCTTCCCACGTTGCCAAAGCGGCCGCGTTCTCCGCTATCTTGGCGAAGGCTGTAGAGACCTCCTCGATAAGCCCTTGAGGCCATGGCGGCGGAGAGGTCCGCGAGCCAAGGGCGAGTTCCGTTTGCGCGCATCGATGCTCGGCGACCGGACATTGGCCCGACTTCATTCTATGCCTCCTCCGAGAGCAGTTGGCGTAAAGCCGATGCCACCTGGCAAGCAACCCTCTCTGATGGATCGGAATGCCCACTGGCCCCGCCGAGATAAGCACACCTTCAGCGTCCAGCGCCTGGACGTAGACCTCGCGGGATATCCCTTCCAATTCACCGGGCACGAAGGTGGGCGTGTACCGATGGAAGGTGTGTTCGCATCCTGGGGCCACTTCCACTGGTCGAATACCCGGGATGCCGGCAAGCCTTTCGGACAGGATGCGGAAGGCCGCGCTTCGTGCCGCGTTCCGACTGCCCAGGCTCTCAAGGTGCGCTGTGGCGATTGTTGCCGCAAGAGGATGGATTCGGTAGTTGTAGCCGAGTGAATCGATCATCCGCCGAAGGTCGGGGTCGCGTACATCCTGCGCCTGTCGAAGCGGGTGCTGCGTGCAGAAGACCGCACGTTCGAAGATGTAGTCGTCGTTGGTAACCAGCACGCCACCTTCGCCCCCGCACAAGGCCTTGCCGTAGCCGAGGCTGAAACAGCCAGCGTCCCCCAGGGTTCCCACCTTCTTGCCCTGGTATGTTGCGCCGGCTGCCTGCGCACAGTCCTCAATGATCGCGAGACCATGTTGCCGAGCGATTAAGGCCAACTCATCCATTGGCCCTGGATGGCCGAATAGATGGACGACGATGATTGCCTTTGTCTTAGGTGTGACTCGCGAGGCTACTGAGGCGGGATCGAGGTTGTACGTCAACGGGTCAATGTCAGCGAAGACTGGTGTAGCACCGACGAAGAGGACTGGCGAAACGCTTTGGCCCCAGGTGTATGGTGATACTATCACCTCATCGCCTGCGGCAACGCCGCAGACAATGAGCGCAGTGTGAAGTGCTGCGGTGCAGCTTGACAGGCCGAGGGCATGTCGGACTCCCAGGTAACTCGCAAACTGCTTTTCAAACTCGCGGACCGGCCCCCCACCGGCGATCGACGAGAGGTAGCGCCAGTCCCGCATACTCTCGCGCACTGCCGCAACGACGGCCTCGGCGATACGAGGCTCGACTTGGCGGTCTTCAGGTTCCGCCAGGTTGACAGCAGGCTCACCACCTAGGATCGCGAGCTGGCCTGCAGACATGAGAGTGCCTCTACCTTCCCCGGAGCCGTAGGGCAAGTTCGTGCAGGCGGTTGTTGAGGGCCGCATGGTCGATGCCGCCAGTCTGATGATCCACGATGCCATCCAGGTAGTCAGGCAACTCCGCGTCTGGCCGCTTACCATTGCGGCCCATCCACGGCAGCAAGGAAGTCGAGGGTGTCATCTGGATGGCGGTCAAGGCGATGAACTGGTGCTGATCAGGATCGTAGTTGGGTTTGAAATCAAGGACAGCCGCCCGCAGTTGTTCACGCGTCACGGGGGAGTCAGGCTGACCATTGTCCTGATCGGCCCAGGTGCCGGCCATTCCGACGATCTCCTGGAGGGCACGGACCGTCGGGTTACGGAGGGACGGAAGATGGGCGATCTCGGAGACATCTACATCGTCGGCCAGCTTTCGACCTACCTGGTTGGCCACCGTTGGTAGCAGCTCCGCGACCTCGGTCGGGGTTGGATGAAGGAATGGGACCACTCTCTGGAAGCGATCCAAGGTCGCAGGGTCGAGTAGGTCGGGGCGGTTAGACGTGGCAATCCAGTACACCCCTCTGTTACTGTCATCGCCCATGAACTCCCAGATCCGGCCCATAAGGCGCTCCTCAACACCTCCGCTCAAGGACTGCCCCCCTCCTCGTCGCCCAAGCACCTGGTCTATCTCCTCCATCCAGATCAGGCATGGCTTCAGATTGGCTGCTACCCAGAGCACCTGCTCCAGGTTACGCTCAGACGCACCAACGAGGCCCTCGCGCACCATGCGCATGGCCAGGCATGGAAAGCCCAGTTCCTTGGCAAATGCCAGCACGAGATGGCTCTTTCCACAGCCAGGAACGCCGATCAGCAAAATCCCTCTCGGGACACTGCGCGAGCCAGAGCGGAACAGTGGAACGAGTGCGCGGAGGTGCTCGACCGCATGGCGAAGGCCCTTGACGCTCTCAAACCCGATGAGCGGCTCATGAACCTGAACCATGCCGCGGCAGAGCTGGTCAATTGCCCTCGCCTTGCGTTCCCGGACCATCTCCCGATCCACCGGCTTGCTCACCGCCGCAGCATGGCGGAAGAGATCCTCAATCTCGGTGTACGGTACGCCGCTTGTGATGCGCGCCAGTTCGTCTGGAGTCAGATTGGGTGCCAGCTCCCCGATGTCCGTCCGACGCCGCTCCGCACGCAGAGAGCAAAGGAACTCTATGAAGGAACCCCGCTCCGGCAGACTCGGAAGGTCAATGGTGATCCGCTGGAACCCAGACCCACCGCGAGTAAGAAGGTCGCTGATCTGACCCTCGTAGCTGATCAGAATAAACAGGTTGTCGGTGCCCCTTATGCCGTCGTCTGTGCCCCACGAGTGGAGCATTTCCCTGGCGTGCACCTGATCTGGATTCAGGATAGCCGTCATGCCCTGGGCGCTTGGGACAATGTCGTCGGCATAGTCCAAGATGAGGGCAACCTTCTCTTCTCGTCGCCGCAGTATGCGCGAGAGATGGTCGAGAACCTGCCGTTGGTCACG
>Ga0299915_10004485_pt1 | contig 10175 bp, 8 predicted proteins | sample RVTome_13_FD_200263 | JGI IMG/M metagenome (GOLD analysis project Ga0299915, IMG submission 200263) | Soil microbial communities from uranium-contaminated site in the Upper Colorado River Basin, Wyoming, United States - RVT92D227 (version 2) ...
AGCCGTCGAAGATCTTGTCGCGGAACATATGCTCCCGGCGGTAGGCCCTGTAGCCCTCTTCTTCCATGGCGAAGTACTTGGCGACGGTGCGGGGATCGAGAGCCAGGGCCTTGGCGATCGCGCCCTTCGAGTATCCCTGCCGCCTGAACGTTTGCACCTGTTTGAACATCGCTTTGTTGATCATTCCGGCTCCTGTAAGGTTTCTTTCCACCTTACAGGAGTCCTCGTCCCCTGGGAATCCCAGTTACCAGAGGTATGGGATTTCTGTTTACCATACCCCTGGGATTCCTGTTTACCGTTACCATGGGATTTCAGCTTACCATTTCCAGCGTCCTGGCCAAGACCCAGCTTCTGATCATCGACGACTGGCTGCGGAATCCACTCACCGATGTCCAGACTCAGGACCTTCTCGAACTCGTCGACGACCGCTACAAACGCACATCCACGGTCCTGGCCTCTCAGGTCCCGGTCGCCAACTGGCATGAGAGGTTCTCGTCGCCGACGCTCTCCGACGCTATCATGGACCGCGTCGTTCACAATGCGTATCGGCTCGAGATCACGGGAGAATCGATGAGAAAGCAGAAATCCTTGACTCAATCCGGCCATAAGGGGATATAATGATCATCCAGCGTCGCTTCGCTCCGACACGTGGCCTGTTTAGACCAGAATCGGTGGCCAGATTCGCCAGAATACGCAGCCTTCTCCCCAATTGCTCGTCTCGAAAAGCATTTGATTATGTGAAGCTTAGGCAGACCTTTAAATATGCTATCCTATGCTAAGAGTCGATTCCAAGGATTAGTACTGGGATGTCGATGTCAGCTATGCCTCTTTTATCCAAATCCCAAAGGAATTGTTCAAAATAGGAGACTCCCGTGCTCATCTCATCAGCAAACGCTTTGACTGGTACAATTTCAACTCCGCAATTTATATAGCAAAGCTTATGAAAAATCGTCATTTTTGCACAAACGTTATAAACCATAAAAGCGTACTTTCCGAACTGAACCTCAACGCCAAGCTTCTCTTTAATAAAATCCATTTCGCGGAAGGCGCTTCTGCTATACGAACGAACGTGATATTCTTTTACGAAATATTTCGTGGGATAATCGCATTTAACACGAACTGGAGTCCAGCCTTTTGCTCCAAAGGCCTTTTTAAAATCTAGATTAAGCGCGGAGGGATTAAATAGAATACGTCCCGGCATAGTTTTTTCCTTACTTTTCTTTGTTTTATGTATTGGGGAATCAATAGAAGAAATCACCTCCTCAATTTCTTTAAGCAGATGTGGATATCGACTTTTGACCTCTTCTTGGCCTTTATTAAAAGAGTAAATACCGACTATTTTCATTTTTTCCCTTTTTTTTCATTCCATTCAAGTGGAATCTGAGATACTTTTTCACGACCTGTTGGTTGATAAACAGGTTTACCAAGACGCCGATAGCGAAGCGTCCCAGAGTACAGATCTGCGATCCTCCTCTGTATTTCTTCGCAATAAGCGATCTCCTTCTCGCAAGCCATACCACGACGGTTGTGCATCAAAGCTGCTATAATTGCGGACCCAACCCCAGCAAAAGGATCTAATACCCAATCCTCTTCATTAGTAAGTGCTAGGATGCAACGCTCAACTAGCTCTATTGGGAATTGGCATGGATGAATCGATTTTTCGGGATGATTTGCCTTCACGTTCGGAAATTCCCATACACAACTCTCCCAGTCGTGTTCAATTACTCGCCAAAAGTCTGATGGATTCTTTCCTAAGGGATTCCCGGACGGTTTACCATAATTATCGCCTGGCTTATAATTAGTTTTGCCCGGATACTTTGAGGGAACTCGGACAGCGTCAAGATTGAAAGTATATTTGTTGCCCTTAGTGAACCAGAGCAGAGTTTCATATCTTCCAGAAAATCTTTTCGATGCATGTAGCCCATGCTCAAAATGCCAAATCACTCGATTCCTTAGGTGTAGGCCATGCCGTTTGAAGAAGGGATAAAAGAAAATATCCAGTGGGAACACTTCGCTCTTTTTGACATAGTTACCAACTTGCCAGCAAAGGGAACCTTCGGGATGCAGGGCCCTAACAAGCTCATCGACAATGGGACCTAGTTTAAATAGGTACTTGTCTAGCTCAGTTTCCAGTTCATATTCTTTCCCCAAGTTATATGGAGGAGAAGTAATTATCAGTTTAAATATACCATCTGGGACACGCTTTAATATTTCACTAGAATCTCCTTTAGCAATAACGATCTTCGCATCCTTGCGATATGAATTATAGATATTAGGCATTCTTTCTAGGAACATTTCTGCATAACCCATAGGATCGCTTTCTACTTTCTTATTCATCTACTTTTCTTGAATTTAGGATAAAATCCTAATCAATAATATTCAAGATAAATATTATCACTAGAATTTCGACCCATATATCATTCATAGAAGAAAACTCGATCCATTGCCCCATATTTTTTACCTCAAAGCTTAGAATTATCGAAAGGCAAATTTAAACACCCTACATAATTAAGGATCATTTGCTATTTTGAGTCAGCGTTATGCCTGTGACACCAGGGAGATGGGTGCTTTTCTAGATATGCTTTAAAATCGAGTGCTGCTATAATTAATTCTTCGCCAGAATCTGTCACAGATCTAGTTTCCTTGGTGATTGGCAGGGCCTCAGCATAAAATCTGGGAAAACTTTCCCAAAATATAATTTGCACAGGACTTTCCGAATATCCTCTTCCTACGCGGCCCGCCTTCCCCGCTATTTCGTCAGAAATTAGCTTAAGCTTTCCTTTAAGGCAATGGCCTGTCCAATTCATAGTGGGGCTAGATAAGTTTCCGCGGGTATCTTCATCAACAGATCCACGCGTTATAGCAATTCCAAAGGCGCATTCTGGGGGGACAAATTTATTAACGAAAGATAACTGGCTAGTAAAATAAAGTATCCAGCACGCTGCTTGAAGACAATCTTCAAATGTTATAAAGTAACCATAACGGAGATCGCCACTATTAGTTTCAGTTTTTGACAATTTGCCGCCAAGGGCGATGATCCAATTCTCAGCAATGTGATGGAGAATCTGATCTATATGCTCAACATTTATCTCAAGTTTTTTCGCATGTACGGAACGAGTACCGGATAAATCGTATGCTAATATGTAACGTATATCCCCACCAGCTTTTGATGCATGATAGATGTAGCTACTATAATGATTTTGAGAACACTCCCGACAGCTTAGGGCATATATAAAGTTATTTATGAAAGGGATAGCATTAAAAAGTATTCGCTTAGCTTGATCTCCATATTTAGATGCCTCAGAATAACCTAATCTTTCTAGTTCCTTTACTAACTGTCCTTTTTTATTCTGTCTGCTGGATTCGGCCATTGAAATAATCGCATGAGCTAACTCATGGAGAACTTCATATAATTTATTTTCTGGAAATACTCGAGCTCTTTTAACAATTGCTTCAGCTTCGGCCTTTGCTAGCGGAGCAAGATGACCCAATCTTGTACAGCGCGCAGTGAGCCTCATTAACCTATTTTCTTTCTCAATATATAGTTCATTAATAAGCTCCAGCTTGAAAAGGGCTCCTTCCTTGTGTTGCTTAATATGCTTTAGAGATATTTGATCTGTCGAAATAGCATAATCTAGAATTTTCTCTAGGTTATGAGCAATATAATCCGTCCCTCCATATTTACCAGTTGTGATATTTAATAGTACAGCGCCCGCATAGCCTAATTGATTACATAGAAATAACGCTGCCTCTAGAGGAGTCCTATTTGAAGCAATTCGAGAATCCCTACTTAAAATGGCTGCCTCTTCTTCCTTTTCTTGTTTCCGCTTAAATTTAAGATCCTTGTCTTCATCTGATCCAGTCTTTTCCCAAAGATCTGATGGAATATCTCGCCAATATCTAGTGCTACTCTCACTTAGTATTACTTCACTATAATCGCCAAAAGGACCTTTTTTAGAAACGATAATCCCATCAAAATTCCCGCTTTCGGTATTCGAGATGATAGGAAAGACTTTGCTTATTAGCCAAGCAGGCGTGGGTTTTGACTGAGAGTAGATGATAGTTGCAGCATATACTTCAGCATGATGATACTTTGGATTTATTTCGGTTGCACGCAACGCCCTTGATAAAACATCAGAAGAGCGCAGGAAGGCAGACGCATAGTTCATATCGAAACAATAGTCTATTGCTGCATGGATTTGTTCACGGGTATATTTGGATAACCTCTCAAATAATTCGCTTCCAGTATAGCCCATAAATTTATAGTCTTTCCGAGGAATCCCAAGTTCTCGCTGTGATTCATATGCTTCTTTAAGAGACGCAAGTAATTCTTTTGCGGTTCCCAGAAAAGCAAATACTGACTCTGATTCTTTGTCTAGATTATTAAATGGAAGAGAAGGAGGTTTTTCACTGCCCTGTATTACGTTTGCTGCAATTTCTATTAGTTTGTGTCCAAGTTCAGGAAAATATCTTAAAAGATGCTTTTTTTCAAGAGTCGGCCAAACGCCTGCATCATTCAGCAAATCATATATATAAGGAAGCATTTGCAGTCTAGCGGAAAATACTTTTGCATCATATCGTGCTACTAATTGAGCCTTATCCGATCTATCGCCAAGACTCTTTAGAAATAGTGCTTCAATTTCTCCTACATTATGGTCAGCTTCAGCAATTGGATGTTTGATCATAGGCGAAGCAATTGGAGCTACACGCAGTATTTCGAGATGAGGATGATACCAAAGCCTCAGCTTCGGCGGGAAATCCCAATCCCCCGGAAATAGGTCTTCAAGAAGGATCGCGCTTGCACAGAAAGCCCCACGTCTGAAATAATTCAGCAAACGATTTTTTTCAGCAGCACGCGATAGTATCCTCGAGTATTGCCAAGGTTTCACAGAACTAGCTTCAAATAAAAGATGGTCATAAGTTGACGGCATTCGTTCGTTAAGTATCTGGTCGTGGATAAATGCCAACGCTTCCTGTCGCGTTACCCCTGAATATGTCTTTTGCGGAAAGGAAATCCTATCGTGTATATCAGAATGATAATCTTTATTCGGTTCCCCTGATGTAAAATCAAACAACGCTGTGAAGTGAATTGCACCAGTGGCTACTCCTTTTTCAATAAGTGAATCATGTACTTCCTTTAATGAGTTACAACTAAAAACCGCATCGTCAATAATCAAGAACCGACTTGCTTTTAATCGTTCAGAAGGCACATAGCTAAAGGCACGCGGATAAATTATGATCAGGCTTTTAGGTAAACGGTGTCTAATACGAGCTAGTGATAACTCTAATAGAATTGCTCCTTTTGTTTCAAGAGGAACAATAAAATCTGGTTTTATCTTAGCAATAAGATTATCTAGATGCTTGCCGAAATCTGATATAATTCTGGTGACGGATGAATGATCTGTTTCGCTCATCTTCCCTCGCTGATAGAAAAACGAATTAGTATATAATATTACTATTAATGTGTTAAAAAATCAAGACCACGCGTTGACCGTAGATTGCCGATAGGCACCTCCTTTTCAAGCGTAAAGTCTCCTGGTATAAGGAGTTTGAGAGAACTCATGCCCTCACCCGGTGGGTGAAAGACCTTAACCAGGAGGGCAGTATGATGATAACGCAAGGGATATTGCCGTTCAAGCTCGAACATACTGACAAACCGATCACTCCGCGCGGGGTGCTTGGCGCTGTTCGCCGAGGTTTGTAGGCGGCGATCAGAAGGGAGCCAAAAGCGGCAGCGGTGGCGTCGAGCGAAAAACGCTTAAAGCGGAGTTCAATCCCCCGGACCAGCCGGTTTGAGCCGTCTGGAAAAGATGATTCAGGCTGGGAAGCTTTTTGATTTCGTATCGGGTGTTCCCAGCTTCTTTGAGCGCCTGTTCGATCGCGGCCAGGTTGACGTCGGCCGGCACCTGGGTATCCTTATCCCCGACCAGGGCGGGGACGGGGCAGCGGACCTTTCGCAGCGCCGTCGCCGGATCGTAGCCGAGGAAAAACCGGTTCTAGGGAAAGTCGGCCAGCATTCCCTTGAGATCCGTGAGGAGCGAGTCCTCGCCGACATTCAGCTCCTTTTTCTCGGAGTCGCTCATTTCCGCAAGCGTCTCGGCGATGATACGATTAAGATCCGCCTCCGCCGCTTGGGCGGTTTGGCTGGTTTCTATCACCCGAAACATTTTTTCGTACATCCGGGCTTCCTTCCGGATGGCCTCAGGGCCGGCCCCCCGGCTTCGGAAGACGGCCTCGGTCTGCATGATCGCCAGGCGGTCTCCCTGGACCCCGGTTCCCGCCAGGAGGACGAGAAACGCCACGTCCGGATTCCGGGCCGCAACCATGGGGGCGATGAGTCCGCCTTCGCTGTGACCGATGAAGCCGATTTTGCGGTCGTCGCAGCGCAGGACGGCGATCCCCCGGCGCGTCAGGGCGTCGGCCCAGACCAGGAACAGCCGGTGGCCGGCGATCGTCGAATCCCGGTCCTGGGGGCCGGAACCGCTGACGAGCACGGCCGCGGGAAAGGGGCCCGGGCGGGGCGGCGCTCGCGCTCCGAGGAGAGGGCGGGGCTCGTAAAGTTCGGGGCCGTTTCCCTTATTGTGCGAATAATTTCGCATGAAATATATCTTGAAATAGTATATAAGAAGTGCTATTATTCATTTATTAATTGAACTATTACGCTTTTGGTGTAACATGGAAACCATATCAGGCTTAGGGAAAAAGGACAGAAAAAGGCTCTCGGCGATTTACCGGGAGACGAAGGGAACTATTTCCGTAAGGGAGGCGGCCGGCATCCTGGATATCGATTCTGCCGATGCATCTAAGATGCTTTCTCGGTGGGCGCAGAAAGGCTGGCTTTCCCGCGTTCGGCGAGGCTTATACGTGCGCGTGCCGCTGGAGTCGAGCACTTCCGATATCCCGCTCGAAGATCCATGGATCGTCGCCGACCGTTTGTTTTCCCCCTGCTATATAGGGGGATGGAGCGCCGCGGAATACTGGGATCTCACCGAGCAGATTTTTCGCACGATTGTCGTCATGACAACCAAGAGACCCAGAGATCGCGCCCCCGTCATAAAGGGAACGAGCTTTATGCTCCGCACCGTGTCTGAGAAAACATTGTTCGGAACAAAGTCTATATGGAGAGGGCAGGTCAAAGTGTCCATCTCCGATCCCTCCCGGACCATCCTCGACATGCTGGCGGACCCTCGTCTCGGCGGTGGGATACGCCCGACCCTGGACGTGTTCTTGAATTACATGAAATCCGAGAACAGGGACGTTCCCCTCCTGACCGAATATGCCAAACGCCTGGGCAACGGAGCCGTTTTCAAGCGTCTTGGATTCTTGATGGAACGCTATGCTCCCGATCAGGCAGCGGCCGTCGCTTTATGCAAGAATCAGCTGACGAAAGGGCTCGCCAAACTCGATCCCTCTCGGAAAGCCGGAAAGTTGGCGACCCGCTGGAGGCTGTGGGTGCCGGAGAATTTGGCCAAGGAGGGGAAAGATTTCCGTGAAGGGACGGATTTACTATAAAATGAGGAATTGGCGGCGAAGGCTGTCGCGCGATCCGGGCTTAATAACGCGGTACTGACTTGGAAATACGGCTCGACTTCCGTTTCTGGCTCTCCAGGTTTTGAAGGTTCCAGTTCAAGGTCTGGCCGGCCATCTTCTTGTCGGGATTATCGTCCCTGAGCAACTGATCCGCCAGGTCGGGCGGATACTCGCTTTGATTCTTTTTCTGCATCTTGTCCGCGGCGTTGTCCACGGTCGCCTCGATTTCCCGAAGGACGCGGAGATAGCGGTGATTTTTCTTGAAGACCTGCTTTCGAAGCTCCTTCAGCATTTTCTTGGTTTCGGCCCCGCTTTTCTTGCTCTTCGATGTCCTGATGGTGGCTTCGGAGAGGAAGGCCAGGTCACTGACGTCGCGTTCTTTCATGATCCTATCCTAACACGTCCCGAATGCTCCTTCAAGCCGCGCCTCCTTCACTCCAGGCCGATGGGCTCGATCCCGGCCAGGAACGGCGTCGCGGCATTCCCTCCGTCGCCGCGATAATCCGCGGTCCACTCTTCCCTCCACTCGCGGCAGACCGTGAGAATAATGGCTTCCTTCCGCGGGGGCAATTCGATCTCCAGAAGCCCCGTTTTTCTGTCCTTCCACAAGGCGACCAGCCGGGCGGGCTCCTTTCCCGGGGGACGGCTCCTCAGGGCCATTCCGAGGGAGGTCAGGGTCAGGACCGAGGAGCCGGGGTCATCGGCGAGGACCGTGGCGTAGCGGCTGGGCCAGCGCGCCGCCATTTGCGGGCCGTCGAGAAGCAGGGCGATGACCAGGGTCGGCCCGACGGCGCGGACGACCGCGGCCACGGGTTCCTGCCGCGCCAGATCCTCGCAGATCAGGGGGCAGATCGTTATGGCGTCCGTGAGCGGGATGAAATTGAGCTCGCGCTTCTCGATCTGGATCCCCTCCCACCAATTCTGATTCGGGTCCAGGGCGCTCCCCAGGTGATACTGGCGGATCTGGACGTCGTCGAGGCACCATCGATGGTGTTTGAACTGTCTCCTGCTATGGAGGGCCCGGTCGGAAATACGAATGATGAATTCCGCGTAATTGGACCCGAGTTTGCCGGCCGACGGCGGTCTCCGGACGCCCGCCAGGATTATCGGCATCTGCGCTTCTTTCTTGAGGCGTTCGAGAAGCCGGCTCAGGTCGGGGCACGAGAGCGAGGACTCCGGAAAGACGATCATATCGATCGCGCCCACCCTGGACCGCCCCTCGGCGATGAGTCGGGCGATCCTCCCGACATTGAGGGATTGCGACGACGAAAACTGGAAGAACGAGCTGTCGCCGACGCCCTTGAAATCGGTCGGCTTGATTTCATAGGGGAAAGGAAAAAGCATCAGGTTGATGGTCTCGCGGTCCGGCTTGAGGCCGGATGGAACCAGCTGCCAGTTGATCATCACTTCGGAGGTGGCGATCGTGAGATGATGGGAGAAAGACCGCAGCGTGGCGCCCACCTGCGGTGTGTGCAGCTTGGGAAGGACGCGAACCAGGTCGGGATTGATATTGGCCAGGGTTCCGAAGCGCGACAGCAGATAATAGGCCCGTATTGAGAAGTCGAGCTCCGCGTCCGTCGACATCGGCCAGCCCGTCGGCACGCCGAGCCCCCGGCAGGCTTCATCCGCGATCGCGTGAAGACATAAAATGGATTCGCACGTCTTCCATTGACGGGGCTTGGTCAGGCTGTTGACGCGCAATCCCTTCCCGCTCTCCAGCGCCTCCCAGCATTGCGTGAACTCCGGAGGCGCGGGGCCTCTCCTGACGGCGTAGGCGCGGATTTTACTCGCGATGTCGGGAAGCTCCGCGGTCCAGAAGTCGGGGTTGCGAGGCCAGGCCTTCCCTTTGGGAGGGGAAACGGCCAACCGGTAGGCCCCGGATTCGGCCAAAAGGCTGGAGGTGAGGGCGAATACGTTCGGAGGCCACTTCTTGAGGCTCTGCCAGCCCTTTTCCAGCGGAGCGAGGCAGTTCATGATGTCTCCGATCGTCCTGGCGGGAAGAACGTTCCTGGGCGCCACTCTTTTTTGCTTGTCCATAATGAATGGTTAATCTCCCCTTTTGATCACAACGGAATTATAGGACCGGGCGAGAGGCGATGTCAATGAACAGCAGTGGTGGGAAAAGGTTTGGGAAAAAGGCGGGAAAAAGGTGACACACACCAATTTCAGAAAATTGGTGTGTGTCACCTTTTTCCAGTTTTGACAAAGCGCTTTGATTGATATACCTTTGAGGCATTCAAGAGAGAGGAAGAGGGTCATGAAAAACAGAACGGCAATTGCACGGTTCTTCACGGTATTGGCGGCGGTCCTGGCGGCCGGGGCCATCTCGTTTAATACGGCGAGTCCCGATCAAGCCCCTGGGAAGAAATGGGTGAAGAGATACGACGCGGGGGGATATAGAGACGACCCCGACGACTACGCCAAAGCCATAGCCGTGGACGCTTCGGGAAATATCTACGTGACCGGACTCAGTTCGGGTTCAAGCACCGGCCGGGATTTTGCCACCATCAAATACAGCGGCGCCGGAAAGCAGCTTTGGGCGAAGCGATACAACGGACCGAAAAATAAAGCGGATGTCGCATGGGCCATGGCCGTGGACGGCTCGGGAAATACCTATGTGACTGGAAGCAGCGAACAATCGACCG
>Ga0299915_10004486_pt1 | contig 10174 bp, 6 predicted proteins | sample RVTome_13_FD_200263 | JGI IMG/M metagenome (GOLD analysis project Ga0299915, IMG submission 200263) | Soil microbial communities from uranium-contaminated site in the Upper Colorado River Basin, Wyoming, United States - RVT92D227 (version 2) ...
TTTGCCTGCGGCGTCGAACATACGGCGCGGCTGGCCGAGAAACTCCTCGCCGCGGGCGCGCCGGGCCTCCATCTCTTCATCATGGGCTCGGGCAAGGCCGAGGCTGCCGTCCTCGGCCGCATTTTCGGCTGAGAAGGGGCCGGCGCTTGAAACCTTCCCTTCGTGACCACCGCCGCGCCAAGGTTCTCGTCTTCGACGGGGCCACGGGGACCAGCCTGCACCGTTTCCGGTTGACGCCGGACGATTTCCACGGCCACACGGGCTGTCTCGAATACCTGGTCCTGTCGCGCCCGGACGTCGTGCGCGCCGTCCACGCCTCTTACTATGAGGTCGGGTGCGAGGTCGTCGAAACCGATACCCTCGGCGCGAACGGCGTCGCCCTGGAGGAGTTCGGCCTCGCCGACCGGGCCCTTGATATCAACCGGACGGCGGCACAACTGGCGCGCGAGGTGGCCGCGGATTACGAAATGCCCGGCCGGCCGCGCTACGTTTCCGGCTCGATCGGCCCCGGCACCAAGCTCCCGTCCCTCGGCCAGGTCACCTTCCGGGAGCTCAAGGAGGCCTACCACGTCCAGGCCTCGGGGCTCATCGACGGCGGCGTCGACCTCTTCCAGGTCGAAACCTGCCAGGATATCCTGCAGGTCAAAGCGGCCCTCGCGGGCGTCCGTCAGGCCCTGCGCGAGCGCGGAGTCGACCTGCCGGTCATTGTCCAGATCACGATCCAGACGAACGGGCGGATGCTCCTGGGAACCGACATCGCGGCGGCCCTCACGGCCTGCGAGCCGTTCCCGCTCTTCGCCTTCGGCCTCAACTGCGGCACGGGCCCGAAGGCCATGGCGGAACCGCTGCGCTTCCTCAGCGGGAATTCGCCCTTTCCGATCGCCGTCATGCCGAACGCCGGCCTGCCGGTTCTGCAGGACGGAGAAACGGTCTACGACCTCGAGCCGGCGGAATTCGCCGCCGACATGGCGGGCTTCGTCCGCGATTTCGGTGCGGGCCTCGCGGGCGGCTGCTGCGGAACGACGCCGGAACATCTGGCGGCTCTCGTCCGGGCCGTCGAGGGCCTTCCGGTCAGGGAGCGGGATGTCCGGCCCGCGCCCGCGGTTTCGTCCCTGTACCTTTCCCAGCCGCTCGCGACGAGCCCCCGGCCGCTCATCATCGGGGAGAGGACGAACGCCAACGGCAGCCGTCAGTTCCGTGACGCTCTGATGGCCGGCGACCTCGAGAGGATGACGGCCATCGCTCTCGACCAGCAAAAGGAGCTGGCGCATGTCCTGGACGTCTGCGTCGCCTACGCGGGCCGCGACGAGGCCCTCGACATGTCGCGCTTCACGGCCGAGCTCGCGACCCGCCTCGAGCTTCCGCTCATGTTCGACACGACCGATACGGCGGCGCTCGAGGCCGGGCTCGAAAGGACGGCCGGCCGGGCGATCATCAACTCCATCAACCTGGAGGACGGCGGCGCACGGGCCCGCCATGTCCTCGAGCTGGCCCGGGAGTTCGGCGCGGCCGTCGTCGGCCTGACCATCGACGAGCAGGGGATGGCCCTGGTCGCGGAGCGGAAACTCGAGATCGCCAGGCGTCTCCATGACCTGGCGACGCGCGAGTTCGGGCTCCGCCCTGGCGACCTTCTCTTCGACCCGCTGACCTTCACGCTGGCCTCGGGCGACCCGCAGTATCGCCGGGCGGGCCTGGAAACGCTCCGGGCCGTCCGCCTTCTCAAGGAAGAATTCCCGGCGAGCTTCGTCTCGCTCGGGGTGAGCAACTGCTCGTATGGCCTGCGGCCCGAGCTCCGTCATGTCCTGAACTCGGTCTTCCTCTTTCGGGCCCTCGAAGCCGGTCTGGACGCCGCTATCCTCCACGCCGGCCGCGTCGTTCCGCTCGACCGCATTCCGGAGAGGCTCGTCGCCTTGTGCGAAGACCTCATCTTCGACCGCCGCCCGGACGGCCGCGACCCGCTCCGGGCTCTGCTCGAGTCCGGGCCGGCCGGCGTCGAAAGAGGATTCGCCCGGGAGGGCGCGTCGCCGGTTGCCCTTTCCCTCGAAGAGCGCCTCGTGCAGCGCATCGTCGAGGCCCGCGCCGACGGCCTCCACGAGGACCTCGACGCCGCCCTCGAACGGCACGCCCCGCTGGAGGTTATCAACCGCTTTCTTCTTGAAGGGATGCGGCGGGTCGGGGAGCTCTTCGGCGCGGGCCGGATGCAGCTGCCGTTCGTCCTGCAGGCCGCGGAAACGATGAAGGCGGCGGTCGAGCACCTCAGGCCCCGCTTGCCGCGGTCGGCGTCAATCGCGCGGGGCCGGATCGTCCTCGCCACGGTGCGCGGCGATGTCCATGATATCGGCAAGAACCTGGCTGCGGTCATCCTGGGCCATAACGGGTTCGAGGTCGTCGACCTCGGGACGAAACAGACGGCGGGCCAGATCCTGGCCGCCGTCCGGGAGCGCCGGCCCGACGCCGTCGGCTTGAGCGGGCTCCTCGTCACGTCCGCCCGGGTCATGGAGGAGGACCTCCAGGCTTTCGCCGCGCAGGGTGTTACGCTGCCGGTCATCTGCGGCGGCGCCGCTCTCACCCGTCGTTATGTCGAGGACAGCCTGCGCCCCGCCTACGGCGGTGAGGTCCACTACGCTCCTGACGCCATGGCCGGCCTCAGGCTCATGGAGGAGATCATCAGCCGGCGGGGGACGCAGGGGGCTAGGGACGCAGCCCCCGAAAAAACGGTCAAGCAACAAGGCCTGCCGGGCCCGCCGCCGGAGACAAGCCGGCCCGCGGCAGGAGAGCCAGTCCGTTATGTTGCGCCATCTTCCCCGCCTCCCTTCTGCGGACGACGGCTCGTCGCGGATATCCCGCTCGGGAAGGTTCTGCCGTTCTTCGATAGGAAAGTCCTGTTCAACGTCCGCTGGTCGGCGAAGGGGTCCGGCGGGGAGAAGGCGCCGGGGTCCTACACCCGCTCCGAGCTCGAGAAGTTCCTGGCCGCTCTCATCGAACGGGCGGAGCGGGAACGGCTCCTCGACCTCAAAGCCGTCTACGGCTATTTCAAGTGCCGGTCCCGAAAGGACATCGTGGACGTCCTGGATGACGCCGGCCTGTCCGTCCTCGAATCGTTCAATTTCCCGCGTTCGAACTGGCCGCCTCACCGCAGCCTGGCCGGGGAGTTCCGGCCGGAAGGGGATACGATTGTCTTCCAGCTGGTCACGGTGGGCGCCGCCGCCGCGGACGAGGGCACCCGCCTTTTCCGGGAGAACCGCTATCGCGATTATTTGTTCTGGCATGGGTTTAGCGCGGAGCTGGCAGAGGCGCTGGCCGCCTACATGCAGCATTTCGTCGAAGACGAATGGGGACTCACAAGGATGAAATCGGCCGCTCCGCGGGCGGCCGGTCGCGCCGCGCGGGCCCTGACACGGCGCCTCAGTTTCGGCTATCCCGGCTGCCCGGGGCTCGAGGACCAGCCGGGCCTGTTCCGCCTCCTTCATCCCGAGGAGATCGGCGTCACGCTCTCCGAGATCTACGCGCTCGTTCCGGAGCATTCGACGTCGGCCTTCCTCGTTCGCTGTCGCCGGGCCGGACGCCGGCCGGCCTGAGCGGCTTTCCTCGGAAGCATCTCCGTTTATGTGTTTTTAATAATGGGGGCCGAGGAGAGCCTCCTGCGCCCATTTTGGTCACATAAACGGAGATGCTTCCGCTTTTCTCGTTCGCGTTGACACCGCCTGGACCCCATGTTATCAATGATTCCGCGCAGTCCGGGCTTCCGCCGCCCGGGAGGAGGCGAGGTGAAGATCGTCCTGTCCGAGACGTTGAGCTACTGCTTCGGCGTCCGGAAGACCCTCCAACTCCTGGAAAAGCTCCTGGCGGAAAACCCCCATCGTCCCTATGCCATGCTGGGCGAAGTCGTCCACAACGAGCACGTTATCGAGGCCCTCAAGGCGAAAGGCCTTCGCTTCGTCGAGCGGCTGGCCGACGCTCCGCCCGGCGCCGTCATCGTCCTCCAGAGCCATGGATCCCCGCGAGCCGTTTATGAAGAGCTTGAGCGGCGGGGATTGGAATTCATCGACGCCACCTGCCCCATGGTCGAGGTCATCCACAAGCGGGTCCGCGAGGTCGAGCGGCAGGGCTACGTCCCGGTCATTATCGGCCAGACGGGGCACGAGGAGGTCCGGGGGATCGCCGGTCAGGTGGGCCGGGCCGTCATCGTCCGGACGCCGGACGAGGTGACGCCGGAGCTCTTCCGGGATATCGCCCGGGCCGGGGTCGTCGTCCAGTCCACGTTCGTCCGCGAGGACGCCCTGCGCGTCCTGGGCCGGATCCGGGACCTTGTCCCGGAAGTCGTCTTCTATGATACGATCTGCCAGCCGACCAAGTCGCGGCAGCGTGAGGTCGAAAAAAAATCCCGGCCCGCCGACACCGTCATTATCATCGGCTCGAAGCGGAGCGCGAATACGCTCCACCTTTACCGCATCGCCCAGAAGAACACCCCCTGCACCTATCTCCTCGACCGGGCCGAGGGTGTCGACGCGATCGAGATCCCGGCCGACGCGACCGTCTTCGTCGCCTCGGGTGCGTCGACGCCCGAAGAGCTCATCTTCGAAGTCGTCCGACGCCTGGAATCGCGGACATCTCCCGCGCAGAAGGCCGGGGCCAAAAAAGGCGGGACGTCCCGGGGCGGCCGACGAAGGAAAACCGATTCTTCACGAAGGTCGAGACGTTGAGGACAAAGGACGGATGCCGATGACCTTTAGCGCTTACTTCGACCGGACCAGGGCCTGCCTGACGGACTTCCTGGAGGTCTTCCTGGCCCGAAAGGGCCGGGAGCTCGCGGTCCTGAAGCCCTGGGGGCCGGACATCGCCGCGCGCCTGGCGGCCTTCACCTTGAAGGGCAAGATGATCCGGGGCGGGCTCGTCGGCCTCGGCTACGAACTCGCGGGGAGGCGCCTGGCTCCCGACGCCGTGCGGGCCGGCGCGGCCATGGAGCTCGCCCAGTCGGCGCTCCTCATCCACGACGACATCATGGACCGCGATGTCCGGCGGCGGGGCGAGCCGTCGCTCCATCAGCAGTATATCCGGCTCGGCGAGGCGGAGGGCGTCGCCGACCCCGTCCGCTTCGGCGAGGGGATGGGGATCTGCGCCGGCGAGATCGCCCTCTTTCTGGCCTTCGAGGCGCTCGCCGGGCTCGCCGCTCCGAAGGACCGGGCCGCGGCCGCGCTCGGCCTTTTCGCCCGCGAGTTCACTCTTGTCGGGCTCGGGCAGATGCAGGACCTCTCGACCGGCCATTCCTACCGTCCGGCGACGGAGAAAGAGGTCCTCGCCCTTTACCGTCTCAAGACCGCCCGCTATTCCTTCTCGCTTCCTCTCGGACTCGGCTGCCTGCTCGCGGGCGGCGGCCGGAGGTTACGGTCCGGGCTGGAGAAGTGCGGCGAGGACCTCGGTCTGATTTTCCAGCTCCGGGACGACGAGCTCGGGCTCTTCGGCGAGGCCGGCGAACTGGGCAAGCCGGTCGGCTCCGACGTCCGGCAGGGGAAGAAGACCCTGATCTACCTTCTCCTCGCCGAACGGGCCAGCGAAGCCGAGAAGAGGACCCTCGCGGCCGTCATCGGGAACCCGGCCGCCACGGACGCCGACATCGCTTTCGTCCAGGAGCTGGCCCTCAAGCACGGCGTCCGGGAAGAGGTCGGCCGGCGGGTCGAAGGCCTCCGCCGGCGGGCCGCGCAGACGATCCGCGGGCTCAGCGTCCGCCGCGAGCTCCACGAAGTCCTCGAAGGTCTCCTCGAATACAGCCTGACCCGCAGGAAATAAGAAAGGGCGACTATGATCGAACTCCAAGACGTTTCCAAGAGCTACAACAAAGGCGCCGTGCGGGCCGTGGACCGGCTGACCCTGACCGTCCGCCCGGGCGAGATCTTCGGCTTCCTCGGCCCGAACGGGGCGGGGAAGACGACGACGATCAAGATGATCGTCGGCATCCTCAAGCCGGACGCCGGCCGGATCCTCGTCGACGGCAAGGACAACCAGCGCGAAGCGCTGGCCACCAAAGCCGTCACGGCCTATGTGCCCGACGAGCCCGAGATCTACGAACGCCTGACCGGCCTCGAATACCTGAATTTCATCGGCGATGTCTACGGCGTCGCCAAGAAAGACCGTCTCGAGCGCATCGAGCGCTGGCTCGAGGCCTTCGAGTTGCAGCGGGCCGTGGGCGACCCCATCCAGACCTACTCGCACGGCATGCGCCAGAAGATCGTCCTGACCGGCGCCCTCCTCGTCGAACCCCGGACTTTTGTTCTGGACGAGCCCATGGTCGGCCTCGACCCCCGGTCGGCCCACCAGCTCAAGGAGGCCATGCGGGCCCACTGCGACAAGGGCGGGACGCTGTTCTTCTCGACGCACGTCATGGAGGTCGCCGAGCGGCTCTGCGACCGCATCGGGATCATCCACCACGGCCGCCTGGCCGCCGAAGGCACGCTGGACGAGCTCCGCCGGCAAGCCAAGGATACGGCCTCGCTCGAGAATATCTTCCTCCAACTGACGGAAAAATGAAGCGCACCCTGGCCCTCCTCCGTGTCGCTCTCCGCTCGAACTTCGGTCTGACGCTCGTCCGCCACCGTCTCCTCGTCGAAAAGCGGGACCGCTGGATGGTGCCCCTCATTCTCCTCGGCGTTGCGGGGTTCGTGCCGCTCGTCTTAGCCTATATCGAATTTCTCAAGTTTATGTTCGACGCCCTGCAGCCGGCCGGCCAGGAAACCACCGTCCTGACCCTCGCCATCCTGGCCGGGCAACTTCTGGTCCTCATTTTCGGCTTGTACTACGTTCTCTCGGTCTTCTATTTTTCGCGCGACCTGGAGTTCCTCGTCTCGCTCCCGGTCCGGCCGTCCGAGGTCATGCTCTCCAAATTCGCGGTCATCCTGGTCAACGAATACCTGACGACAGCCCTCATCGTCATCCCGGCCTTCGTCGTTTTCGGCCTCCTCGCTAAGAGGGGCCCGGACTACTGGGTCCTGGCCGCCCTCGTTTTTCTCCTCCTCCCGGTCATTCCGATCGCCCTGGCCGGCCTGCTCATCGTCGGGATGATGAGGGTCGTCAACGTCAGCCGGAAGAAGGATTTCTTCATCCTGGCCGGCTCCCTTGTCCTCCTGGCCGCGGCCCTCCTCGCCCAGTTCAGCCTGGCCCGGACCAGGGACATGGGCGAGGTCATGAGTCTGTTCACCGCCCGCGACGGGCTCGTCCAGGTCGTCGGAGCGAAGTTCCCGCCCTGCATCTGGGCCTCGCGGCTCCTCGGGGAAGGGCTGACGGTCCGCGGCCTGGGTTTCCTCGCCTTGTTCGGCGGCGGGTCGGTCGTTCTCCTGCTTTTGTTGATGGGGATCGCGGAACGGCTGTTCTATCGCGGCCTCGTCGGGCTCGGAGAGCGGGCGGCGGGACGCCGCCGTCTGTCGAAGGCCGACCTCGGCGCGCGGATCTCCGCCGGCCGCCGGCCGGTCCGGGCCGTCTTCGGACGGGAATGGCGGCTGATGAACCGCACGCCCCTGTTCCTGCTCAACGGCATCATGTCCGTCGTCCTCGTCCCCGTCATCCTGCTTCTGGCGCTCAAGGCCGGGGACGCTTCCGGTCCGCTGCTCGCGCTCCGCTCGTTCGGGACGATGGACGCCGCCACGGAAATTCTCATCGCGGCCGTCTTCTTCACCGTCTGCGGGACACTCAACGGCACGGCCTCTTCGACCTACTCGCGGGAAGGCCGTCAGTTCTGGCTCTCCAAGGTCATTCCCGTGAGCCCGGCGCAGCAGACGCTGGGGAAGTTCCTCCACTCCTACCTCGTCGCGGCGCTCGGGACGGTCGCGGGAGCGGCGGTCTCCGTGGTGCTCTTCCGTTTGGGCGCTGGCCGGCTCGTGCCCGCCATCCTCCTGTCACTCATCGGCGGCGTTTTCTTTTCGGCGCTGAGCATGACCGTGGACTTGGCCCGGCCCCTCCTCAAATGGATGAACCCCCAGAAAGCGATCAAGCAGAACTTGAACGTCCTTATCGCCCTGGCGCTTGAAATCGGGCTCCTCTTCGTGCTCGGCTATCTCATCAAGGCGGTGAGGTCGGCGGGTCTCGACGGCTCAGGGCTTATCGTGGCGGTCTTCGCGTTGCTGGCTCTCTTGAGCGCCGCGTCGCTCGCCTTCCTCTTCAGGTTTGCCGAGAAGCGCTATCCTCTCATCGCGGCCTGAGCCGGCGGACGGGCGGAGCCGAGCGGGGAAGTATTAGGGTCATCTCCCGTTATCGGGGAGGCGCATGGACAGTTGGCGATCGATATCGCCAACCTACCTAGCAGCGTGTCCCCGATAACGGGAGAAAAACCAAATTTTAGCGCTCAGGGTCAAAGCGAGCCCAAACCCCCGAAGCGCGGATTGACGACGTTGCTGTAGATCGAGCCGAAGGTATAGCTGAAGCCGACGGAAAACGAGAGGCTGTACTCCGTCGCCAGCTCCCTCCTTCGCAGCAGGATCTCTTCCAGAGTCAGGTCGCCTTTCCGCAGGGCCAGCTGGTCGCGGATCCTTTCGTAGCCGGCATCGACGTTGAGGTTCAGCCCTTTGAAAATCCGGAAGGAAAGTTCGGAGTCGAACTCGACCCGGTTGTACTTAAAATTGTGAAAATAATGGGAGCCCTCTAATGACGCCCAGAGGCTGCCCCAGGGTTCCTCGATCTCGAGTGTCGCCGACAACGATTGGCCCCACAGGCTTTCCTTCATCTTATTGTAGATCGTCTCGTTCCTGTAACGGACGTTCTCGTATCCGAGGCGGTACTGAAAACGGAGCTGACGCCGGGTCGACTGGGAGTAGGGGAAGAGGTCGTATTCGATTACGGGCGCCGGGCTGACTCTGGACCGGAGATTGCGATAGGTGGACGAGTCCGCGTAGAGCGAAAAGCCGATCGACCAGTGGTCCCCCAGGCTCTTGGCGAAGAGGCTCCGGAACGCCCCGGACTCCTCCTGGCTCGAGATCGTCCCCTCCTCGTACTCGAACTGGTCGTCTTCGAAATCGGCCTCGACGCCCAGCCGGATCTTGAGGTCGGGAGTGATCTTGTTGGCCGTCAAGTAAAAATCGAGGGAGTTGGATTTCTGCTGCGATTCCTGGTCGAGGTCGGCTCCCAGGCTGAAGCTGAAGACCCAGAATTTCCACTTGTCCACGACGTCGGTCGGACTGACTTTCTCCCGGAACGAGACGCCGAGGAGGTCGCGAATGGGCGTTTTGGCGACGTACGGGAGCAACCCCATTTTCAGGACGGCGACGTAGCCCCGCCGCACCTCGTCCGAGGTGTCGATCTTCCGGGACGCGTAGATCAGCGTGTTGTCGACATTGGCGCAGACGCCCTGGCCGATAAAGGTCAGGGTGTATTCCGTTCCGCCGCTGCCCGTCGTCTGGGTCGTGATCAGGACGTGGACCTCCGCCTCCTTGGGGTCCCGGACATAGTTGACGAAGGGGATTTCGGTCCGGATATAATCAAGGTCGCAGCGCTGGCAATCGATGAAGACCCGGGGGGCCTTTTGCTTCAGCTCGGCGATGTTCGGGGCCGCTTCCTGGCCTGGGGAGAGTGCGGGTGCGGTCAGCCGCCCCAGGACGAACAATCCGCAGAGGGTCCAACGCCGGATCTTCATGGAACGGTTTCTCCTTTGTCGACCTTTAAACTCCTTACCTTCACCATCCGCTGCTCCCGCGTCGCCGCCTGGGGATTTGCTCGCCGCGATTCCGAGGAGGGGCTTAAAATATAAGCCGGATCCGAACTCGATCGGCCGTGAATCTAAAACTGACGACGCGAGCAAAGACATCTTAGAGGTATTTATCCCTTCAGGCAAGGCCGCCGCCTTCGACGAGCGGCGCGACGCAGTGGACCGGGCGGGCGATACCTTATGCCCGCCGCTGACCGTTGCCGGCGGTCTGGATTTCTCGGTGGGGTCACATGAAGAACCTTTCTTTGGAACGGCGGGTCCGCGCGCCCATCCAGGTCCCCGGCCTGCGCCTGCTCCGCCGATACGTCGGCCACGGTCCAAAGTGTTCTGGTCACGGAGAGTCCTGCTCTTGTAGAAAGAGGCCCGGTTGAGGATAATCGAAGAGGACGCGTTACGAAGAAGGAGACGGACGTGAAACATCGGCTGATCGTCATCTGGATAGCGGCTTTGGCGGCCGCCTGCGCCGCCCTTTCCGCCGCGGGCCAG
>Ga0299915_10004487_pt1 | contig 10171 bp, 2 predicted proteins | sample RVTome_13_FD_200263 | JGI IMG/M metagenome (GOLD analysis project Ga0299915, IMG submission 200263) | Soil microbial communities from uranium-contaminated site in the Upper Colorado River Basin, Wyoming, United States - RVT92D227 (version 2) ...
CGCCAGGCCCAGGCGTCGCGCTCGCGCACCCAGGACCTGGCCAACCGGGCGGCGGTGTGGCTGACCGCCATTGCGCTCGGCGGCGGCTTCGCCACCCTGTTCGTGTGGCTGACGCTGGGACGGGATTTCGCCTTCGCCATGGAGCGCGCCGTCACCGTGATGGTGATCGCCTGTCCCCATGCCCTCGGCCTCGCCGTGCCGCTGGTCGTTGCGGTGAGCACCAGCATGTCCGCCTCGCATGGCCTGCTCATCCGCGACCGCGCGGCATTCGAGCGGGCCCGCAACCTGGGGGCCGTGGTGTTCGACAAAACGGGCACCCTGACCGAAGGCCGCTTCGGCGTGAGCGACATCGTGCCGCTGGGCGAGCTGGACGAGGCGGCCTGCCTGCGCCTGGCTGCTGCGCTGGAGAGCCAGTCGGAGCATCCCATCGCCGCCGGTATCGTGCGCACGGCAAAGGAACGCCAGCTGGAATGGCCGCAAGCGAGCCATTTCACCAACCTCACGGGCCGCGGCGCGCAGGCCGAGGTCGAAGGCCGGGAAATCAAAATGGTGAGCCCGGGCTATCTGCGGGAACAGGGCATCCAGGTCCAGCACCCCAAACTGGAAGCGCTCGCCGCCGAGGGCAAGACCACCATCTTCCTGCTGGTGGACGGCAGCGCTGCCGCCGTGTTCGGACTGGCCGACGTGGTGCGCCCGGAATCGAAAGCGGCCATCGCGCGGCTCAAGGCCATGGGCATCCAATGCATGATGCTCACCGGCGACTCGCAAGCGGTGGCGCAAACGGTTTCAAGGCAACTGGATCTGGACGACTACTTCGCCGAAGTGCTGCCGGAGCAAAAGGCGGAGAAAATCCGCGAAGTGAAAGCGCGTGGCCTCACCGTGGCGATGGTCGGAGACGGCGTGAACGATGCGCCGGCGCTGGTGGAGTCGGACCTGGGCGTGGCCATCGGCGCGGGAACCGATGTCGCCATCGAAGCAGCCGACATCGTGCTGGTGAGCAACAACCCGGAAGACGTGGCGGCGATACTGGGGCTGTCGCGCAAGACCTACGGCAAGATGATCCAGAACCTGATCTGGGCCACCGGCTACAACGCCTTTGCGATTCCCCTCGCAGCCGGCGTGGGCGTCTATTGGGGACTGCTGCTGACCCCGGCAGTGGGGGCCGTGTTGATGTCGGCGAGTACCGTGATCGTGGCGATCAATGCCAGGCTGCTGGGACGGGGCGGCATTGAGACCGCCAAGCGGTAACGCTGACCCGCATCGGCGTGGTGCTGTGTGGTGCTGTGGTCATCCGCTATTGTCCGTAACGAAGACCGGATATTCTTCATGATCACCTCGGCCGTTTCTTCCTGGTCGAGTGCATGAATGGGGCAACGCTACCGCGCTCACTCTAAAAATTGGCGCAAGAGGTTATGCTACTGCCTCACAAGGAGTACAACCGAAGCCTTCCATGAAGAAAATAACTTTGTGAAGGTAATTCGTTAAACACTAATAAAGGGAGGGCACCATGGACTTTATCGATCAAATCCGATCGCTCGCATCGCGTATCGCCAATACGAAAGACGTGATCCAAACCGAAGAGGCGACCAAGAATGCGATGGTCATGCCGTTTATCCAGTTACTCGGATATAACGTGTTTGACCCGCTGGAGGTTACCCCCGAACTGGTCGCGGATGTTGGGACTAAGAAGGGCGAGAAGGTCGATTACGCGATCCTCAAAGATGGCAAGCCGATCATGCTTTTTGAGTGCAAGAAGTCCGGTGGCGATCTCAGCATCAACCATGCATCCCAACTCTTCCGGTATTTCCATGTCACTGAAGCACGTTTCGGTGTTCTGACAAACGGTCTGGTGTATCGCTTCTTCACAGACCTTGAGCAGCCGAACAAGATGGACGAGAAGCCGTTCCTTGAGTTCAACCTCCTTGACTTCAAGGAGCAGGACGTAGAGGAACTGAAGAAGTTTGCGAAGGTGACTTTCGATGTTGATGAAATCCTGGCGACTGCAAACGAACTCAAGTACACCCGTGCAATCCAAAACTTGCTGGCCGACTGGATGGAGAACCCATCTGAAGATTTTGTCCGCTGTGTTACCACTGACCTGCTGAATGGAAGACGATTCACTCCAGCAGTCAAAGAGCAGTTCACGCAAATCACGAAACGCGCCTTCAAGCAGTTGATTGGATCACGCATCAATGAGCGGCTTCGGGTCGCAATGACGCCCGATGTTCCCGCAGCCAAAGAAACTGTCCAAGAACCTACAGTGGCCGAAGCTGAATCAGAGGCAGCGTCTGTCGAGACTACCCTTCATGAAATAGAGGGGTTTCATATCGTCCGCGCAATCCTTCGCGAACTGGTGCCGACTCGCCGCGTCTTCATGCGTGACGCCCAGTCTTATTGCGCGGTCTTGTTTGATGACAACAATCGGAAGCCTATCTGTCGCCTCCGTTTCAACAATCCGGAGCGTCTCGTTCTTGGATTGATGAACGGTAAAGATGAAGAGAAGGTCGTCATTGCTGACCTCGACGAACTTTACAACTATGCGGATCGCATCAAGAGTGCTGCGACTGCCTACTTGTAATATCGAATACAACCATGGCAGGCAGGTCATCGCTCTTCGCAGTCGTTGGGATACGTGCGTGACTGCGGCCGCAACCGGCCTGTGAGCGGTCATCGGTGGTGTATGAAGAAAAGCGATTCTGGCCTATCTGCATTGCCTGATGCGGCTAGCCATCGAACTGGCTTGGTCGGCAAATTATCGTCTTGAATGACGACTGGCTCATGCGGCTCATGCCATTAGGTCTCGGATCAGAAGCAGGCTTCTGAGCGGTAGATCAGGCGTGACACTATGCGTTCGTGGATGCTATTGCAAAAATGAGTGCCGACATTTTCCAGAATGAGCCATGGTTACCATGCCCAATTCTGGCTCAGACAGGGATATGAAAATGAACGACACCGAGCCGCTTGAGGAGTCAGAATCCAAGATGCCACTTCTGACCATAACCGCCGCATTGGGCGCGAAGCTCAATCTGGCTGATTTTCAGAATGCTGTCCCGATACTGCGGGAGTTGAGCGTCATCAACGATACGTCCGAGAGCTTGGCTGAACTCGATCTCCGTATTGAATCAACCCCCGCCTTCCTGAAAACCAGGCATTGGCATATCGATTCCGTCAATGCCGGCCAAAACTGCCATATCCCCGATCTCGATGTGCAACTCGATGGCAGTTTGCTGTCACGGCTGACGGAGGCTGAAACCGCAACGGTTTCCCTGGTGTTGCGGCAGCGTGGCGAAGCCGGCGATGAGCTGGCTCGGCACGAACAAACCGTGGAGCTCCTGCCGCGTAATCAATGGGGCGGCTTATCTCACCTTCCTGACATGGTCGCCGCTTTCGTGCAGCCCAATGAGCCCGCTGTCGAGCGGGTACTAAAGCAGACGGCCGAGGTTCTGCGCAAGCATGGCAAGAACCCGGCACTTGATGGCTACAGGGGTGGTTCGAAGCGTGCCTGGGAATTGACTTCTGGACTCTGGAGCGCGGTGGTGGCGATGGGCCTGGACTATGCGCTGCCGCCGGCCAGCTTCGAGCATGCCGGACAAAAGGTGCGCGGGCCGGGGCAAATTGCCGAGTCTGGCCTGGCGACCTGCCTCGATCTTGCGCTGCTCTTTTGCTCGGCGATCGAACAGGCAGGGTTGAATCCGCTGCTGGTCTTCACCAAGGGTCATGCGTTTGCTGGCGTGTGGCTCAAGAACGAAGAATTCTCCACCTCGGTGGTGGATGACATCACCGCCTTGCGCAAGCGGATCAAGCTCAAGGAACTGGTGCTCTTCGAAACCACCGTGGCCACGCACCGGCCGGTGCCAAGCTTCTCCTACGCGGTACAACTCGGCGCACAGCAGATTGCCGAGGCGAACGAAGAGGCTTTCGAACTGGCCGTGGACATACGCCGGGCGCGCTTGCAGCGGATCAAGCCACTGGCCAGCGCGGAAGCGCCTTCGACGTCTCAAACTGCTGAGCCCACTCCGGTCATCGAGCCGGTATTCGACGAAGCGCCCGATCTACCCGAGGACGATGCCGTAGCCGAGCAGGATCCCGCTACGTTGAATCCCAAAGACCGGCTGGCACGTTGGCAACGCAAATTGCTGGACCTCTCCCTGCGCAACAACCTCTTGAGCTTTCGCGGAGGGAAGAAGGCGATCAAGCTGGAGGCGCCAGACCCGGGCGCTCTGGAAGACATGCTGTCCGAGGGACAGACGGTGCGCCTGCTCGCCCGACCCGAGTTGATGGACGGTGCTGATCCCCGGAATCAGGCGATTCATGAAAATCGCGAGCGCGAGAACGTGCGGCGTGAACATGCGCGCGAGGCTTTGCAGCGTCGTGAAGTGTTCGTGGACTTGCCTCAGGACGAGCTGGATGCGCGGTTCGTGGAACTGTATCGCGCAGCCCGTGCCACCTTGCAGGAAGGCGGGGCGAATACCCTGTTTCTGGCCCTCGGTTTTCTTTCCTGGACGCGCGATGACAAGTCCGGGAAACGGTATCGTGCGCCGCTGATTCTGGTTCCGGTGAACCTGACCCGCCAGAGCGTGCGTTCTGGCTTCACCCTGTCCCTCCATGACGACGAACCCCGCTTCAATCCCACGCTGATCGAGATGCTGCGCCAGGATTTCAAGCTGAATCTGGGCGTGGCCGATGGAGAGCTCCCCAAGGACGATGCAGGGCTGGACGTGGCCGGCATCTGGAAGCGGGTCTCCCACGCGATCAAGGACATCGAGGGCTGGGAGGTCACGGAAGATGTCGTACTGGCCATGTTCTCCTTCGCCAAATACCTGATGTGGAAGGATTTGACCGAGCGCACCGAGCAACTGCGCGAGAACCCGGTGGTTCGGCACCTGATCGACACGCCGCGCGAAAGCTATCCGTCCGAACTTGCATTTCCGAACCTGAGGCGGCTCGATAGTGAACTGCCGCCCGAGCGGACCTTCTGCCCCCTGCCTGCGGACTCATCCCAACTCTCGGCAGTCATGGCCGCTGCACGCGGCAAGGATTTCGTCCTTGTCGGGCCGCCCGGCACGGGCAAGAGCCAGACAATTTCCAACCTCATCGCCCAATGCCTTGCCGAAGACAAACGAGTGTTGTTCGTTTCGGAAAAGATTGCGGCGCTGGATGTCGTTTACCGCCGGCTTCGCGAAGTCGGCCTGGGCGAGTTCTGCCTTGAGCTTCACTCCAGCAAGGCCAGGAAGCTCGACGTGCTCGCCCAGCTGGAGAAGTCCTGGGAGGCGAGCGGGGCGGTCGATCCGGAGGCTTGGCGCATGGAGGCGAAGCGTTTACGAGTTCTGCGTGACCAACTCAACGGCTACGTCGAACGCCTGCACCAACGCCATGGCAACGGCATGACCATCTTCGAAGCCATCGGGCGTGTCGTCGATGGCGAGGATGTGCCGGCCTTGGGGCTGTCCTGGAGCGGGCCGAATATCCATGATGCCGCCGCCATGGAAGCGCTGCGCGAAGTGGTCGACCGGCTGGAAGTCAACGCCCAGGCCGTGGGGCGGGACGCGCTACAGACGCATCCACTCGCCGCCGTTGGCCACGACGACTGGTCCCCAAGCTGGCAGCAGGCCCTGATCGACGCCGCGAGAAAAGCGATTCCTATCGTACAAGGCGTGGCGCAGGCCAGCGATCGCTTCTCCGAGGCTGTCGGATTGCCGGGGCTGTCGCTCAACCGGCGCACCCGTGGTGCGTTGGCTGTTCTGGCTAAAACCTTACCCCAGACCGCCGGACGGGATTGGCGATTCGTATTGCGGCCCGACGCAAAAACCCTGGCTGACCGATTGCAAGAAGCGCTGGCCCTATTGGCCGAGCATCAGGGGCATAGCGCGGCGCTTTCGCCACCCTGGCCTGATTCGGTACTTGCAGCCTGCAAGCGTGGCCTGCAGTTGCTGGCGAGCCGGCAGCAAACGTTTGGCCAACTGGGGCAACCCTGGCCCATGGCGATGGTGCAGGAACTCGAAAAGGGCTTGGCGCTTCTGGAAAGCATCGACCGGGAGACGAAACAACTGTCCGTCCGCTACAGCGATCAGGTCGAACAACTGAATGTGAACCAGCTCCAGCGTGACTGGGCCAAGGCCGAGAAGGCCATATGGCCACTCTCCTGGTTGGCGAAACGCAAAATCAGCAAGGAATTCGACGCCGTGGTGACAGGGGAAGGCGAGCCGGATGTCGCCGGGGATCTGCGCACCTGGGTCGAAATCCGCGCCTTGCGTTCGCAAGTTTTGGCGCTGGAGCCGGGAACCGACACGGAGGGCCTCTGGGCCGGCCTGAAGACCAAGCCCGATCTGGTTCGTTGTGCCCTGCGATTCCAGTTGGCGCTCGGCGCTGCGAAAAACGAACAGCCGTGGGAAGACACCGGCTTCGAACCGATTGCAGACGGTCGTTGCGGCGAGCGCCTCGCCACGGAATTGGCGAGGCTCCGGATGCTGCGCGCGCTGGATAGCCAGTTGGCGGAGTTGGAATACCTCGTCGCAGCGACCGAATCGCTATGGGCTGGCCGGGCGACGCAATCCGAAGCACTGGCTGCGGCATTGCGTTTCCAGGAGACCAAGCAAACCCTGCGAGAGTCCGGCGCGCTGACCGGCGAACACGACACCGTGGCAGCGGGGGATTGCGGCCACACTCTGGCTGCGGATTACCAGCGCTTGCGACAGCGGGCCGTGGTCGAGCAGCGGCTCGCTGCCTACGACGATCTGTCGGACATCACGGCGGGACTGTGGAATGGCTTGAAGACCCGTGCCACGGAAGTGGACCAGGCATTGAAATTTCAGTCCGCCATGGCCGCCGCCGTTTCGAACCTCGCCAGCACACCGGAAGAAATCGGGACCATCAAGGCTGCACTGGATCGGCTCATCGGTGCTGGCAACGCGCTACTGGAACCCGACGGCCCCATTACGTCGGCCGGCGAAGCCTATCTACAGGCCTGGGGCGGCCTGCAACCGGCCATCGACCGCTTAGCCTCGGCGGGCGGGTTTACGGATGTAGCCAAGGCCGAGTTTGGTGAGCCGCCCCTCGACGAACTCATGCAGCGCTGCGACGCGATCATTCGTTCCGAAAGCCGGCTGCACGCCTGGTGTGCCTGGCGCAAGGTCAGTGGCCAGGCCATGGTGCTGGGTTTGGGTGCATTGGTTGCCGGCATCGAGAACGGAACGGTAGTCGAAGGTAAAGTGCGCCGCGCGTTTGAAACCGATTACAGCCGCTGGTGGCTCAATGCCGTGGTGGATGTGGAACCCGTCATCCGTACCTTCGTATCGGCCGAGCACGAAAAGCGCATCGCTGACTTCCGGGCGCTGGACGAGCGCTTCACCGCGCTGACCCGTGACTGGATCAGGGCGCGACTCTGTGCCGACATGCCGAGTCAGGACGATGTCACCCGCAACTCCGAATGGGGCATCCTGCGCCACGAGATGAATAAAAAGAAGCGCCACATGCCGTTGCGCGAACTGATGACCAATATTCCAGGTGCGTTGTCCAAGCTGACGCCCTGCCTGCTCATGAGCCCCTTGTCGATCGCACAGTATCTGGCCGCCGACAGCACGAGCTTTGATGTGGTGGTCTTCGACGAAGCGTCCCAGATACCGGTTTGGGACGCCGTCGGCGCCATCGCGCGCGGCAAACAGGTCGTCATGGTGGGCGACCCCAAGCAACTGCCTCCCACCAATTTCTTCGACCGGGCCGAATCCGACCTGGACGACGAAGATGTCGAAAGCGACCTGGAAAGTATTCTCGACGAATGCCTGGGCGCCAGCCTGCCCACCATGAATCTGAACTGGCACTACCGCAGTCGCAACGAAAGCCTGATCGCCTTCTCCAACCATCGCTATTACGGCGGCTCGCTGGTGACTTTCCCCTCCCCTGTCACCGAAGACCGGGCAGTGAGCTTCCACCCCGTCAACGGCGTCTACGAAAAAGGCGGCGCGCGCATCAACAAATCCGAAGCCCGCGCACTGGTCGCCGACCTGGTCGGTCGCCTCAAGTCGCCGGGCTTTCGCAAGTCGAAACTGACCATCGGCGTGGTCACCTTCAACACCGAACAACAGGGGCTCATCGAAGACTTACTGGACGAAGAACGGCGCAAGGATCCGGCCATCGAACCCTGGTTCTCAGATATCGAACTGGAGCCCGTGTTCGTCAAGAACCTGGAGAGCGTTCAGGGCGACGAGCGAGACATCATGTACTTCTCCATCACCTACGGCCCGGATTTGCACGGCGCGGTATCGATGAATTTCGGCCCGATGAACCGCACCGGCGGAGAACGCCGCCTGAACGTCGCGATCACCCGTGCCCGCCACGAACTGCGCGTATTCTCCAGCCTCAAGGCCGAGCAAATGGACCTTGCGCGCACCCAGGCCATGGGCGTGCGCGATCTCAAACTCTTCCTCGAATTCGCCGAACGCGGCACGCGCGCCCTGGCCGAAGCCCATTCAGGCAGCCGGGGTGGTTTCGACAGTCCGTTCGAAGAGGCGGTTGCCGCCGCCCTCGCCAGGAAGGGTTGGCAACTGCACACCCAGATCGGCGCGTCCGCCTTCCGCATCGACTTGGCCGTTGTCCACCCGGACGCCCAGGGCGTGTATCTGTGCGGCATCGAATGCGACGGCGCCACCTACCACCGCTCGGCCACCGCCCGAGACCGCGACAAACTTCGGGAACAGGTACTGCGCGGTCTGGGCTGGGACATCCTGCGGGTCTGGTCGACAGACTGGTGGATCGACGCCGCCGGCACCCTGGAAAAACTCGACGCTAAGCTGCGGGCCTTGCTGGAAACCAGCCGGGTGAAACGTGCCGAGGCGGCTGAGAAGGAAACCGCCCGTCTGGCGGCAGAAGAAGCCATCGCCAAGGCCATGGACGATGAGGCCGCGACGCAACAACTCAACGAAGACAGCAGCGACCACGCCGCCAATTCATCGCCAGTCGAACTGCAATCCGGCAAGGTCCAGCCCCAGGAAACCACCGAGGTCTACGCCAGGAATATTCCCGACGCCTCAGCCATGTCGACTGCGGTCTTCATCGAAGCCGATCCCCTGTCCGTAGTGGATGGCGTGAACGCCGATGCCTTTTTCGATGCGGCCTACATCCCAACCCTTGCCCGCATGATCGCCCATGTGATCGAGATCGAAGGCCCGGTACTCGATGCGGTGCTCGCCCGCCGCATCGCCAGAGCGCACGGCTGGCAACGCACTGGATCGCGAATCCGCGAGCGGGTCGAAGCGCTGGCCTCCAGGCAATTCAAAACGACCCAGGAGGATGTCGGGACGTTCTACTGGCCGGCGGCCCAAAACCCGGATGGGCCTGTCGCGTTCCGGCGGCCGACAGAGGATGCGGCCAGAGCGGTGGATGAAATCTGCATGCCGGAACTGGGGGCGCTGGCGAAGAAGGTGATGTCGGACGGCTTTTTGGGGGAAGGCGTGATTACTGCCATGGCACGGGAAATTGGGCTGCATCAGATCAGAGCTGCCAGCCGTGATCGGCTTGAGAAGGCAATGCAGATGATACTGGGCACGTGCTGATGCGTAGAAATTCAGGTTTGAAGGACACAAGTTGACTGATCAGATTCGATCATGATGGTTGCAATGAAGTTGAAGACGGACTTCAGGTAGTTGCTTTCGGGTGCACGGTCAGTTCACCCTTGAGATTATTCCTTCAAGGGTTTCTTCCATTCAATTTTGGTGCTGGTAAAAAAATGCAAAAGGTTACTATCAATCTTGCGAACTGCTACGGAATCGGCCTGCTGCAATGCGGTTTCAATTTCACGAATGCCGATGCCTATTCGGTGTATGCACCCAACGGGTTCATGAAGACCTCGCTGTCCAAGACCTTCTTGGACTTGAGCCGGAACAAGGACTCGAGTGACCTTATTCATCCCGACCGTGAGACGAAGCGGGAAATCAGGGACGAAAACGACGTAGACCTGAAGCCCGAACAGATCTTCGTCATTGAACCCTACAACGAGAGCTTCGACTCGGATAAAACCTCGCTGCTTCTGGTCAACCAATCGATCAAGAAGCAGTATGACGACGCCCTGAAGAAGATTGAAGCCAAGAAGGACGAACTCTTCAAAAGGCTGAAGCAGCGATCCGGCCTCACCGGAAGGACGGTTACTCCCGAAACCGAACTGCTCAAACGGTTTGGC
>Ga0299915_10004488_pt1 | contig 10171 bp, 10 predicted proteins | sample RVTome_13_FD_200263 | JGI IMG/M metagenome (GOLD analysis project Ga0299915, IMG submission 200263) | Soil microbial communities from uranium-contaminated site in the Upper Colorado River Basin, Wyoming, United States - RVT92D227 (version 2) ...
GCAATCATGTATCTGGTGGTTTCGGCAGGTGCTTGCAGCAGGAGTGCGTTTATCATATCATCCATCCTTTTATTGGAGAGTTTTTAACCTTAAGGATTCAGTTTCATCGGCTAACTTACCCAGACGGATACGGTGCCAAAGCAGGTCAGCGAAGATAAAAGAGAAGGTGACCAGGCTGAATATGAATGTAAGCAGCATTTTTGAGGACATTTCAAAGCTGCCCTCCGCCCCGGCTGCTCCACTCCCGATGATTACCGGGTGTATTGTGCGAAAGATGCGGATTGATATGAAGGTGAGAGGAACGCTGATGAAGCTCAGTATGGCGTAAACTGCCCCGAAGCGGGCGCGCCGGTCGGGGTCTTCGATGCCCTGGCGCAACAAGAAATATGCCGCGTAGACAAGCTCGCAGATAGCTGCGGTGGTAAGGCGTGGGTCCCAGGTCCACCAGGTGCCCCAGGAGCCGCGTGCCCAGATCGACCCTGAAACGATGGCGGTAAAGAAGAAAACAAAGCTGATCTCTATGGCTGCCAGACCAACGATATCCCATTTGCGATAGCCTTTACGCAAAAAAGCTATACCAGCAATGGCGGCAACCATGAAGCCCAACATCCCCACCCAGGCATTGGCCACATGAAAGTAGAACACGCGCTGGACTTGACCCATGACAGCTTCTAGGGGGGCATAGAAAAAGACCATGCCAACTGCGGTCAGAAAAAGTAAAACGGTGACAACATCCAGAATCACCAGCATGCGAGGCTTAGATTCCATATTTCATTCCTCCACTATGTAATCAAATACCATAAAAGCCACTGCAACGAAGATCACATCATAAACCAGCAATAGATTGATCCACGGACGAATATCTATAATATCCACACCCTGCAAAAACCCGGTGCTGCCTTTAACTGCGGCAATCAGGATTGGGATGACCAGTGGAAAGAGCAGAACGGGCAGTAAGATATCGCGGGTGCGGGTCTGCACTGCCATGCTAGCGAGTAAGGTGCCTACCGCTACATAACCGATCGAGCCCAGCAGGATGATCAAGAGTAAACCTGGGTTGAACAGATTTACGCTATACAGCACGCTGTAGACAGGCAATACAATGGCTTCCACGATGAGCATAAATATTAAATTGCCGATGGCTTTACCAAAATAAATTGTACTGCGGTCAACAGGTGCCAGTAACAAGCCATCCAGGCAACCGCGATCTTTCTCCAATGCCATGGAGCGGCTGAGACCAAGAGTCCCAGCAAAAGCAAAGGTGACCCAGAGGACGCCGGCGGTAACACTTGCACGTGCCTGTGCATCCAATTCCAAGGCGAAGTTGAAGACCAGGATGACCAAAAGGGCGAAGACCAGCATCGCTGACAGTAATTCGCGGCTACGCAACTCGGCTGCCAGGTCTTTCCATATGATGGCAGTCACCGCACGGAAGAACTGACCGATGCCAAGCGAAGAGGATTTACGGGTGACCTGTTTTTCAGCCTGAGATATGGGCTCCATACTCATGCCTCTGCAATCGCCTGCCGGTAAAATGCCAGCAAATTATTGGGGTCCATATCTGAACGCTGGATGGAAGCAGTAATCACACCACGTGACAGGATATCAAAACGCGATGCCAGGTCGGCGACGCGGGCAAGATCATGGGAGGTCATCACCACAGTCCGGCCGCGGGCTGCCACTTCACACAACACTGTATCGAGCATCTGACACGCGTCCTGGTCCAGACCAGTATGGGGCTCGTCAAAAAGCATAACTTCCGGGTCATGCAGCACGGCCCGACCAATCGCCAGGCGCTGCTGCATACCGCGCGAGAAGGTGCGCACCAGGTCACGCCGGCGGGATGCCAGACCAACCATCTCCAGCACATCTGAGATGCGTTTATCAGCAAGCGCAATGTCGTACATCCTAGCGAAAAAACGAAGATTCTCTTCGGCAGTCAAATCGCCATAAAGTAAAGGCAGGTGTGATACCACACCCAACCTACGCCTGACGGCTGCAGCCTGGTGTGGAAGGGAATACCCGGCAATATTCACGTGACCCATGGTCGGGCGTGATAGTGAAGCCAGGATGCGTAGAAAGGTGGTCTTCCCGGCGCCATTTGGTCCCAACAAAGCAACGAACTCTCCAGGCTCGACAGAAAAATCCATTCCACGTAGGACTGTCTTCAACCCAAAGCGTTTCACCAGTTTACGAACTGTGATCATCATTAAAAGCTGACTTGTTTTCAAGTGCCGATAACGTGGCACTTACCCTTGGTCAATTTTCCTTAATTTATCTTTTAGTACTGCCCTGCGCTCCAGGTAGGCTTCTTCAGGCAGATTACCTGCACGGTATTGGTCATCCAGTGCAATGATGGCATCCATTAAAGTGTCTTCATCTTCCGGTAGGGTATCCAACTGCGCTCCTGTTGTCCCCGAGTCCATCCCTTCTAAAGTACTCAGCATGGCCGCTTTGATGCGATTCCGGCGAAATAACCAAAAACCAACCACAAGAAGGACTACCCCAAACACACCTATCCCGATGGCCAGGTTTTGCATCGTTCCTGTGCTGACAGCAGGGGTAGAGGCCTGTTTAGGCTTTCCAGACAGGGTGAACTCAAGTGCACTACCGGCAAGCAGGCTGCTGCCATTATACATATGATAGGTGCTGCCCTGAAAGTCACGCGTGCCTCCATCCTGGAGCTGCTTGCTGTCAACTTTTACGCCATTCTCAGGTACCATAACTACCGCAGCGCTGGTAGGAAGGAACATGGTTTGAGCGAATTCAAGTTTTCGATTATAGGGCATTTGAAATGCAAAAATGACCTGGTATTCACCCACACCGGGTTTCACTGACATTGTATCTGCAAAACCCTGCGGAACTTCCACATAACGGTCTCCAAGTGCACCATCCTGGAATTGCAGATTGGTATAACCCTCCGGTAATGGGAAGGTGACCACTGTTCCATCTTCAGTAGGAGATATGACAGCCTGCTTGGTAGGGTTGGAAATGATAAATACTTCGATAACCTGAGCATTTTGAGGGTCGGTGTAGTCGAAGAAAATGTGAACACGGTCAGTGGTCAACACTGAAACATCCGTGGCTGAATCGAAGACGGTGATCTGAAGCTTTAGATCCGGGGTGGTGGGGTCGACGGGGGCAATGTCTGAGCCATAAGTAGCCGAGGCATAATCAGTGCCAGCCAGAAACACTCTACCTTCCGGCATGACGACATTGGCAAATGTATAAACACCATCCACACCGGTGGTGAGGGTTTCAGAGTAGGTATTTTGCATGTTATCAAAGCCATATAAGATGACCGGCACATCTGAAGGTGCATCACCCCCGGAACCATTAATCAGCTGGATAGAGATAGTTCCATTAAAGGGTATTGTGGGTGAGACTTCGGTTGTTGAGGTCAGCTGTGGACTTTGAGTCTCAACAGGATTCGGATAAGCCTGTGGAGCAGGGTAAGCATTCTGGAATGGTGCAGATTCTGCATTGTCAGATGGGGCGGGATAAGCATTCTTTGCTCCTGCCGGGAGGGTAAAGGTTAATGAGCGGAGATAAGCGACCAGTGCCCAGCGTTCATTATCATTCAGCGTATTTCCATAGTCGGGCATATCTGGAGCGACCCCAGAGGAAATTGCCTGGTAAAGGCTGGAGGAGGAAGTTTGCGCCATTATGGATAGGTCGGTGAAATACGTCGGCTGGATGGAAAGCTCGCCAGCATCAGGTCCATCCCCCTTCCCGGACAGACCATGACAGGTGGTGCAGTTAGCCTGGTAAAGTGCCTTACCTTGAGCAATTAATTCGTCTGAGGTACTCAAACTCATTGCATACGCCACCACATCCCAGCGTTGGCGATCTGTCAGATTGGCAAAGGGAGGCATAAACCTTTCCATATTTCCCTGTGTGACCACCATATACCACTCGGCTGGAGTGTATAGGCGGGAAAAATCGGACAATCCCAGGGTTGCCACTGGTACTGATAATTGGGTAGCTTGTGGACCATCCCCCATCCCGCGTGTGCCATGGCATTGAGCGCATTCCTGGTTGAAGATTTTAGCTCCATTCTCCAGGTCGGGTGGGACAATCGGGTAATCTGAGGTGGCAGGAACTCCTTCTGTGGCTTGCTGGGCAGGTCGTTGTTCCGACCCTGGGGGTGGTGTAATGTCTGCTGCCAATGAAAACGAGCAGGCAGATAAAACAATTGCTAGACCGATGAGAATGATAGCTCCGGGAATTTTATGCATAGTGTTTCTCAAAATTTGAAGATAAGATCAAACCAGTGTGGCGCCACATTTGGGGCAGAAGCGATCTACTTCCTGCACCGGTTTACCACATTTTGGACAGAAACCGCCTGCTTTACCCTGCCTAAGTCGGCGGTGTGAGGCAATCTTTTGTTCAAGGTCATCATCCGGGACAGGCGGAACAGCATTCCCATTTTTTTTGATTGAGTTTTGAGCCCCATCGGATGTGAGTCGCCGAGCCACGATGGCTGCTTCCAACCGGTCCTCAGCTGTTCCTGTAGCAGATGTCATTTGATAAGAATCAATTTGACGTAGAATGTCAGCCCCATTCTGGAGCAAGGCATGTCGTTGGGTGGGATAAATCTCAGTGGGTATCTTGCCCAGGTTATAGTCATCATCCAGTTCCTTAAGCGTGGCAACCACCTGGTCCCGTTCAGCAAGCAGGGTGGAGATATCCTGTTCTGTATAGCTGGCTGAGGTGGCACTGCGCTCCATAAGTGGGCGGCTAATAAAGATTACTACTGGGATCAAAATGGCGAGAATGAGAAAGATTGAACCAATGTCCATGATCAGGTTTCACATTTCAAAATGGTTTATGGACCCAACAGAGGATCGATGGCAGCTTTGATCTCAGCTTGCGAGGTGAAGGGGCTAAGCTTTACGTAAGCCAGATTGCCATTTTTATCAATAATATAGGTTTCAGGCACCCCGGTGGTACGATATGCCTGGGAAATGCTGGTGCCCAAGTCTGGTCCATTGGGGTAGGTGATATCAAACCTGTCAATATATTCCAAAGAGGCGGTTTCGGTATCCGTCCAGGCTATCCCAAGAAAGAGCACGTCCCCTTGGGGTTGGTAATAACGCCAGACAGATTCCAGATCAGCGGCTTCCTGTTCACATGGTTTGCACCAGGATGCCCAAAAATTCACCAGTACCACCTTGCCAGACATTTCCGCGGGACCAATTTGCTGTCCATCGAAGGTGGTTAGGGTGAACGTGGGAGCTTTCTGCCCCACTTCCACTGGACCCTGCTGCTTTTGGAGCAGTACCATCGCAACGACGACAAGAAGGGAAAATAGGGCGACCCAGGCAAGAATGCGCCCCAAGCGAGGGAGTACTCTTTGAGACGTTTTTTCAGTTGGATTGGTCGATATCTCGTTCATGAAATTTCCCAATTACTAGCGTTTACGCACTTCTTCTTCCAACCGGTGAATATATTCATCCTGGGAAGGGTCAGTTTCTGCCGGTGGCTCAGTGGTGGTGGGTTGGAGATTATCTTTCTGTATCGGGCGTTTCCAGGCGCTGAATGCGTGGTAAAGGACATACGCACCTGCCAAAATCGCGACCGGTGGGACAAGATAAACCAGCCAATTGATGCCTTTTGGCGGTGGGGTGCCCAAGACACGCGCCCCGTACTGCTGGACGAAATAATCCTTGATCTGTTGCTCTGTCCAGCCGTCAGCCAACTTCTGGCGGATCAATTCACGCCATTGAGCGCAGGCAGTCGTCGGGCAGACATCCAAGGGGATATTTTCGCACACCGGGCAATAGAGCTGCTTGGCAATGGCATTGACCTGATCATCTGAGGGGGTGGGTTGCTGAGCTGAAACAGCACCCGCGACTAATAAGCCCAACAGAAGAGTTAGCATAATCCCGAATAAATATCTCTTAATCTTCATGATCCAATTATGCCTTGCTTGCCTCTGGCACTGACCTGGAGGCAACCAGCATTTCCGGCTCCTTAGCAGGCCAGGCAGCCACTAATGTACCCAAGACAAAGACAAAGCCACCCAACCATAACCAGTTGACCAAGGGATTATGATAGATCTTGAAAGTTGCAGCTGCGGTTGATAAAGGTTGCCAATCCACAAGTAACACATACAGGTCATCTTCCATGGTGCTACGAACGCCCGCAAGGGTCATTGGCTGTTGCGATTCGTAGTAATAATCACGGCGCGGGTGCAGTTCGCCGACATACTTACCATCTTTGTAGACGCTAACCACCGCGCGGGCTACATTGCGCCCATCAGCCGTGTCGAATACTGATAAAGAGTCAAATCGAATGGTGTACTGCCCCAGGCTGATCTCCCCGCCTTGGGGAATGGTCCCCTGGGTTTCGGTCTGGAAGAGCTCGATACCGATAATGCCAAGAGCCATTAAGACTACACCTAAGTGAATGATGAAACCGCCGTAACGCCGCCGGTTCTTTCCCGCCAGCTGCCACAGTGCCAGGAGCAGGTTTTCATCTCGGGCGTTATGACGTGACCAGGCATTTCTCCAAAATTCATAAATGATCACAAAAGCAACGAAGGCACATAACCAATAACCAAGTAATGCCGGCCAGGAACGTAAGCCAACCAGAAGCAGAGCAACGACTACCAGCAAGGAGGCCCCAAAGGGCTTCCAGGCTGCTCTACCGATGGTTTTGAAGGTGGAATACTTCCAGGCTGATAATGGTGCAATACCCATTAATAGGAGCAGACCAGCGAACAGTGGAGCGGTGGCGCGCTCATAATAAGGTGGACCAACCGTTACCTTCTGTCCGGTGAAAACACCTGCCAGGGCAGGGATACTCTGCCCAACGATACCCAGTGCTTCGGATATGACCGGGAAGATCACACCCCAGAAGCAGACAATGAGTATGCCAACAAAAAGCAGGTTGTTGAGCAGGAACAACGCCTCACGTGAAAACCAGGAGGATATCTCGACCTCTGACTTAAGATCGTTCCAGCGACGGCTTAACAGGGATAGTGATGCCACGAAAGTGAGGCCGATGAAACCAAAAAACAACGGACCGATGGCGCTCTGGGCAAAGGCATGCACGGAGGATAAAACTCCTGAACGGGTGAGAAAGGTGCCAAATATCACCAGGTCGTAGGTCAGGATGATGAGCAGCATGTTCCACTGTTTGAGCATACCGCGTTTTTCCTGGATCATCACCGAGTGCAGGAAAGCCGTGCCGGTCAGCCAGGGCATAAAGGCTGCAATTTCAACCGGGTCCCAGCCCCAATAACCACCCCAACCCAACACATCATAAGCCCAGCGTCCACCCAACACCAACCCCAGGGAAAGGAAAAGCCACGCCACGAGCGTCCAACGGCGGGTGATGCGGATCCAGCGGTCATCCGTACGACCGGTGATCAAGGCTGCCATGGCAAATGCATAGGGGATGACAAATGATACAAAACCCAAATAGAGCATGGGCGGGTGGATGATCATCCCGGGATGGCGAAGGAGGGGATTCAACCCGTTACCGTCTTGGGGAATAAAGAGGGTTGTGCCAGCAGGCTGGAACATCGCAGTAGTGATGTTACCTGTGGGTGTTTGCCAGAAACTGACAAATGGGTTCTCAACAAAGATGCTCAGGAGGAGGAAAAATGTCAAAGTGACCAGGGAGACCAGGATTACCCAGGGGAGGAACTCGCGGTCGCGGTCCCATTTGCGCAGCGTTACTGCTGAGGCAAAGGCAGACATCAACCAAGACCAGAATAATAGCGAACCAGCCTGCCCACCCCAGAGTGCTGTTATCCGAAGATATATGGGCATACTGTTGCTGGAAACCTCAGTCACATATTGAACCTCGAAATGACCGTTGACCAGAAGGTAGATGATGCTTAAAGCTGTGATCGAAAGCAAGGGAAAGGTGAGCAGCATGGCATTACGTGCGGAGTCCACCAGGGCGGGGGAGTTCCTGCGTACCCCTAAATATGCTGCTACAAAGCCATAAATGGAAACCAGAAAGGTAATTACGAGAGTGGCATAACCAAGGTTAGCAACCATGTTCAAATCCTGGTTTTAGGGTGCAACCTGGCTTGGTACTGCCTCTTCGTACTTGGTTGGACATTTCAGCAGCAGCTCATCTGCATAAAACACGCCATCTTCACCGACATGACCTGTCATGATGGCTTGAGCTTCATCGCGTAACAAATCGGGTTTTGGACCCATATAGACAGTCTGCATGCGTGTGCGGGCTGGATCATTGACCGCCTCATGCAAAACAACTGCCAAACCCCCCTGAGCTTCAATCTGTTTGTTATCTGCAGGCACGTTGGCAATCGTGAAACTCAAGGCGAGGGTCTGTGGGTCATATTGGATTGAATCGCCGATCACCGCACCTGAAATCCGTACATTTTGATCCACGACGGATTGGCCGCGTGATTTTAGCTCATCAATGGTGAAAAAATATTGAGCGTTGGCTTTGGTGGATGAGATGATCAAATACACAATAGCAGCAATGATCAATAGGCCACCAATAATGAATTTCAACCGACCACCCAACTTTGGTCGCGATTCAACACTTTGTTCCATTAAGCTATCTCCTTTGAATTGTTGGCGCAATAGCACAACGTAGATGAATTTTTACATGATAAGATTAATACAAGGTGAGAGATTACCTATAAGAGGGTGAGAATGGGTAAGAAAATGGGACGAGATTTCGTCCCATTTGGATGGGGTATCTAACGAAAGAATTATTTATTTCGAATTTGAGTTCCGCAAGAACGACAAAATAGGTCGCCGGGAGAGGCACGTTTACCGCATTGAGAACAATATATCGCATCTTCAGTAGTGCTGGTATTGAGTCCTGATTCACTAGCCCCAGCCTGTGAACGCCTGCGACGAGTCTGAGAGGCAGGTCGCTGCCTGCCAGACTGCCGAAACCAGATAATGCCGCCGATGATGAGTCCTGCTCCTAAAATCCCCAAAATATAGGGTAACCAGGTGGATACATTGAGATCTGCTAATGTGCTCTGAGGGATGGCGGCACTGGGCTCAACAGGCAGGTTTTCTGCGCTGAGGGTATCGGTGGATTTATTGTAGTCAATGATGATGCTAATGTTTTGCCCCGCAGGGATAGCACCGATATCCTCGGTGTAATAGACCAAATTATCGGCACCCGTGGTTCCTGCGCCCAGGCTGGGTGAAATGCGCATATCTGTGACTCCAGCGGGTTGCTGGACCTGAATGGTGAATTGGACGACACCATAATCCCCTGGCCAGACATACTGGTAATGCCTGGCATTGCCATCAATTTCCAATGTAGGGTCATAATATTCAAGCTGGATCTCTGGAGCGGTGGTGGTAAAGCTGATCGTAGCCCAGTCGCCAACAACCTGGCGGGTATAGTCTACTGTATAGAGAGAGCCATCCACCTGCTTAACAGCAACCGCATTTGGCTCACCGGCAGCGATGGGAATCCGCAACGAGACTGAGGCCGGGTAAGTTGTGGTTGAAGAAAGGGTCATCTGGTAAATGACCAATACGCTGGGCTTATCATATTCAGGCCAAATTTGAACCTGCAATGAATTTAAAGACACCGGATTTTGTGCATGCACACTAAGCGGTAAGAGTATAGAAAGGATCAAGAGTAAGGGGAGAACCCATTTACGCATATTAAACCTCAGGTTGGAATAATTCTAATCTTACCATGCCATACAAAATGGGGGAATGGATAGATCAAGAATTTCAACGCAAGAGATAACTAGGCAAGCGGGGAGGTATTTTATCAAAACTATTGTATAACGATTTCTGGCAAAAAAAAGTCCGAGAATGCTACTTACCGTAGCTATAAAGTCTAACGGTTAGCATTCGAGGCGGTGGGGTGAGCGTGGACTCCTGCATTGGTGCAGAAAAAACTCAAAGCCAGAAAAATACTTGAAAATGTAACAGAATCCCCAACGTCAACTGCTCGTAGAGATAGATCAAGTGATTTTTTATTTATCTATTATATTAAATATCAAATCTGACTTAGTCTGTTATATCCGTACATATTCGATAATGATTCGTTACCGCCACATAAAAGCATTACAACGTGGTCGTCTTTGGTAAAATGTTGGCGTATTTTCTGGGCGGCTGAGAATGTGCAAGATGCAGCTAATTCAGTAAGAACCTTTGTGCGTTCAAGGAGAAATCTTTGGGATTCAATAGCGTCTTGGTCG
>Ga0299915_10004490_pt1 | contig 10169 bp, 12 predicted proteins | sample RVTome_13_FD_200263 | JGI IMG/M metagenome (GOLD analysis project Ga0299915, IMG submission 200263) | Soil microbial communities from uranium-contaminated site in the Upper Colorado River Basin, Wyoming, United States - RVT92D227 (version 2) ...
TCCCAACCAGCATCGACCACGTTTAGGGAGGCATCTGTCAGGTCGAAAGCTTTTTGCCTCTCGGTCCACTGGGGCGACTGATAGCCGCTACCATCGCTCTCACGCGGCACCGTATAGCCGTGCAAGTCGTCCAGGTCCAGCAGTACTACATCATAGTCATAAATGCCCGACTCTTCAGTGGTCTGGTTAGAGACTATGCTGCCGTCGGTGATGTTCCAAATGAGAAGGTTCGATGAGATGCGCTCGATATACTCCACCACCGCCATCTGGCTGGAGTCCTCAGAGAAGAAAGCCTGGCTGATTTCAGCCTCGCCGCCGGTAACCGGGTTGAACTGGCGCACGCGCTGGCGGGTCTCCACCTCCCAGACGGTGACGCCGCTGGACATGACGACTGCCAGGTAGCGCTCGTCGGGCGAGAAGCTCCAATCCAAGGCAGTCTCTCCCCCGGCGCGCAGGCCGATCTGAGTTTGCTCCTGCCAGTCGCTGGTGCGGTAGATATACAGCGTGTCGCTGGCATTGCCTACCAGGTAAGTGCCATTGGGCGAGAAGCGCGCGTTCAGGCCGATGCCGTCGGCAAGCACGCTGCCATCGGCAATATCTACAACCTGCCAGCGCATGGCATATTCATCCTCACCAATCTGTGGGATTGCCAGATAGAGTCCGTCCGTAGAGAGCGTTGCCCATGGGCCCCAGAAGATGGAGGGCAAGGTAGCGGAATAGACCAGGCCTCCCTGCAGGTCATAGACCTGCGCCTGAGCTTTTGAGGTAAGCATGGAGAAGCGCTGCCCGTTCGTACTGCTGGTGACTCCCCACATCGGGATGCCCCAGCTACTCATCAACGGGTCCAGATCCCCAAACCAGGCTAGACGTTCCATCGTGTCTGCCTGGTATGCCTTGATGCCCTCGCCGGTGAGCGAAAAGATAGTAGAACGGTCGGGGCTGAAGATTGCGCCGTAGATGCGAGCGGTGCCATAGCGCGCCAGCTCGCTGATGGCGGCAGCGCTGTCGAGCGAGATGGTCAGCAGCGGCTGCGGCAGGCTGCCGCCAGGGCCAAGCGGCAGGTCGGGCGTGGGGATCAGCGTAGGCGTGACCGTGGCGGTGGGCTCAGGTGTCTGGGTGGCGGTCGCGCTGGGAGCGGGCGTATCCGTGGGCGTGTCGGTAGGACCTTCTGTGTCCGTCGGCAACGCCGCGGCGGTGGTGGTGGCGCTGGGCTGGGGTGGGGTAGTGGGTGTGGCAGGTGTTCCGCCGCAGGCGGCGAGGATGATGGCAGCAAGCAACACGAGGATTAATTTATACAAGGGGATCTCCAATAAATTATTTAGAATGACAATATTGCAGTCGACATTAATCTAATAGCGTTGAAAGTTTTTGCAACACCTCGGCAACCGTTTCAGCGGGCAGTTTACATGCCAATTCTGCCTGCCTGGCGCTCCAATCCAGGCTCTTCACCTGATCGGACAGAATCACTCCGCCGACAGCCAATCCCTCTGGAATAACGACTTCGAACGGATAGCCCTTGATTTGACTGGTTACCGGGCAGAGGATTGCCAGCCCAACTTTTTCATTGTATGCGCTGGGGGATAAGACCAGCGCGGGTCTGCGCCCTGCCTGCTCGTGCCCGGCTTGTGGGTTAAATGTGATCCAAACGACATCGCCTCGCCTCGGAATGAATGCCATAGCCTACCAGGCCTCATTTCCGGTGGGCTGCCCGGTATCGGTCTCGTGGTGCAGGTTGTCGGGTGTGATCCCGGCGATTAACTGCTCCAGGGTCCACTTTGGTGTGTTGACTGGCTTGATTACAAGTTGCCCGTCTACCAGCGTAATTTCAACCATCGATTCATTTTCGATCTGGGCATCCAGCGCAAAGGATTTGGGGATGCGCAGCGCAAGGCTGTTTCCCCATTTTTGAATTTTGGTCAACATCGAATTATTCTCCTATGTATATACATAGAAGATACACCTGATTTTATAATTCGTCAAGGAAATTCTCGGATTACATGCTAAAAGATGTATTTTTTACCCACCCGGCGTGATCGAGCCGATTGCCAGGAACGCAAAGATCCACACATCTTGCAAGAAATGGATGAACCAGGCCCAGAACAGCCCGCGCGTCTCCTGCATCGACTTGGCCAGGAGCCAGCCCATGAACGCTGCCAGCAGTACGCCAGTTACCCCATAGGGAATACCGTAGAAATGCGCCATGCCGAAATAAACTGCCACCATGTATACCGCCTGGCGCGGCCCCACCGGACCTTCGAGCACCGAGAGGAAGGAGGCCTTGTAAGTGACTTCCTCGGTGAAGGAGTTCAGCGCGGCCGCCAGCAGAATCGCTGGCAGGTAGGGCAGCGCTCGCACGATGATATCCAGCGAAGGCCGCCCGGCAATGGCCAAAAAGGCTATCGTGCCCAGGCTGATGAAGAAGGACAGCGCCACCCCCACATGATTCCAGGGATCACCTTGCTTGATGCCCAGCCAGCGCACCCGTTCCGCCGGCGCAGAGATGTCCCCCTTGGCTAAGTAGAAATCTTGGCGCTTTTTGCCCAGCAGGAACAGCGCAGCGATAATCACTAGCGTCACTATCAGGTTAAGCGCCTCCTCTGCCAGCATGTACACGTTGAAGGACGGGTCCCTCAAGTAGCGGCGGAGGAAGGGCAGCGTGTCCAGCCGTTCGGAAACCAGCCACTGGATGCCTACCAGCGCAGCGAACAAGGCGAGGAAGGGGAGCAGCCCGCGCAAAGGCTTCCAGATCAGTGTCGCCAACAGGGCGGCACCGATCACGCAGAACGAGATGATAGCCCTTTGGTCGCCGGAAACTTGCTGCTTGAAGATCTCCTGCAGGATGACCATGGGCAGCATGGAAGTAAGAATCACGACGACCCAGGCAGCCAGGAGGGTGATTTTTTGTGGTTGCGTTGTGTTCATATAGCCTCCCATTTATTGAAGAATTCACCGCGGAGCACGCGTGTAGTGGCTTTGATTACGGAGCGCAGAGAGACCCTATAATAAATCCTATTTATCCTGTCTATCCTATTCATCCTGTTAAAGGTTTTATTCTTTTAGCTTACTCAATTCCTCAAAAAACTCGCTCGCCTTATGCGCGCTCACCCTGCGCAGGTCGGCACGCAGGAAGAGGTGCGGCTTGTTGGGGCGTAATGACAGGTGTAGCAGCATGTTGGCGTGCCCATCCACGAAGCCGCGCAGCCTGTCAGGTAGGGCAGCGCCGTCCTGCGCTTCATACGCCATCTGCAAGCCGGGCGGCGCGTCCACTAGCGTCAAAGATGGCTTGTCCGTTGCTTTCAGGCGTCCGGCGAACTGCCTGTCACCCTTGCGGGCAACCTCGAGCTCCTGCTCGGGCTTGGTGAAATAAGTAACCCACACGATCAGTTCATCGCGCTTGCCCTGCAGGCGGTAAAAGAGCCAGAAGAGCGGGTTTTCACGCGGCGCCAGCAGGTACAGCGCCTCGATCTTGCGCATCGGCGCTGCCCCTGGCTCGACGATCAGCCTCCCGCCGGTCACCATGCCGGGCAGTTTCTCACCCGGCGCCACTTTCCCCCAGCCCTTCAAACCCTCCAGCAGCCAGGTCAGCGTCTTCTCTGCCTGCTGGCGGTTGTAGTAGAAGCCGCGGATGTAAGCGATGATCAGCACTGCGCAGAGAATAATGACGACCCACTGACCGGTGTTCAGATCCATACTTATCTCCTAAAAAAAGAAGACCCTAAAGGTTTCCTCGGCAAGCAGTGCCTCTTTTTTTCTCGGAGCCTGTGCCAATCATTGCCTGGGCCACCATAGAAAACCTTTAGGGTCTTTCAAATGCTGTCATCGCGAGCGGAGCGAAGCAATCCCCTGCAAGCGTCAAGACTGCTTCGCAAACTTGCAGTGACTACGAATGTTAACTATACAATAAAGCTACCATGCGCTCGAGCATGCCTACGCCGCGCACTTCGGTTTCAAGCAGCGGCAGGACAGCACGCACGCGGTTGCCAAACTCCAGGTCGATCTTCTCCATGTAGGCGTCCTGCATGGCGACGCGATTTTTGACGAAATCGGGCGAGTCGTCGTGCACGCTGTTTTTATCGATCTGCATGTTGACGATCACCCCGCCGACCGGGATGTTGAAATCGTGGAACCATTCGATGAAGCGGGTGATAACTGCGATGGGCAGCGCCTCGGGCAGCGTGATGAAGAAGAACGAGGTCAGTGCCTTGTCGGTTAGCAGTTCCTTAGCCTTTGCCATGCGCTCACGCAGGTTCAACAGGTAATCCATCAGCGGGTCTTTTTCTTTCTTCTTCTTGCTGTAAGCCAGCAAATCTTTCAGGCTGGTGGCCTCTTCACGACTCTGCACCATCTTATTGACCCACATCGAATAGACGCTGGACATGCCCAGTAGGCGGCGGGCATTGGCGGTGGGAGCTGTGTCGAACACATAGGCATCGTATTCGTTGTCGAACATCAAATCGATCATGTTTTCGAACATAGCCGACTCTTCGAATGACGGGTTCATGGTCGCCGATTCGACGAACTCATCTGCCTTGGTCTTGATGTCCGCAAACTTTAAGAACCACTCGATCTTCTCGCGGATTTCCTGCTTGGATTTTTCGATCGTATCTTTGGTGTCGATCTCGGAAGCCCACAGGTTTGGCACGCCCTGCACTGCCACCGCCTTGCCAAACACATTCTGATCGAGCATGCTGCTCAGCGAGTGCACCGGGTTGGTGGAGGCCAGTAAGGTACGCTTGCCCTGCTGTGCATTCCAAATAGCCGCGGTGCCAGCCAACACAGTCTTGCCCACCCCGCCTTTGCCACCGAAGAATACGTACTTCAGCCCGGGGTTATCAGCCATGTATTTCTTCATGGAGATCTCAATGTTGGCCATAACTCACTCCTTACCCTCGAACAGGGCATTTGCCACGCGTTCGATCATGGGCAAACCGGTAATATCGCGCTCGAATTCCGGCACGTTGGTCAGCACTTCGCTGCCAAAAGTGTCCTTGATCTTTTGCAGGTATTTCGTCTGCATCTCCATGCGGTTGCGCAGGTATTCGGGGATATTCTTGGAGGCCAGCTCGGCTGGGATGACTCGGTTGACGATATACCCCGCAAGCGGCACGTCGTACTTGGCAAACAGCCCGGCAGCCTTCTGCGTATCGAGAATAATCATTTCCTCGGGGATCAGCACAAAATAGAAGGCGGTTTTTAACTTGTCGGTCAGGATGCTGGAGGAAGCGTTGATGCGGTGCTTGATGTACTGCAGCTCCTTGAGGATCTTGTCCTCTTCTGTTTCCTTCTCACGACGCATCACCGCTGCCACCTGGTCATATTCGGCCATTTCCTCGCGCAGCCCGGTGATCTTGTCGATCCACTGGTCGTACACCGAGGCCATGCTCAGGTAGTACAGCGCGTGCCCCAGCGGTACCAGGTCGTAGATGTAATAGTCATAATCGCCACTGACCACAATGTCCACCACCTTATCGAAGATGGCGCTTTCTTCCATGGCAGGCTCGGCAGCCGCCGCCTGGATGTAGTTCTCGATCTCCTCGGGCACCGCTTCCAGTCCGTACATGTCCAGGATCTTCTGGCGGATCTCGTCCTGATATTCACGGATGCGCTGGTCGGCATCAATCTCCTGGGCATACAGGTTGGGCATGATCTCCACCGGCCCCTTGCCGAAGATATCGCGCTCGAAGATATCGGAGAGGCTGGCTTGCGGGTCCACCGAGAAGACCAGCACCTTGTAGCCCTGCTTTGCCAGCCAATAGGCGGCGGCAGCGCTGAAGGTGGTCTTCCCCAGCCCGCCCTTGCCGCCAAACATGATGTAACGCCGGTTCGGGTTCTTTTCAAATATCTCACGAAGTGACATATGATGCTCCTAAGCCAGCGCGTCGGTCAGATCTTTTTCGCGCAGCATGCGTCGTTTCCAGGTGCTGATTTGCGGCACGACGTAAGGCAGCAGGCGCAGGCTGTAGTAAGGTGGCAGGATGGGAATTCCGAGCAGATCACCCATGGTGATCAAGATGAAAAGGTGTTCCATGCTTCCACGTGTCTTGAGGGCGTAGCGGGCCATGTCATGCCCAGCCATACCGTACAGCACGCTCTTGACGTTGTCAAAAAAACCGGGCTTTTTCTCTAGTTCTGTCATTGCTTACTCCTTAGTTATGATTTACGATTCCACTGTCATTGCGAGGCGGACCGCTGTACTCAGCGGCGATCTTCTGCCGAAGCAATCTCCTGCCAGGAAGGGACTGCGTCGCTTCGCTTGCAGCTCCGCTCGCAGTGACATAATCCATTAAGTGATCTCCTGGTCACACAAATCGGTCAGGTCGCGCTCGCGCAGCATACTGCGCTTCCATCCCGTGATGTTTGGAGCTACATACGGCAGCAGCCGCAGGGTGTAAAAGGGCGGGAGAACGGGGATACCCAAAAAATCTCCAAAGACGATCAAAATGAATAAGTGCTCTAAATGTGCCCGTTCTTTATTCAGGTCACGCGTCATCTCATAGACGGATGCACCATAAATTATATCGCCAAGCGCGCGAAATCCCGAGCGAATTACGCCCCATGTGCGATGGAGGAGTGATGTATTATTCAATGCAATTCTACTCTTAAGCACTACGATCCGCTAAAAGATTTTGCTCTCCCTAGACCCTAAAGGTTTGACCGTAAACCTATAGGTCTATTTTACCCCAAGTGGCCTTTCAGTAGGTTGGATTGAGGCCGGTTATGGCAAGACAACTTTTCCATCTTCACTCTGCCCGAAACCCAACATGTTTTCTAAAACCTCATCCAAATCATGCTCCCACCCTGTCACCTTCTTTTGACCGTCAATCACGAAGGTCGGATAACGGTGGGCGCCGTAGCGAACGGCTTTCCACAGCCCCTGCAGCGAGCGCGGATCCCAGATGCGGATCAGGATTTTTTCCTGGTAGCGCGCGGCGAGATGGAAGATCAGGTTCGAGAGCCGCTCAAACTCCTCCCGCCATTCGGGAGGATACTCATCCAGGCCGCGTTCGTGCGGCGCCTGGTCGAGATGGGCGCGCGCCATCAGCATCTCGCAGGAAAGACAAATGCCCCAGCCTTCTGGCAGGGGGTAGATCACGTCGACGAGAACAGGGTTCATAAATCAGGTGTCACTGCGAGCTTGCGAAGCAATCTCCTATTCTCAGGGGATTGCTTCGCAAGCTCGCAATGACATCGTAAAGAATATGTCTATGCCTTTACCTTGACGGCTTCTAGGCGCTGGCGCTGGAAGGCCTTGTAGGCATCCCATCCCAAGATCAAGGCCGCGATGACCAGGTAAATGGCGATGCCGCCCGCCAGCCAGTTGCCGACGACCTTGTCAACCGGCAGATCAGGCGTGGTGAGCACCTGCTTGATCACGTTGTAGGCAGTGATCAGCAGAGCAAAGATCGTGGTCACGTACATGAATAGGAAGGGGATCAACGTCCACAGGTAATTCTTGCCCTTGGACATCAGCCACAGGGTGACTAGCAGCAGTGCCAGCGCAGCCATTAGCTGGTTTGCGCCGCCGAACAGCACCCAGATGCGCGCCCAAAAGCCGGTGTAGATCAGAAGGGCCGAGAGCAGCAGGGCTACGATGGTGCCAAAGGTGGCGTTCTTGAACAGCGGCACCTTCTCGCCCATGAATTCAGCCGAGGCCACACGCATGAAGCGCACCACCAGGTACATGATAGTCAGGCCCATCAGGGTCAGGAAGACCGAGCCGAAGGGCAGGCCAAAGGTGGTGGGGATGCCGATCTTCGCCATCATCTCGCTCAAGCCAACGGCAAAGATACCGGCGTTCTTACCCGCCGCCACCAGACCCACGTAACCGGCGAAGCCCTTGGTCACGCCGACACCTACCACCGCGGTGAGCAGGGAGAGAACTGCCAGGAACATCTCCAGGAACATGGCGCCGCCGCCCACGTACAGGGCGTCCGTTTCCTTCTCAAGCTGGCGCGCCGTGCCCGAGGAGGACACCAGGCTGTGCCAGCCCGAGACCGCGCCGCAGGCGATGGTGACGAACAGAATGGGCCACAATGGCCCCAATGCCAGCGGTTTGGTCTCTACCCCCGAGCAGTCTGCGGCAGCACACAGGTTGCCTGACCAGTTGGTGAAGGCCGGGAAGTCAGCCGGGAATGCCGGGTGCCAGACCAACAGGCCGATGGTGCCGGCGATGATCCCCAGGAAGACGATCCAGAAGGCGACGTAATTGATCGGCTGCGCCCAACGCCAGATGGGCAGGATGGCGCCGAAATAGCACAGCACCAGCGCCACCAGGCTCCAGATCAATTGCGCCTGGGTGACTGAGCCGAAGACCACCGGGGAAGTTTCACCACCGTTGATGCCTGTGAAGAGGCTCTTGACACCGGTCAGGGTGCCCAGCCAGATGCCGATGAACGCCAGCACGACGGTGATCACGCTGGTCAGGATGATGTCCATCTTCCATTTGTACGTCATCTGACCCGCCAGCAGACCGATGCCGATCACCAGCAGAACGCCCAACGGCACCGCCGGGTTGGTCATTAGGTCATAGCCCACGATCTTGCCGAAGGCTGCCATGATGAGCAGCAAGTAGAAGTAAATGAATGTCAGCAAGATGTTGCGGGCGCGGGGAGAGACGAAACGGTAGCTCAACGCGCCGAAGGATTGACCCTCTTCGCGCACGCCCAGGATGATGCTGGAGTAGTCTTGCACCCAGCCGATGAAGAAGGTGCCGAAGATGATCCACAGTAGCGCCGGCAGCCAGCCCCATTGCACCGCGATGATCGGGCCAGTGATTGGTCCCAGAGCCGCTACGGACTTGAACTGGTAGCCAAACAACACGTTGCGGTTTGCAGGGGTGAAGTCCACGCCATCCATGTACATCTTGGCGGGCGTAGCCTTCTTTTCATCAGGCTTGATCACGTTTCTATTGATTGTCCGGGCATAGAACCCATACCCTACAGCGATCCCCAGGAAACCGATGATTAGAGCGTAAACAGCAGTCATTCTTTTTTATACTCCTTTTGTGGTTCGAATAAATTGGGCAGCAGGCAAATAACCTGCCTGTCTGCATACCGACAAGATGTTCGTTTCCTTTGGCGATAGGACACCTCCTTAAATTGAGTGCCCCTGACAAAACCTCCTCGAGGTAATGCACCAGGTTTTGTCAGGGTCTCTAAAGACGGAAAATGATTGACAAGGATACCGGGCTGAGATACTATCGGAGAAATATTTATGCAATGACCAGAGGTGAAAATGGGTACCCCGGTGATCATTTTACTAGTAGGTTTGGCGTACGTCGTGCTGTTTGGGGGAATTGCTCTCTTGCGACGGGAAGGGCTTTCACTGCGCTTTGCCATCGAGGCGGCTTGCATCACTGCCGTTTTCAGCGGGCTGGCAGCTTTGACAGGTGCGCAGGTGGACCCGATCCTGTTTCTCATCGTGCTTTACCTGCTCACCATGCGCGTGCGCATCCTGGTTGACCTGGGGGTGATGGTTGCCAGGCAAGGAAAAACCGCCATAGCTGGCAAGCTGTATGCAATTGCTAGTCGTCTGTGGCCTGACGCCGCCAGCGGGTTGATCCTGAAGGTCAACCAGGCGACGCTGCTTCTGCAAGAAGCTAAATTGGACGAGTCGATCGCAATGTTCACCGATATCCTCCAAAAAGCTGGCCAGGGGTACCTGGGGATTAAGTATGAAGCGGCATCACACTTCAACCTCGGCGTTGCACACCTGCGGAAAAACGAATCCGGACGTGCCACCGTCGAGTTCAATGCCGTGATCGATACTTGGCCTGCCTCGCTCTACGCGCACCGTGCCCAGCAAGCGTTGGATCGCTTACGCTCGAAGGCCGCTGGTACAGTTGATAATGAACCGGTCGAACACCAAACGCCACATCCCTGACACCAATAAAGTTAACCAAAATAGGGGATTGCTCCCCCCTAAATGTAAACACCTGTCTGGATTATTGGTTACTGCTGGATGAGTAACAGATTAATTATAAACCCAAAAAACGCCGTTTGGCAACCAATTCAAGGTTTGGGAATTATTTCATTAATCCATCAGCTAGGTAGGAATGCAGGTGCAACGCACTTTGATGGTGCGTTGCACTGATCTTGCTATAGAGACGCAAATTTTTCTAGCCACCAGACAGTTTAAGAACAGAATAGATGATCGGCATGAGTTCTCCA
>Ga0299915_10004491_pt1 | contig 10169 bp, 3 predicted proteins | sample RVTome_13_FD_200263 | JGI IMG/M metagenome (GOLD analysis project Ga0299915, IMG submission 200263) | Soil microbial communities from uranium-contaminated site in the Upper Colorado River Basin, Wyoming, United States - RVT92D227 (version 2) ...
GCGCCGGGCAGGTATGTAATACCTCGGTATGATTTTAGGCTGACCGATGCTCTTGCAACGGCCGGCGGACCAAGGCAGTTTAACGTGAGCTACATTTATGTCTCTCGTAATAATGGGCCAAGCCAGGCGCCGGCGTCAGACCTGTTTGACGGTCTTAGAATGGAGCGTCTGGAGCCGAAATCGAAATCGTCTGGTCCCGGGGAGACAAAAGGGGCCGGGGATGCGATGATGGAAATAATAACTCCGCGTGCGCAGGGTCGTCAGCGTTCGGTCAGTAATGTCGTGATAAGTTCATCCGAGATGGCCACAACGAGCGAGTTCGGGTCACGCCGGCCGTCGGGAGGATACGGCAGTTCCGGCAACCTCACGGGCCTGCTCAGCGGCAACTCGGGGGCAGGCAACGGATCGACACAGGCTATAGCGGACGAAACAGAGGCAGAAACCGGGTCGGTGACATCGGTTGGCGCGGAGATGTGGCGGCAGCCTGAGAAGAATGAGAATGAGCAAGTCAGTGTTGCGGATATACTAAAAACACTGGCGGAGCGGTCAAAGCAAGAGAACGCAGCGGATGCGGCCACAAACGGTGCGGACAATTTGGCGCCGCCGGCACGGACGGTGCGCCCCTCGCCGACGACCGTATCTACGGCGGACGCGCCGGTAGGAGGTATCGCGGCAACGAGGCAGGCCGAGCCGGTTGCCCCGGCAGGCGGTGAGGCCGGTTCACTGGACTCGATAATGAAGACATTGGCCGACCGGGCGGCTGCCAAGCCCGTCGATAAGCAGGCGGTCGGAGGTGCGGTTAGTCCGCCAAGTCCGTCAACTGGCGTTGGCGAGTCCGCTGCTCCTGAGCCGGGAGGTGTTGACGGCATACTAAAATCGCTCGAAGAACGCGCCGAGAGCAGGGGTGAAGCGGAGCCGGGAAATTGGGAAAATGTCTTGAAATCGTTTGCTGAGCCGCAACCAGGCGAGCTAAAGAGCGAGGCAGGAACCGAGGCGGAGATGAATCTGGATGACCTGTTGAAGTCGTTTGCGGCGCCCGATACCGGCGTGGAAACAGGCGAACAAATCAAGACTGAAGGCGTAGGAGATGTAGATTTAGGCGTTGTTATTCCTTTTGATGAGGAGCCGGCGGCGCCTGTTGTCGGCCCGGACGGTCAGGTGGTTGGAGTTCGTGAAGAGCCTGGACGCATAGAGTGGGTATTCCAGGACGGCAAGTGGGTGCCGATGCAGGTAGGCGCACCGACTGTGGCCAAGCCGATGATAAGGATTGAGCCTCGGGAAGGGGCTGTAGGCGTTGTTGAAGCGCCGACCGGTGGTATGGAATGGGTCTCTGGGACACAAACGCGGCTGCTGAAGATTCCGGCGGACAAGTTGATGTCCGGCGACCAGAGATACAATATCGTTATAAAGCCGGGCGATTCCATTTATGTTCCGGTCGATGTCATTGGCGAATTCTGCATTATGGGCAACGTGAATAGGCAGGGTTACATTCCGATTACAGGGCGTCCGATGACTCTGAAAATGGCGGTAGCCGCTGCGGGTGGTTTAGGTCCGCTTGCTATGCCAAAGCGCTGCGAGGTTGTCAGAAGGATTGGCAGGAAGAAAGAAGAGATCGTCATGGTTGATCTCGACAAGATTGCCAGCGGCGAACAGCCCGACTTTTTCATCAAGCCTAACGACCTTATTAATGTGGGCACGGATGCAACGGCGAGATGGCGAGCCGTTTTGCGAAATGCTTTCCGAGCCAGCTACGGATTTGGGTTTGTTTATGACCGCAATTTCGCCTCAACGTACTATCAGGGATCGGACTTGTGGCCTATAGGTGATTAAGGTTCGTTGAGATGTAGGAAAGAAGATGAGTAGAATCGTGCCTGTTGTTGCGCGGTTCTACTCATTTTCTCTTGTTGGTTGCCTATGCTATGGTGGAAGATATTGGCTCTACTCTCACAGAAGCATGCAAAGCGGGTACGTCCGTCGGATCGCGGCGTTGGCGAGAGCTTGGCGTGCATAGCTACGTCAAGATGTCTGTGATAGGAGGGTTGCTCTTATACCTTTTCAAGGACGAAATAGGGCGTGTTGTCCACACATGGGTAGCCGATAGTAGCTGGTCGCACGGTTTTCTGATCCCGCTCTTTAGCCTATATTTTCTGCATCAGCACAGACAGAAGGTTTTGAGCCTGCAGACCAGACCGAGCTATGTGGGTTTTCTGTTCTTGGTTTGCGTCATTGTTCTGCATGCGGCGAACAAGGCCAGCCCATCCGGCTACGCCTATCTTCAGGATATAGCGCCGATAGCGACGCTTGGCGCGATTGCGCTGTTTCTTGGAGGATGGGCCTTGATTAAATATACTTGGCTGCCGATCGGCTTTCTGGGGTTTGCGGTGCCGCTGCCTCAGCGTCTGTATTTTAGCGCGACGATGCCTATGCGGAGACTTGCGGCGATAATTGCAGCCGCTTTGCTGTCTATGGTTAACGGCCTTGAAACGAACATTGAGGGTGTGATAATCAGCGTGGTCTATAAGGGCCAGCGTATGGAGCCGGACCTCAACGTTGCCGAGGCGTGCAGCGGGATGAGACTGCTGATGGCTTTCCTGGCTCTGGGCGTGGCGATGGCGTATTTACACGAAAGGCCAATCTGGCAACGGCTTGTTCTGTTGGCCAGCACAATCCCGATAGCGGTGCTATGCAATGTTGTGCGGGTGACGGTAACGGGCTTCATATATGTATTAATACATCCGAGGTACACCCAGGGAATCTATCACGACACCCTGGGCCTTCTGATGTTGCCGCTGGCCTTTGGCCTGTATGGTTTTCTTGCGTGGTTTATGGCCGGATTGTTCATAGATGAATCCGGAGACGTTGCTGCTGACGTTGTCGTCCGCAGGAATAATGCGTGATGCGAGGTGCGATTTGAGAGCTTATCTTCAGCCTGCATTTGTAATATGTGTTGTGGTCCTGGCTCTGAGTGGAGCTGTAATGTCGAAGTTCGACGTAGAACAAGAACCATGGCCGCTGAAGAAGCCGTTGAAGCTTCTGGAGAAGGAGGATTTAGGTCCTTATGTAATCGCATCGAAGCAAGAGATCGAAAACGAGGATATACTGAAGAATCTGGGGACGGAAGACTATATTCAATGGATGCTGGAGGATACGAAGGCTCCGATTGACAGCCCGACTCGGAATATTGTGTTGTTTATCACTTATTATGCGCTGGCGGACAGGGTTCCGCACGTTCCCGAAGAATGTTACGTTGGGGCGGGCCATCAGTTGCTGGCGTCCGACGGGATGAAGTTCACAATTGAAAGTCCCGGCGGTGAGCAACAGGTGACTGGCAGAGTTCTGGTATTTCAAAAGACGAGTTCGAATTTTTGGAGCGGCGGCGAGAAATTCTCGGCGTTTTACCTTTTCAACGTTAACGGCATCTACGCGGATAGTCGGGAAAGCGCGCGGTTTGCCTTGAATAGGAATATGTTCGGCAGGCACTCTTACTTCTGCAAGGTTGAGTGGAATTTCTACGCGTCTTCCGATGCGAAGAGCTATCTTGACAGAGAAGAGGCACAAAAGGCCGGGGAAAAGCTGTTGACCGTGATTTTGCCGATTCTGGAGACGAAATACTGGCCTACTGAAGAGCAGACGGCCGGCGAAGAACAGTCGTAGGGCGGACTTGAACGTGTAACAATCGGCGGCACATTTTGAAGTCGGACTATTAGGCAGTGAAGTTGCTGAGAGCTGCAAGGCGCGCCGGCAAAGGCTTTATTAAATGCGGCCTCAGCGGCAGGGAATTCCTGACAGAAAAGGGGTAACTCTATGGCAAAGAGGAGGTTGAACAAAAAGATAGCGTTCATTGGCTCCCTTGTTTTCGTTGTCTTTCTGGGGGCTGTAGTCGTAGGGATTCTTGCGCTAAGTGGAGACCCGCAGGAGTTTATTGATAAGGGTGATGCGGCGCTTGCTGCGAAGGACTACAAGGCTGCAGAGCAGAGTTATCAGTCTGCGCTTGAGAAGGCAAGGACGGACAAACGCAGAGAAGAGATCCTTCAGAAGCTTGTTGCTCTGTCCATAGAATCGGGCGAGTTGAATTCTGTGGTCAGATACTGGGGAGGCATTATCGCAATAGATCCGCAGAATGCCAAGGCCCGCTTCGGACGATTGAAGTACTTGCATATTGTCGCAGAGACCGGCAGTCAACGGCTGTGGCAACAAGTCCACAAGGATGCAGAGGAATTCCTGAAAGTTGCCGAGGAGGCGGGGCTGCTGAATGAGAATGTATCACAATGGGACGTTCTTACACGGGAGGGGGAAAAACCTCTCACGCACAGCTTGGGCGCCTATTTGCATCTGGTCAAGGGCCGCGCCATGCTTGAGATGACAGTGCTTGGCGCCGTAACGAACAAGGATGAATCGCTGGCTGAAGCCGTGGCCGATATAGAAGAGGCCAAGAAGCTCGAGCCGGAGAATATCGAGATATACCGCCATTTAGCCAACGCAGCCGTGGAAAAAGGAAAGCTCTTGTCGTCGAGAGGCAGCTTCCAGGAAAGAGACAAGGCTGCCCTGGAGGCGAAGGCACTTCTGGAGGAGGGGGTTCGTGTTGCGCCTGATAATCCGATGGCGCATATCAATCTGCTTATGTTGGAGCTTGCCTTTGCGCAGAGGAATGAGCAGGCAAGAGAAGAAATCATGGCGCTTGAGGACGAGTACTTGTCGTTGGCGAAAACGTTCCCCACGAGTCCGGAATCGTACGTTATGATTTCCAAGTTCTATTCGATCCTGTCATCATACACATTATCGGAAGTCGGGCGGGCCTATCTTGACAAAGCGATCGAGGCGGCGGAAAAAGCGGTCGAAATGGACAAAGAAGATGTGGCCTATGCCATAAACGCGGTGAACCTGCACTATGAGAAGTGTTTGATTCACAAGCAAAAGCCCGACTTGTATCGAGCGATAGAATTGGCGAAGAACGCACTGACTTTGCGTGACGCTGTGGATAGGTCCGGGCCATGGAGCTTTGCGAACAAGGTGAATCGGCTAAGCTTGTATTCGTTTCTTGCGCACATCTACATAGAACAGGTGCTGGAGCCAAGCGAGGCTCGAACAGCAGCCCAAACACAGGAGTGGCTGGCAAGCGCCGAGAGCGCGGTACACGAGATTGAACAGATATTTGAAAGCGGTCAGGAGCCGCAGGTTGTTAAGTGGCGAGGGCTGCTGGAGCTTGCCAAGAGAGACCGGAAATCGGCGGTTAAGAAGCTGTATGCCGCTTATGAGCAGATGAAGTCGCTCAAACCGGCGAACCAGGCGCAGTGGCCCCCGGATCAGCAGTTTGCGTATATGTGTTATTTGCTCGCGCGGGTATTCAAGCAGACTTCAGAAGTCGGCGCGGTTGCCGAATTTCTTTCAAGCGCACTTTACTCAGGGGTTGCTAGTATTGTGCCTGAAGCGCGTCTTGATTACGTTGAGGTTATTATGAAGTTCCGGTTGTGGCCGGCTGCGATAGAGCACATAGATGCTTTTGAGAAGAGGTTGGCTCCGAATGATCGCAGCCAGTTGCTTCGCATTGGGACCTATGTCGGCGCAGGAGAGGTGGACAAGGCGGCGAAGGCCATGGCAAACAGGCCGCAGAACGATCCGAATTCGGTCAAGCTTAGTCTGTCGCTTGTTCAAGCAAGGATCAAGCAAACTGAAATGGGTCTTGCCAGACAAGAGAATAGAGAGCTGCTGGATATTGCTTTCGCCGGGGCAGTAATCGCAGGTCCCAACGAGTCGCCCGGCAGCGTTGAGGCGATGAAGAAGGAGCTGAACGACTACAGGCAGCTTGAAGTGCAGTTGATCAATTTGCTTTTGCCTCTGGAGCCGAATTCGGTCGGGTCTGACACGATAGTCGGCATTTGTCGATACTACATCAAGCAGGAGAATATGGCCAAGGCCAGAGATGTGGTGAACGGGTTCCTCGCGTATTTCCCGGAGGATACAGGCGCTCTGGTTTACAAGCAGGTCCTTGCGGAGCCCAGTCCCGCAAAGGTCACGGAAGAGAGGCGCGATCAAATCGAAGAGGAAGTGCTATCGAGCGTTAAGGACCCGGTTCAGCGAGGCTTGGAGCTTGGCATCTTCTATCGGAGACACCGCGAGTTTGACAAGGCTGCCGAGATACTGAAGAAAGTGCTTGATATGGAGGCATCGCACAAGGAGATTGCTCAGACTTGGTTCTTCACGGAGGTCGAAGAAAACAATCCGCGGTTTCTTGTAGTGGGTCATCTTTTTGACATTGCCCTTGAGACACAGAACTGGGAGCTTGCACGGCAAGCGGAGACGATAGCTCAGCGCGAGGATCTGGATGGCTGTGAGGGTAAGGTGTTCGCAGCGCGTTTGGCGTTCTCACGCCGAGAGTTCAAGGAAGCGCGGGCGCAAATTGATGAATGTATCAAGCAGCGTCCTGTATTCGCGCGTGCGTACTCCCTGAGAAGCAGTATCAACACGGCTCTTGGAGACGACCACGCGGCTCTAGAGGATGTCAGACAAGCGACGTCTATGAATCCTCTGGACGGCCTGATTGCAAAAGGCTTTGCTCAACTACTATACATTCGGAACAAAAAGGCGGGCGACAATGTTACCCCAGAAGAGATGATTGAGGCAAGGAGCGCCCTGCAAAGGGCGATGGCGCTGAATCCATACGATGTGCAGTTGCGCAGTTTTTATGCTGACTTCATAGCGCCGAAGGATCCCGTGAAAGCCCTGGCTATTCTCCAGGCGATTCAAAAGGGCTTGCCGACTTTCGAGAACAGCATGCGGCTCGGCGAACTGGCAACGCGGGTCGCTCGCGAAGAAAGCGATCCGCGTCGAAGAGAGGTCTTGTTTGCCGTTGCAGGGTCGGCTCTTGCTGAAGCGAAGAAGATGAAGCCGGAAGACAGGGGCATGCTTTACCTCTATACGGAGTACTTGCGGGCGATGGGCCGCGACAAGGAGGTTGAGGAGATTCTCACCGGCTCGAACGAGAACGCGCTGCTCTGGAATCATTACTATCAGCGCGGGCAGTATGAGGAGGCGAAGGGAATACTGTTGAAGTTGTATGAGAAGGAGCCGAATAGCGTCGGCGTGCTAAAGGGCCTGCTGCTTGTTGCTGAAAAGATGGCTGACCCGAACGCCGTTGCGAAGTATTCGGAAGATCTGATAGCTGCCGATCCTGTCGTCGAAAGCTATCTGATTCAAATTCAGTCTTTTCTGCGAGTGGGACTTATCAGGGAAGCCGGCCTGAAATTGCAGAGCTTCACCGAGAAGCATCCTGATGAGCCGAGAACGATGTTGCTTCGCGCCTGGCTTCTGATGAGGAGGGGCCAGCTCGAGGAAGCGCTGGAGCTGACAAATCGCTACCTTGAAGGTAATCCCGACAGCGCTGCGGGCTGGCGTCTAAGAGGGGAAATCCGCTTCTATCAGGGAGATATGACGACGGCCGTCAGCGACCTCAAGCAGAGCAAGTCGTTGTCAGACGAGGCAATCACGAGGGTTGTCCTTGCAAAGGCGTATTTGCGCGTCGCACAATATGAAGACGCCATGACCGAGCTCAAGAACGCGATAGAGATGCCCGGTGTCCCGCTGGATGCGAGGCTGCTTCTTGAAGACACTTATATGCGTCTGGACAGAAGAGATGCGCTCAAGGAGTTTTATAACGATGTGCTTAGCGAGTCTCGAAACAATGTCTTCTGGCTTAATCGGGCGGGATCGTTTGCCTTGGAGAGCGGAGAATACAACGGCGCAGTGCAATTGTTCGGCAAATCATTCCAGATAAAGCGTCAAGAGTACAGCGGCAAGGATGCGAAGGACTTGCGTTTTGATGCTTTGTATGCCTCGGCATTCGATGGGTATCTAAGGTCGCTTATCATGCAGGCTGGTGTGCCCAATACGAGCGGATGGGACCCCAAGAAGCTGGATGAAGTGTCTGAGCTGGCAAAGGATTATATCGAGACAGATTACGCTCCTTTAGCTTACCTGCGAATGGCTCAGGCGAAGCTGCTGCTTGGCCATAAGAAGACTGCCACTGATTACTGTCAGAAGGCGGTTGACGAGGCGGAGGGGAATGAGACACTTGCATCCGAGGTGCTGCTGCGAATGTTCCTGCTGCTGGGACCTGATGAGGTCTCGAATTACTGCACGGAGAAGCTGAAGTCCAATCCGGATTCGCTGCCCGCCAATTTCACCATGTTCAATCTGGCGAAGGTCAACCGTGAGTACAACAAGGCCATAGTATATATTGATAAGTGCATTCAGTCGACGGAGGCGGACAGCCCGCGTCGAATCGACTACATGGCAAAGAAGGCCGAGATATTGACTCTGGCTTACCAGGGAAGTTCCGATAACAAATATCTTGGAATGGCTATCGCAGATTACGAAAGTTTGCTGGCGAAAATGCCGAATAATACCAGTATTCTGAACAATCTGGCGTACATGCTTGCTTTGAGTAACGAAAGGCTTCCTGATGCTCTCAAATATGCTGAGACCGTGTATAGTCTGATGCCGAACGATCCGGGAGTTTTGGATACTTATGGTTATGTGTTGCATAGGAACGGTAAACATGCTGAGGCGGCTGAGCGACTGGCGGCGGCGGTCCAGCAGTATGAGCAGAACAAGGTTGGTGCGCCGCCGGAGGTATATGAGCATTTGGGTATGGTGAAGGAAGCCCTTGGAGACAAGGTCGCAGCGCTCAGCGAATACAGCCGAGCACTGGAGATAGGAGCGAGCAGACTGACGGACAAGGATAAGGAGCGGATAAACAAAGCTATTGAACGTGTTTCCCGGTGACGTGTCATGCGTGATGTGGGGCGCGGGAAGTATGGCATAATTGGGATGGCAAGACATTGGTGCTTTAATTAGTTGATTCTGATTGGAGAATAAAATGGCGGACGAAAGAGCAACGGTTCAAACGATGCGAGCAAGGCCGGTCGTGGCGAGACCCCCGGCGACTGCCGCGATGACGCCGAGGGAAGCATTCGGGGTGTTGCGCCGCTATATGGTGCTCATTATAGGGCTGACCATATTCGGCGTGATTGTCGGCGGCGTGGGTTGCTTGTTGTTAAGAAGGTTTCTGCCCAAATATACGGCGAGAACCTATATTGAAGTTCTTCCGCCTGTGCAGACAGACCCTATGATTATTACCGCTCCGCTGGTGCAAAGGGACATCCAGTACGGCTATCGTCTGTCGGTTGCGAGTCTTATAAAGCAACAGAAGACACTCGAAGATCTGCTCAAGAGGGATACGGTTACGAGGACCAAGTGGTTTGGCAGCATCAGTGGTCTTCCCAGACGCGTCAGGTATCTGGAGAAGAATCTCGGCGTTTTCGCTCATAGAGATGCGGATTATGTGGAGGTGTCGATGACTTGCGGTGATTCGCAAGAGGCCGCTGACATAGTGAACGAGATGGTGAATATGTTTATCAGCACACGAAGCGCTACCAAGAAGAAAGAGGTCAGCGATGAGCTCAGTGTGCTCCAGGCGCGTGAAAACCGGGTTCAGGAGGAGCTGCGTCAGGCCGAACAGGCAATGGAAGACGTTCGCAAAGCTTGGGGCATCACCGACCTTGACCGGTCTCTGCAGCACAATATTAAGCACACAATCACCGTTAAGCTGGACCAGCTCGAGCTTCAGAAGAGCGATCTCGAGCTTATCGTCAAGCAGCTTGAGGCGGACATACAGGTTTACGATCAATTAGCGAAGGGGCCGATAAATGTACAGATCGAACATATAGTAGAGGCTGATCCGGTTATGATCGCACTTGCACAGCAGCTTGCCTTTACCGATGCGCGAATTGCAAGCGTACTGTCAAAATTCGGCGAGAGCCATAGAGAGGTTCGCCAGCTTCAGGAGTTGAAGGATGAAATAGCCTTGAAGAGGGAAATGCGGGCCGCGGAGATTGGAGAGCAGACGCGGCAGGCTAATCTGGCAAATGCAAAGGACAGGTTGATCATCTTTAAGGAAAGACATGCAGAGTTGGAGAAATTGCGACAGGAGACCATAGCCAAACAACGCGACCTCGATACTGCCCGCGTTCTGTACGAGCGGGGTATGAAGATAAGGGACGAGCGAATAGCGATGCTCGCTGAGATCAAAGAATCCGTTGAGAAGATGCGTATCATTCACGACGACCCCGAAACGCCTAAAGTGCGTGGGGTTGGCGACGCGCTGAAGCCGT
>Ga0299915_10004492_pt1 | contig 10168 bp, 8 predicted proteins | sample RVTome_13_FD_200263 | JGI IMG/M metagenome (GOLD analysis project Ga0299915, IMG submission 200263) | Soil microbial communities from uranium-contaminated site in the Upper Colorado River Basin, Wyoming, United States - RVT92D227 (version 2) ...
CAACTATTTCGGGCTGAAGAGCGGGCTGTTGGTGCAGAACCTCTCCGTCTTTCTGCGGGTGGCCAGCATCGGCGTCCTGGTTATCCTCGGCTGGTTCGCAGGCCGGAAGACCGGTATGGGAAACTGGCACCATTTTTTCCAATCGAGCGGCGCCTTCGGAATGAAGTCATTCGGGCTCGCTCTCGTCGCCGTGCTCTGGACCTATGATGGATGGTATTCAGTCAATTGCACGGCCGGGGAGGTCAGGAAGCCGGAGAAGACCATTCCGCTCAGTCTCCTCTTGGGGACGGCGGGAGTGGTCGTGATTTACCTGCTGATGAACAGTGTCTATCTGGCCGCCCTTCCTCTCGAAAAGATGAGTGGGGTCGCCCGGATCGGAGAGCTGGCGGCGACGTCTCTTTTCGGCCAGGGGGCGGCCGGGTTTGTCGCGGCGGCCATCACCATCTCCACCTTCGGCTGCCTGGCTGCGACCATCCTCTACGGGCCGAGGGTGTATTACGCCATGGCGGAGTCCGGGTTATTCTTCCGGAGCATGAGCGTCATCCATCCGCGCTTCCGGGTGCCCGGCCGGGCTATCATCTGGCAGGGGGTCTGGGCTTCGATCCTTTGTCTTTCCGGCACCTATCAGACTCTCTACGAATACGTGGTTTTCGCCCTGGTCTTGTTTTTCGCCGCCACCGGGGCCGCCGTCCTGGTCCTGCGGACCAAGAAACCGGACCTGCCCAGGCCCTACCACGCTTGGGGCTACCCGGCTGTCCCCCTGATATTTGTCCTGATCAACCTGGCGGTTTTCGGGAACAGCCTCTATTCGCAGCCCCGCGAGTCGCTCCTCGGCCTGCTGATCATCCTGGCCGGCGTGCCCGCGTTTCTCTACTGGAAGAGAAAGATATCCGATAATTCCTATGGGAATAATCGAGAATAAGCCCGTCCCCCCTCGGCCGATCAGGAGGCCAGCTTCCCGTCGATGGCAATGACTTTTCTCAGGAGGCCGATTTTCACCCCGCTCAGCTCGACCGCCCTTTCGACGATCCGGTAAAGTCCGGAGCAGCAGGGCACGGTCATGATGGCCACGGTCAGCGAGCGGAGTTCGTTCTGCTTGATGAGCGCGGCCAGCTTCTCGATATAGCCCTCTGTTTCATCGAGCTTGGGACAGGCGATGACGAGCTTCTTGCTCTTGAGCAGGTCGGGATGGAAGCTTCCCAGGGCGAAGGCCGTGCAGTCGGCGGCGATGAGCAGGTCGCTCCCCTTGAAATAGGGCGCATACGGGGAGACGAGGTGGAGCTGGATCGGCCACTGCCGGAGCTCGGACGCTCCCGAGATGGCCTTGCCCTCCCCTCCCCCGCTCTCGGCCGGGATCTCGCAGGGGGCGCTTCCCGGACAGCCCTCCATCGAAGGCATCCTTTTCAGTCCGGCCGCTCCGTGGTGCCCTTGGGCGTCAAAGCTTCCGCTGGCGTGGACGTGTTTGGCCGCTTGCTTCCCCCTTGTTTCGAGGACGTGGTTGTAGGCCGCCCCAGCGTCATAAGCTCCGCCTTCCCGTTCCACGATTTTCAGCGCGCCGGTTGGGCAGACATCAAGGCAGGCGCCCATGCCGTCGCAATAGATCTCTTTGACCAGGACGGCCTTGTTTTCTTCGTCCAGGGCCAGAGCGCCCTCGGCGCAGGCGGTCGTGCAGAGGCCGCAGCCGTCGCAGAGGTCTCTTTCGATTTCGATGATCTTTCTCTTCATAGCAAGACCCTCCTTGTCGATCTCGAGTTCCATGGTAGCAGGGAAAAAACCGGAATTCCTTGACTTAAGTCAAAATATATTTAGCGGCTGAGCTCTTGTCTGAGTTTGTCGCAATCCGGGACGCGGATGCGTTTCCCCCTGACCTCGATCAAGCCGTCTCGCTCCATCCTCCGGAAGGTCCGGGAAAGAGTTTCGCTGATCGTGCCCAGATGCTTGGCCAGCTCGCACTTCTTTATTGCCAGGTCGATAGCGCAGGAGCGTTCGGCGGCGCAGTGGGCGATTAGGTACTGGGCAAGCCTCTGCCGGACCGTGCGCAGGTTGAGCGTTTCGATCCGTTCGTTGAGCAGAAGGCACTTGTTAGCCAGGAGGACCAGGAAGAACTCCGCTACAGCGGGGTCCGATTGGATACTCCTCAGCACCGCCGGCCGCTCGAAGTAGAGCACTTCCGTATCCTTGGTCGCCCGGGCGAAGGCCGGGAATTTCCCCGAGACAATGGCGACCGCTTCACCGAAGAAATCGCCTGGCCGGAGGCGGACGATCTCGACCTCTCTGCCGGAATCGTCCATCCGGAAAATACGGACCTCGCCGCTGAGGACATAGAAAAACCCGCGGGCGTCCTCCTCAGCAAGGAAGAGGAAGGCGTCTTTTTTATAGCTCTTTTTAACCCCCAATGCGGCGATTTTCTTATCTAGATCGTCCATTATTATCTCGGTTACCGCGCCAGGAGCTTCTCCAGCACCTCCCCCATGCGGTGGCGATGGTCGAGAAGGGCCTGCGGGTCTTTGGCGTAATCCTGGCCGCTTCTGAAAACAGATGGGGGAACTTGGAGGAGAGCACGTCCCTTCTTGGCCAGGTCTTTTTTAGCCGGCGGCGTTTGCCTCACGGCTCTCTCGAGCAGCCGGAAGTATTCATAGTCCTCGACCCCTTCGCGGAGGATCTCCCAGCGCACCGAGTTGACGGGCCCGCAGAGATACTTCGCCCGGTCGCGGTTGGGGTCCTGGTTCGGCGGGTAGAGGAAGCGGCCGTCTCCATTTCCCCAGTAGTTCACCTGTCCTAAGGGAGTCCCGTAGCCGACCGTATAGGACATCGGGTCCTGCCATGGGTTCTGTACCTTGTCCGCTGGAAAAACCGTCGGGCTCGACCAATAGTTCGCCCGCCATACCAGGATGCCCTTGAGGCCGAACTGATAGGACATCCAGAGCCAGAGGCGCAGGTTGACGGCGGGATGGTCGATGAACAGGGTGATCCATGGTGCCTTGGGCCCCGTGCAGAGGTAGGACCAGAATTCCCTTCCCTTGGGGCTGAGCTCGGCCACCACGGCCGGATCGACCTGGTGGAAGATGGTGCAGCTGATCTCACTGACGTCCATGATGTCCGGCCCGGGCCTGTGCTCGGTGATGAAGCGGGTCAGGCGGGGTGCCGCCCGGCGGATGGCCATCATGCCTTCCCTGACGAAGGGGTAGTTCTCGGGGTCGGGCTCGTCGAACCAATAGATGTATTCCTTGCCCAGCCAACCGTTCTCCTCAAGGTGCTTTTCGACCAGGCGCAAGTATTGGCCGAGCAGCCTGTCATACTCGGGCGTGCCCTGCCGGAATCCGCCGAAGATCCCCTTTTGTTGGCTGTAGAAAGAGCCGGTGCCCAGCCCTTCCAGGCTGAGGTTGAAGGCGTTGAAGCCGAAATCATCCAGGTAGCGGCGGGCTCCCCGGTCGAATTCGCTGAAATCCACTTCGACCGACACGGCGTCCAGGTCCAGCTCCAGGTCGCTTCCCCTGAGAAGGTTGGTGCTGTCTCCGGCCCGTCGGAAAACGATATCATCAAAGTGGGCCGTGCCGGTGAAGGACCCGAGGTCGTCCCGGAACGTGGGAAAAAAACGGAGGCCCACCGTCTGAGTTTCGGCGGGGAATCCCTTGATTTCCAGGATCTCCGGCTTCCATTCCAAGCTCCCCTCAAAGACCTGAAGAACGTTGAGCGGCGGCAGGGATTCGCCCGCAGCGTTAAAACACTCGACGAGTACTGTATAGCGCTGCTTTTCCTCAGCCGTCTTGGCCTGCCAGTTCAGGGTGTAGGGGACGCCGGGCTCGATGGAGACCCTTGCCTGATATACGGCTTCGCCGTTAGCCGAGACAGAGGCATCCTCGACCTTGAGGGCCCGGCGGCCGCCGTGGGGAGTGTCGCCGACGTATTCACCGCCGGTCCAGAACAGACCGTTGATCTTGACCCGCATGGGAAAGAGGTCGAGGGGCGAGGTGGGCGCCAGGCGATGTTCCCGGAAGTTCTGAAAATAGAGGTCGGTGACCTTTTCGACTTCCTCTCGGGTTTCGAGGTTGTGATAACGCTTGATATCTTCTGTCGAGAGTCCAAACGAGGAACGAATGGAGGAGGCCTTGGGAAGGGCGAAATCCCAGACGTCGACAATGACGGGGATCTCTTGTCTCCAGTCCCCCGAAGACAGCTTGACCGAGCCCCGATATTCTCCGGCCGCCGCCTCCGCGGGGACATGGACCGTGATCCAGAGGGATTGGTTTTCACCCGCAGGGGCTGTGAAGGGTCCATCATAGGGAGGAAGCGGGTCCGGCCAGTCTCCGGCCTTTCCAGACTCATCGGTGGGAACAGCAACTCGGACATACTCAAGCCGGTAGAGGGAAGCTTCAAGGCCGGAACTCTCGGTGCTTTTCCGGTTTCTGAGCGGGCTCATTTCCACCCGGATGTCGTCCATCCTCTGCTTCGGCCGGAAGATCAGGATGAAAGGTTCATACTCATTGCGGGCACAAACGAGCCGGATCTCCGTTGAGTTCTTTCGGGGGGGCAGGTCGTCTTTCATCACCTTGTAGGCGCCCTCCGCCCACCAGACCGCGGCCACGCTGTCCTCGGCCAGCCGATAGCCGTATTCTTGGGCATAAATCATGGATATGAAAGTAATTAAAAGAAATCCGGAGAACGCGAGCGAGCGCCCAACGCTTCTCTTGGTCCGGGGGTTAGAAACCTTATCCATTATCACCCTCCCTCAGCTTCACATTCTCTCGCCGCGAGATCGGAGACTCACTGACTCGCCGGCTTCAGCTGACTCCGCTTTTCCCCGGGTTCCCAGCGGTCTACGGGCATGATCAGGCAAGTCGGCCCTCCCCTTCCCTTGACGAACTCGGAGAGGTCAACCCGGTGGACAGTGAACCCCGCTTTTTGGAGCGCCCGCGCCGTACCCGGGCATCCTTGTTCCACGATGACACCTCCATTTCCCAGGGCGATGACGTTCGCACTCGAGTCTTCCGGGCAGGGAATCTCGACCACCGAGAACCCATCAAAAAACCCTTGGGGAAAGATCCGCCGGCAGCAGACTACGGTCCTGGGACCGATGGTACTCATCGCGCCTCCGATGTGAAGATGGGGCAACGGAAGCGAAAGCGCTCTGACCTCCACGCCCATGTTCATCAGAAGCCGGGAGAGCTGGCGGACACCGCTCCGGTTCGTCCTCTCGGAGAAGCCGACAAAGGCCACCTCCCCGGCCAGGATGACATCTCCGCCCTCGACCGTTCCCGGCTTCTCGATTTTTCCCGCGCAGGGCACGCCGAGCGAATCCAGGGCAGAGGCCATCCAGTCCTCCTCCCCTCTTCGTGTCCTCAGGCCCATCCGCAGCTTAATATATCCATCCGGTGTCACCAGCCCTGCGTCGCGGGCAAAAACGGAGTTGGGATGGCCGGCGAGCTCCCGCAGGTTGACCACCCGGGCTCCGGAATGGCGCAGGACGGCCCGCAGCTTCCGGTGCTGGGCGGACGCTTTGTTCCGGTCGGCCGCCTCGCCGATGTTGTGCAACTCGGGATTTTCAACCTGAAAATATTCACGCCGAGGCGCACAGACCACCACCCGCCGCAGCCGGTCTCCTTCGTTTCTGATCATGGGCCTCTCTCCTTTATAACACCTTACCAAAACCTGATGCGGAGGTAAACTGCTTCCCGCCGTTGGAGTCGAGGATTCTTGTAGCGATCTTTCTTACGCACGCTCAAGCCTGCGACTACCGGCTGAAGCAACGCAGGCGATTCTCTCCTTGGCTTCTTTAAGCTAAAATCCAGATCGTACCGATTCCGGCGTGAGGAGAGACCTATGGCTGACAGTGGGCTGATCAAGAAGCTGATGCTCAAGCCGGACCAGAAGGCGGCGATTTTCAACCCTCCGGCCGGGTACTTGGAGGGATTGGACCCTCTGCCCGAGGGTTTAAAGATTGTGGCCAGACCAAGCGCCCCCCTTGACTTTGTCCATCTGTTTGTCAAGGACAAAGCCGGGCTCGACACGCTCGTGGCCCAGGCCCTGCGCTCTCTCAAGGATGACGGGATCTTCTGGATCTCCTATCCCAAGGGGAGCGCGAAGGTCAAGACAGACCTCAACCGGGACATCCTCTGGAAGCTGATGGAAAGGCATGGTTATGAAGGCGTGGCCATGATCTCTATTGATGAGACTTGGTCGGCCATGCGCTTCCGGCCGAAAGACAAGGTCGGCCAAAGCCGGAAAGACTGATCGGGCGAGTTTGTCCAAGGATTGGGCGTTTTTTCTAGAAGCGGAACACGATTCCGAAATGGGTCTTCACCAGGTCTGTAGCGGACATCAAGGGCTCGTAGATAAGAGAGCCATATTCTCGGCGGATAGAACCCTCCGTGAGATATTCTGCCGTCCCGCCCCTGGAATAACGGACTCCGACCTCCATCTGCAGCGAGAACAGGGACCGTCCCTGGTGGCTGCGGATCTCCAGGGCGCGGATAACGGCCCCCACCCCCGCCCCGTAGGTGAGGGTCCAATCGTCAAAACTGGTGGTGGTCGCGATATCCGGGGGCCAATCGCTGGGATCGGAAACGGAAGTATACGTGAACAGGTAATTGAACCCGACTAAAGCTTCCACATAGGGGCGGAAAGGCCCCTCAACAGGAGAAAGACGCAACACAGCCGCCGACGAAAAAATGCTGTTCCTGGTCGTGACATCGACCAGAACTTCCGGGATATCATGGCTGAAGGGCTCTATCCGCCTTTTGGTCCCGTGGTTCAGGTATTCCAGGCTGATTCCGACCGAGAAGTGGGACCTGGGCAGTTTGCAAAAAAATTCCCCCGATAATCCATAACACGTCCGATCGACGTTCATCTTAAAATCGTTCTGTGGGTAGCCCATCAGGAAATTCAACGAGGCCTGGAAGCGATCACTGGCCAGGAGGGATATCTGGCCGAAAGCTATAAATCCGATAAACGCTGCTAGGGCAAGCTTGGGTTTTTTCATCTCCATTTCTCCTCAACCCGATCACTTCCACTCCAGCAATTTTTATGCCATCCCCCTTCCTTCTGGAACACTTCCTTTCCGTTCCGCCGAAGTGTCGCTTTATGAGGTCAGGTGTACTTATAGTGGCTAGGAGATCCCCGCGCCTGATGGAGGGAAGAGCCTAGGACCCCCTATTCTCTAGCAAGTCCAAGATTCTGGGCGACCTCACGGAGGGTTCTCGGAGCGTCCTTTCCATCGGCCCTTATGATCCAGACCTCGAGGCCCCGGATGAGGGCCGCAGCCGATCTTTGACCGTCCGCGGACTCCAGGAGAAGCGCGTCCTCCTTCCTGATTTTCAGCCGCCCCTTCTTCCCATCCGGCACAAGTCTTTCCAGTTTTTCCCATACGGCCGTCTCCGGGTCTTCCCAGGGATAGATCTCGTGTTGTTCGAGGGCGGCTGTTTCGCCGGCCGGGCCGTCGAGGCCGATGACAGTCCGGTCCGGCCAGACGGCATCGAGCTTGCCAAACCGGAAACCGGCCGGCTTCGCCAGGCGGATGCCCAGCCAGGGATTGTCATAGCCGTCCTCCGTGATTGAATACGGCCCGGCTCCCGGGGACACGGGATAGGCCTTTCCACCGGTTTCATATCCGAGGATCTCGATCCCGACCTGGCCGAAGACCTGTTGGGCCGCGCCCAGGCTGATTTCAGCCAGGCCGGCGGCCAGGGAGGAGGCAACCAGAGAAATCCGCGTCGCGTCAGCGGCACCCACGTTGACAATGGCCGCGTCAAAAGGAATCCATCTCTCTCCTATCATGACTTCAGCCCAGGCATGGCCCCCGAACATGCCGAGGGCATAGACATAGCCCATGACAATCCGGGACGGGATGCCCGCGGCCCGGGCCAGGGTGGCGAGCAGGGTGGCATAGCCGACGCAGGTCCCGCGGCGGTCGCGGATGATTTCCGTGGCGGGAGCAAAGACGGTGCCCAGGTCGAAGCTCATGTTCTCGGCGACCCAACGTTCGAGGGACAGGGCGGCCCGAAAGGCGTCCTTAGCGGTGCCAACAAGCTCGTGTGCTAAGCGTAGGATTTCGGCATCGTCCGATTGGATGAAGGCGTTGGGTTCGAGGTATTGACGGTTGGTCTCTGTCTTGGCAACTGGGAAGCCCGCTTCCGAAGGTGCCTCGGAACGGCGGATCTCGAGGATGACCTCCTTTGCCGACCCGGAGAGGACTTTCTGGCCCGCGATTTCAAGGTCCGGCCAGCCCAGCTCCGGGTTGCGGTGGAGCAGCCTGAGCTTCAGACAGTCGATGGGCCGTGCCCGCGGCAGGCGGATGTTGGTCCGGACGATCGAGCTCTGGTAGATCTCCTGGGGGAGCTCTCCGCCAGACGCGGCGGCGAGCGCTGAAGATTTCTCGGACCTCCAGACCTCGATTAACCCGAACGGCCCCGGCTCCTCCTGTCTGAGGAGGTTTCCCTCCTCGTCCAGCCAGCCCGTCCGCTTGATCGGCAGGCCCTCGAGGATTTCCTCGACTTTAAGGGCGGCGACCTCCCGGGTCCCGATCTTGACGGGCTCCCGGGAAAGGACGGTGCGGGTGATCCTCCCGATCAGGGATGCTTCGGCCACATAGGTTTGAATCGTCACTTTGTCCCCGGGATTCCTGAGTCCGGCGGCCGTAAGACGGCGAATGCCCTCGGGGCCATACAGCTTTCCAGTATAATTCAGTGTGCTGGTGTATGTTTTCCCGCCGGATTCGTTCCGGACTTCGATCGCACCCTCACGGATAACAGCTTCCGACTTGGTCGCCTGGTTGGAGGCCGTCATTTCGTAGCGGACGCGGCGCAGGAGCCCTTCCGGAGTCTCCTCCGAAGCAGAAAGAAAGCCGATCTCGACCCGGCTGCCGAGGCGGTTGAGAACGATGCGCATATCTGAATCGGTGTTCAGACCTTGCTCTTGAGGTTTCGTCTCCTCATGAAGATAGCCCACCGGCTGGCCCGAAATCTTGATGACATACCAGAGGTCGGCCGTGTCGGCCAGAACACGTGCTGAAAGCCCATAGAGATGGGACGGGGCCGCAAGGGTCAGGCACCAGACGACGGACAGGGCCAACGTGGCCGCCGGCAGGTGGCGCCTCAAGGGATGGGCTTTCGAGTTTTGGCCGGGCATAGTATGACCTCCGATTTTTTAAAGTTCGGTCCTGCCCTCCATTATACTTTTTTCTCAGGGATGGGCAATTTGGGGATGGAGAAGTGACCTCTCAGGTTTAGCCTTCCCGAGGCGTTTTTCGAGGGCACCCACTCTTTAAGATAATAAGGGCGAAGGGTGTGGGTGAGGAAGTCCGTGGACGACTAAGCGGGCACGGTTTCTCGACTGAAGCGAGTTTGCTGATTTGCGGCAGCAAAGCAGCGGGGGTTCCAAGGGGGATGGCCCCTTTGGTCGGAGGACGGAGTCCGAGAAGGGGAGGCAGAGAGCAAAGCGAACGTTGGAAGGGGGAAAGCGGAGCTTTCTCCCTCCAAAGGGGCGTTGTGGGAAACGAGCGGGCTGACGAATCCCATACCCGAGCCTTCACGGCGTTAAAAACCTGAGCGGGAACGCTGACATACCCAAATTGCCCATCAAATGATTGATGATGCTTCCAAGGAATCTTAATAGATGCGCTGGCGATACTTGCGATACCTGACAAAAAAGGATGTCAATACAGCGATTCCCCCCAGCAAAATCCCGGCCAGCCCGAACCATCTCCACTTTCGCCCTTTGACCATTGTTTTTCTCCTAATTATTTTGTCGAATTCCGCCTCGTTTTGTGGATAAAATAGAAGTCCGGAGGCAAAGATGAGGTTTTTTGCTTATTTCTTGGGGACGGCGCTTTTAGCGCTGTTTTCGGGTTTATGCTTATCGGCCGGCCTGCTTCCTTTGGCTGAGGTACGCTACGGCACGGGAACTTGGGATGCGGACCTCTACGGGAACCACAGGGTGGTCATTCGAGTCCCGGCCAGGGCCGCTGCCGTTTGGGTGCATATTCCCTGGCGGCGGCGCGACCTCAACCCGGAGAAAAAGAGGGCCATTTTCGTCGATGCCGCAACTGGGAAACAGATCCAGAATGTCTGCCCGGTGGCCCTTAACCGCGAGGCCGGGGATTTTGTGTTTGAGCCGGCGACTGCGCCGGGCGATTATTATGTCTATTACCTGCCCAACGTCATGAAGGGACGTT
>Ga0299915_10004496_pt1 | contig 10165 bp, 10 predicted proteins | sample RVTome_13_FD_200263 | JGI IMG/M metagenome (GOLD analysis project Ga0299915, IMG submission 200263) | Soil microbial communities from uranium-contaminated site in the Upper Colorado River Basin, Wyoming, United States - RVT92D227 (version 2) ...
AGCCGCCTGGCAGGGAACGCGACCTCGCCACAGGATGTCGAGGAATCGATCGCGCCCCACCGTGACAGGCTTCTCTCCGGCCAATGGTCGGGGAAGACGCCCTCGATGAGCCGCATGACGACAAGCCTGACCTGGGCGAGGCCAGGAAGACGTTCCGGTCGAGCACCAGGGTGACCCGCTCATGATCGGCTTCAACGCCCGCTACCTCATGGGCATGACCTCGCGCGGATGCTCGGATGCGACGGAGATGTCGAGCTCGATCGCCGAGACATGGAGGTGGCCGGCCGTGGTCGCCTCGAGCAGGACAGGCTGGGAAAGGGCCCGCTCAGAGGGCGCAACCCCGGCGGGGGGGGGGTACGCCGACGCGCTCGGCGCGCTCCAGGAAGTCGCCCGAGGCCCCGTTCCGGGAGAGGATGCTGGGGAGGCCCGCGGCCGTGGCGAGGCTGGCACACGGCCGTGGCGGACAACGGAGGTCGGTTTGTGTGCCAGGTGGAAACCGGCGTGCCCATGCTCGGATACGACGGAGATTTCTGTGCAAGAGAGTGTGTGCGGGTGCGGAGGGGTCGCGCTTCGAGCCCGGCCGCGCGCCTCTGCTCGAACGTGCGGGTCGCGCAACGCCGGGAAGGGGAGCCTCGAGGGCTGCGGACGGCGGGGGTCCCCGGGTGGCCTGGCGGTGGAGCGCGGGTCAGGCCGTCCGTGGGGGGCAGCGGAGAGCTAGCAGGTCGCGCCCGGCCAAGGTTCCACGTGGAACAAAGGAGGCCGCCGCTCCATGGGGCGGGGGCGCCGGGCACGCCTGCTGACCATTTCGCGGCGCCTGGGCATGCCGGCGGTCCGCTGCTCGACTGGTGTTCGATGTCAGAGTTGGCAGGCAGAGTCGTGGTCCCGGCAAGAACGCTCGCGCCCACGAGGAGGGCCCGTGAACACGACCGCCATGACTGCAACGACGGAGCCCCCGCTTCTCCGCCCGGCCACCGCGCGCTTGCGCGGCGGCGCCGGGCACAGTAAGTCCGCGCGCCGAGAGGAGAACATGCCGCGCATCATCACGATCGCGAACCAGAAAGGGGGCGTCGGGAAGACCACGACCGCCGTGAACCTCGCCGCCTCCCTCGCAGCGGCTGAGCGCCGGACCCTCATCGTGGACATCGACCCGCAAGGCAACGCCGGATCGGCGCTCGGCGTCCTGCGCGACGAGGCGGAGCACAGCGTCTACAACGTCCTGCTCGAGGGGCTTCCGGCCGCCGAAGCCATCCGGCGCACCGAGCTCAAGTTCCTCGACATCCTGCCATCGAGCCGCCACCTGGTGGGCGCGGAGCTCGAGCTCGCCGGCGAGGAGGGGCGCGAGCGCCGGCTCGCCGTGGCGCTCGCGCCCGTCGCGCTCCAGTACGAGTACGTGCTCGTGGACTGTCCCCCCTCCCTCGGACTGCTCACCCTCAATGGGCTCGTCGCCGCCCGCGGTGTCATCATCCCTCTCCAGTGCGAGTACTTCGCGCTGGAGGGGCTGGCGGACGTGCTCCGCACCATCGATCTCGTGAAGGGGTCGGCGAACCCCGCCCTGCAGGTGGACGGGATAGTCCTCACCATGCACGCGGCCAACAACCTCGCGGCGCAGGTCGAGGAGGAGATCCGGAAGCACTTCCGGAAGGAGGTCTTCAGGACCGTGATCCCCCGGAATGTCCGGCTCAGCGAGAGCCCCTCGCACGGCAAGCCCATCCTCCTCTACGACGTGAGCTCGCGGGGGTGCCAGAGCTATCTCGAGCTCGCGCGCGAGGTCGTTCGCCGGCTCGATCGCGTTGGGAGGGCCGCATGAGCCTCGCCGACAAGCGACGCCCGGCCCTCGGCCGCGGGATGGCCGCGCTCCTCTCGAATGCACCGTCCCCGATACCCGCTGCGGCACTCGCAGCCGGGCGCGCCTTCCTGTCGCTCCCCCTCGAGGCCATCGAGCGGAGTCCCCAGCAGCCGAGGAAGCGCTTCGACGACGCACGCCTGGAAGAGCTCGCGGACTCGATCCGCACGCACGGCGTGGTGGAGCCGATCCTGGTCCGCCGCCAGGGGCAGGGCTACCGGATCGTCGCCGGCGAGCGCCGCTGGCGCGCCGCGCAGCGGGCCGGCCTCAAGGAGATCCCCGCGGTCGTGCGCGAGGCGAGTGACGGCGAAGCGTTCGAGCTCGCGCTCGTCGAGAACCTGCAGCGCGCCGATCTGAACGCGATCGAGGAGGCGGAGGCTTACCAGGCGCTGGTGGGTGAACGACAGCTCACGCAGGAGCAGGTCGCGCAGAGAGTGGGAAAGGAGCGCTCCACCGTTGCGAACGCCCTGCGGCTGCTCAAGCTCCCCGAGGACGTCCGCGACGCGGTCCGGGAGGAGCGGCTCGAGATGGGGCACGCCCGCGCGCTCCTCGGCCTCGATGACCCGGAGGCGATCCGGCGTGCAGCGACTCGCGTGCTCCGGGAGAGCCTGTCCGTCCGTGCCACCGAGGCCATGGTGCGTGAGCTGACGGGCGCCCGCGCATCGCCCGCGAAGCGGGCGGGCCAGGATTCACCAGCCGTGCGCGCGCTCGCCAGTAAGCTGCAGCGCCGGCTGGGTTGCCGCTGTCGGGTCATCCCCAAGACCGCTGTGGCCGGCAAGCTTGAAATTGACTACACGTCGCTCGACGAGCTCGACGGAATACTCGCGAAAATCGGGGTGTAGTAACGTCCATTCTGGACGCCCCGCATCGAGGGGCGCAGGAAGCCGTCCAACCCCAGAGACGAGAGGCTACATGCCTTTCTGGAACAAGCCGCGGGAGGATGTGACGTCGGAACCGATCAGCTCGACCGAGCCGATCGAGTCGGTCGTCACCCCCCCCGAACGCGAGGAGCGCAAGCCCATGGCCATATTGAAGCGTGAGGAAGTGTCCAGCAGCCCCGGCGCGTCGGGCGAGCTGAACGCCCTGCTCGGGCGCGGCTCCGAGTTCGAGGGCAAGCTGACCTTCGAGGGAACGGTACGGATCGACGGCAAGTTCACCGGCACCATCATCACGGGCGACGTGCTCGTCGTCGGTGAGGGCGCCAAGGTTTCCGCCGAGATCACCTGCGGCAGCATCATCGTGCACGGCGAGGTGCAGGGAAACGTGCGGGCCAAGAACGCGGTCGAGCTGCACCACCCTGCGAAGATGCGCGGCAACGTCGAGAGTCCTTCGCTGATGGTCGAGAAGGGCGTCATCTTCGAGGGCCAGAGCAAGATGGAGAACCTGGACAAGGGGGGGCTCCCGAGGAGCGCGTCCAGCACTCCGACGCCGACTCCCATCGCCGCGGTGAAGCCCTAGCGGAGGACGGCCAGCACGTGCAGACCCGGCTGGTTGCCAGCCGGTCGCGCGACCGCCGGACCGGTAGCTCGGGCCACAAGACGACGGGCCCCGCGCGCGAACGCGGGGCCCGTGGCGAAGGGGGGGGGTTCCCGGCCATCCGGCGGCTGGTCCGACTAGTTCACCTTCACCTGGATGGCCTTCGGCTTCGCCTCCGGCTTCTTCGGCAGCGTCACCGTCAGGACGCCGTTCTTCGATTCGGCCTTGATCTTCTCGGCGTCGATCGTGCCGGGAAGCGAGAAGGACCGGGTAAACGTACCGTAAGACAGCTCGACCCGGTGATAGTTGTCGCGCTTGTCCTCGCGCTCGAGCTTTCGCTCCCCGCGAAGCGTCAGCACGCCGTTCTCGTACCGGATGTCGACGTCCTTCGGTTCGACTCCCGCCAACTCGAAGCGGAGCGCGATACCCTCCGCGTCCTCGTAGATGTCGACGCTGGGCGTCCAGCCGACCGACTCACCTGAGCGCGCCGCCAGCCGATCGTCGAAGAGCCTGCTCATCTCGTCCTGCATCCTCTGGAGGTCCCGGAGCGGATCCCACCGTGTAAGCATCGCCATGATCTTTCTCCTCTTTTTTGTTGTAGCGGCCGGTCAAAGGGAACGTAAGACGAGGCACGGCGCTGTCAAACGTCCGCCAGCAGCCCACGCGGCCAGCGCTAAGCGCCGGTAGTCCAAGGCGAATGCTCCCAAAGCCCTTGACCGCGACAATGCGCCGTGCTACTTCGGGCGCCCCCTATGATCGTCGGATCTATCCCGCGCCGATACGCGAAAGCGCTTTTCGAAGTGGCCGTTGAACAGGGCAAGGTCGAGGCATGGGCAGAACGCTTGCTCGCCCTGCAACACGCGGTCGGTTCCTCCGAGGAGCTCCGCGACGTCCTCGTGAACCCGATCTATACGAAGGAGCAGAGGCGAGCGATCACCGGCAAGATCGTCGCGGCGCTCCGACTGGATCCGCACCCAGCCAACCTCTTGTATCTCCTGGGAGACCGTAATCGTCTGGCCTACCTCGGAGGGGTGGTAGAGGCCTTCAGCGCACTGGCGGACGAGAAGCTCGGCCGACTGCGCGCCCGCGTCACGTCGGCCATCCCTCTCGATCAGACCATCGCGCAGAGCCTCGCCAACCAGCTCGCCCGCGCGGCCAACGCGCAGGTCATCCTCGAGAGAGCCGTCGAGCCCGATCTGCTCGGCGGCGTGGTCGCCCAGGTGGGCCGCCTGACCTACGACGGCTCCTTGCGCTCCCAGCTCGAGGACCTCCGGAAGACATTGAAGCAGTGAAGCCCCGCTCCTGAACTCTTGAGCAGCGAAGTTATTGGAGAACGCGAAAGCTATGGAAATCCGCGCCGACGAGATCAGCCGCATCATCCGCGAGCAGATCAAGGACTACGGGAAGAAGGTCGAGATCACCGAGACGGGCACGGTGCTGTCGCAGGCTGACGGTGTCGCCCGCATCTACGGTCTCGCCGGCGCGGCCGCCGGCGAGCTGCTCGAGTTCCCGCACGGAGTCCGCGGCCTGGTGCTGAACCTCGAGGAGGACAACGTCGGCGCCGCCATCATGGGCGTCTTCGAGCACATCCGGGAGGGCGACCCCGTCAAGCGGACCGGCCTCATCGCCGAGGTGCCCGTGGGCGACGCGTTGCTCGGACGGGTGGTGGACGGCCTCGGGGCCCCCATCGACGGCCGCGGACCCATCGCGTCGAAGGAGACCCGCAAGATCGAGATCAAGGCCCCCGGCATCGTGAAGCGCAAGAGCGTGCACGAACCGATGCAGACCGGCCTCAAGGCCCTCGACGCCCTGGTCCCGATCGGGCGCGGCCAGCGCGAGCTCATCCTCGGTGACCGCCAGACGGGCAAGACCGCGGTGGCCATCGACACCATCATCAACAACAAGCCCAACAACCTCATCTGCGTCTACGTCGCCATCGGCCAGAAGCAGTCCACGGTGGCTCGCGTCGTCGACCGGCTCAAGCAAGCCGGCGCGATGGAGTACACGATCGTGGTCGCGGCCAACGCGTCCGACCCCGCGCCGATGCAGTACCTCGCGCCTTACACCGGCGTGACGATGGGCGAGTTCTACCGTGACAGCGGCCGCCACGCGCTCATCATCTACGACGACCTCTCGAAGCACGCGGTCGCATACCGTCAGCTCTCGCTCCTCCTGCGGCGGCCGCCGGGCCGCGAGGCGTACCCGGGCGACGTGTTCTATCTCCACAGCCGCCTGCTCGAGCGCGCCGCGAAGCTCTCCGACAAGGAGGGCGGCGGCTCGCTCACCGCGCTGCCCATCATCGAGACGCAGGCTGGCGACGTGTCGGCTTACATCCCGACGAACGTCATCTCCATCACCGACGGCCAGATCTTCCTGGAGACCGACCTCTTCAACTCCGGCCAGCGCCCCGCCATCAACGTCGGCATCTCGGTGTCGCGCGTCGGCGGCAACGCGCAGATCAAGGCGATGAAGCAGGTCGCGGGCTCGCTCAAGCTCGAGCTCGCCCAGTACCGCGAGCTGGCGGCCTTCGCGCAGTTCGGGTCCGACCTCGACAAGGCGACGCAGGAGACCCTCGCCCGCGGCGAGCGCCTGATGGAGGTCCTGAAGCAGGGCCAGTATCAGCCGATGCCGGTCGAGAAGCAGGTCACGCAGATCTACGTCGCGACGAACAAGGATGAGTCCGGCACCAACTGGATCCGGAACGTCCCTGTGGATCAGGTCGGCCGCTACATGACGGAGCTCATGGAGTTCCTCGATGCTCGGCACCCCGACATCCTGAAGAAGATCGCGGAGAAGAAGGCCTTCGACGACGAGATCAAGGCCTCGCTCAACAAGTCGCTCGTCGAGTTCCGCGGCATCTTCAAGGCCGAGGCCTGAGCCCACCGCTCCTCTTCCCGAGGTCATCGTGCCTTCCCTGCGCGACATCCGGGGCCGCATCGGCTCCGTCAAGAACACCCGGCAGATCACCAAGGCCATGAAGATGGTGGCCGCGGCGAAGCTGCGCCGGGCCCAGGACGCCATCATGCGGGCGCGTCCATACGCGGTGCTGCTGGAGCAGGCGCTCTCGCGCATCGCGGCGCGAGCGAGCGCCGAGGGGCAGGCGACACACCCGCTCCTCGCCACGCGCCCGGTGCACAAGGCGGAGCTGGTGCTGCTCAGCAGCGATCGCGGTCTCGCCGGCGGCTTCAACTCCAACGTCTTGCGCCGCGCGCAGCGCTTCATGGTGGAGAACGCAGACCGCTACGGTGAGATCCAGATCTCCACCATCGGGCGGAAGGCGCGCGACGCCTTCCGTGCCCGGAAGATGCCCGTCCGGAAGGACTTCCCCGGCATCCTGCAGAAGCTGAGCTACGAGCGCGCCGCCGAGATCGCGAAGGAGTTCTCGGAGCGCTTCCTCGACGGCGAGGTGGATGCCGTCTTCCTCGTCTACAACGAGTTCAAGAGCGCCATCTCCCAGACGGTGGTCGTGCGGCAGTTCCTGCCCATCGAGACGGGCAGCGCGGAGGGCGCCGCGACGGGTTATGACTTCTTGTACGAGCCCAGCCGCAAGGAGCTGCTGGGGGAGCTCGTCCCGAAGCACCTCGCGATCCAGGTCTGGCGCGCCCTGCTCGACTCCGCGGCGAGCGAGCACGGCGCCCGCATGACCGCGATGGAATCGGCGACGAAGAACGCCGAGGAGATGATCGCCAAGCTCACCCTCCAGTACAACCGCGCGCGCCAGGCCTACGTCACGAAGGAGCTCATGGAGATCGTGAGCGGCGCCGAGGCCCTGAAATAGCAAACCCCATGGACCCAGGGCGGGGGCTCGTCTCCCGCCGCCATGAAAGGAAGCGAAGGAATACATGGCCACCGAGATTCACCTCCAGAACGGCAGGATCACGCAGGTCATCGGACCGGTCGTGGACGTCGAGTTCGCGGCCGGAGCCCTGCCCGAGATCTACACGGCGCTCGCGGTCACGAACCCGGCCATCGATGCACGCCCCGACAACCTCATCATCGAGGTGTCGCAGCACCTCGGCGAGGACACCGCGCGCTGCATCGCGATGGACTCGACCGACGGCCTGGTGCGCGGCATGTCCGTGAAGAACACGGGCGCCAACATCAGCATGCCAGTCGGCAAGGAGGTGCTGGGCCGGATCCTCAACGTCGTGGGCGATCCCGTGGACGAGCGCGGTCCGGTGAACGCGACGAAGCGGATGCCGATTCACCGCGCGCCGCCGACCCTCGTCGAGCAGAACGTGAAGGTCGAGGCATTCGAGACCGGCATCAAGGTGATCGACCTGCTCGCGCCGTATCTCCGCGGCGGCAAGATCGGCCTGTTCGGCGGCGCCGGCGTGGGCAAGACGGTGCTCCTCATGGAGCTCGTCCAGAACGTGGCGAAGGCGCGCGGCGGCTTCTCCGTGTTCGCCGGCGTCGGCGAGCGCACCCGCGAGGGGAACGACCTCTACCACGAGATGATGGAATCGGGCGTCATCAACAAGGACGACCTGTCCAAGAGCCAGTGCGTGCTCGTGTACGGCCAGATGAACGAGCCGCCCGGCGCCCGCGCCCGCGTCGGCCTCTCGGCGCTCGCCATCGCGGAGTACTTCCGCGATGAAGAGAACCGCGACATGCTCCTCTTCATCGACAACATCTTCCGCTTCACGCAGGCGGGCTCGGAGGTCTCGGCCCTCCTCGGCCGCATCCCCTCCGCCGTCGGTTACCAGCCGACGCTCTCCACGGAGATGGGCGAGCTGCAGGAGCGCATCACCTCCACGCAGAAGGGCGCTGTCACGTCCGTGCAGGCCATCTACGTCCCGGCCGACGACCTCACCGACCCGGCGCCGGCCACCGCCTTCGCGCACCTCGACGCCACCACGGTGCTCTCCCGCAAGCTTACGGAGATCGGCATCTACCCCGCTGTGGACCCGCTCGACTCCACCTCCCGCATCCTCGATCCGAACGTCGTCGGCATGGACCACTACGCGGTGGCGCGCAGCGTCCAGGAGACGCTCCAGACCTACAAGGAGCTCCAGGACATCATCGCCATCCTCGGCATGGACGAGCTCTCGGAGCAGGACAAGCTCGTCGTGGCGCGCGCCCGCAAGGTCCAGCGCTTCCTCTCGCAGCCGTTCCACGTCGCCGAGACCTTCACCGGCAACCCCGGCAAGTACGTGAAGCTCCCCGACACGATCCGCGGCTTCAAGGAGATCGTGGAGGGCAAGCACGACAACCTGCCGGAGCAGGCCTTCTACATGGTCGGCACCATCGAGGAGGCGGTCGAGAAGGCGAAGAAGATCGCCGCCGGGTAAATCCATGGCCCTGACCCTCGAGATCGTCACTCCGGAGCGCCGCGTCGCGCAGGTCACCTGTGACGAGGTGCGCGCGCCCGGCGCCCTCGGCGGCTTCGGCATCCGGCCGGGGCACGCCAGCTTCATCTCAGCGCTCGACCCGGGACCGTTGACCGTGCTCTCGGGCGGCCGCGAAGAGCATTACGTGGTGCTCGGCGGGTTCCTGCAGGTGGACCGCGATCGCGTCATCGTCCTCGCCGACGGCGCGGAGCGGCGCGAGGAGATCGACGTCGACAGGGCCAAGCGCGCTCTCTCGGACGCGTCCGAAAGGATCAGGACGCTACCCGAGCAGGACCCGACGCATGCCCTGGAGGCGGCGCGTGTCCGTCGCGCCACGGCGCGCATTCAGGTCGCCGGCAAGTAGGGGGCACCTCGCGCCGCTGTACCACCCGCGGCGCGAGGGACGCTCGGTTCAGCCGGAATGGCGGCGGGCCTGGTAAGGCGTCTCACGTCCGGGTAAGCGCATCACACCCGTGGCGGCCAATCACGTGTTAGCGTGCCTCGTCATGCGGACTTGGCTCGGGGCATGGCGCTTGCTTCCGGGGTCTTCGCCATGCGTTTGACCGCCCTCGTCACGCTCCTTGCCTTCGGCTGCGCCACGGCGCGGCAGGTGCAACCCGTGCTCGCGAGCGGGGCGGAGCCCGCGCGGCAGCGAATCGCGCTCGCCGAACCCGAGCTCGAGCTCTGGATGGAGGGGACGCGGCCGGTCGATCCGCAGGAGTCCGCGCGCGCGCTCGAGGAGAGCCGCGAGGCCCTCTCGCGGGCGTTGGAGGGACGCGGCCTGGACGACGTGGCCGACCCCGAGCAGCTCCTCGTGGTGCGTGTACGCGAGATCGCGCGCACCGGCGAGCGCAGGAGCGCCCAGGTCTGGTCAGCGGTCGGGATCGTCGTGGTGGTCGTGGGTATCGTGATCGCTGCGATCGTGCTCTCCCGCTCCAAGTCGTCGTCGGGTGGCTCTCGGGGGACCCGGGCTGCGCTGCCGGGTGGGCCGCGCGTGGCGCCCGGGGCGCGCGCGCCGCGCTTCGTGCCGCGACCTTACTTGCCACCACCCCCCATCGGCGTGTCGGTGGGCCTGAACGTCGTCGTCCCGATCGCGTCGGCGGCCCCCGTGCCCTATCTCGATCCAGTGGAGTCGCGGCTGGCATCGCGCGGCTGGTTCGATGGGGACGAGGTGGAGCTGACGGTGGAGCTCGCCGACCCTGCGACGGGCGCGGTGAGCTGGCAACGCACGTTGCGGGAAGGGATCGATCCGCGCGACGCGAACGCGCTTTCGGCGCTCGTCGATAGAGCGCTCGCAGGTATGCCCTTCGGGCAGAGGCAGTCCGCGCAAGGCTCCTGAGGCCAGGGCCCCCCGTCCTGGTCGGGAGCGTCCTCCTGCGGTCCCCCTCCCACCGCTGGCGGGACAGCAAAAACCGTTGAAACTTCGGGGCTCAAGGACTACAAGAAGATCTTCGGCAGACGCCCAGGAATGGACTCCCGGGGACGAAGGATCCAGCCCCGCCCTCCGCCGGGTCTG
>Ga0299915_10004497_pt1 | contig 10164 bp, 6 predicted proteins | sample RVTome_13_FD_200263 | JGI IMG/M metagenome (GOLD analysis project Ga0299915, IMG submission 200263) | Soil microbial communities from uranium-contaminated site in the Upper Colorado River Basin, Wyoming, United States - RVT92D227 (version 2) ...
AGGAGTCCGTTCTCGGCCTTCGAGCGGAGAAATTCGACATACTTTTTCAATCCTTCAACCTGCTCTTCGAGGATCCTCTTGTCTCCATAATATTGATACATATACCAGCAAAGCAACGGATAGGCCGTCCCCCATGCAGGATCGGCTTGAGGGTTTCCCCAGATGTAGGGAACCGTGTCCGCAACCGCTCCCGCGTCATCCTGGACGTCGCGGATGTCCCGGATGAAGTTCGTGTAGAACGCGGCCATGTCGAAGTTCATCAGGGCTTCTTCGGCCGTGCCCTGGGCATCACCCATCCAACCCATACGCTCGTCGCGCTGGTTGCAATCCGTGGGGATGCTGTGGAGGTTCGTCTTCTGCCCCCAGGTGATGATTCTCTGAATTCCGTTCAGGACAGGCTTTGAAGCGGCAAATGAGCCGGTCTGTTTCACGCTCGTATGGACGACCCTGCCTCTGATCGTCTCGGCCGTCGGCACGCTGGGGAATCCCGTCAGCTCGACATAGCGGAATCCGTGGTAGGTGAAGCGCGGCTCATAAACTTCCTCGCCTTCCCCTTTCAAAATATAGATGTCCTGAGCGCGGGCGTTGCGCAAATTCTCCTGATTGAGCATGCCGTTGTCGTAGAGCAATTCGGCAAAGCGGATTTTGACCTCGGTCCCGCGCGGCCCGGAAACGCGGAGCCGCGCCCATCCGCTCGAATTCTGTCCCATGTCGAAGACAGTGACGCCGGGCTGAGGATTTGTCATTTTGAGCGGGACGATGGTATCCATCACCCGAATAGGCGGCATCATCTGGGCGGAGAGGACCCCCTTCGGGCCCTGGACGAGCTCGGCTTTCTTCCAGGATTTGTCGTTGAAGCCGGGCCTGTCCCAGCCGGCCGTTTCGAGCCGAGCATCATAAACCTCGCCATTGTATATGCTGTCTGCGACGATCGGCCCGTTCGCGATCTTCCAGGTTTCATCGCTGCCGACACTAATTTTCGTCCCATCTGCGAGCTCGATATTGATCTGGAGGAGGAGCGCTTTGTTTTTGAACCAGCCGTTGCCGAGAATGACGCCGACGGCATTGGCCCCGGAGCGCAGCATCCGGGTGATGTCATACGCGACATAGAGCGCTCTCTTGTCATAAGTCGTCCAACCCGGGTCGAGGACATTCACCCCAACCTTGTCCCCATTGACGCGCAGCTCATAATAACCGAGCCCGCAAATATAAACCCTCGCCCGCGAAACCTGGCCGTTGACGGCGAATTCCCTGCGGAGCTCGTTCGCTCCTCCAATCCACTTCCCTTTCCATTCGTCCGGCGAAAAAAGCCCTGTCCCGAAATGGGCGATTTCGCTGTAAGGGCTGGGCTTTTCGTCTTTGTCCCAAAAGCGGACTTTCCAATAGTATAACGCGTCACTCGCCAGAGGCTTTCCTTTATAAATAATGTGGGTGAACTCGGCCGATGAAACCTTTCCGCTGTCCCACGCCTCGCCTTTCTCGCATTCCGGTTTCGTGGAGACAATGACCTGGTATGCGGTCTGCTTCTGTCCCCGCTCGGAATGGGCGAGCACCCAGAAGAAGCGCGGCAGTTTGACGTCGATGCCCAGAGGATTCGTCAAATACTCACAACGCAGGTTAAGGGGAGGTTGAGGCCCCTCGGCTGCGCCGGCGCTTTTAGCGGCGGCCAAACCAAAGACCAGAAGTCCGAGAAAGATCAAAATTTTGATATCCAGGGCAGAAGTCATGAATCCCTCCATCCAAGAAAAAATCACCCGGCTTATGAAGAAAATAGACAACGGAAGGAGAATAACACGAACATAGAGCGGACACAATACTAACCTTCACCCCCCCCTCCAAATTTGACTTTCCAAAAAAGGTCGTGAGATTATACGGCCGTGACGAAGAACCGGGCTGTCTATATCGCCATCTCCGTGCTTCTTTCCGTCTTCCTGATCGCGTTTCTCCTGTCCAAGGTCAAAACCCAAGGCCTTATCTCCATGCTCAAGGGAATGTATTGGCCCGCGATCCTTGCTTATGTCGCTGTCAGCCTGATCGCGACATGGCTGCGCGTCTGGCGCTACAAATGGCTTCTCCGTCCTCAAGCCATAAGCTGGGGGGATATGTTCCTCGTCACGTTCATCCGCAATTGCTTTGACGACCTTTTGCCGATGCGCATCGGATCGCTTTCCTATATTTTGGTCCTGAATAAACGCTTTTCTTTCCCCTTCGAAACCGCGGCCTCGACGTTCGTCGTCGCGTTCGTCTTCGATTTCCTGACCCTCAGCCCTTTCGTGGTCCTGGCCATTCTGGCCGTGGGTTTCAGCGCCATGGGAATTTCGACCTCGACGCTGCTCGTTTTCGCCGTCATCTATTTCCTCATCATCTTCATGTTTCTCTGGAAGATCGTTCCGGTCTCCCGTTTTCTGCTAAAAGTCTACCAGATTTTTTTAAGGGCAATCAAAGCCGGCCAGAAAAAGAAGGCCCAGATTTCCGTCGAAAAACTGCGGATGACGATCGAACAATTGGAAGAGATCCGATCCCGAAAGGTCTTCGCCCCCATGTTCATTCTTACGCTGTTCATCCGGCTCGGAAAATATATCTCACTCTACGCCCTTCTCTTGGCCCTCCTCCACAGTCACGGCTTCGGCCTTCAAAACCTCAGCTTCTGGAAAACGATTCTCGGCATCACCGGCGCCGAGATGACATCCGTCCTTCCCATCAAGGGCCTGGCCGACTTCGGGACATGGGAATCGGCCTGGACCCTGGCCTTCATGCTCATGAACTTCGACCGGAATCTGGCGATCCTCTCCGGAATCGGAATTCACCTCATCACCAGCCTGTTCGAATACAGTCTCGGTTTCCTCAGCATCCTGATCCTGGCCGTTCCCTATTTCAAAAAAAGAAAGAAGGGACTAATATCGACGCATTAATTAAAATGACATCCCCGTTCGGGCGCCGCTTAGGCCGCCCGCAGCCCCCGGGCCCGGGGAACCAGTCCCGTCAGTTCCCCCCGTCGGAAAAGCCGACGGGCCCCCCCTCCGCTACGGGGGCTTGAGGGCGGCCTAAGCACCGCTCATACATTGTCACTTTATATATTGCGTTTGTACTAATTTCGGGCGGGGTCCTGTCGCGGCTCTTCCCCGGCCGTGCTCGCCGCCGGGCCGCTGCGCGCGGGCGGGGAGCCCCTTCGCCGCGCCACCCCAAATCGACGAGCGGCGCTCCGGAAAAAGAATTGGCTACCCCAGAGATTGCCAACTCCCCGTGTTTGTGTAAAAATTGTATTTCCAAAGCTTGATAATTCATAGAATGAACGAAACCGCGACTTTCCCGGCCATTCCGTTCGAGGACCATTTCCGTCTGTCTCTCGGCGATTTTCAAAGGATCCTGGGCATTGCCCAGTCCAGCGGCGGAAGCTTCGCCGAGCTGTTCTTGGAATACCGGGCCTACAATTTCATCGTTATGGAAGAGGACATTATCAAGGAAACCGCCGAGAGCATCAGCCTTGGCCTGGGCATCCGGGTCGTGGCCGGAGAGAAAACGGGATACGGCTACACGAACGACCTTTCTTTCGAAAAGATCAAAAAAGCCGCCCTATCGGCTGCGGCCATAACGTCTTCGCCGACGACGGTCCGGGTCGTGGACTTGGGCCAAATCCGGCCGGTCCACAATTATTATCGTGCCCGCGAAATCCCCCACAGCGCCCCGCTCGGCAAAAAGATCGGCCTCGTGAAAGAGGCGTATCTCGCCTGCCAGAAGTCCGATCCGGCCGTCAAAAAGGTCAAAGCCGCGTTCCAGGACCAAATCCAATATGTGACGATCGCCAATTCCGACGGTCTCCTCGTTTCCGACGCCCGGCCGCTCCTCAAACTTTCCTGCGTGGCAATCGCCCAAAAAGGCCGCCGGCGGGAATACGGATTTTCGGGCGGCGGCGGAAGGGTCGGCTTGGAATATTTCGTTTCGGCGCTCACGCCCGCCGAAATCGGAAAAGCAGCAGCCCAGGAAGCTTTGAGCCTTCTCGAAGCGAAGGACGCTCCGGCGGGTGAAATGCCGGTCGTCCTGTCGCCGGGAAATGCCGGCGTCCTCATCCATGAAGCCGTTGGCCATCTCCTCGAAGCCGATTTTAACCGCAAAAAGACTTCGGTTTTTTGGGACAAGTTCGGAAGCCGAGTCGCCTCGCCGCTCGTCACGATCTACGACGACCCGACTATTCCCGCCTTTCGCGGTTCCTATAACATCGACGACGAAGGAACTCCGCCGCGGAAAACGCTCCTCATCGAAAAAGGCGTGATCAAAGGACTCCTCCAAGACAGACTCTCGGCCGGCTTGATGAATATGCCCTTGACCGGCCATGGCCGCCGCCAGGATTTCACCGATATACCCATCCCCCGCATGGCCAACACGTATATCGAGAAGGGCGAATATGACCCGCAAGAGATCGTCAAGTCCGTGAAAAAAGGCTTTTACGCCGACAGATTCCAGGGCGGCCAAGTCGAGGACTCGGGAAAATTCACCTTCTCGGTGAGTTCGGGATTCCTCATCGAGAACGGGAAACTCACCGTGCCGGTCAAACAGGCAACGCTCATCGGCTCGAACGTCGATATCCTCAACAAGATCGAGATGGTCGGCCACGACCTGATGTTCGGCCTTCAGACCGGGACTTGCAGCAAGGAAGGACAGGACGTGCCGGTCACCGACGGCTGCCCGACGCTCAAGATCTCGAAGATGACCGTGGGAGGACTCCGCTGAAGACAAAGACAATGAAGGACGATCTCCTCTTTATCGCCGAGCGCCTCGTTCAATACGGCAGGGCGTGCGGCGCAGATGAAATTGAGGTCGGCATCGGCGATGGCACCGAGTTCAGCGTGGATGTGCGCTTGGGCGAAATCGAAAACCTCATCGAAGCCGGGTCCCGGTCCCTGGGCCTCCGGATCATCAAAGACAAAAAAACGGCTTTTGCGGCGTCGTCCGACCTGGCCGAAGAGACCCTCCGTCATTTGATCAGGAACGCGGTCCGGCGCGCGGAGCTTGCCAACAAGGACGAGTTTTCCGGACTGCCCGTTTTATCGCGCCGGACGATCGACCCCGCAACGCTCGCCATCTTCGACCCCGAAGTCGGCCGGCTCGAATCTAAAACCAAGATCGCCCTCGCCCTCGAAACCGAGCGCATCGCCCTTGCCGACAAGCGGATCACCAACTCTCACGGCGCGAGCTTCGTCACGAACGAAGGAACCTCCGTCCTCGCCAGCTCCAACGGCTTTCTCGGCGAATGCCAAAAAACCTATTGCAGCCTGGGCGTCGGCCTGCAGGCCGGAGAAACGGACGACCTGGTCGAGGATTTCTGGTTCTCGTCGCAGACGCACTTCAAAGATCTCGAAGCGCCCGAGAAGATCGCCCGGACGGCCGTCGAGCGGACCGTTCGTCAGTTGAAACCGCGGAAGATCAAAACCCAAAGAGTTCCGGTGGTTTTCGAGCCGCAGATGACGGCCGGCCTTCTCGGCTTTTTATTCAGCTGCGCGGCCGGCACGGCCATATATCAGAAGGCCTCGTTCCTCGTCGACAAGCTCGGTCAGCGCATCGGGAACGACAGGATCACGGTCATCGACGACGGCCTCCTGCCGGGGAAGCTGGGCAGCGGTCCCTTTGATTCCGAAGGCGTCCCTTCGCGGAGGACGGTGGTCGTCCGGAACGGCATTTTAAAAAATTATCTGTGCAATACATACGCCGCCCGGAAACTGAAGCTCAAGTCCACGGGCAACGCCGACGGCAACGGGGTCAGCCCGAACAATTTTTATTTGGAGGCCGGGCCGCACTCTCCGGCGGAGATCATCCGCTCGTGCGAAAAAGGGCTTCTTTTAATCAGGACGCTCGGCCACGGGCTGAACTCCGTCACCGGCGATATCTCTCGCGGAGCGTTCGGCCTTTGGATCGAAAAGGGCGAGATCGCTTATCCCGTTTCCGAGATCACCATCTCGGGCAATCTGGGCAGGATCCTAAAGACCGTCGAAATGGTCGGCAATGACCTCGAATTCCGCGGCTCGATCTGCGGTCCAACGATCAAGGTCGCGGAGATGATGGTCGCCGGGGAATAAGATGCGCGGGTGACGCCGATCAAGGCGCCCAGACCCTCGAAGCGTATAAGACCATTGTCAGGGTGAGGAGGGAGAGCGTCTGGGCTGGTCGGCGGGAGGACCGGCGCGACATCCTTAGAATTTATTGAAATGGATGACGTTCTCCAGTTTCCTCTTCGGGACGTGGAACGTGTGATCAGGGTCCTGCCAGTACTTCGGAGAATCCACGAATTCCTCGACTCTGGATTCCTGGGCCGGATAGCCGAGGGCTAAAACCGAATCCACTCTGTAATGCTTGGGGATTCCGAGCACTTCGACAGCCTTGGGTCTATCGATCGAGATCAGCCAGCAACTGGCGATTCCCTCCCCGAGCGCCGTCAGGATCATGTTCTCGATGGCCGCGCCGACATCGTATTCGGACATCTTCTCCCGGATCCGGGTATTGACCAGGACAAAAATATAGGCCTGAGGCTCATGCCCGGGGCGGGGATCTCCCTGGGGTTGGATATAAGCCGCCCACTTCAGGCAGGGGAAAATCTCTTTCCTCACCGCTTCGTCATCGACGATGACGAATTCCAGGGGCTGCATGTTCGCGGCCGACGGCGCCAAGCGGCCGGCGTTCACAACCTTCTCTAAGATCGCCCGGCTGACCGGCCGCGGCTCAAACTGGCGGATGGTTCTCCGGGAAATGATGACGTCATAAATGTTCACTGCTCACCCTTCTCCCAAAATAGATTCGATCTTCTCCGCATAATCGCGGCTGGCATTGTCCGGCGTCACGAGCTCGATCTGGTCCGGCCGGCTGATGCCGAGCCCGATCTCGACCGCGCGCTGAATCTGGTCCTGCTCGAAGATCTTCCTCCCCATGATGGTCTGGTTTGACCCGAGCTCCTTGAGGATCGCCAGGCCCACGGCGTCTACGGCTACGCGGTCCGTCCCGCCGACGAAAACGCCGGCGTCAACTTTCTTTCCCCTCGACGGCCCGCCGTCCACGAAGGCTTCCACCCCGTCCATGACGATGACCTTCGGCTTATAGCTCAAGTTCAGCTCGGTGATCATCTTCCGCATGTCGGTATCGCGCTTGCCGTGGAGCTCCCGCCTTATGGCTTTCGGCGTCAGCCCGACGGCGAGCTTCATGGACATCGAAAAATGCCCGCCAGACCCATGCGTCTTCAAGCAGCATGTCGAAACGAAGTAGTCCGCCTCGGCTGCCGCTTTTGCGATAGAGAACCCCTCATTCCAGTGATTGCCGGGCGGATTGAAATGCGTCCAGCCGTCATCGGCGAGCTCCTCGAAGTTGATAATGTCGAACCCGAGCTCCTGGGCCAGGCCGGGAATGCCCTTCTCCTCCATGACCTTATTGGTCGGCGGCGGGCCGCTGCTCTCGCCAAGGGTAATGCGGCTCGTCCCGCGCGCTTTCATTTCCAGGATGAGCTGCCGGAGGGTGTCGTTGTGCGTAGAACCCGGAGCCGGATCAGTGGTGTTGAAATTCGGCTTGATGAAAATGCTTTTGCCCTTTGGCGAGGGAAAAGAAAGAAGTCTCAAAACGTCCTTCACACCCTGAGCCCGGTCCATCGTCTTCACCACGGCGACAACGGTCTTTCCGCCCGCTTGTTGGCCTGAGAGAAACTTGGGTTTGATGGTCGATAGCGCCGCTGCTCCTGTCAGAGACGTCTTAAAGAAATCCCTTCGGTTCATCATTATAAAATGATCGTTCTTCATGTCATGCTTCCTTTCAAAGAGGAGATTCTATCATAAAATCGCAAAAAAATTTGGCCCAAATATCAAACGCTTCCTTTGGCCGGCGGCGTCCATTTGACGAGGATATCTTTTCCGCTCCGGATCAAGCTCCCCTTTTCGAAATCCTGACGGAGGCCTTCCTTCGCTTTGTATTCGTTCGTGGTCGGTTTCCCGAGCTTCTCGAACGCTCCGATCTTCAAATACTTTTCGAGCATGTCCCCTTTGAGGAGAAAGACTTTCATCTCCGCCTGATTCAAGAAAAGAATGCTTCGCCCGTCCTTCCCGAAATGGGGCCTGTTCAGGGGCTGTTCGAAATCCTGGACGACGCAGGGCCCCGCGGCATGGACCAGCATGCTCTCCCCTTTATCGGCCGGAAAGCCTATTGTCTTTTGGAATTCCCTATAGCCTTCGATGAAAGCTCTGGACCTCCCATCAGCGTGCCACCCGTCGCCGTAATTGCCGATCAGCATGACGCTCTCGAGCAGGACGACGTTCATTCCGCTCTCAGCGCCATGCAACGCTCTGAGAAAATCTCTACGGGCTACCTTCTTGGCCTTTCCTTCGGCCCGGCCCGGATCGTTGATGAAGACCGACGCTTCGTCAAAGCCATAGACGACGACCCATCGACCGGCCCCGGCCTTTTCGTCGGCGAAATAGGCGGCTGGCTCCACACGGCAGACGACCAGGCTGTATCGTTTGATGGCCTCGATGATCCTTTCGATCGCGACGTCGTCCTTGCCTGAATAGATCGTCGTCGGGATATCCTCATGATCGAGAACAGCGGCCAGCTCTTCTTTGGTCACATCAGCTTCATCGTTGTCGAGAAATCCGCCCGGATATCCCTTATCCATGTTGGCCCGGCTGAATTTCCAGCGGGCGTCCGAGCGGATCTTCGGGTATCTCGGGTCGGAAAAGCTATGATAATCCGTCGAGATCCTGGCCCGCTTCTTGTAGTTGATGAGCATGACAACGCAGGCCGGACCGCTGTTTCTGTTCTGATGTTCCTTGCCGAGCGCGGCGGCCCACGCCTGCGGCGAACTCCCGAGCTGAGACTGCCACCAGTCCGCGTGAGAAACGATCGGGTACAGCAACGGCGCCTCGGTTCTTTCGGCGCTGCCCAGGATGCCCGGCAGAATCACGAATAAAGAAAAGCCGAGGGCGAAGCCGACGAGGGCGGCCTTTCTATGTCCCAATCTCAGTCTCATGGATGAATCCTTCCTCGCTTATTCCCGTCAGGGGTCATGGCCAGCGCCGAGGGCGTGACAGCCAGGCCTCCCTGCGATGTGCACAGGAGCTCGGGAGGCAGCATCTTGCCCGAGGCAAGAACGGCGTCGATTGTTTCATCAAGAGGAATCGGGTTGCGATAGCCGCCCAGGACCAGGTCGGCCAAGACAAAGGCGCTCGATGCCGCGACAGCGTTTCGCGTGTGGCAGGGAATTTCGCACAGCCCTTGGACCAGGTCGCAGACCGAGCCCATCGTGTTCTGAAAAGCTATGGCTGCAGCGTCCACGGCCTGGCGAGCTGTTCCACCGGCCACCTCTATGACGCCGGCTGCCGCCATAGCGCCTGCAGCGCCGATTTCGACCTGGCAGCCGGCCACTTCGGCCGCGAATGTCGCCCTCTTGGCAACGATCAGGCCGATCGCTCCGGCGGCGAATAGAGCCAATCCAATTTCCTGGGGCGTCAAGCCGCGTTCTTCGGCCAGGGTTACAAAGACTCCGGGCAGAACGCCCGCTGATCCGCCCGTCGGCGCCGCGCAAACGACTCCCCCGCTGTTGCTGATGTGCATCACAGCCAAAGCCCGCCCCGCAGCGCGCGCGTGGATTCCGCCCACAGCCAAGCGGGCTTTCTTCTCCGCGTCCAGGACCTGTCCGGCACTCGGCCCTAAAAGCTTCATCTTGACATTATTTTCCAGGCTCCCCAGATCGACGGCCGAAGCCATGATCTTGAACCGTCGGAGCATCTCGTCCATCGCATCCTTTTCGCTTAGGCCCAAGATCCGGGCTTCATAGCGAAGCGCCGCCGTTCCGAGTGTCAGACCGTTTTCCGCGGCGAACAGGACCATTTCCGCTGCGCTGTTGAAAAGCGGCTCTCCCTTCTTCGGTTGAAAAATAGGCCTGACCGTCCAGATCTTTTTGACGCAGGCCGTCTGTTCGAGCTCGGCCCGAAATGATTCCGGAAGGGCTTCGCTGGCTTGGATCGTGAGCAGAATCTCATCTCGATGGCCGCCCTGGGAGAGGTGGATGTTGCCGTAGCCGGCATTCAAGATTTTTTCGATGCCGGGGATATCGTGCTGATCCAGAAGGGCCATGGTCTCGAAATATTTGCCGTTGATCGCGACCGGCCAGTCCTCGAGCTGCTGGATGAGGAGCCC
>Ga0299915_10004498_pt1 | contig 10163 bp, 8 predicted proteins | sample RVTome_13_FD_200263 | JGI IMG/M metagenome (GOLD analysis project Ga0299915, IMG submission 200263) | Soil microbial communities from uranium-contaminated site in the Upper Colorado River Basin, Wyoming, United States - RVT92D227 (version 2) ...
GATATTTGGCTTTTTTGGCGGATTCGACGATCTGCTGTCGAGTAAGTTTCTTATTTAGATAATTTAAAATCCGGTCAGAACCGGACTCTCCCCCAAAACAGAGGAGATAACAACCGCTGGATTTGAGTCGTTCGATGAAATCATCCTTATATTCTGCAAAATAATCGAAACGGCAATTTCCTGCCCATTTGAAAGAAAGACCTCTGGCCATCACCTCTTCGCAAAAGGCCCCTACTCTTTCGGAGCTTACAAAGAAATTATCGTCGGCCATCTCCACATCTTTGGGGTGAAAGGCCTCTATGATCCATTCAAGTTCATCAACCATTTTCTTGGGATTCTTAGCTCTCCACTTTTTTAATACATCAAAACTGCAAAATCGGCAGCGATAGGGACATCCCCGACTGGATTGGTAAGGGAATCGTTCGTGAATGACTGGATATTTGCTAAGATTAAGTAAGTGATAAGGATAGAGGTCGACAGAATCTATTTCAACCAATTCTCGGTCGAGATTGTGAATGACATTTCCCTGCTTGTCTTTCCAGGTGATGCCGAGAACGTCATCGATGGATTGTTGGCTGGCCAATTGCTTGACCAATTCTGGAAAGGTTAATTCTCCCTCGTGCCGGCAGACGATATCCACAAAAGGGGATTGAATGGTTTGTTCAAATAGGACCGTAGCATGGTGGCCTCCCCAGACGATTGGAATTTCGGGATAATGCTTTCGAATATATCTGGCGACTTCAACTCCTTTGAGAATGGATGGGTCTGTTAAAGCACTGATCCCTATACAGATCGCATCCCGATAGTCAAAGGCCGAATAATCATCCACTGCTGTGTCTATAATCTTCGGAGAAAATCCGGCCTTCGTCAGAGGATTCATTAATGCTAAAACTGAGTTTGGGAGCAATGGCCACCTGGAAGAGTTGCAAGGGTAAATTAGAAACACATTCGTTTTCATAGAAGGCTATCTCATTTATTCCTTTTCATCCCGAATAAGCAACTTTGCAAAGAGCCTCTTCCCTCGATACCATCTCACATTTCTGTAGCGGGGCAAGGTTTGTTCGCTGAATAGAAGAACTCTCCACTGCTCTTCCATGTGATGGGGGGTCCGAAGACTGGTCAGAAGAATGGCATCCACTCGAATCTTCTTGTGGATCTCATAAATCGTTTCAACACGTGTCGGTAACCAGCCACAGGCGCGGTCGCCCTCCCATTCCAAAATCTCAGGCAGATCCGTCCACACCACTGCATCCTCTTTCAACTCTTTTCTCAGAAACTCATTTAACTTTTCCGCTTCTTCCTTTTGCATTAAGAAACCAAACGAAGGCGCTTTAAAATTCAATGGGGCTGGCTTGTCCGGTCTCAACAGCACGTAAAGGGTCGGCACGGTGAAGAAAAGGATGAACAAACAGTTGATCAGAAGATAGATCTTACCCTTCAAAAACCTGTTGACTTCTTGCGCAAGGTTTTCCGATAACCTTAAGAACCCTTGCGCTCCAAACAGGATGATCAGTGGGATAAAGGGAATAAAAAATCGATGCGTAAAAGTAAATACGGAGACGAAAAGGATCTGCGAAATCAGGAGAGCCAGAAATAGTATTTTGATCCGCTTCCAAGGGGAACCCATCCGCCAGTTGAACATCTCAACGAAGGCGAACGCCAAAAGATACGGGTTGGAAACAGAGAGCAGCTTTTCCATGGTCATCACGACGTTAGTGATATATTTCAGAAAGAATTGACCCGGGCCATCCATGAGAAATCTTAGAAAGGAAGGGTTCCCAATGTCACGATAGATGTTTAGCCAGGGATATTTCTCGGTATAGGCCATCAACGTAAATTTTCCGTAAGAGAAAAAGGGAGAACCCGTGGCTAGGGAACTTCTGACCAGATTAAAAAGGATGGGGATGAAGAGGCCTATCAAGAAAAAAACCATTTTTTTCCGACGGGGAAGCGGAGGGTAAAAATAAAGATAGAAGAAAAGGGGAACGAGGAAGGGATAGATGTTTTCTCTAATCAGATGGCTTAACCCTAAAATAAACCCTGCTACGAATATTGCCCTCAGAGAGGTTGCCCTCACAAAGAGGATAAAAAAGAGGAAGAAGGCAAGGGTATATACCTCTTCACTCAGGGCAACCAGGCTCATCTGTAGAATTTCCCGATTAAAAATGAGGATGATGACTGCGATGGCAGCGGTCTTGCCTTCCATGTTCGATCTTACAAAAAAGAAGAACAGAAGGACGAGAATAAAATACGATAGGTAGGAAGGAAGCAGCGCGACAAATTCCTGAGTTCCAAATAACTTCAGAAAGCCGGCGAGGATCAAGGGGTATCCAGGAGGATGAACAAACTCGGGAACGGGGAGTTGATTGAAGAAATTAATATCGACGGGATAAATAAAATTCCTGACGATCCCTTTTCCGTTGACGATATTTCTTGCGATGGAGACATACTCCCTATCATCTGAGCCCGCGATCTCCTTGATATGGCTCGAGTAGAAGGCGTACCAGACAATGCCCGCCAGAATAAGAAGAAGGATGATGAGACGGCCAGAGGAAGGTTGTGAAAAAAGACCGGCCCTACCCTCCTCGTAAACAGGCGCTTTTTCTTCTTCATGCCCAGATTTTTTTTTCTGACCCATGGCTATACGACTCTTCTCTTTAAAAGGTTTCTGCCAATCACCCCGACGTGCTCCTTGATTGTGGCCATCACCCTCATCTTGCTCGCCCTGCCCTTTAGATCATAACGGATGATCATCGGAACTTCTGTCAAAAAAAGAGGGATTTGTCGAAATTTGATGACCATCTCCGCCATTGCTGCGAAACCGGTCGCTTCGATCAGACGGTCTCCGAAGATTTCAAAAGCTTTCTTCAGTGCTGCCCCGCTGTGAGCCCGGTAAAACCCCGTATAGGTTCGAATGCCTTTGATATGGAATAAGAGCCGATAGAGGAAGTTGCTGATATAACTCAGGAGATATCGAAGAACAGGAACGCCGATCATCATTCCTCCGGTGCAGAAACAGGAACCGATCACCACCTCATATCCTTCATCGATCCTCTTGATCATAAACTCAATGCTCTTCAAGTTGTGGGTATTATCGGCATCGAGGGTGATGATGACATCGTTATCATCAACACTTTTGGTCAACTCTTTAAGTCCATTGAAGAAGGCCACGCCGATTCCTCGATTCGTGTCATGATTAATGAGATGGACCGGAATCTCCTTTGAAACCTCTTCAACAATCTCAACCGTTCCATCGAGGCTCCCGTCATTGACCACCCAGATCTCAAAAGGCAACCCTTTCTGCACCATGAGCTTTTCAATATTTCTCAGCCTGGAACCAATTTCGGACTCTTCGTTATAGGCAGGCATTAAGAAGTAAATCATCTCTCCTCCTTCGACTCTTTTTTCACGCCCCTCACCAGATATCTCCAACTGACCGCCTTTTCAATCCTCAAGAAATAAAACAGGGCATGGACGATTCGATCAGCCCATAATAGAAACGAGAAAAGGACTTTTATTGGAGGGACGAACTCCCATCCCACAAACCCCCCGCTCAAAGGAAAGGCGATGAAGTCTCGATAAAGAATCCCTTGGACAACCACCCCGTATTTCCTCAAATAGGTCAATAAAGGTTCCAGTGGAACCTCCTGATCCTGATGAGAGATGATTTTTCGGCTCAGCCTTAAGAAGCCGTTGGGATTGGGTTCGAAGATAAGGATCTCTCTTCGGCAAATGCGAAGGATCTCCGGAAGGATCTTCACCCAGGGAACATGATGAAGCGACTCCCTCAGGACGACCGTGTGAAAGGAATTCTCTTTGAACGGGAGAACCCCCATATCTCCCTGAATTAAATCCCCTTTTACCCGCGGGTAGACTGAGATGCCTACTTTAAGCGTAGGGAAGTCGATATCCAACCCGAAGGCTTCTTTCCCCTCTATCCTTGCTTCTTGGACAAAGGTCCCATACCCGCATCCCAGTTCCAGAACCTTTTTTCCTGTGGTCCATCGGAGGATCGATCGATTCTGTTCGGATGCCACCGCGCCGTAAAATCTCTGGAGTCGCCTCAAATCTCTAACCGGCTTCATCTCCCACTGTCCCTGCGAAACCAGTCAATGGTCTTTCGTAACCCCTCTTCCACTCTGATTTTGGGTTCGTAACCTAACAGGATCCTTGCCTTGGTGAGATCCAGATTCCTCACTCTCACATCCTCATAATCTTGACAAAGATCGGGGTAGGCGATGAATTCAATTTGAGGTTTACCGGAGTTCCCCGCCAAGGACCAGATCGAATAGGCGAGATCAAGAATGCGCAGGCTATCGAAGGAGCCGATGTTCAACACCTCTCCCTGGATCTCTTCCTTCTCTATCACTTTGATAGCCCCCTCGACGGCATCCGAAACATAGACGAAATTTCGAATCTGTAGCCCGTCCCCATGAATGGGGATCGGTTCCCTCTTGAGGGCTTTCTCAAGAAAAACCCCTTGGGGCCCTCCCCACCAGTCCGTTCTCTGCCGGGGACCATAAATGATTGAGAATCTCAAGATATTGATGGGCACCTGATATTCATCTTGGTAAGCAAAACACAATTGTTCGGAGTACAGCTTGGAGATGGCATCGCTCCAGCGAATCGACCTTGAATTTCCAATCACTAAAGCACTCTCCTCTGAGAAAGGAAGCTCCGGATTCTTCCCGTAGGCGTCGTCCGTCGAACCCAATAGGACACGACACTTCCTTTCCTTGGCTACCTCTAAGATCTTCTCCGTTCCTTTGGTGTTGACCTCGATGGTCTTGAGGCTTTGTCCCCCTCTCGGAATCTTATAGGTGGCAAAATGAACAAGGACATCAATCTTCCCGGAAAGTTCCCTCAAGAAATTCTTATCTAAAACATCCTGCTGATAGAAGGTAAAATGAGGGAACCGGAGACAGGGGGAGAGATTTTCCAGAGTTCCGTGAGAAAGGTCATCCACCCCTATGACTGCATATTCCGCCTCCAAAAGCCTGAAAGCAAGATGGGACCCGAGAAAACCCGCCGCGCCTGTGATAAGGACATGGACCATCTTATGCCCCTCCTCCTTCTGGGGAGATGACTCCTTTCTGCCACTCGATCGTTAAAAGAAGACCCTCGTCCAGGGAGACCTTAGGATGAAATCCGAGGATCTCGTTGGCCAACCGAATATCCGGGACCCTTCGGCGGACGTCCTCGTAGCGGCCAGAAAATTGACGATAGGGAACAAATTCATACTTTGGAGGCTCGGATCCCCGGATCAGTTTCCAAATCTTCTTTCCTAGATTGAGAATCGTTATCTCAGAAGTACTTCCAATATTGATCACTCTTCCGACCGCCTCTTCCGCTTCCAAGGCTTGAAGGGTTCCCTCTGTCGTATCCTTGACATAGGTAAAACTCCGGGTCTGACGGCCATCCCCATGAATAGGCATAGGTTTATTTTTCAAGGCCGAATCGATGAAAATGGATTGAGGGCCACCCCACCAAGTTAAGTTCTGCCTCGGCCCGTAGCTTCCGAAGTAGCGCAAAACGACCACCCGAACTCCATATTCTCTCTCATAGAGAAAACAGAGATGTTCTCCCAATATCTTCGAAATGGCATAGCTCCAACGTCGAACCGTAGGGGACCCCATATAGAAATCGTTGTTCTCCGAATAAGGAAGGTCCGGATTCTTCCCATAGACATCGGAAGTGGAGGCAAAGATTACTTTTGACCCTGCTTGCTGGGCGACTTTCAAAACATTCTCCATCCCTTTCGCATTGACGTCTAAGGTCTCGAGGGCATTTCCATACCTTGGTATTTTGTAGGCCGCCAGATGGATGATCGCATCGATTCCGCCTCCGATTTGCACAAGGAGATTTAAATTTCTCACATCCCCTTCAACGAATTGAAATTTTGGATGAGGAAGAAGGGAGGAAAGGTTTTGCAGGCTGCCATAGGAGAGGTTGTCTAGGCCGACGACTTGATAACCCTTCTGGATGAATAGCTCCGAGAGATGAGATCCAATGAATCCAGCAGCTCCGGTCACCAGGATTTTTTCCATAATCATTTTCTCAATAGGAATAGGTAATCTTTATAAGATCTTATGAAATCCCTTTCCCCTCTTCTCTTGTTTAATTCATACCGGGCAATCTTAAGGAACCATTTCTCCGGAATCATTCCATAACGGATGAGATAAAGCAGCCACCAGCGACCATTTCGAATGGGGTAATGCTTGAGACATTCGAGTTTTGCCTCTCCAAAGCCCTGAAGATAATCCTTCACCTTTGGTCGGGGAACGTTTAGATTGTCGGAGGCTTGCTCAATGAGACAAACGTTCCCTCCTCTTCTTAAACATTGAGCCAATGTAGAAATGGTCTTGTTTAATATATTGCCCGCCATATATTGTAAGACCCCTACAGAAATAATGAGATCGAACCTATTTTGAAGGATCGGGAAATGGACGCCATCATAATGTATAAATTCCACATTTTCAGACTTTCGATTCTGTTGAGCCAGTTGGATCATTTGGGGTGTTCCTTCCAAACCGATCACTTTCTTCGCTCTTGGGGCGATCCAATAGGCCATCCTTCCACTCCCGCATCCAAAATCGAGAACGGTTTCATCTCCTTTTAGTTCAAGAACTTCTTCCAAAGCACTCTTTTGAAGAAGGTCAATATAGAAATTCTTATGGCCTCGTCGATCTGCAGGATCAATGCCTGAAGCCAGAAATCCTTCCCGGGCCCGTTGACCCCAGTCAACGCTCTCGCTCACATTTTTCTCCACAACGCCTTCCCTTGATTCCAATTCGGTCAATTCAGGTATCACGAGTCTATCTACGCATTTTCCTAAACAACCAACTTCCTACGCCCGAATTCATCACCCTCTTCCCCAGTTCCCAAATCTTGCATTTCATGGGATGATAATCCTTCACATAGGTTTGGATATCTAAGGATTGGCTCCCCCATTTCTCCTTGAAATGGAGGAGGGGGAGATCCAATGGATCGGAACCCATGAAATCGAAGTATGAATTCTTCTTCTCAATGGCCTTTTCCAATGCATCATGGATTAATAATTCATTTGGGCAGAACTTCAACAATTCATATTGAGAACCATTGTGGAAATAATGTGTCGAGGTCTGAGAGTGAATGAGAACTGCCCCAGCAATTGCTTCGTTGTCCACTTCTGCTAGCGCGATGGTCCCTAACCCCCCTTTAATGATCATTTCATAAAGGGTCTCAAACCACTGAAGGGGATACTTGGCCATCGCTCGATTTCGCTCCATGGAAGCAAGATAGAGTCTGGAAAATATACGGACATCTTCAGTCGAAGCTCCTTGACGGATAGCCACTCCACTCTTTTGGGCTTTTCTGACATCTCGACGAATATTTTTTTTATAACCCTCCCAGATTTTTTCCTTATTTAATCCTCTAAGGTCCAACAAGGTACACTTGGTGGTGAGGGATTTGAATGAAATGGGCTGATAAGATTTTGAAAAAGGGGACTCTGTAATTCTGACTTGATCGATCCCCTTCTTTTTAAATTCCTGCTCCAACAGATCCATGAACGCAGGGAAATAGGAGAGGTCACCAATCATATTTCCATAGGGGATCGAGGCATAAAGAATTTTTATAATTTTAAAATTTAACAAAACCCCTGGCAGCCCGGCCACCATTTCTCTACCATCCATTAGATAAAAATAAAGGGGTTGTCCCCCCAACCCCTTCCGAAGGACCTCACTCCAGATGGATTGGTAAAAGACGAGATCGGTATGTCGGGAGGCGAAATCATCCCATTCTTTTCCAGGAGATTTGAAAACCCTCAATTCCATAAGCCCAAATGTCAAAATCCAAATGTCAAATCAATGTCAAATGGTCAAATGACAAAAAATCAACCCATTCGATTCCCGGTCTGAAGCCCCGGGTATGCTCAGGGTTAATACTGAGCGACGCCTCTTACCCCGATTTAAAAATCTGGGATTGGCGCCGTCGAATGTATTAAATCTTCGGGTTTGAACTTTAGATTTCATTTGAACTTTGCCATTTGACATTTGGCATTAGCTTGTTCTCTTATCGCTTCTCTCAACTTCTTAGCAATCCAACGTACGTCATCCCCATCCATGCCTGGATGAAGCGGAAGCGTTACCTCTCTCCGACTCACCTCTTCTGTTTTAGGAAGCATCCCCTTCTTATAGCCAAATTGTCTTCGATACAGGGAGAAAAGGTGAATCGGGGGGTAGTGAATGCTCGTTTGAATCCCATCATGCCTTAGGCCCTCCATCACCCTCTCCCTATTGATCCTGGGGTGAATCAAAATCGGAAAAAGATGGTAGGAAGGATGATCTGAGTATTGGGAGAAGGGTATTGAATTTCCCTCGATTCCCTGGAGTTCTTTTCGATAAACCCCAACTAGTTTTTTTCTTCTCTGATTATTCCGATCCAACTTTTTCAATTGAACTAAGCCCAGGGCCGATTGGATCTCGGTGGTCCGATAGTTATACCCTAAATCCCCTATATCATACGAGGAGAGATGGCCACGATATTTATCCCATGAGAGAGCCTTCATTCCATGCGATCTCATGGTTCGTACTCTTTCGGCAAATGCTTGATTCCGGGTGAAGACCATCCCACCTTCCCCGGTGACCAGATTCTTATTCGAGAAAAAACTGAAACAGCCCATGGTTCCAAGAGTTCCACATTTTTCTCCATGGTATTCTGAACCCGGTGCATGGGCTGCATCCTCGACCACGTGGAGGCGATGCCGTTTGGCTATAGCCAGAATCGATTCCATATCGCAGGGATATCCTCCATAATGCATGACGAGGATGGCCTTCGTCCTCTTTGAAACCTTTTTTTCGATCTCCTCAGGTGAAATATTCAAATCATCCGTGCTCACAATATCAGCGAAGATGGGTCTTCCTCCGACGTAGAGAACAGCGTTAGCCGTAGCCACAAACGTGAAGGATGGAAGAATAACTTCATCCCCCTGCCTCAGGTCCATACAAGCCAGAGCCAGATGGAGAGCTGCGGTCCCATTCGAAACAGCCACAGCGAATCCTCCGCCCAGATAACGGGAATAGGCTTTTTCAAATCTTTCAGTGACAGGCCCTGTAGAAAGCCACTTTGAACGAAGGACCTTCAAAACCTCCCGCTCTTCTTCTCTTCCCAGATCAATATCCGATAGAGGATATTGCCATTTCATAACCGTGTCCTTATCTAATCCCCCCTCGCCCCCCTTTAGAAAAGTCGGTACGACTCGCAACCGAGGGGGGTTGGGGGGGATTTGTGTATCATCAAAGTGGGTAACTCCCTACCCTAAAACGAGAGAGGTTCTCTCGGTACCATTCGATTGTCCTTGTCAATCCGTCCTCCAGTGAGTATTTGGGTGTCCAACCGAAAAGTTTCTGAGCCAATCGTGTGTCGGCAAGAAGCTGCATTACCTCACTCCTCTCAGGTCTGAACCTACGATCTTCAATCTCAACCTTCCCGCCCTTTCCGATCAACTCGACAATTTTTTTAGCCAACTCCCCAATGGAGAGGTCCCTCCCTGTTCCTATGTTGACAACCTTTCCGATCGCCTCGTTGCACTTCCCTATCTCGATGAAACCTTGAACCGTGTCTTTCACGAAAAGAAAATCTCTCCGAGGTTTAATATTTCCCAACAGAATTTTTTGATTCCCGATGGCCTGGGAAATGATCGTGGGAATGATGGCCCGGAGAGACTGACGGGGACCAAAGGTATTAAAGGGGCGAAGGATGGCAAGGGGAAGGTTGAAGGAAAAAAAATAACTCTCTGCCAACTTGTCCGCTGCAATCTTGCTGGCCGCATAAGGGGATTGAGCCTGGAGAGAGTGTTTCTCGTCAATGGGAGTATATTGTGCCGTCCCATAGACTTCGCTCGTGGAGGTGTGGATGATTCTTTCCAATCCTTCGTTATCCAGACATGCATTGAGTAGGTGTGCCGTGCCAACGACATTGGCCTGAACAAAGTCAAATGGATGAACATATGAATAAGGAATGGCAATCAACGCTCCCAGGTGGAAGATTTTGGCACACCCTCTCACTGCCTTTCTCACGCCATTGGGATCCATAAGATCACCGGGGATCACCTCAATTTGACTTTGAATTTCCTTTGGCAAATATTCTAAGAGACCTCTTTCATCCCTTGAATTATATCGGAT
>Ga0299915_10004499_pt1 | contig 10162 bp, 10 predicted proteins | sample RVTome_13_FD_200263 | JGI IMG/M metagenome (GOLD analysis project Ga0299915, IMG submission 200263) | Soil microbial communities from uranium-contaminated site in the Upper Colorado River Basin, Wyoming, United States - RVT92D227 (version 2) ...
ACGCACCCACACACTAGCGCTGGCGCAAACCGTACCTCCCCTACGGGCCCGATGCCCTCAGGCCGCACGAGCGGCGCAAGCCGCGGAGGCCCAACTACCCACCGGGCTTCGTTGAGTAGCGCATCTAGCTTCTCTCCTTTGTCTTGGAACGTGTCTTGGAACGCCACACTCGGTGGCGCCTTAGTCTCCGGTTCAGTAGACTGGAGTGGTATCAACGGAGGAGACTACCAATGGCAACGCCTGACGTTCTAAGAGCATTCAGGGCGATGGTCAACCTTGAGGTCATGGCGGTGCGTATCTACCGTGGTCAGCGCTGGCGACTGGGGCGGAGCGAGATAACCGCTGAGGCGCTCGCCAAAGCCATCGCCATCGAAGAAAGGCACGTGCGCGACCTTGTCGCTCGCCGCCAGGAGCTGGGTGGCTCCGCCTCCATGCTGAGCCCTTTCTACGCTCTTGCCGGCTGGCTGATCGGCTTCATGCCCAGTCTGCTGGGACAGCGTGCAGCCCTGAAGGCCGGCATCTGGGTCGAAGAGCGGGCCGTCAAGGACTACCAGCAGCTGCTGGACCGGGTGCCCTTCGATGACGAGTCGCGGGCCCTGGTCCAGCAGAATCAGCAGGATGAATGGGAGCACATCAAGTGGTGGGAGGAGTCGCTTGTTAGGCTGGGCCAACGTGGTGCATAGAGCTCACGACCGATGTCGCAGTCGCAAACTTCGTCCCTGGGCCGGGGCGGCCTTTTTTACGGGAGATGGTGAGGATTCTTACTACCGCGTTGCAGTAAAGAAAGCGCTGAGTGTAGAATCTGGGCTGGCTCGATTGGTGTAGAGAAGGAAACCGGTTTGTTCGGGACGGGCATCGCCAAAGGGATGATGGTGACGATGCGTCACCTCTTCCGGCGGCCCTTTACCGTCCAGTACCCAGAAGAGATGCGGCCGGTGCCGGTCAACGCCCGCACCAACCTCCTTTGGTTCGAGGAACGTTGCACCGGCTGCTCCACCTGCGCCCAGGCCTGCCCCGACGGCTGCATCCTGGTACAGACCTCGCCCCGAGAGGATGGCAGCCTAAACGTAGACCGCTACGAGATCGATATGCGGCTGTGCATGTACTGTGGCCTCTGTGTCGAGGCCTGCCCATATCAGGCGATCCAGGCCGGCGGGCCCCTCAATGACGCCGCCTACGATTTCGACCAGAACTACCGTGATAAGTACACCCTGACACGTATGGCCCAGGAGCACCTGCGCACCCACGACTGGACCTACCCCAACGGCAAGAAAGCCCCCCGGCCGGAGGAGAAGCCCCTTCACCTCGGCCTGCCGGTAGAGCGGGACAGGGTTAGGTAAGGCCGTGGCCAGGCTCACCATCGACGGCCGCGAGATCGAGGCGCCCGACGGCACCCCCCTGATAGAGGTTATCAAGAACGCCGGTATCTTCATCCCCAACCTCTGCTATGTGGACGGTCTCCCCCCTCACGCCGGCTGCCGCACCTGCCTGGTGGAGATCGAGGGGGCCCGCGGCCTCCAGCTCGCCTGCACGACGAAAGTGACCGACAGCATGGTCGTCCGCACCAACACGCCGCAGGTGAAAACGACCCGGCAAGCCGTCCTCTCCCTCATCCTCTCTTACCATTCCGACCGCTGCCTCACTTGCCACCGCGTCATCAAGTGCAAGCCGGGCGACACCTGCCTTCGCGACAACGTGGTCACCCACCGTTGTGTGACCTGCTCCAAGGACTACCGCTGCGAGCTCCAGACCACCTGCGAGATGGTGGAGATGGCCGGCTACGAGCCCTGGGAGGGCGAGGAGCGCACCTACTACCTGCTCCAGCAGCCAGAGCCAGACCACGGTAACCCCTTCCTGGAGTTCGACCCGCAGATGTGCATCATCTGTACCCGCTGCGTCCGCACCTGCGACGAGATCCGTCACACCGGCGCCATCACCCTGGCCGGCCGCGGCTTCTCCACCCGCATCCAGTTCGGGGCCGGGGGCGCCGTCCACGAGTCCAACTGCGACTTCTGCGGCGCCTGCATCGACGTCTGCCCTACCGCTACGCTCATGGAGCACCCCAACAAGTGGTCAGCTACCCAGATGGAGCGCTGGGTACCCACTACATGCACCCAGTGCTCCGTGGGCTGCTCTATCAGCCTGGGCACAAAAGAGGGCCGCGGCGTTGTCGTCCGGCCGGACACTACGGGCAATCCCGTCAGCCGGGACCAGCTCTGCGTGCGCGGCCGCTTCCACTACGACGCCATTAGGCCCTGGCAGCGGCTGCCCCAGCCCTTAATCAGGCGCAACGGGGGCCAGGAAGTGGCCACCTGGGACGAGGCGTTGGAGCTCGCCGCCGCCCGCCTGGCCCAGATCCGCGAAGAGCACGGCCCGCAGGCTATCGGCTTCCTGGGCTCCCCCTTCGCGACTAACGAGGAGAACTACCTGCTGGGCAAGATAGCCCGGGCCGTGGTTGGCAGCAACAACGTGGACTTCAGCGTCGGCCCGGTGGCCCGCGCCGCCTGCGACGCCCTGCGCCGGGCCTTCGGCAGCGAGGTCCTGCCGACGGACATGCTGCGTTTGGCCCGCTCCAAGACGATCCTGGCCGTAGCAGAGGATCTAGAGTCCAGCCACAACGTGGCCTGCCTGCGCCTCAAGGACGCGGTAGCGCGCAACGGGGCGCGGCTCGTCGTGGTGAGCGCCCGCTGGGGCGAGTTATGCGACTTTGCCCAGGTGTGGCTGCGGCCCCGCCCCGGCGAGGAGGGAGCCGTTCTCGCCGCCCTGGCCGCAGCCCTCCAGCAGACGATGGGCTCTCCGGCCGCTGAACAACCATCCGTCTCCGAACAACTGCGTCAGCCGTTGCTGGCAGCGGCTGACCTGCTCGGCGCGGCCGCCAGCGATGAGGCACAGGCCCCCCTTTCGCTGGTATACGCCCCCCCTCACTTTGGCGCTGAGGAGGCGGGGGCCGTCACTGCTGCCCTGGCCAACATCGCGGTGGTTTGCTGCGGGCAAGAGGCGCCGCAGGCTCTGGTTGTACTGCCACAGGAGGCCAACGTATGGGGGCTGCGCGATGTGGGCGGCTCGCCGGAGCTGCTCCCCGGCTACCGCCCGGCCCGAGAGGACGCGGCCCGGCAGGAGATGGGACGTCTGTGGGGCGCCCCACTGCCCTCGGCACCTGGCCTGACATTCGAGGAGATGCTGAGCGACGGGAGGCTGAAGGCGCTGGTGGTCCTGAACGATAATCCCCTGATGCTGGCGCCCAATCAGAGGGCTTTGCGCCACAGGCTGGAGAAGATGGAGTTCCTCGCGGTTATCGATACGCTGGCCACGGACACGGCTCACCTGGCCCACGTAGTGCTGCCGGACGTGGGGCCCTATGGCAAAGATGGCACCATCACCAGCGCTGACCGGCGCGTCCTCCGGCTGCACACAGCGATAGCGCCTCAGGGAGAGGCCCAGCCGGCCTGGCGCATCCTGGGGGAGCTGGGATCCCGACTGGCTCAGCGCTTCCAGGTGGGTGAGATGCGGATCAACTACGCCGGCCCGGCGGCGATCATGGATGAAATCGCGCAGGTGGTGCCGCTGTACAGGAATGCCACCTATAAGGAGTTGGACTCCGGCGCCCAGCAGCCTCAGGACGGGCTAGGACCGACGATGGCGGCGTTGCAGGCAGTACCCATGGTGGCCTCGCCCCACGGCGAAGGCTTCCTGCTCAGCACGGGCCGCAGCCTCTACACCAGCTACGAGGGGGCCGCCCTACACTCCCCTGAGGCCGACAAGCTGCACCGAGAGGAGTTCGCGGAGATGAACCCAGCCGACGCCACGGCCCTGGGCCTTGCCGATGGCGACGGGGCAGTGCTGCGCAACGGGGCCGGAGAGCTGACCACCCGCGTTCGCCTCACCGAGGCCGTGCAGCCGCGGACTCTGTACGTGCCGCTGTACTACGACGGCGGTGCCGTATCCGCCCTTTTCGGGGACGACAGCGCTGTGACCCGGGTGCAGGTGGCTCCTGTCAGTCGCTAGGGCATACAGGCCAGCGCCATCGCGGCGACGACCCATGGCGCCCGCGGGCGACGCGTCGGGCAGCTCGCTTGCGTTTGGACGAGCGTGGCGGAGCCATGGTTGTTCACTCCTTCCCAGGGGAAGGAACGCCATGCCCCGGATGACGGGCACTCGGCCTTCGTCGCAACGTCTCGTCGACATCCAGGGGTGATACCTGCGGCCTCGCCGCCTCGTAAACTGTGACGACCGGCAGGCCGCCGAACTCGGCCCGTATGGCGGCGATCTCTTCCGCTGTGAGGGGCGCCACAGCGCACGGGCGGAGCGGCGTGTTGACCTGCACCTCATCCGGTACCAGTCGCCTGGCCAGGGCCGCCATCTCCGAGGCAAGGCGCTTATTGGCTCTGATGAACATCATGTCGAGCGCTAGTTTCCCTTGGTAGCCTGCCCTGAACGAGCTGATAGCACGAACTATCTCTTCCAGCGAGTAACCTACCAGCGGGCGGTTGATTCGGCGGAAAAGCTCCTCGTTGGGCGCGTCCAGCTTGGCCACCACCACGTCCGCATAGCCAAGATCCTGGCGCACGTCGGCGCTGGGCATGAGCGATGAGTTCGTGAGAACCGCTATCGGCAGGCCAAGCGTTCTCCGCGCCAGCCGGATGGCCTCTCCGAGGTTGATCGCCAGGGTGGGCTCGCCCATCCCTGAAAAGGTGACGTAGTCGGCGCCTATTCTTCGTACCCCCTTCAGTTCTTGGGCCAGCGCCTCAAGGGACACGAACTCGGCGCGCTCGGCCAGCGGCCGAGTCGTGCGGCCAAGCTGGCAGTAGACGCAGTCGAAGGAGCAGGTCTTGCCGTCGCCGGGCAGCAGGTCGATGCCCAGCGACCGGCCCAGCCGCCATGATGGCACCGGCCCGTAGATGATGGACATCACACGCCTTCTCTAAGAACCTGCCGTTCCATGGTGAGCAGGCGATCTATGAGGACCGCCGCCACCACCAGTCAGACCGCCCGATTAGTAGTACCCAGGTCAGCCTTCGTAGCCGCCTCCTCCTTCCTGGCCGTAGCCTAAGAGAGCTAATGCCCGTAGGGGCAAATTCTTTCCAGTCCAACTAGCGCTGATACCCCAGCTCCAGTGACTCCAAAGACAAGCAGTGGTTTTCCCTGCAACGTCACAGCCCTCTCATAGATGCCATCAAAGGTATCATTCACAATGGCGCTGCTAGTAACCAGCAAGAGCTCGCACGAATCAATGAGCCTCGTGGTCTCTGTTTTCCCATCCCAAATCCTAACCCCGAATCTGCCGGAGCCGATGTTCTTTGGATTTAGGTCGGTGCATCTGACGTTTTCGACGCCAAGAGCCCGCGTCAGGTGTTCTAGGATTGCGGGCTGATACCCCACCAGGCCGCTCCTGACCCTGCCATAGTGCTTAAGCAGGTTATGGGCAATTTCCGCGCCGCATCTCTCTGGCTCGTCATGGCGGCAGTGCCGGGTGCCTCTTGTAGTCCCCAGGTAGGAGGTTACTGCATTAAGGGTGGAAATGAATACCGCCCTGGGGCCACTGAAGTCAAGGTTAAGACACTGCACATCGTTGATGGTGCCCCAGAACCTTTGTGGCTGGTCAGTAAAGGCTTGCCCGAAGCTTCCTTTGAACTCGGCTTCGACCATCACCTCCCTGCCCTCCAACAAGGCAAAGTCCCGCCTCTGGGGGCGGCCTATTGCCTGCCGCGGCGTCAAGGGCTCAACCGTTACTCGCACGGGATCGTCGCCCAAGTGATGCTCAGCGACGATCGCAGAGAACGCTTCTTTGGCCCTTTGCAGAACGAGCCCCTTGCTCACTCTCCATCCTCCACTGATTGCTTGCTTTGTGCCTGCTGCCCCGGGCAACCGATGTCGGGTTGGCTGTGCTGGTCATTGCCCTGCAGAGGGCCAGTACTTGTCCAGTTCGTCGGCATCGACAATGTAGCCGTGCTTCTTGAAAACTGCCTTGCCTTCAGCCGAGGCAAGGAAATCGACAAGGCTCTCCGCAAGCTCGTGATTCTTACTATAGGTTGCCACTGCTCCCTGCATCTCCCCAATGCCTGTGAGCTGCTCTGGCGGCAATAGCACCACCTCAATGTCCTCAGGTGCCAAACTCTGATAGAAGTGCCAGGTGATCACCGCATCCACCTCACCCATGCTGAGCCAGGTTATCAAGAGATCGGGCCGCGCCGCTTCCGCCACGATGTTCTTCCCTATCTCCTCGGAGAGCCCCGCCTTTTGAAAGATCTCGAGGGCATACCTCCCCACTAGGATTGTCTCCGGCCTGCTGATGGCCACCCGTATTCCTGGCCTGGCCAGGTCCGATAGAGCGGCAATATGCTTGGGGTTGCCTTTCGGAACGGCCACTACAGGAACCATGTAGACGAGGCCCCTTATCGTTCCAGGGTCAACCGCTCCTTGTTCCACAGCGCTCTTCATGAATGCCTGCTCAGGGGCTATGTACACGTCTCCTGTTTCAGAAAGCACCATCCTGGCCAGCACCTCGCCGCCTCCACCGTAGCTAACCTCGACCTGGGTAACCATATTGCTGGTGGAATTTCTCAGCCGCCTCGTCGATCGCCGGTTTGGCCCCTGCAGCAGCAAACACGCTTGTGGACTTAGCCCCTGAACCGCAACCCACAACAAGCATCGGAAGCATCAGCAGCAACGGTGTGCACACGACCTTTGAGGCACGTCCGGCTTTCCTGCGCCAAGCCATTCCGCTCCTATCTTCTCCTACCTCGGACTAGCGCCTCGCTTGGCGAGCGCATCGGCGAGGGCGTTCATTGGGTCAGAACTGTAGCGCTCGATATCGCCCTCGTCGCAGAGCCGGGCCAGCTCGGGATCGAGGGGTATCTGCGCCAGCAGCGGCGCCCCCGCTGCTTCGGCCATCTCCTGAGCCCTGCTCTTGCCGAAGAGCTCCAGCTTCTTCCCGGTCTCGGGCAGTATGAAATAGCTCATGTTCTCCACCACTCCCAGGATCGGAATGTGCATCGTCTCCCGCGCCATCTTCACCGCCTTTCGCACCACCATGGCCGCCAACTGCTGAGGGCTGAAGACGATGATGACACCGGATAGAGGCAAGGACTGCATCACGGTAAGGGGCGCGTCAGCAGTCCCCGGCGGCAGGTCCACTATGAGATAGTCCAGCTTGCCCCAAAGGACATCATCCCAGAACTGGGTGATGACCTTCCCGATAAGGGGCCCGCGCCAGATGACAGCGTCGTCCTCATGGGGCAAAAGAAGGTTGATGGACATGATCTCGATGCCCCTCGCGGAAAGCACCGGCAGCACGCCTGTGTCGCTGCCCATGGGACGAGCACTAACGCCGAACATCCTGGGGATGCTGGGGCCAGTGATATCGGCATCCTGGATGCCCACTTCACGACCACGACGTGCGAGAGAAAGCGCGGCTAGGCCGGCTACGAGAGACTTGCCCACCCCTCCCTTGCCGCTCATCACAGCGATAACGCTTGCGACCTCGTTCACATCCTTGGGCCTCGCGTCGGCAAAGCTCACTTTTATACCGTTGACCCCGGGCAACTTTTTGATGACACCACCCACCTTGTCTCTAAGCCAGTCCTGAGTCTCTTGGTTCAGGGCTGCTGAGGCCAGGGTGATGTCCACTTTGTCATCAGAGATAGCCACCTGACGAACCAGGTTAAGCTTCAGCAGGCTGCGCATCACGCCGGGAACAAGCACCCCATCCAGGCTTTCTCTGACCTGCTCTTCAGTTGGCATACGCTCCTCCCACATAAATTGGCTGAGGCGAATCTCTCCGCTGCCTAGTCCAGCCGTTCCATCAGGTTGGCGAGCCTTCCTCCCAGATAGAGCTGCACCGCTTCATCGATGTTATTCACATCGGTGACAATCGGCTCGATGTTGTAGCTCCTCATACTCTCGTAGGCACCCCAGCCCATGCCGCCGGCGATAAGCACGTCACAGTCAGAGATGGTCTCTGCCATAGTCTTATGCTTGGCCTGGGAGCCAGGGTCATAGCCGTGCCTCTCACCCGGGGCCAGCCTGGAGTGTGCCTGAGAACCAAAGCTGTGGTGGCCGGCCTTCGGCCGTATCTCGCTGCTCACAATCCTGCCCTCTTCGACCGAGACGACCACATAGTAGGGTGCTCTCCCGAAGTGCTGGCTAATGTTGACCCCGTCGTCTGATATGGCGGCGATTTTCATGTACACTCCTCCTGTCATCTAGTCCACCCTTGTCTCGTAACTGGGCTTTCCGTCTCCCGGATGCACCACGACCCTGACATTCTTTCCATCCACGAGGTACTTTTCGGACTCGTTGCACAGCGCCTCTAGCTCGGGAGACGTCAGGAGAAACACCCGCCCAGCACGCTGAAGGCAGAGATGAGCCTCTCCAGGCTTTCGCTACCGCAATGTCGACACTTGCCGGGCTTCGCGTCCAGACGGCGCAGAAACACTTCGCGCACTTGGCCGCATTGGCGACACCTGTGGTCATAGATTAGCATTCTCTCCCTCCGTGCTCACAAACGAGAACTTCCGTGGTAACTAGCGCCTTATGAGTGCGCGGCCACCGCGCTCCATAGCTCCTCCATTCGCCGCGACACCGGGCCATCCCCAAACTCCACCACCGGCATCCCCTGGGCGACGGCATCGCTAACCACTGTATCGAAGGGGATCTTGGCACCCAAATCTACGCCTGCCTGGCGGCAGTAGCCCTCAATGCGCCGCGAGTTCCCCTCATCAAGGTCGTACTTATTTATGCACACCAGGACCCGCACGCGGAAATGGCGGCACACGGCCAGCACCCGTTCCAGGTCGTGGATGGCGCTGAGGCTGGGCTCGGTAACAATGAGGGCCAGGCTTGCCCCAGACAGGGAAGAGATCACAGGGCAACCGATCCCCGGTGGCCCATCGCTGAGGATATAGGCCGCGCCCTCCTCCTTGGCGATAGCCCTGGCCCTCAGCCTCACTGCTGCGACCAGCTTGCCCGAGTTCTCCTGCGCGGCGTCCAGCCGAGCGTGAACCAGCGGCCCATAGCGGGTATCGGAGACGTGCCAGTGACCGGCCAGGGTGTCGACCATTGTCACCGCCTGCTCGGGGCAAGCATGGAGGCAGAAGCCGCAGCCTTCACAGGCAAGGGGGTCCACCTTGAACTCGTGGATGGCGTCAAAGCGGCAAACCTCGATACAGAGGCCGCAGCGAGTACATGCCGCTTGATCGACAACCGCCGCCTTCTGGGCCCAGAACTCATGGGTCTCCCTCACCGTGGGCTGGAGCACCAGGTGAAGGTTGGCAGCGTCGACATCGCAGTCGCACATCACCTTGTTGTCCGCCAGCGCCGCGAAGGAGGCGACCACGACTGTCTTGCCTGTTCCGCCCTTGCCGCTAAGGACGACGGTCTCTCGCATGGCTCACCATTCTCGCCGCTGCTAAGTGCCGTGCGCCTGTCCACAGCTCACGGAAGGGCTCGCGCCAGAAGGGCATGCCGGCCACCAGGGTTTGGCCGCGGCAATACAGCTCGGCTATTCGTCTATCAAGAGGGATCCTGAGGAGGATGGGAATATGCTGCTGGGCGCAATAGCGTTCCACCCCCGCGTCCCCGGAGCCGTCGCGATTGATCACCACGCCGCAGGGGATGTCTAGCTTCCTTGTCAGTTCAATAGCCAGAATCAGGTCGTGGAGGCCGAAGGGAGTGGGTTCGGTGACCAGGAGGCAGAAGTCGCTGCCCCTTACCGCCTCCACCACGGGGCAGGAGTTACCCGGTGGCACGTCGACGATGACGGTGATGCGCCGATCGGCCCGCTGCTTGACGGCGCGGATCACGGGCCCGGGCATGGCCTCGCCGATGGTCAGTCGCCCGTGGACGAATCGCACTTCCCCGGCCTGCCCCTCCTCGACGACGCCTACCTCTCGCCCTTCCTCGCTAATGGCCTTCTCCGGGCACACGTAGCTGCAAACGCCGCAGCCGTGGCAGAGCCCCGGGAAAACCAGGATGGTCTTGGCCCCTACCGCGATGGCGTTGAACATGCAGGCCTCAGAGCACAGCCGACAGTAGGTGCACTTCTTCTTGTCTACCTTGGGAACCGGCACCAGCACCGGCCGGGAGGAGGTGATCGTCGGCCGCAGCAGGATGTGGGCATTGGGCTCTTCCACATCGCAGTCCAGCAACTGCACTTGGCCCTGTC
>Ga0299915_10004500_pt1 | contig 10161 bp, 9 predicted proteins | sample RVTome_13_FD_200263 | JGI IMG/M metagenome (GOLD analysis project Ga0299915, IMG submission 200263) | Soil microbial communities from uranium-contaminated site in the Upper Colorado River Basin, Wyoming, United States - RVT92D227 (version 2) ...
CCTCGGGAAACTGCTGTTTCACGACCCGGCGCGAGCGACCAGGATCATCCCGGAATTCGGTGGCATCCCCGGTCACAGCGGAACCGCGTCCTGCGGAACCTGTCATCTCGGCGAGGCGGCATCGAAGTCCGGCACACGCCTCAACTTCGCCACGGGCGGGGAGGGGCGAGGCTACACGGATGCCGGCGGGGACTTCATACCGTCCCGACCTCGCGGCGCTCGGCGCCATCGACGGCCGGCCAGGCAGCGGGCAGCCGCAGGACAACGACGATGCGCTCTCGCGGCGCGACATGGGCATCGAGTTCCTCGATGTGACCGCGCAGGTGGACATCGAGCGGATCGACTCCAGCAGCAACGGCCGAGGGCGGCAAGAGGACGTCTATCGGATCACCAACAGCAGCTCGTCCGTTGTAGACACCCACCTCCTCGTGGTGGCCAGGGGGCTCTCCGATCAGATCCAGATGGAGAACGCCAGCGGAACCACGAGCGCGGGCGATCCCTATCGCCGCGAGTTCCTGCCCGATGGTGTCCTCCTCCCTGGGCAGAGCATCGTCGAGACGTTGCGCTTCAGGCGGCGGCCCCACGCTCCGGCGGTGAGCTACACCCTCGCTCTCCTCTCGGGACAGGGCAACCCGTAGATCCTACGGTTCATCCGATCGAGCTGTTCCTCGCGAGCCCGAGGGGGCAGGAATGCCAACCTGCCGTGGACATCCTGGTCGAGTTCGACGGGCCGACCACGTTCGACAGCTCACAGTCAAATGGGCGCTCACGATCTTTGCTCACCCCGCTGTCACCTGCGCCATCCCAGCCGAGGTCCGAACGACGTCCGAGGCGAGCTGAAGGGCGGCTCACCAATCCACCGGAGGCGGGTTCCGGTCGCGGAAGAACCGCTGGTGCCAGTACGGATAGACCGGGGTCCGGGCGCTCGCCGCATCGAGCGCGGCCACCTGCTCCGGGGAGAGCCTCCAGCCGATCGCGCCGAGGTTGTCGCGGAGCTGCGCCTCGTTGCGCGCGCCGATGATGATGGTGGCGACCGTCGGCCTCCACAGGAGCCAGTTGAGCGCGACCTGCGGGACGCTCTTGCCCGTCTCGGCGGCCACCGCCTCGAGCGCGTCCACGACGCGGTAGAGGAACTCGTCCTCCACGGGCGGTCCCCCCTCGGCCGTGGCGCGGTTCCGCAGCCTGCTCACCTCGGGGAGCGGTTGCCCGCGCCGGAGCCGTCCGGTGAGCCGGCCCCAGCCCAGCGGGCTCCACACCACCGTGCCCACCCGCTGGTCGAGGGCGAGCGGCATGAGCTCCCACTCGTACTCCCGCCCGACGAGAGAATAGTAGGCCTGGTGCGCGACGTAGCGTGAGAGGCCATACCGCTCGGAGGTGGCGAGCGACTTCATGAGATGCCAGCCGGAGAAGTTGGAGCAGCCGATGTAACGGATCTTTCCAGCCTGGACGAGATCGTCGAGCGCGTGCAGCGCCTCCTCGACAGGGGTGAGCGCGTCGAACCCGTGCAGCTGGTAGAGATCCACGTGGTCGGTGCCGAGGCGGCGCAGGCTCGCTTCGACTGCGCGTACGACGTGGTAGCGAGACGACCCGACGTCGTTCGGGCCAGGGCCGGTGCGGAACGTCCCCTTGGTCGAGACGAGCACCTGGTCGCGCCGCCCGCGGATGGCCTGGCCCAGGATCTCCTCGGCTTGACCTTCCGAGTACACGTCGGCGGAGTCGAACATGCACAGCCCCGCCTCGAGGCACAGGTCGACCAGCCGGGTGGCGTCGGCGACGTCACTCTGACCGAACCCGCGGAAGAACTCGCCGACCCCGCCGAAGGTCCCGGTTCCGAGCGTGAGCACCGGGACCGCGAGACCCGAACCGCCGAGCTGTCTGAATTCCATGCCGCAAATCTAGCGGGCGGGGGCTTTGCGGGCCACTGCGCCTGAGGCGGCACGACGCGCCTGCACCTTCCCCGCGTCGCCAAAGATCGTACCCGCCCATCCGCGCCGCCCGATCCCGGAACGGAGCGGCCGAGCCGCGCGGCAACGGGCTCCGGCCCTGGGCCGGAGAGCAGCATCGCGTTCGTCGCGCGGACCGGGGAGCGGGTCGGTCGCGACAAGGACCAAAAGTGAATTGCTCCCGGCGATTTTCCCCTCACCGGGGGGGCGCCGGGCGATACTCGCTGCTCCGCCCGCGTGGAGGTGAACCTTGTCCGTCACCTGGAAGAGCCCGGCCGCAGCGATGTCGCTGTCTCTCCTCCTCGCCTGCGGCGGCGATCCGGCGGGGCCGGCTGTCCCGCTCCAGCCCTGGGTCGCCAACGGCGCGGTGATGGCCTTGGCCGTGGGGGCCGACGGGACCACCTACCTGGGCGGCTCCTTCACGCAGATCGGGCGAGCGACCGGGACCTTCGTCCCCATCTCGGCGGGGACCGGCAAGCCGGCGGCCGGCTTCCTGCGCGTGAACGGGCCTGTCTTCGCCTTGGCCTCCGACGGCGCGGGTGGGTGGTACATCGGGGGCGCTTTCGACCACGTGGGCGGGGTCGCGCGGCCGTACCTGGCGCACCTCGGGGCGGACGGCTCGCTCGACCCGGCCTGGAACCCGGCGCCCGACGGAGTGGTCTACGCATTCGCGGTGCGAGCAGGCACGGTCCATGTCGGCGGGCAGTTCCTCCAGATCGACGGGCAGCCCCGCCAGCGGCTGGCGGCGCTCGACGCGGTCACGGGGCGCGTGCTGCCCTGGAACCCGGGGGTGGACGGAGACGTCCGCGCGCTGGCGACCTACGGCGACACGCTCTACGTCGGGGGCAAGTTCGGGAACGCGGGCGGCGAGGCGCGCAGCAACGTGGCCGCCTTCAGCCTTTCGGTCGGCAACCTGGTGAACTGGCACCCCGACGCGGACTTCGACGTCTACGCGCTGGCCGTGAGGGGCAGCGTCGTCTACCTGGGCGGCGCGTTCTCGAACGTGGGTGGCCAGGCCCGGTCGAGACTCGCCGCCGTGAACGCCAGCACCGGGCAGGCGACCGATTGGGACCCCCAGGCGAACAGTCACGTAGTGGGCATGTGGCTGGAAAGCGATCGACTCTACGTGGGAGGGACCTTCTCCATCGTGGGGGGCCAATCGAGGACCGGCCTCGCGGCCTTCGACACGACGACGGGCCAGGTGCTTCCCTGGGATCCGGGCGCGAACGGCCCGGTGACCACCATCGCCGTCAGCGGCTCGACCGTCTACGTGGGAGGCATGTTCAGCTCGATCGGCGGCGAGATTCGCAACAACCTGGGGGCGGTCGACGCCGCCACCGGAGCGGCGATGGCCTGGGACCCGAACGCCAACGCCGCGGTGTTGCGCCTGGGGGTGAGCGGGGACCGGGTCTTCGCGGCGGGGCGGCTCACCAGCCTGGGAGGGCAGCGGCGTCTGCATCTCGCTGCCCTCGACGCCCGCGGCGAGCTCGCCGTGTGGGCGCCTGCGCTGGACGCGGCCGCGAGGACCCTGGCGGTGACGGGGACGGCCGTCTACGCCGGCGGTGCGTTCACGCGCGCGAACGGAGAGGTCCGGAATTACGCGGCGGCCTTCGACCCCGCCACGGGCCAGGTCCTGCCCTGGGACCCGGACGCGGATGACGTCGTGCACGCCGTCCTGCCCACCGAGCAGGGCGTCACCGTAGGCGGCGCGTTCACTCACGTGAAGGGACAGGAGCGAGGCCGCCTGGCGCTGGTGGATGCGGCCAGCGGGGTGCCTGCGACCTGGGACCCGGTCCTGACCGGGGGGACAGGACAGGTGAGCGCGCTCTGTGCGGCCGGAGGCACGCTCTTCGTGGGCGGTTCGTTCGATCAGGTCGGGACGGAGAGCCGGCACAACGCGGCCGCCTTCGACCTCTCCACGCGGGTGCTCTCCGCGTGGAACCCCGACCCGAACCAGGAGGTGGACGCGCTCGCGGCAAGCAGCACCCGGGTCTATTTGGGCGGCAGCTTCACTCAGGTCGGGACGGAGCCGCGGCGCCACCTGGCGGCGGTGGACGGGCAGACGGGCGGGCTGGTGGTCGGCTGGGATCCGCATCCCGACTCCGCCAACCCGGCTGGCGTCGTCCGGGCCATCCTCCCGAGCGGGCAGGCGGTCTACGTGGGGGGCGACTTCAGCCAGATCGGTGGGCAGGCGCGCAGGGGCGTGGCGGCCCTCGACGCGGAGACCGGCCTGGCGACGGACTGGACCCACGACGCTGGGGATCTCGCGACGACCGTCTCCGCCCTGGCGCTCAGCGAGGAGGGTCTGCTGGTCGGCGGGAGCTTCCCGTCGGTCGGGGCAGAACCGTACAGCTTCCTTGCGATCCTCCCGCCCTGATGGTGAGTTCGGCAGAGTTTACCCGGAGCGCGAGGCGCCGCGCCTGGAGCTCCGGAACAGCTCGCTCATGACCTCCTCCAGCGGCGGGTCCTCGCAGGTCGCGGAGCCGCCACCGCTCGAGGCCGAGCCGTCAGTTCACGGACAGTCCTCATCATGCGCAGCAGCGCCGTGTAGCGAGGATCGCCGCGGAGGTCGCTGGGGAAGGGCGACTGGCCACCGGGGCTTGCACCCGGACGCCGTCCAGTTATACTTGGGGTATGAAGACGGCCATTTCCCTCCCTGACGATGTCTTCCGCGATGCCGATAAGCTTGCGGAACGCCTCAAGAAGTCCCGAAGCGAACTCTATCGGGAGGCGGTCACCGAGTATCTCGCTCGGCACGAGCCGGAAGCGATCACCGAGGCTCTGGACCGCCTAGCGGACGAGACGGGCGCGCAGCTAGACAAGTTCGGCGCTGCGGCTGCCCACGGGATCCTCAGGACGACGGAGTGGTGATCGCCCAGGGCGACATCTGCTGGGCCGATCTCCCCGACGCAACGGGCTCCGGCCCAGGCTTTCGGCGACCTGTCGTTGTTGTCCAAGGCGACGCTTTCAACCGTAGTCGCATCGGGACGGTCGTCTGCGTGCCGCTGACGAGCAACATGAAGTGGGCCGATGCGCCCGGGAACGTGGCGCTGCCTGCCCGGAGTACGGGACTCCCCAAGGGCTCCGTTGGGAATGTGTCGCAGATCGTCACGCTTGATCGCTCCTGCATCACGGAGACCGTGGGCCGCATCTCCCGGCGGCAGCTGACGCTCCTCTTCGCCGGCATTGACGTGGTGCTGGGTCGGTAGGGTCACCGGTCCGCTGGAATCGCCGAGCAGCGAGTTCCAAGACCTGGTTATCGCCACACAGTTGGTGAATGGAGCAGGTTCGCAGCCCCCCGCGCCGTTTCGCCTTGTCCTCGGTGAAGAGTACGCCACCCACTTAAGGAGCAAGCACGATGCACTGCTTCAACCTCCTGTTGGCCCTGGTCATCGGCCTGGTGATCCCGCTCCAGGCGGCGGTCAACAACCAGCTCAAGGGTGTCATCGGCGGCAGCACCGTGCTGGCCGCCTTTGTCTCCTTTCTCTGCGGCACCATCACCCTCGGCTTGGTGACCTTGTTCAGCGGCGAACGGTGGCGCGGCCTGGGGCAGCTCGGCCAGACTGAATGGTGGCAGCTGACGGGCGGCCCAATGGGCGCCCTGTTCGTCTTCGGCACCACCCTGCTGGCGCCGCGCCTGGGTGTCGCGGCGATGCTGGCCCTGATCATTTGCGGCCAGATCGCCTCCTCCCTGATGTTCGACCGCTTCGGCGTGCTCGGTCTGCCGCTGCGCGAGATCAGCACGCCGCGCCTGATCGGCGCTGCCCTGGTGGTGGCCGGGGTGCTGCTCGTGAATTTCGGCGACCGTATCGGCCGCGGTTGAACCGCAGCGATACCGCAATCTGCTGCTACCTCGCGTTGCCGGCGAGTAGATCGCATGTCGTCCCGGAGTTGCGCCGGCATACAGGTCAGGGACGTGAGGTTCGGGCGCGTCGAACGCCCTTCATGGTAGATGACTCCGGTGACCTACCGAGACTTCAAGCGAGCATGGGTGGCTGCACTCCGCGACTCGGGTCTACGGAGGATCGGGATCGATGACGTGACGGAGTCTCTCGACCTCGGCTCGATGCGCCGCACCTGCACGTCCGGGGTCGAGCCCATGGGCCAGGACATCGAGCCCTTCCATGTCACTGGCACGCTCGAGTGGCACTGGCACTCGCTTCACGACGCCCGCACGGCGACCACCGAGGAGGACTTGCTCACGGAGCTCCTCGGTAAGGACGACGTTCGCCGGGTCCGCACCGAGCGCCCCTGGATCCGCGTCGACGTCACGCTGCGTGCGACGACGCTGTGGGGCAAGGAGGTCGCGATGCCTGGGCCGTCGACCTGGACGGCGTGGGCGCGCGAAGCGTTCGCACGCCTCGAATCCATCGAGCCCATCGTGCCCCCGGAGACGGTGCGCGAGGGTCGCGGCGGCCGGCTCGAGATCCTCGCGTGGCAGGGCGAACCCGAAGCGCACGTCCTGTGCGGACGCGAGGGCGTCCTTCGCCTGCGCAGGGTCGAGGTCGCAGCCTGGCAGGCTATCGAGCTCGCACGCACGTGGGACGACCCGAGGCGAACCCCTGACACCGGAACCGAGCAACAACTCGGTGGGATGTTCGCACGTGTCCGGGCGGCGCTCCAGGCATGGGTCGAAGCGACGGACTACCTGCGCCACGTCGCGTGATCCCTCCGCAGCCGCCCGGGAAGCCGTGATGATCGCGCGACGAGCCATCCGTTCGGTGAGCTGTGAGGCCCGGGAACCCCGAACCGTGCTTCCGCGACATCGACGCCGGGCGCATCGGGACTTCGGCGGGGTCGAGGACATCCTCGTCCTGGGAGCTCGTTGAAGCGCACGCAGACCGCCGCCTCGGAAGCCGCACCGCCACCAGGACCGGTCAGGGCGCGTCAAGGACGGCACGCACCCGCGTCAGCAACGACGACGCTGTGAAAGGCTTTGGCAGGAGATCAATCCCAGGTTCGAGCACCCCACGCTTGACGATGGCCTCCTCCGCGTGGCCCGAGACGTACAGCACGCGCAGCGCGGGATGATGACGGCGCAGCTCGTCCGCCACCGCGCGCCCGTCGAGACCCGGCATCACGACGTCCGTGACGAGCAGATGCAGCGATCCCCGCTCCCGGGCCCCGACGTCGAGAGCTTCGCGCCCGTCACTGGCGACGCGCACCAGGTACCCTCCAGCTCGCAGGGAACGAACCGTGACCTCGCGCACCCGCGGATCATCCTCCACGACGAGCACGGTCTCCGTGCCGTGCCTGGTGGTGATGGAGCCGGGTGGCGCCTTTGCGACCGCCGCTTCCAGGATACGAGGGAAGAGCAGCTCGAACGTGCTGCCGTGCCCCGGCTCGCTCTCGACCCGGATGAACCCGCCGCTCTGGTTGACGATCCCGTAGACGGTCGCGAGTCCGAGGCCCGTCCCCTGCCCGACGGGTTTCGTCGTGAAGAAGGGCTCGAACGCACGCGCTTGGACCTCGGGCGACATACCGATCCCGGAGTCGTGAATCGCGAGCCGCACATAGGGCCCCGGTTGTATCCCGGTGAACAGCGCGCGGTGCGTTTCGTCGACGTCGAGGTTCGATGTCTCGATGGTGAGCTTGCCGCCGCGCGGCATCGCATCGCGAGCGTTCACGGCGAGGTTCAGGACGACCTGCTCGATCTGTCCAGGGTCGCAGCGCGCGGGCCAGAGCGCCGGCTGCAAGGTCGTGCCGAGCTCGACATCCTCGCCCAGAACGCGCCGCAGCAGGTTCTCGCTGCTGCGCACGAGGGCGTTCAGGTCGAACGGCACCGGGGCGATGACCTGGCGGCGCGCGAACGCGAGCAATTGCTGGGTCAGGTCCCGAGCACGCGCTCCCGCAGCGCCGATCTCTTCGACGATCTCGGGGTCGGGCGACACACCCTCCCCGAGATCATGCTTCAAGGCCTCGGCGCCGGACAGGATGACCGTGAGCAGGTTGTTGAAGTCGTGCGCGATGCCGCCCGCCAGCCGACCGACGCTCTCCAGCTTCTGGGCTTGCCGGAACTGCTCCTCCGCCGATGTCTTGCCGGCCTCCGCGAGCCCACGCTGGATCGCCACCGCGACTGCATCCGCGATGGTGGCCAGCCCCTTGAGCGCCACGTCGCTGAGCGGATGGCGCGCGAACATGGCTGCGGTCCCGACCAGCTTGCCGCCGACGAGCAGCGGATAGCCAGCGAAGGAGACCATCCCCTCACGCCGGGCCCACTCGCGGTCCACCAGCGGATCGCCGAGCACGTCGTTGGTCAGGTGCGGCTTCTGCTGCTCCGCGATCGTCCCGATCTTCAGCTTGCCAACAGGGACCCGTCCGTGCGGCCCGTCGATATGCGTGTACAGGCCGGCGCTGGCCTGCAATACCAGCAAACCCTGCTCAGGGCCGTGTATCCAGATGCGTGCGAAGGCAGCGCCGAGGCGGTGGACGATGGCTTCGGCGCAGCGCTGGAGTATGCCCCGCAGCGTCTCCCCCTGCGTCACGGCCATGCCCACGTCCGCGCTCAGCGCAGCCATGTCCGCCCGCTCCACCAGCTCCTTCTCGATCCTCTTGCGCTCGGAGACGTCGCGCACGATGGCCCAGCTCCCCACCACCTTCCCGGCGAGGTCCTTCTTGACGAAGGCTCGTAGGCTGACCGGTATCGCCGTGCCGTCCTTCCGGACGTACTCCTTCTCGTACTCGTCGGAGGAACCACGCACGGGGACCTCCTCGCGCAGGATGGCGTCATTCATGGCGAGCCATCGCGCCGGGGTGATCCGCTGGTAGCTGAGCTCCAGCAGCTCCTCGCGCGTGTATCCGAGCATCTTCAGAGCGGCGGGGTTCGCGTCGGTAAAGCGCCCCGTCACGTCAACTGCGACGATGGCGTCTGCGCTCAATTCAAAGAGGCTGCGGTAGCGCTCCTCGCTCTCCTGGAGCGCCGCTCCGCTCGCTTCGGCCAGGCGAGTCGCTCTCCGCTCGCGACGGAGCGCCCAACGCACTCCCACGTGGAGTGCGATGCTCGTCACCGCTACGAAGCCGATCCCCTTCAGGATGGACCATGTCGTCTTGTCCCCAACGGAGTGCGCCCTGGTGGCGAGGAGCAGATCGGAGAGGACTATCCATGCGATGGAGGCGGCCGCGTACACGACCGGGATCCACACCTCCAGCCGCAACGCCCTGGGCTTGCTCTGGGTGCGGTCGTTCACTTGACCCCTGAGCTGAGCGTCAATGCCTGGCCCGTCTCAGCAGGCATCGACCGGGCAAGCCGGGGCCCACCCGCCTGGCAGGGGACGGAGGGGACAAGAAGGCGCTCGACGCGTGGGCAGGCGAACGCTGCTTCCGAATGAGCAGACCAAATCATCGACAGATCCCAGTATGGGCCATGGCAGGAGATCCTTCTATGGTGCTGCCCGATCGTTCACAAGGCGGACCCACCGACCGCGCGGCGGACCTATCGGTGGGTTCGTGGGCCCCGGCGGGCAGGAGGTCGACGCGCACAAGCGCGTCGGTGGCGACGATCTCCGCGGCGAAGTCCTCGGTGAGAAGCACGTAACAGAAGCAGTCAGCGTTGAGGAATGCCGTGGTTACAGGCACTTCTATGCTTGGCCGCCTGCTCTTCTTGGCTCGTGGGATGATGCTGGGGATGAAGGGGATCTCGTCCCGGCAAGGCGTGGCGGCCGGGGCGTCGGCGCTCGAGCGGGCGGTCCTGGTTCCCCTCTCATCACCTTCCCGAAAGACGCCCCCGGCTTCCGCGCCACCCGGACCGAGCCGCCCGAGCCCTTGCCTCCAAGAAGAATCGGCGCGCCCGCCGCCGTCCAGGTCCTTCTCCGGCTCTGGCTGGCGGCATGCGGCCGTGACCGCGCGCAAGCCCGATCCCCTCGAGCTCTCGAACGACCCCGAACTGGCCGCGCTCGCCGCCCTCGCCTTCTCATGGAAGAAATGTCCGGTTCGGGCCGTGGGGCCCTGGTGGCCGACGACAAGCGGCCTACCGCGGGCCCCGGTCTTCATTTCAGAGCGTCCACCAGGGTTGAGGAGCCGCTCGTCAGCGCGTCGTTAGCGCTCGACCGCGCGGAAGCGCGACAGCGTCGCCGGCGCACACGCGTCGTGGGCCGCGACCAGCCGGGTCTCCGGTTCTCCGGGAACCTCGCGAGGTTCGAGCGGCAGTGCTTGGGCAGCGCTCCCACCTGATGTACGCGAGCCCCCACTGCGCCACCAATCAGCTACTTCTCGCACCGAA
>Ga0299915_10004501_pt1 | contig 10160 bp, 7 predicted proteins | sample RVTome_13_FD_200263 | JGI IMG/M metagenome (GOLD analysis project Ga0299915, IMG submission 200263) | Soil microbial communities from uranium-contaminated site in the Upper Colorado River Basin, Wyoming, United States - RVT92D227 (version 2) ...
AGTATCTTCCCGGCATCGAGGTGGCTTTTGATCTCCGGGCCGAACTTCCAGATGGCCGCGGCCAGGAAGAGGCCATAGATGATATAGATAAGGATGGACCAGCCGGAGAGGAACTTCTCCAGAAGGCCCGAGCCCTTGAACGTCAGGAATCCGATGGCCGCCAGCATGACACCCACTCCGAAAAGGTAAGGGATTCCAAAATTCTCGCGGAGGAGGACCCCGGCGGCCGAGCCGACGACTCCGAGGACCAGGACCATCAGGGTGAGATAAAGCGCCTCGAAGACAACCCACAAGGGCCCGAGTACCCGGATGAGGAGCGAGCGGTAGTCATAGGTTTTGAAGACCCGGGCGAACTCGAAGGTGACGGCCAGAATGACCGCCCACAGCACGGTCGTGATCAGGAACATACCCAGGATCCCGCCCCGCGTCCCGTACTTCATGAAGTATTCGACCAGCTCGCGGCCGGTGCCGTAGCCCCCGGCGATGAGCACTCCCTGGAAGACAAAGCCCGGGAGGAGGTACTTGCGGAAAACGGAATAGCTCACCACATCGATCTCCTTAGGCGGCTGGACTGGCCCGGGAAAATATCCTATCGCGGGCTTATTCCCAGGGCCAGATAGGAACACCTAACATAATCAAGCCGATAAGTCCACTGGCAGCAGTTGGCGCGGAATTTAAAGAAAGATGTGACCTGCTCCGAGGCGTCGGGGAGGTCTCTGAAGTCGCCAAAAGAAATTATGTCGGTATCGGGAAGCCCTCGGGCATTACATCTTTTTCTTGTTCGCCCGGTAGTCCCGGCCCGAGGAACGATAGGTCAAATGCGATACCTCGCCCTCGTCCTTGCCGAACGTTACGAGACCGCCGAAGGTCCGGTCGTAAAAACGCGAACTCGACACGGGGACTAGCCACGATAGCCCGCCCATGCTCCAGCGCAAGGCCAGCCTTCCCTCTCGGTTCTCCAGAGTCAGGGAGGCGTTGGGCACGAAAAAATCAGCTCCGCCCTGGAAAGCCCCCAGATACGATGCCAGGACTTTGGCGTCAATCTCAAGATCCTTGTTCACCGTGAGCGGTTCATAGGGCTCGCCGAAAGCGATAGCCGCGATGTCGTCGATCATGAAACTGGCCGCGCCCGAATAGTTATTGCTCAAGACCACGATGCAAGTCCCGTCATCTACGTAGCGGTGGATTTCGCCCTGGAACCCCGGGCTGCGGCCGTTCATGCGGATGCAGCGTCGGTTGTGGCGCCTGCTTATGAACCACCCGTAGCCGACGGAATCGTCCACATAGGGCGTGAATGCCTTGGTCCGGCTGGCCGAGGAAAGGATCTCATCGGCGTAAAGGGCCCGGTCCCACTTGAATAAATCCTCGACCGTCGAGGTGATCGAACCGTTGCCGGTCTTGACGGTCCAATCGAGATAAGGGGCTTTCTCGAAACCGTCAACTCCAGCTGGCGCATAACCCGAGGCGACATTTTCAATGAGAACGGCGGGATTGCCGTCGTGGGCCGTGTCCTGCATTCCGAGAGGGTCAAAGATGTTCTCTTTTAGAAACTCCCCGTAACTCCGGCCGGAGATATTCTCGATGACGGCCGCCAGCACGTTGTAGTTGGAGTTGCTATAGTCATACCGGGTGCCCGGGGGAAAATTCAACGGGCGGTCCTTGAACTTCTCGATGAGGCTCGCCGGCGTCTGGGGAAAGCGCGACCAATTTCCATACTCGGGGAAATTGTTGATGTTGGGAATCCCGGACGTATGGACGAGCAGGTGGTGGAGGGTGATCTTCTCGCCGCCCGGGTAGTCCGGCACGTATTTCGTCAGCGGATCGTCCACCGCCAGGAGACCTTTCTCTTCAAGCATCAGAATGGCCGCCGCCGTGAACACCTTGGAGATCGAGGCGATATGGAATTTTGTCTGCGGCGTGTTGGGGACGGAGAGCTCATAGTTAGCCAGGCCGTATCCCTCTTTGAGGATGACCTTCCCCTTTTTGGCGATCAGGATCGAACCGCTGAAGGCCTTCATGTCGAGGTAGGGTTTGATGTAAACCTTAACCTTCGCGGCGACTTCGGCGGCAGCATCGGAACTGCGCGTTTCCCGAGCGGCGAATATCAGGAGCGGGGCCAGAAAAAAGGGGGCTAGCCCCCAAGTGGCTTTTTTTTGCTCATGGTCGGCCTTTTCTCAAGCCTTCTAGGGTATCGAAATGCGGGACTCAACAGACGCCCCGCTCACTCCTCACTATCCTTCCGCTAACCTTTTCAAGGCCTCATTCATCAGTTGAAAGCCTTCTCTCGTGTTCTTATCCAGGTTCTTCCACAACACGGGAACCAGCAGTCCTTTGAATTCCTCGGCTTGTGTAAAGGTCACGCTGCCACCGACGGCCGGCTCGATGATAAAGCGATGCTCTCCGTCAATTAGCCCTGGGACAAACAAACGTCCCAGCCATCTGAGCTCTTTGTCTGGCTCTGCTCTGAGGACAACAGGCCTGAATGTCTTCCCGCGAGAGCCCGGCGGCTGGAGGAATACTCTCAGCCTGCATCCCTCTTTCGGTTCTCCGCTGATGCTTCGGATCAAGGGATTCCAGCGTCCGTAGGCGGCGAAGTCTGTAAGCAACTGCCATACCCGCTGCGCGGGCGCGCTTATTTTGATATGCGTCTTGAGCTCTCTCATGGCCCAGAGCATATCATTATTCCGCGAAAGAAATCATCAATTCTCAGCCAACGGGGCAGTGGCCAAAAACGGCTCGATAACACGAAAGTCACGCCGCGGGCAAAAAAGCCTGACCTGTCCTGACCGATAAACGGCTTGACGGGCGGGGCGACTTATTCTAAGTTGAAAAGCGTTTTCCAACAGGAAAGGAGATTTGTCCATGAAAACCAGAATCCTGGGGATTCGAGGTCCAGCCCGTCGCATGTTCATCGTTCTGATGGTGAGTCTGATCCCCTTGATCGCGGCCGTCGCCTTGGAGAAAGCCGGCGAGGCTCCCCGCGCCCTGACCGCCGCCGACTACGCCCAGGCCGAGAAGTTCATGTCCTATAACGCGGCACCGCTGGTCATCCGCGCGGGCGTGAGGCCGACATGGCTTCCGGGCGACCGCTTCTGGTACAGAAACACCCTCGAGAATGAGGGGAGCGAGTTCATTTTGGTTGACCCAAAGAAAGCATCACGCGGCCCGGCGTTCGATCACGCCAAAATTGCCGCCGCTTTGTCCAAAGCCTCCGGGAAGACTTTTGACGCCGCCCATCTTCCCTTCATGAGCTTTGAATTCTCGGCGGACGGAAAGGCCATAACGTTCAGCGCCGAGGGGAAGCGCTGGTCGTGCGACCTCAAGGGAAAAGAGTGCAAACAGCTCGAAGCCGGAGAAGCCGCTCCTCCGGATAAACGGCGCGGAGAAGGCCTCCGCCCCGGCGGCCCCCCTCCCGAGGTTTTATCTCCGGATGGCCGATTCGCCGTCTTCATCCGCGACCACAACCTCTGGCTCCGCGAGGTCTCTACCAAGACGGAAAAACAGCTGACGACGGACGGCGTCAAGGATTACGGCTACGCCACCGACAACGCCGGCTGGATCCGGAGCGACCGGCCGGTCGTGTCCTGGTCGCCCGACTCCAAAAAGATCGCCACGTTCCAGCAGGACCAGCGCGAGGTCGGCGAAATGTATCTCGTCGAAACCAAGGTGGGCCATCCCGTGCTGCAGGCCTGGAAGTATCCCCTCCCCGGAGACAAAGTCGTCTCCATGATCGAGCGCATCATCATCCACCTCGACGGCCCGCGCCTCGTCCGCTTGAAGATGCCTCCTGACCAGCACCGCTCGACTTTCTCCGACGATATCAAGACATTCGACGGCGGGATGGAGGACGTGCAGTGGAGCCCGGACGGGAAAAGACTCGTCTTCGTCTCGACATCCCGGGATCACAAGCACGAGATCGTCCGCCTGGCCGACCCGGAGACGGGTGAAGTCCGGGACGTCTTCGAGGAAAAAGCCGCGACTTACTTCGAATCCGGGAGCGACCACGCCAACTGGCGCTTCCTGGCGGTTTCGAACGAGATCATCTGGTACTCCGAGCGCGACAACTGGGCTCATTTCTATCTCTATGACCTTGAAACCAGCCGGCTGAAAAATCAGATAACGACCGGCGATTGGCCCGTGCTCCAGCTTCTGCGGGTGGATGAGAAGAACCGGCGGATCACCTTCCTGGCCGGCGGACGGGAAAAGGGCCGCGATCCCTACTTCCGGCATCTCTACAGCGTTGGGCTGGACGGCGGCGGCATCCGTCTGCTCACCCCGGAGGACGCCGACCACGAGGTCAGCCTGTCGGCCTCCGGGCTCTACTTCATCGACAGCTACTCGAAGCCCGACACACCTCAAGTGTCCGTGCTGCGGAATGCGGAAGGGAAACTCATCCTCAACCTCGAAAAAGCCGATATCTCGCGTCTTCTGGCCGCGGGCTGGAAGCCTCCGCTGCCTATCACCGTCAAGGCCCGGGACGGCGTCACCGACCTCTACGGCCTGATGTTCCGGCCGACCAACTTCGACCCGGCCAAGAAATATCCGATCATCAACAATATTTATCCGGGTCCGCAATCGGGGAGCGTCATGAGCCGGAGCTTCCTGCCCGCCCACGGCGACGCCCAGGCCCTGGCCGAACTGGGATTCGTCGTCGTGCAGATTGACGGGATGGGGAACCCCGGCCGCTCCAAGGCGTTTCACGACGCCTACTACGGCAACATGGGCGACAACACGCTGCCCGACCAGGTCGCCGGGATGAAGGAGCTGGCCCAGCGCTATCCCTGGATCGATATCGACAAGGCTGGGATCTGGGGGCACTCGGGCGGCGGCTTCGCCACCTGCGACGCGATGTTCCGTTACCCGGACTTTTTCAAGGTCGGCGTCTCCCAGGCCGGAAACCATGATAACCGGGGCTACGAGGACGACTGGGGGGAGAAGTGGCAGGGCCTGCTCGTGGCAAAGGAGGACGGTACATCGAACTACGACAGCCAGGCCAACCAGAATTTCGCCAAAAACCTAAAGGGGAAGCTGCTACTGGCCCACGGGACCATGGACGGCAACGTCCCGCCTTATCTTACGCTCCTCGTGGTGAATGAGCTGATCAAGGCGAACAAGGATTTCGACCTGATCATGTTCCCGAACCGCGGCCACGGCTTCGCGAATGAGCCTTACATGGTGCGGCGGCGCTGGGACTACTTCGTCCGACACCTGTTGGGCGCGGAGCCGCCGGCGGATTACGAGCTGAAGGCTCCGGCCCGCCCCGGCCGCCCGATGATGTGAAAAGAACTCAGAAATTGATTGAGTGTCGCGGGAAAAGATCAGCCGCGGCGGACGATCTCGCGAAGCGCTCCCGGTTTCAGACCAAAAAGGGCCTTCCGCTCATTGAGATAGGCGGTCCAGCAGTCACCGCAGTCGTGCCGCCGGGTATTCCGGAGGGCTTCCTTGAGACCGTCCCGGAGGATATTTTTCGATTTCAGGCTGGCTCCGTGCTGGATGCAGGGAATGACATCCCCGTTGGCCTCGATATGGATATAGTCCCTTCCGCAGACGCAGCGGGAGGGCCCGCTGCTCCTGACCGTTAGGACGGACAGGTCCTCCCAAGTCATAGCGCGCTTATAGGCCAGGGTGGAAAACATGAACTTCCGTCCCTGCTTTTTCCAGACAATGATCCTCTCGTGAAGGGACCGGATCTGGACAGCCGTGAGGGCGATATCCCTCGCTTCATCCCGGTAATACATCCGGCCGAACTTCACCGGCTGGACATTCAACCGGATGCCTTTGCTCTCGCAGAATTCGAGCATCGCCTCGACCGCCCCGTAGTTTTCCTTATGGACGGTCATATTGACGTAGGTCCGCCGGCCGGCCGCGAGGGCGGCGTCGATGGCGCCGACCGCTCCGTCATAGGAGCCGGGGCCCCGAAACCGGTCATTGAGCCCCGGATCGGCGGCATCCAGGCTGACCACCACCTCATCCAGGAAGTCCAGCAGATCCGGCCGGGAAGCGATCTGGATCCCGTTGGTGACGACCGCCGTGATCATCCCCGCTTTTTTGGCCTCGGCGCTGATTTCCCGGAAATCGGGGCGGAGCGTCGGTTCGCCGCCCTGGAACTTGACGCGGATCGTCCCCAGCCTGGCCAGGGCGCGGAGGATCTGCCGCCATTCCGCCGTAGTCATGAGCTCGCTTTCCACCTCGGGACACCGGCAGAAGACACATCTCCGGTCGCAGGAGTTCAGAAGCTGAGCCTGGACTTCATAAGGATGATAGGCCCGGAAACGGCCGCGGAGATACCGCCAGCCGCTCTTCAGATGCCGGAAACGGTTCATGGTTTGCCCCCCCGGGGAACTTGACGTGTCGGATGTCGGCTCAGGGTCAGGAGCGACGCCAGGATCAGGACCCCGTACCGTGCCGCCGCCCGTCCGAGCTTCAGGAAACCGACCGACTTCCTGATTTCTCCGTTCATAAAGAACAGGATGGATAACGCCGACAGGCCGAATATCCCGACGCTCAACCACAACGTCAACCTGTAATCCGAAAAAGCGAGGACCACGCCCAAGGCCAGGAGGAAAACAGCCATCCGGGGGACCAAGCAGAACTGCACGATCCGGATCCGGCGGATGACGCGCCACCGGGTCGGAGAGGAACGCTGCGGCTTCACGCGGATGAGCTCGGACAGGTACCCGGAGCCGCGGCGGCGTCTGTACTGGAAAAGACCTTTCACGGTCCGGGGCGTCCTCATCTCGGTAGCCCGGGCGGCCGGGCACGTCCGGACCCTCCAGCCTCTGGCGCGGGCGGCCAAAGCCAGGTAAATATCCTCGGTGAGCGCATGTGGATGGATCGGGCCGGCCCTTTTTTTCCAGAGGCCGTAGCACACCCCGGAAAAACCGGACGAGGCAAAAACTTCCCCCTCCAGCCACCAGAGGAAATTCACCAGCCTCCAGTGGATGCGCTCTTCGACGAGGCCGCTTTCGGGGAAAACCGCCGCGCCGGCGATCGCCAGCCGGCAATCGCCGGACAGGAGTCCGACCAGCCGCCGGATGCAGTCGGGGTCGAGCCGGGAATCGGCGTCCGTGAAGACCAGGACCTCCTGACGCAGATGCTCCAGGGCATGGTTGACCTGCTCGATCTTTTTCAGGATGCCTGTCAGGCGGACCAGGCGAACCCTCATCCCCTTGTCGATCTCCTCCTCCACGAGCGACACGGTGCGGTCGCGGGAGCCGCCATCGATGACGACGAATTCGATCCGGCCCTCCGGATAATCGGTCCTGCGGAGGTCCTGGAGCTTGTTGAGGATCAGTTCCTCCTCGTTCAAAGTCGGAACGACGACCGCGATTTCCGGCCAGGATTCCGGATCGGAGCTTTTCCTTTTCTTGAGGGCCGCGCCGGCCGCGAGGAAGAAAGCATAGCCGAAAGTCATCACCCACAGGAAAACGGCGCCGGTGGCATAGCCGACGATCAGGATCTTCATGATCACTTTAATCCCTCAGCTATAGCGTCTCAGGTGGCTTCTCGCGAACCGGGCAATGACGCGGAGGTTAAAAGAAAAAAGATTGTTAAGCTCCACCAGGCAGGGCGAGAAGCACGTCAAACACGGGTGCTCCCAGAGCGCCCCCCAGCAGCCCTTGATCCCTTTGGCAAGCACATTGCCGCCGCAGACCTTGCCGAAGGTCGTGACGCATGGATAAGCCTCCCCGTCGGCGTCGATGCTCAGATAGCTGCGGCCCGCCCGGCAGGTCGGCGCCCCAAGGAGCAAGGGATCGGACGGGTCCATCTCGCCGGCTTCATACCTGTCTTTGCTGTAATCTCTCCAAAGCGAAGCATACCGATAGCTCTCCGGAGAAATGAGAAGCCGCGGGTTTCGCGCTGCTTGCCCGGCGATTCCCAAAAGCAATTTCCGGATCTCACCATCCTCCGGCTTGATCCGGCGGGCCTCCCGCCACAGGTCTTGATCGCCGGAGCGGACGACGTTGATGGTCAGGGCCAGATCGTGACTCGCCACGAAGCGGAGGAGTCCTTCGAGCTCGGAGGCGGTCCCGGCGGACAGGACGGCGTTGAGCTTCACCGGAATTTGAGCCTCGCCCGCGGCGATGACGGCCCGCTCAACGGCCGCAAAAACCCCCTGGCCCCGGACCTCGTCGTTCGCCGGTCCGGCCGCGTCGAGACTGATAACCAGGGTTTGAAGCGGCCGGAGAATTTGGATCATCTTGGGCACGAGGATGCCGTTCGTGGCCAACACGCAGACCAGTCCGCGCCGCCGGGCGTGCCGAAGAAGATTGGGCAAATCCGGCCTGAGGAGCGGCTCACCGCCCAGGAGAGTCACTCGGCGGCAGCCCAGATCGACAAGCTCATCGATCACGCCGAGCCATTGTTTCGTGCTCAGCTCAGAGGTCTCCTGGTAGGGGAAATTGCAGTAGAGGCAGCGGAGGTTGCAGCGGTGGGTGAGATAGAGGAAGGCTTGAAAAATGGTGAGCCGCCTCAATATGAAGTTCGGGCCGAGCCGGGATGCATAGGCGGTCAGATTTCGGAGCGACATGCCAATGATCTCCGGAGGAAGAAAAGTCTGTAAAACTCAGGCGAGGCAATGAGGATAAGGATGGGAAGGAGCGGGACGGAGAGGCGGGCGGACGGGGCGAAAGGCACATTGAGAATCCAGAAAAACGCCACGAGGAAAACGGCCGGCCAGAGCCGCGCCTGGCCTGCCCGGAGGCCCTTGAACGAAGCCAGGGCAAAAAGGAATAAGACGGGGAGCCTCAAAATCACCAAGACCAGGGTTTTTGCCGGGGTATCGCCGATAAACCAAAACATCGCACCCGCCGAAACGGCCTTTTTGACGATGAGAGAGGGATCCTGCCGGATGTCCCGGAATGCGCTGGCTTTCATCAGGCGATCGATGCCGATATCCCGCTCAACCTGAGTTCCCTGGACGGATTTCTTGATCCGGTCCATCTCGGGGTTGGTCAGCCGAAAGAGGTCGCGGTAGGAAAGGGGGTGACGGAAGAATTCCCGGGCCATCAGGTTTCCCCTCTTCAAGTTCCCGCCCATCCCGGTATGGACTGGGATGAACCGGCCGGAAACGCGGCAGTTCCTCACTGTCCATGGCGTAATAAGAAGAAGGGCCGCCATGACAATGAGGATAGTATTATTGATGCTCCTGGATGGCCCGGTAAGCAGCAGGATTATGGGGAAAAGAATGAGGAAAGGCAGAAAGATGGCCTTGGTCAGGGACAAAAGGGCCAGGACGGCCCCGATCCCCGCCGCTTTGAGTCGGGAAGGCGTTTCGAGATAAGTCAATCCCAGGTAGGCGAGCGCTGCCATCAGGAAGGCGAGGAGGATCTCATTCCACATCCTGGGGACCTGCCACAGGAGAGACGGGTAGAAAGCATAAATAAGGGCGGCGGTAAGGGCGACAGGGCAGTTCCAGAGTTTAAGCGCCATTAGGAAAACCAGCAAACAGGTCAGACCATGAAGAAGGCTTTGCATGAGCCAGACGCCGGCGGGATACCGGCCGCCGGTCAGGCGCAGGCTGAGGGCGATGACAAACGGATAGAGCGGCCCACGGAAAACGGTGGGCCCCTCTTCAGGCCTGAAAGTGAGCCCCTTTCCGGCATAGATATTGCGGCCAAGCAGGCCGTAGCTATCAGGGTCCAGCACGGCCTCGTAGGTCTTGCTGACCGAGGGGAAGAGCAGGAAGCAGTAGAGGACGCCGGCCACAAATCCGACAAGCATGATCCCAAGGCAGATCGTCATCTTCTTCTTGCGGTCTCGCATCGGCAGTCGGCCTCCCGGCAAAACGGGGGCATTATAAAAGAACGGTAAGAAAATCCCAATCACCGCATCGGCCCTAGAGATCTACTTGATCGTGATCAGGCCGCCGGCGGAATAAGCCGCGAACTCCGGGGCATACATGGACTGGAGCGTCGCCGGCGCCGCTTTGAACGTCCCGGCCATGGCGCAGCGCAGCCGGTGCTTGAGCGTATACTCGCCCTGGGGCAGCCACTCCATGAAGAAATTGGTCCCGCTGTCCCGGATCTCCTCGTAGCGGACGATGCCTAGGTCCCATTTGTAACCGGAGGTCAGGGTCGCGGGTTCACATCCGGAAGGACGCGGATCGCGCAGATGGACATACTCGGCCGGATGCCGCGCCCGGATCGAGAGCTGGACTT
>Ga0299915_10004503_pt1 | contig 10157 bp, 8 predicted proteins | sample RVTome_13_FD_200263 | JGI IMG/M metagenome (GOLD analysis project Ga0299915, IMG submission 200263) | Soil microbial communities from uranium-contaminated site in the Upper Colorado River Basin, Wyoming, United States - RVT92D227 (version 2) ...
CGTGGCCCTGATCGGGGGATGGCTGGCCCTTGCGTATCTCTCGGGCGGGCAAGGGTACCTCTGGGGGCTCCTCTATCAAAAGACCGCATCGACCTTTTTAGAGACGACCTCCCATGCCAGGCCCTTCTACTATTACCTGATGAACTTCCCCGGCAACTTCATCCCCTGGATCATCTTTCTCCCGTCGGCCTTGATCTACGGCCTTTCTGCCGAGGGGAGGAAGAAGGAGTTTATATTCGTCCTCTTCTGGTTTGCAGTCATCTTTGTTTTTTTCAGCATTGCCAAGGCCAAACGCGAGCTCTACCTCCTTCCCCTCTATCCGGCAGCCGCTTTGATGGTGGGCAATCTCCTGGCGGAACTCCCCCTTGGTGCCGAAGGGGCTCACAGGCGCATCTCCTCCATCCCCCTCATGGTCCTGATACTCGCCCTGGCCCTGACAGCCATCAGCCTCCCCATCGTGGCTGCCTTGAAAGGGAGCTTCTATCTGGAACACCCGTGGGAGATCGGCTTGGTCACGGCCCTGATCGCGGGTAGTGGCGCTTTCCTTGCCTTCCTCGCCCATCACTATCGCCGCCGCGATCTCCCTCTGTATATCATTGTTGCCACCGTCTTTGCCTTGACCTTGTATGGCGCGCAACGTATCTTCCCGGAGATCAACAGGTATAAATCCGCCCGTCCCCTTGCTCAGGCCATCGTGAGCTCGATGAGGCCGGGAGACCAGCTCGGTATCTATCAACTGGAAGGGGCGAATTTCATATACTACACGGGTTACAACCAGATGCGATGGCTGGAAGAGGAGGGGAAGCTCAAGGAATTTCTCCGCTCGCCTCAGCGGGTCCTTTGCATCATGCGTGAGAGGCATTATAAGCTCCTGCAGCAAGACCCCACCCTTGTCATCTCGGTGGTCGCCACTGGGCAGGTAGGGTCCAAGCCCCTGGTCGTGATCAGCAACCGTCAATTACCGTAAGGAGGAGTGAGAGATGAAGATTCCGTTATTGGACCTCGCACGACAATATCCCACGATGAAGGAGGAGCTGCACCGGGAATGGTCTCGAGTGCTGGAGACCATGAAATTGCTCAATGGGGACAACATGGCGGCCTTTGAAAAGGAGATCGCCGCCTATTTGGGGGCGCGGCATGCCTTCGGCATGGCCTCAGGGTCCGACGCCCTGCTCTTGGGATTGATCGGGTGCGGTATCGGCGAGGGTGCAGAGGTCATCCTCCATGCCAATGCCTTTGTCGCCGCGGTTGAGGCAATCCGCTGGGCCGGCGCCAAACCCGTGCTGGTGGACATGCAGGAGAAGGACTTTGGGCCGGTACCTGATCAGATCGAAAAGAGGATCACCAAAAAGACCAAGGCGATCATGGTGGTCCACATGTACGGGCACCCTGTTGACCTGGGGCCGGCTGTGGAGATCTGCCAAAAAAAGGGCTTGCTGCTCATCGAAGACTGCTCACATGCCCATGGGGCGGAATATAAGGGGAAAAAGGTAGGTACGTTTGGCGCGGTGGGATGTTTTAGTTGCGGGCCGGTCAAGAACCTCAATGCCTTCGGCGACGCCGGGTTTTGCATCACCGATGATCCTGCTATCGCCGAAAAGCTGAATCTGCTGCGCGTGCACGGGCAAAAGGAGAAGAACCAACATAACTTTTACGGCTTTAACAGCCGCCTCGATGAACTGCAGGCAATCGTGTTGAGGATAAAGCTGAGAGACCTGGATAAGGATAACAAAAGGAGAGGAGAGATCGCCCGACGCTACGCAGAGGCATTCGCTACAGTTAATGGGATTACCCCTCCTACCCTGGATAAAGACAAGAAGAGCGTCTACCACCGCTACGTGATCAGATCGCCCAAGAGGGATGCATTGATGCAATATCTCCAGGCGCAGGGTGTCGGGGTAGGCATCCAATATTCTACCCCCTTGCACAAGCAGATCGCATGGAAACAAAATGGCTATGGAGACTATCACCTCCCTGTAGCCGAACGGGTCGCTACGGAGATCCTTTCCATCCCCATGTACCCTGAATTGCAGGAGGAGGAAATAGAATACGTCATCGCGAAGGTCAAGGAGTTCTCCAGCCAGAGACCATGAAGCAGAAGCCGATCGTTTCTATCGCCGTCCCCCTCCACAATGAGGAGGGAAATGTAGAGCCCCTCTACCGTGAGATAAAAGGGGTTATGGAGCGGATCGGCCTGCCCTATGAGATCGTGCTGGTAAACGACGGGAGCGCGGACAAGACGGGATCGATCCTCAGGAGGCTCAAGAAAAAAGACCGTTATCTCAGGGTCATCGAGCTGGCAGGGAATTTCGGCGAGGCAGCAGCGCTGTCCGCCGGTTTCCAGTACGCCCAGGGGAATTGGATCATCAACATGGATGGCGATGGGCAGAACGACCCCCGCGTGATCCCGGTCTTTGTGCAGAAGCTCCAAGAAGGATATCGAGCGGTAACGGGGTGGCGAAGGGACCGTAAAGAGTCCTACTGGATTCGCGTCCTTCCCTCCCGCGTGGCAAATTGGATGATCTCCCAGATAACCGGTGTGCGGGTGCACGACAACGGGTGTGGGCTCAAGGGATATGAAGCATCCTTGGTGAGAGGGTTTTCCATTGCCCATGGGTTTCACCGCTTTCTGCCTGCACTCTTCGGGGTCAAGGGGAGGGAAGTAGCCGAGGTCAGGGTCAGGGATCGCAGGCGACAGCATGGGACCTCCCACTATGGCTTTGGAAGAACCATTGAGGTCATCAGGGAGCTTGCAACCATCAGATTTGTCATCAGCGATGCGCGGCGCTGGTATGGTTGGTTCCAGATCATCCGGCTGGTGACGGTGATTGCCGCTGTGCTCTCCCTATGTTATGTTGCCCTTTTTCCGCGCGAGCTCAACCTTATAATATTTTTGTTGATCAATATAGTAAATTTATTCTCTTGGTCCGTCTCTCAGAACCTGAGAAGGTTCCTGCGGGCGCAGCAAGAAGGCGTATTCCGGGGAAAGGAGATTTGATATGGGCGCGCAGCTAAGACTGGCTGTTTTGGGAGGGGGTTACTGGGGGAGGAATCTCATCAGGAACTTTGCCGCCTTGGCAGAGGTAGAGGTCAAGCTCCTCTGCGAACTAAACGAGGAGGCATCCAAGGAATGCAAGAAACTCTACCCCTCCTTGGAGACATGCACGGACCACGGACGGGTCTTCCAGGACAATGAAGTGGATGGGGTAGTCATCGTCACCCCGCCGAGTCTGCACTATCAGCCTGCCAAAGAGGCCCTGACAGCGGGGAAGCATGTCTTTGTAGAGAAGCCTATGGCCATGTCCTATCAAGAGGGCAAGGAGCTCGTGGCACTGGCTGAAAAAAAGGGGAAGGTCCTTTTTGTGGATGAGACCTTTCTCTATGATCCTGCCCTCAAGGTGATCAAGGAGGTGCTCGATGGTGGCGCAATCGGCACGGTCCATCACATCCTCATGGAGCGGCTGGGCATGGGGAGGGTCAGGTGCGACTCGAATGTGTGGTGGAACTCCGCCCCGCATGACCTCTCTATCCTGCGCTTCCTCATAGGACGGGGGGTCAGATCCATCTCCATGCACGGTTCTGCCTATCTGCAAAAGGGGATTGAGGACGTCACCTTGGCCTCTCTAGAGCTCGACAGCGATATCTCAGCCTTGATCCACCTCAGCTGGTTTCATCCCCTCAACACCGCCAGCCTCGTGATCGTCGGCAGCACCGGCGCGATCTTCTATGAAGGGCGGTTTGCCAAGAGGAAGGTCGTCCTCTACCGCTATGATGTGGGCAAGCCCCCCACCCAACTGGTGCAGGGGATCCCCACACCCAACTTTATACCCATTAAGGCAGCCGTAGAAAAGGAGATCACCGAATTCGGCCCTGAAGAGCCGCTCCGAGGTTCCTGCGCAAGCTTCGTCAAGGCCATCACCGACGGCATCGAGCCGCCGAGCAGCGGGCGCAACTCCCTCCAAACCTTACAGGTGCTGGAGGCAGGGGTCATCTCTCTGCGCAAAGGAGGCGCGCGGGTCTTCCTCGAGGAAGTCGGCCCATGACGTGGAAGAGGGCCGGTAAGCTCCTCTTAAAGATCATCTTTAGTGTTGGGATCTTGGGCTATCTCTTTTCCCAGATCTCCCTCCTTTCCTTCTGGGAATCCTTTCTCAATGCAAGGCACAACTACATCATCCTCGCCTTTGTGCTCTATATCATTGGCCAGACCATCTGCGCGTATAAATGGGAACTCTTGGCCCAGACCCTCGGCTTTCGGCGGAGGTTCAAGAAGTTTCTCGCCTACTATTTCATCGGGATGTTCTTTAACCTCTTTTTTCTGGGAAGCATTGGGGGTGATGTGGCGAAGGCATACCTGCTCGCCGGCAAGGAGGACAGCCGGATGAGGGCTGGATACTCCATCTTGGCGGACCGGTTCACCGGAGGGATGGCCCTCGTCACCATTGCGATCATTGCCCTCATCTCCTCCCCAACCATACATGTGCTCCCCTTGTTGTTCAAGCTCATGCAGTGGGTGGGCATGGATACCGGGGTCTTCTCCGCCAGCAAACAGGTGATCTCCTGGTGGCTGCGGATAGGGCTCATGGGGGCGTGTATTGTTGGGTGGGCCCTGGTCTTCGCCCTCCCCCTCTTCCTTCCGCTCTTCCCCTGGCTGACTAAATGGGCCGCAAAGATCAAATTGGGAGACTTCGCCGTTTACTGGTCTCATCCAGGCAGAATGTCGCTGGTCCTCGTAATATCCTTTGTCTTCCAGATCATCAATATACTGGTCTACGCCCTGCTCGGCATGGCCTTGGACATCGGGATCCCTTTGGGGGTCTATTTTGTCATCGTCCCCCTGGTAGATCTGATAAGCATCCTTCCTATCAGTATAAGTGGGATAGGGGTGCGAGAGGGCGCTTATGTCGGCCTCCTCTATCTGCTGGGTGTAGAGACCTCCAAGGGGCTTGCCTTCGGGCTCTTGGGGTTCTTAGTGGTCATGGCTGCCAGCCTCCTCGGCGGTATCATCTATCTCTTTGGCAACTACCCCATCCAGCTGAGGCGCCGGAAGGGGAATCCCATCCCCTCTTCCTAACCTTCTCAATTCGCAAGTGCAGGTGATAATGATAAAGAAATTTAGACGGCTTTATTATCTAAGGTGGTTATTTCTCTGTACAGCGCTTGCCCTCTTATTTATAGGCCTTTTGTTAGGAGAAGGCCATCATCTCCTCTATGGACCTGCCCTGCAGAAGAGGGGTAGCGAAACCCCCTCTAATTCCGTCCGCTTTGCCGTCCTTTCCGATCTCCATAAGGGTTGGGGGGTATTCAAGCCTATCATGAAGGAGATAGCGAAGGATGGATATTCCTTTGCCATCATCGAGGGAGATATCGTCCCGCAGGACAGGGAAGATAGATATCGTTTTTTCTTCAGGCAATTGGCGACCGTGAGGGGCAATCTCCCCCTCTATTTCGCCCCTGGCAACCACGATATATATGACAAAAGTAATAACTATAGTCTCAGGAACTTCCATACATATTGCGGCCCTGACTATTACTGGTTCTCGTGGGGGAATGCCGCCTTTGTCGTATTAAACGATGCGCAATCGACCATATCAGAGGATCAGTTCCGCTGGCTGGAAACGACCCTGCTGAAGCTCAAGGGAAGATTCACCCATATTCTCGTATTCATGCATGTCCCCCCCCTTGATCCTCGAGCAGGCAAGAGCTACTGCCTTCCAGAACCGAGTGGAAAGAGGTTTATGCGGTTGATGGAGAGGTTCAGAATCGATTATGTCGTCAGCGGTCATCTCCATTGCTATTTCAGAGAGGTCATCAACGGGGTTACCTACATAGGCTGCCCTTCGGCAGGAGGAACGCCGCGGTGCTCTAACCCCTCTTATGGTTACATACAAATTGCTGTGCACGGGCAAGGGCTAAAAGACTCCGTGGTCAAGGTGGAGAATAACTGGTGGCTTCAGTTGAAAGGTGATATACGATATGAGCTGCGTGTCAGGATGCCTTTCTTCCTCCCCCTCACCGTGGTGATGGGGCAACCTTTTCTCTATCTCTTCGCCGCTTAATCGTTTTTAGAAATTGAAAAAACAGGAGAGACGGCCTATAATGGGCCTTCTTGAACATTTTAATTGCCCAGTGAGATGATACGCACCATGCCGCACCGAGATATATCCATTGTGATCCCGGTCTACAATGAGCAGGACAGCATCAAGCCCCTTGTCTCTGAATTGCGGGAGGTATTAGAGGGGATAAAAAAGTCCTTTGAGATCATCTTCGTGGATGACGGAAGTCGGGATCGCAGCTTCACGATCTTGAAAGAAGCCGCCTCGCATGATCCGCGGATACGGGTTATTCGCTTCAGAAGGAACGCAGGCCAGACAGCAGCCTTCGACGCCGGTTTCAGGGCGGCCCAGGGCGATATTGTGGTGACTATGGATGCCGACCTCCAGAATGACCCTCATGACATACCCCGTCTTTTGGGGAAAATAGGGGGGTTCGATGTGGTCTGCGGATGGCGGCACAGAAGGAGGGATCCGTGGATCAAGATCGTTTCCTCTCAGATAGCCAACTTCGTGAGGAACAAGCTGAGCCGAGAGGAGATCGCCGATACAGGCTGTTCCTTAAAGGCCTTTAGGAGAGAATGTCTGAAAAACATGAAGCTCTTCAATGGCATGCACCGGTTCCTTCCGACCCTTGCCAAAATGGAGGGCTTCACAGTCACGCAGGTCAAGGTAAACCACCGCTCCAGGAGGTTTGGGAGGACGAAATATAATATCCGCAACAGAATGGTGAGGGCCTTCGCCGACCTCTTGGCCGTCCGCTGGATGAAGAAACGCCATCTCACGTATGACGTAAAGGAGACCATTCGGTGAATGCCTGCTGGGACGCGGGTCTTGGGGGATGGGGATACCTAGTCCTTTATGAGATCCTTGTCGGACAGACGATCTTAGAAAACAAGGTAATATGAAAGCTGATGGTGATCGGCAGAGACAAAGGGGCACTTGCAGGCTGAAAGGCGGGGGCAGACCATGACTGACAAAGGATATGAGCGGCTGTTTTGGGCCCTGGCCTTGGGGCTTTTTTTCTTCCACCTCCTCTATATTTGGCTTACCCCTTTTGACCTCGCCCCTGACGAGGCCTATTACTGGAATTGGTCCCGTAACCTCGCCTTAGGTTATTATAGTAAACCCCCCCTGGTGGCGTGGGTAATCGCCCTCTTCACCCGCCTCGGTGGGGATCATCCTTTCTTCGTCCGCGCAGGGGCGGTTCTCTTCTCCCTGGGAAGCAGCTTGGTCCTTTTTTACCTCGGTAAGGCCCTTTTCAATGCAAAGACGGGTTTTTGGGCCTTTGCCATCGCCAATGCCACCCCCGGCTTCGCCCTGGGCTCCGTCATCATGACCATCGACCCCCCGCTTATGTTCTTCTGGGGGCTCACGATCCTTGTGCTGCATCACGCCTTGGTAGGGGGGAAGAGGGTCTACTGGTATCTGGCCGGGGTCAGTCTAGGCTTGGGGTTCCTCAGCAAGTATACCATCGTTGCCTTGATACCTTCCCTCTTCCTCTACCTCGCTTTCTCTCCCGAGAAAAGATCTTGGTTGAAGAAGAAGGAGCCATATCTCTTCATATTTCTCGGCCTCATCATCTTATTACCCAACCTCTATTGGAATTATATCAACCAGTGGCCTGCTATCAAACAACCGGCTGGGCTGGTAGAGCAAAGAAACCTGAGCAGCCTTACCACCTTCATCTGGTTCTTCGGTCCTCAAGCCGGTATCCTCTCCCCCGTGACCTTTCTCTTAGTGCTCTATGGCCTGTGGCAGGGGGGTAAAGAGGGGATCCTGCATCGGGACGATCGCTCGCTCTTTCTTTTTTGGCACGCCATGCCTCTCTTAGGCTTTTATATCATCTTGAGTTTCTTTTCCGTCTGCTATGTAAATTGGGCTGCCCCGGCCTATATCACGACCTTTATCTTGGCTGTGGCAATGGTGTGGGAAGGGGGGTGGCGAGCAAAGGCTAAGAGACGGGTCTTGACGACAGCGTTGCTCGTGGGGATAGCTAGCTGTTCTTTGCTTTTTACCATGGATGCGCTGAGGGGGTTGGTAGCGGGTCTTGGGTTTGATATCCCGGCTGAAAAATTTCCTACCAGCAGATTGACGGGATGGCGCGAGCTAGGGAAAGAGGTATCCGGGCTCCTCAATGACGTGGGGAGAGAAAAAACCTTTATCATCAGCTATAAGCGGGATTATGTCAGCGAACTTGCCTTCTACGTAGAAGGACACCCCACGGTATATACCCTGAACCTCTCCGGCCGCAGGGAAAGCCAGTACGATCTATGGGAGGGGTTTGAGGATAAGAGAGGTTTTAACGCCCTCTATATCACCAAGCTGGACCGCCGCCCGCCTGATAACTTTGCCAGTGCTTTTGATCGAGTAGAAGAGATAAAAAAAGTAAAGATCTATGTGGGAAACGAACTTGTGAATAGCTATTCCATCTTCTACTGCCAGGGTTTTCGCGGGTTGAGTCAAGAAGCACCATGACTTGATGGCTAACCCCCTTTGTTCTCCCAGCCTAAGTGCGTTAGTACCTCCTCTTCCTTGGCCTCCATCTGGGCAGCCTCCGCAGGTTCATTCTCATGGTCATAGCCGAGGAGATGGAGGATCCCATGGACGAGGAGCAGGGCCAATTCTTCCTCTAAGGTCACATCCCTCTGCAGGGCTTCACGTTGCGCCGTCTCCGTCGATACGACCACGTCGCCTAAGAGGGCAGGATTCAGGTGCTGATTTTCTCCTTCCCGCATAGCAAAGGCGAGGACATTGGTCGGACGATCTCGGCAGAGGTATTCACGATTGAGGCGCTGTATCTCATCATCGTCGACCAGGAGGATACTCAGCTCACTCTCACTACACCCCAAGTCGCTTAATATCCTTTCGGCCATTTTCTTGGTTTTTCCCGACCTTACCCTTTGCCTCTTTTGTCGACTTTGGACTACTACCTCCATTCTTCTGCCGCTCCCCTTCTAGTTGAGTCTCCGGATATTCTATGCGCTGGTGGTGGATGGCATTGAGGACGATATTAAAACTCTTGGCAATCGCATTGAGATCTTTTAAGGTTAACTCGCACTCGTCGAGCTGTCCGTCGATGAAGATATCGTTAATGATTTTTTGGACCAGCCCTTGGATGCGGGCAGGGGTGGGATCGTCCAGGGTGCGCGAGGAGGCCTCCACGGCATCGGCCAGCATCACGAGCCCTGCCTCCTTGGTTTGCGGCTTGGGGCCGAGATACCTGAAGTCCCTCTCTTCCACCTCCTGTACCCCCGGATCCTCCTGCTCTTTGGCCTTTTGATAAAAAAAGTTGATGATCCTCGTGCCGTGGTGCTGCCTAATAATGTTGATGATCTTGCTCCCCAATTTGTGCTCTTTTGCCAGCTCTATACCATCCTTCACGTGAGAAACGAGTATTAAACTGCTCATACTCGGTGTGAGCTTGTCGTGCCGGTTGTTCCCCGTCGTCTGATTTTCGATGAAGTATTGAGGCTTTGTAATCTTGCCGATGTCATGATAGTAGGCGCTCACCCTCGCGAGCAGCGGATTGACCGCGATGGCCCTAGCCCCTGTCTCAGCCAGGTTGCCGACGATCATGCTGTGATGGTAAGTCCCAGGGACCTTCATGAGCATCTCCTTGAGGATCGGCTGATCAAGATTGGCCAGTTCCAACAGCTTAATGTCCGTCGTATAGCCGAAGATCGATTCCACGACCGGCGTTATCCCGACCACGATGATCCCGGCAACAGCCCCCCCTGCCAATCCCATCAAGAGGCCGAAGAGGATATCCACTTCAAAGATCCTTCCCGTGCTCATCCCTTGAAAAGAGATGAGCAGAAAATTGGTCAATCCTACCAGAAGCCCCCCCTTAATGAGCTGAGTTCTTTGGTCGCAACGGGCTACGCTGTGTGCCCCTACGATACTTCCAATGAGATAAAAGATGGGAAGAAAAATCCCCTCTCCTAACAGGAGGCCTGTCAGCAGGCTGGCAAAGATGGAATAGACCAAGGCCACTTCGGAATTGAGGACTACCCTGATCAACATAGCGCCGGCAGCCACAGGGAAGAAGTAATAATAAGAGCTGAGCGGAACCCCCGGAAATGCGCCGGCGAGGCCTTCGGCGAC
>Ga0299915_10004505_pt1 | contig 10156 bp, 10 predicted proteins | sample RVTome_13_FD_200263 | JGI IMG/M metagenome (GOLD analysis project Ga0299915, IMG submission 200263) | Soil microbial communities from uranium-contaminated site in the Upper Colorado River Basin, Wyoming, United States - RVT92D227 (version 2) ...
CCAGGCTCTTCCTGCGCACGATGGAGTTCCTGTGGCAGGAAGGCCACACGGTTCACGCCACCTACGAAGAAGCCCAAGAGGAGACCCTGCGCATCCTGGATCTTTATGCGGATTTCGCCCGCAGCGATGCTGCCATTCCGGTGCTCTTGGGGCGGAAGTCGGAGGCGGAGAAGTTCCCCGGTGCTTTGGCCAGCTACGCCATCGAAGCGATGATGGGAGACAAGCGGGCTCTGCAGGCCGGTACGTCTCACAACCTGGGCCAGAACTTCGCCAAGGCCTTCGACGTTACTTACCTCGACCAGAACAACGAGACGCAGTACTGCTGGGGCACCAGCTGGGGAGTGAGCACCCGCATGGTGGGAGCGATCATCATGGTCCACGGAGATGCCCAGGGCCTGCGGCTGCCTCCTGTGATTGCCCCCATCCAGATCGTGGTGATCCCCATCTACAAGGGCGACGATGAGAAGGCAGCAGTCATGGAGAGTGTAACCAGGCTGGCAAAGGAACTGAAGGATGCCGGGCTGCGAGTACATCTCGACGGCCGCGAGGAATACACCCCGGGCTGGAAGTTCAACGACTGGGAGATGCGTGGTGTACCGCTGCGCATAGAGGTCGGCCCTCGCGAGGTCGCTGAGGGCAAGCTGACCTGTGCCAGGCGTGATGCCGGCCGCAAGTCAGGTAAGACGAGCGTGTCCCGCGCAGGAGTTCAGGACGAGGTCAACCGGCTACTGGCGGAGATCCAACAGTCGCTGTTTGACCAGGCGAGGGCCTTCCTTGACTCCCACGTGCACGATGCGCGGGACTACGAGGAGTTCAAGGAGATAGTGCAGGACGGCTGGGCCTACGCCTGGTGGTGCGGGAGTCCGGAGTGCGAGGCCAGCATCCAGGAAGAGACCAAGGCCACTTCGCGGTGTATACCTCTGGATCAAGAACTGGGCGACGGGAAATGCGTCCACTGCGGTGCCAAGGCCACGGAACGCGCCTACTTTGCCCGAGCATACTGAGTCGATCGAACCCGTCATGCCCACCAAAGTAGGGCCGCACAAGGGGTAGTCGCAGCGCTTCGGAGAGTCACCAGTCGGGAGGCGGCGTCGGCCTTTCCCGGCCCTCCCCCCAGCGAGTGGTGGGCTGGCGGCGGTCCCTGGCACTACTGCGCCGTGATCCAGATCTCGCAGCTGACGGCCGGCCCCGCTCGGCCGCGGTAGTCGTTCATCCCTACGTAATAGACGCCGGTCGAAGGCGCCGTCCACACGATGGAGGACGCGAAGGTTTCGTCGCTGGCGTCGTCATCGTAGACCAGTTCCACGCCGGCATCGTCGTAGAGGTAGATGATGGTGTCACAGCCGGCCTGCAAGTTCCCCGTCTGAATCGTGTACTCCACGCCCTCCTGCGCAGCGAAGGAGACGTAGTCCACGTCGGTCGAGGTGTGGAAGGTGTGTTTTTGCCGCGTACCGTCGCTCGCAATGAGGCTGGACTGGCTGAGACTGTCATCCGGCTCATATTGGTCGGCCCCCTCGGCGAAGGCGCTCTCCCGGACGCTGATGGAGTAGTTGGCATCGATGCCGGTTGCCTCTCCGGCCAGGTCCTCGACCATCACACAGTACCGTCCGCTGCTCGGCGCCACCCACACCAAGCGCGGGGCCAGCGTGTCGAACGACGCGTCGTCATTGTGAGCCAGCTCTTGCCCCTCGCTATCGTACAGATACATGACAGGGTCAATATCACCCCCGAGGCCCTGCGTCTCGATGGTGTAGGCGTTCCCAGCGGTGGCCTCGAAGCAGAGGTAGTCTTCGTCCCCCTGGATGTGCAGGTTGTGCGCCTGAGGGCGACCATCAGTGGTGATGGGCGCCGCTTCCGCGATACTGTCGTCGGGCTCCTCCGGGTCCGCACCCTCCATGGGCAGGGTCGTGGGCGCAGGCGCGGCGGGTAGCGCGGTCGCAGGCATAGTCGGGCTCGGTACCGCCGGTGGTGCGGTCGGTTGGGAGAGCCGAACGCTGTCCAGCATGTCCCGAAGAACCGGTTCGTACTCCGGCCAATCCTCGCTGGGCGCGGCAGCAGTGAACACATAGACGTGCTCGTACGCGACCACGGCAGCGACCCAGCCCCTCAGGGGCCCGCCGGTACTGCCGAACTCGCCCTCAACCGACATGAGCGTCCCGTCGTAACCGTCGATAGAGGGGGCGAGCATCTCTCCGAACTGTACCTGCCCATAGGCGTTGGCCAGGAAACCGCTCAGCTCGTCCAGGATCTCGTCCGGTGCCTCTGTTCCCACTTCCGAGGTTGTACTGACGATCGCCGCGAAGCTGGTGCCCTTCAGGAACTCGGCCACCTGCAGATTCTCTTCCTCGGCGGCAAAGACCACCTGCTTCTGGCCAACGGTCTCCTGGACAAACCAGTCCCCCGGATAGTTCAGCGAGATACCCAGCTCCTCGCTGCTGTAAACGGTCCACAGGGACGGGGCGGTGGGCTCAGGGAGGGCGGTTGTGGTCAGGCTTGGGGTGGGGCTCCACGTGGGGCTGGGGGTAGGCTCCAGCACGGTCGTTCGGCTGCCCGCCAGGAGCAAACCTAGAACCAAGGCCCCGCCGATACAGACGGTGACGGCCACCGCCAGGACGGCGACCACGAGGGGCCATCTCCTGATGCCAACCGACATGCTTAGCTCAGCGGAGAGCTGCTTGCCGCAGTCGGGGCAGAAGAGATCGTCGCTCTTAACCTCTGCGCCGCAATGGGGACATTTCATACCTTCTTACCTCGAACTACCTCTGCGAATTCTCCTCTTCCTGTTCCTGATCTGCAGCGGCCTGGTCCTGCAGCAGTTGTTGATAGTCCACGCCGCACCCCGCGCAGTAGTTGAGCCCGGCCTTCATCCGGGAGTGGCACTCGGGACAGACCGTGATCAGGCGAGCTCCACACTTCTCGCATAGTTCCGAGTCAGCGCTACTCTGAAAGCCGCACCAGTGGCAGCGTCCATCGGGCGAGGACAAACCCGCGTAGTTGGCGCCACACCGGTCGCAAAAGCGCATAGGCATGTCCAGTCTGGCTCCGCAGCGCGGGCAGTACTTGGCTGAAGGATGTCCGCCACGCTCACCGGAGGGCGCGTCTGCCTCGTTAACGAACTCACATTGAGGAGATGTCGACCCCGAAACAGGCCTCCCCGAGGTGGCAGCGAAAACAGTACCGCAGCCAGTGCACAGGGCGCAGCCGCTTTCCTCCATCTCTTGAATGGAACTGCCGCACTGCGGGCACCTGGATTCCTCGACCATGGTCGCTTCTCAGGAAGCCAATTCTAGCATGGGCTTGGGTCGTCCGGCAACCAGAGCACTATCATATCTGGCTGAGGACGTAGATCATGACCAGTACACTGACTATGACGAGGGCGATCATGAGGGCGGAACTGATATCCAACTTGCGGCCGGATCGATTACCTTGCTCTTCGCTCCCTTGGAGTCCCCGCACCAGCCTGTCGGTGACGAAGCGAGTGTAATTGAAGCCACACCTGGGGCAGAAGCTGAAGAAGGCCTGTGTGACGGCACCGCAGTGAGGGCACTCCGCCAGCAGGCGAGCCCCGCACTGCACACACGCTTCAACGCCCTGGTCATTCTGGCGACCGCACCGCTGGCACCGCCCGGCAACTAAGGGAGTCTGCCTCCCAGACCTCGAACAGTCGTCGCAGAGACTGTCTTCGAGGGCGATCTGCTGTCCACACAGGGGGCAATAGTTCAGCAGGGCGGCTCCACAATCGGAGCAGAACTGGCTCTGTTCACGGTTGTGGCTGCCACAGACGGGGCACACCGGGCTGGTGCACCCCGCGGGGGTCGCGATACCATCTGACTCCCCTCTCGATTCCTCTGGCTTCGGGCTGCGGCTTTGGCCCGGTTGTGAAGACATAAGCTCTCTCGTTCAGAGCACGGTGATGGTCGAGTACCTAGCGACCAGGCGCAGGTCAACGGTTGCCTCTGCCTGGTCGTAGCGCCGGGACAGATGCTCCGTCGCGCTGGCCTGTACATCACGCCAATAGGCCAGTGTACGGTGGACCGGCATCCCGTTGTCGTATGTGCATTGTAGGCCAGGCCATGGCGGTGGGCAAGGGTGACGCAGGAGAGTGTACGAAAAGGGGACAGTAGACATACGCCCGAGTAGGGGCGACCCGGCGGGTCGCCCCTACTGGCTTCGTTGCTGCACTCGCGACCCTCCGGGAGGGTTGAGGCAAGATTTGACAAGGTCCCACATTGCTGGTAGACTAAGAAAGCTGGGGCGCATTCGTCTAGTGGCCAGGACACCGCCCTCTCAAGGCGGAGACAGGGGTTCGACTCCCCTATGCGCTACCTTGATGGTCCCAGCCCCTGTAGAACCACGCACTCTTTGTCGGCTCGCACTCGCCAGCTGTGGCCTCCTCGCCAGGCATCCCCTCCGTTACGCCACGTCGATTGGCTCCCTGGTCCGATCTGTGCCAGGGGCTGAGCTGGATGGGATACACTCCGGGCCGCATTTGACAGTGAGTCGCGGGGAAGCTATAATTGAAATTTGAACACATAACCGCCACTGCTTGCAGAGGGTTATCATGCCCAAACGTACTTATCAGCCCAAGAAGAGAAAGCGACAGAGATCTCATGGATTCCGCACCCGCATGCGGACGCCTGGGGGACGCAGAGTGCTCAAGGCACGTCGGCAGCGGGGACGCAAGAGGCTGACTGTTTGATCTGTCGCCAAATGACAGGATTCCGGCCGCGACCGCGCCATGGACAGGAAACACCGGCTGAGAGACAATCAGCGGTTCCAACGCGTCAAGAAGGAAGGTCGGTCGTGGTCACATCTCCTCTTGGTGCTCTGCGCGCTGCCCAACGGACTGGAGCATAGCCGTTTCGGCTTTTCTGTGAGCAAGCGGGTCGGCAAGGCAGTGGTCCGCAACAGAGTAAAGCGATTACTACGCGAGGCGACAAGTGCCCGGGAGACCCTTGTCGTGCCGGGTCAGGATTTGGTATTTATCGCCCGCAGTCCAGTGGGGGAAGCCGGGTACCTGGAGGTGGACCGGGCCGTAGAGCAACTGTTGACGCAGGCCGGACTGCTGCGTGTTCCATAGCGGGCCTGAGCGGTGTCCGCGAGACCTGGAGATGAGATTCTTCGTCCTGTCGAGCATCCGCCTGTACCAGAGGCTCATGTCCCCAGCGCTTTCTCCTTCCTGCCGCTTCGTGCCCTCGTGCTCACACTATACCTATGAGGCGATTGAGAGGTACGGCGTCGCCAAGGGCGGCTGGCTAGGCATCAGGCGCTTACTGCGCTGTCACCCTCTGCATCCCGGGGGGTACGACCCGGTACCTTAAGTGCAGAGAGTCGTGGAGGAGACTTGTCCTTGAGAGATAAGAAGATGAGGATAACCAAGCGGGCCGCGCCATGCTGTGCGCTGCTGTTGCTGATATCGGTTGTTCTGGCGGGCTGCGGCGGCGGCGCTAGGGCCATGGGTTGGTCCGCGCCTGTGGTGGACAACGGAACTCTGTACTTCGGATCGAAGGCGGGGAAGCTGTATGCCCTCGATATCGAAACACGAGAAACGGTGTGGTCCTTCCCCGCCGAAGGAGCACTGGCCGGTATCTATTCGACGCCGGTGATACGCGATGGTTCGCTGTTCTTCGGTTCCTACGAGATTGCGACCAAGTCGTTCCTGATCTTCCAGAACCAGGACATCCAGGGCCGGGGTTATGCGTTGGAGGTGACCGAAGGGGAGGAGGATTGGCATTTTCCAAAGGATTCCTCCCAGGACCCAGAACCTTTCATAGGATCACCTGCGCTGGGGGGAGGCCTGGTCTATTTCACCTCCTCGGATGGAGATGTGTATGCCCTGGAGATGGAGACAGGTTCCCTGAGGTGGTCGTTCGAGGGGGGCAAGGAGATCTGGGCCGGCCCGGCCTGGGCCGACGGGACCCTGTACGTCGGTTCCGCGGATAAGAACTTGTACGCCTTCGATGCAGCCACGGGCGACCAGAGGTGGCACTTCACCGCCGGGGGAGCGATATACACCACTCCCTATATCAATGGAGACCTGGTTTACTTCGGAGCATTGGACAACAAGGTGTACGCCGTTGATACCGAGAGCGGAGCCGAGGTATGGACCTATCAGACCGGCAACTGGGTCTGGGCTGGACCGGTGGAGGAAGGCGGTCTACTCTACGCAGCTTCCCTGGATCATTCACTGTACGCCTTGGATGCCGCCAGCGGCGCGCTCAGGTGGGCGTTCGAGGCTGGAGACATGATCCCCGCCTCGCCCGTCATAGCCGACGGTGTCGTATTCCTGGCGGCCAGGGAGGCTGGCGTGTACGCCTTGGAGGCCGAAACGGGTGGACAACTTTGGCATTATCCCGAAGAGGGGGTCCTGACGGTATTGGCCTCACCCGCGGTGGCAGATGGACTGGTCTACGTGAATGCGGACGACGGCAAGTTGTATGCCCTTGACTCGGCGACTGGGAAGCTGCAATGGGAAGTAGCCCCCGGTGCCGAGTAATGACGGGAGGGTGCTGAATGGCCGGAGTGACTGAACTCTGGAACCTGGTGGTCATGGAGCCCATGCTCAATCTGTTGATGCTCCTGTATCGTGTGCTCTTCAGCAACTTCGTTCTGGCCATCATCGGGCTTACCATTGCCGTGAGGCTACTCACTTTCCCCCTCACTCAGCGGCAGATTAGGTCCATGAAGGCCATGCAGGATCTGCAGCCGGAGATCCAGAAGCTGCAGAAGAAGTTCGGCAAGGACCGGGAGAAGATCTCAGCGGCGACGATGGAGCTGTACAAGGAGCATGGCGTCAATCCCATGATGGGCTGTCTGCCTATGCTCGTCCAGATGCCCATCTGGATTGGGCTGTACCAGTCCATATACCAGGCCCTCGGCAGCACGCCTGAGCAGTTCATCGTGCTGTCTCAACGTCTGTACCACGGTATTCCCTTCATGTACGACCTGGCAGCTCGTTCACTACCGCTGAACAGCCGGTTCTTGTGGATGAACCTCGGCCGCCCTGATCCATACTACGTGCTGCCCATCCTCGTTGTGGCCACCTTCTGGCTCCAACAGAAGCTGACCGCCCAGCCCGCCGCGGACCCGTCTCAGGCACAGATGAATAAGACGATGCAGATGATGATGCCGCTCATGTTCGGTATGATCACGTTGCAGGTCGCCTCGGGGCTGGCGGTATACTGGGTCGCGTCGGGCGCGTTGCAGATACTCCAGCAAGGCTTCACTACTGGTTGGGCCGATGTCCTGAAGGCACTCCCCGCAGGTCTGCCAGGGCTTCCCAAGGGAGAGGAAGCGAAGAAAGATGCAAGAGGGAAGAAGAAGCGTTGAGGTCTCGGGCCGAACCGTTGACGAGGCTATAGGCAAGGCCCTCGAGGAGCTAGGCGCCGATCTGGACCAGGTGGAGACTGAGGTGCTGTCTCAGGGCAGCCGCGGCATTCTGGGGCTGGGGGCAGAGCAGGCGAGGGTCAGGGTGACCCTCGTCGAGACACCGGGGTATCCAACAGAGGAGGCCGCGGAAGAGTCGTGGGAGGCCAGGGAAGAGGTCTCCAAGGTCGCCGTGGAAGTGCTCGGAGATCTGCTGCGGCACATGGGGATCCGGGCCACCGTTGTTGTGCGGGAACCCTCGGATGACAGGCCGATGCCGGTGGTGTTGGACGTGCAAGGTGATGACCTGGGGCTACTCATCGGCCGCCAGGGGGAGACCCTGCGAGACCTGCAATACATCACCAGATTGATCGCCAGCCGAAAGCTCCAGCGTTGGGTGAATGTCGTGGTGGATGTGGCAGGCTACAAGATTCGTCGGGAGAGAGTGCTCACTGAGCTGGCGGAGAGAATGGCCGAACGCGTGATAGCCGACGGCCGTCCTCTGAGTTTGGAACCGATGCCTGCGCACGAGCGCCGCATTGTGCACATTGCTCTGCGCGACCACGAACAGGTGACCACGGAGAGCACGGGAGAGGGCCAGCGCCGCAAGGTGGTCATCTCACCCGTGCCAGAAGTGTGACTCACCCCCCGCAACTGAGTAGAGACCACATTTTCGAGCTGCTATGGCATGAAGATCACTCGCGCCGAGGTGGTACACATCGCCGACCTGGCGAGGTTGGAGCTGGCTGAGGACGAGATCCAGCGCCTCCAGGCCGATCTGTCCCAGATCCTGGAGTATGTGGATCAACTGAACCAACTGGACACCAGCGAGGTCCCCCCCACCGCGCAAGTAGTGGCGCGGGAAGACGTGTTGCGAGAGGACGTGACCAGGCCCTCCTTGCCCGCAGAGGAGGTGCTCTCTAACGCTCCCCAGGCGGAGGAAGGCTACTTTCGTGTCCATGCCGTTCTTCCCAAGGGGGAGCGGTGAGCCTCCATCGACTCACCATCCACCAAGCCCACGAACTGCTGCGCAAGGGCGAGGTCTCTGCCGTCGAGCTCGCCGAATCCGTGCTGGCCCGCATCGAAGAGTGTGACCAGGAGATCAAGGCGTACATCACGGTCACGCCCGAGGTCGCCCTGGAGCAGGCCGCGCGAGCAGACGAGCGTATCGCCAAGGGCGAGGCCGGTCCCCTCACCGGTATCCCTGTGGCCATCAAAGACAATATGTGCACCAGGGGCGTGCGCACCACCTGTGGCTCGAGGATACTGGAGAACTTTTCCCCACCTTACACTGCTACTGCCGTCCAAAGGCTCTTTGACGAGGGCGCCGTGCTGGTGGGGAAGACCAACATGGACGAATTCGCCATGGGCTCGTCAACCGAGCACTCGGGGTTCTTCCCCACGCATAACCCCTGGGACCCCTCGCGCGTGCCCGGTGGCTCCAGCGGCGGGTCGGCCGCAGCAGTGGTGGCCAACGAGACGCTGTTTGCCCTGGGATCGGACACGGGCGGCTCCATCAGGCAGCCCGCAGCGATGTGCGGCGCGGTGGGCTTCAAGCCGACGTACGGGCGCGTCTCCCGGTATGGCTTGATCGCCTTCGCGTCTTCGCTGGACCAGATAGGTCCCTTGACCAAAGACGTGACGGACTGCGCTCTGGTGCTGAACGCCCTGGCCTTCCACGACCCCCTGGACTCCACCTCGGCGTCTGAGCCCACGCCCGACTACGCGTCGTATCTGGTGGAAAATCTGGCGGGGGTGGTGGTGGGCGTGCCCACCGAATACTTCACGGCTGGCCTCGATCCTGGGGTGGAAACGCGGGTTCGTCAGGCCATCGCCAAGCTCGAGGAGCTGGGGGCACAGATACGTGAGATCTCCATGCCGCACGAGCGGTACGTCGTGGCCACCTATTTCCTCACCTCCTGGGCGGAGGCCAGCGCGAACCTGGCCCGCTATGACGGCCTGAAGTACGGGCTCTCCGCACCGGATGCCCGGAACATTCGTGAGGCCCAGAGCAAGGCGCGAGGCAGGGGCTTTGGGACCGAGGTGAAGCGGCGCATCATGCTGGGCACCTACGCTTTGAGCTCCGGGTACTACGACGCCTACTACCTGAAGGCTCAGAAGGTGCGCACGCTGATCAAGGAGGATTTCGACCGCGCCTTCGCTGAGGGGGTGGATGTGATCGTTGGGCCAACGTCACCCATCGTGGCCTTTGGCCTCGGCGAGAAAGTCGATGATCCCCTGGAGATGTACCTGGCCGACCTGTACACCATCCCGGCGAACCTGGCCGGGCTGCCAGGCATCTCCATCCCCTGCGGTTTCCATGAAGGGCTGCCGGTGGGTTTCCAGATCATGGGACGCCCCTTTGCCGAAGGCACAGTGCTAAGGGTGGCTCACGCCTACGAGCGCAGCACAGACCACCATTCTCGGAGCCCTAACTAGGACCTCGAATTGTCCGGCGCTGTGTGCTGCCAGTCTAGCTGCGCACCTCGGTCACGAACAGATTGAGGGCCAGTTTGTCCTCTATCTGCCCGCTTTTCACCGCCACATCCAGTTCGTGCAGTTGTCTGAAGATGGCCTCCAGTTGTAGGATGGAGAAATTGGCGGCCTGAGCGGTGGTCTTCTCCAGCACGAAGTGTGGCAACCCCAGCAGCGCCCTGATGTCCCCCGGAGAGGTCCCCTTGGCCTGGAGTTCCTTGACCTGGATGAGGATCCTGAACTGCCGGGTGATCATGCCCAGGAGATAGGGGAAACGCCGGCTGCCTTCCAGAAGCTGCTCCATCAACTCCATGGC
>Ga0299915_10004506_pt1 | contig 10155 bp, 13 predicted proteins | sample RVTome_13_FD_200263 | JGI IMG/M metagenome (GOLD analysis project Ga0299915, IMG submission 200263) | Soil microbial communities from uranium-contaminated site in the Upper Colorado River Basin, Wyoming, United States - RVT92D227 (version 2) ...
GCTGACGTCCCCGTAGCACCCGACGGCGGCCCAGACCGCATGCCCCCGCAAGAATCCGTCCGCGGGCACGAAGCGGGCACGCATCGCACAGCGTCTTGTCAGCAGATCGTCCGCGTCGGCGTGCTGAGTTGACCCGGCGCACGTGGATCCGCCCCCACGTCACTGACTACAGGCCGAGCAGGTCGCGGAGAGCGTCTTTGACACGATCCATCTCGGCCTTGGTCAGTGTGCCCAGGCGCCGGGACAGTTTGTGCTGGTCGAAGCTGGCAAGCCCCTGCACGTTGACTGCGGAAGGTTTGGGGAGCCAGCGGGGTCTGCCGAGGTCCACTTCGCCTCGCATTCCCCGTACTTGTGAGGTCAATGGTGCCACGATGGCCAGAGCACGGGCATCCTGGTCACCAGGGAACGCCAGGACGAGCACGGGACGGCTCTTCTCGATCATGCCGAGATCGGCAAACCAGACCTCCCCGGCGTGCGGTTCAGTAGGCACCCAGCGACCTGGTCCACGCCGCCGCCTGCTCGTCGGATGACAGCACCGGGGTTGCCTGTGTGGTGAGATCGAAGGGAAGCCCTTTGCGCAGTTCAATCTGCGCGAGAAGCATGTTGAAGGCGTCGCCAGGCTTGATGCCGAGTCGATCGAGGATCTTCGCGGCTCGCTTGAGGCGTTGGGCGGGTACCCGCGCCCGGAACAGCGTTGTGTTTGCGGCCATGCTCAAATGTGCTCGATATGGCTCACTGGTGCAAGGACGAGCGGACACGCGTACCAGCGTACCCGCGTACCGCTGGGGTCAGGGGCCTGCGAGCGAATCGCGAAGGGAAGGGCCGCTGCTGCCGCCCGCTACGCCGGCACGTCCTCCATTCGAACGCCCCGCCCGCGCCACACGGCCGCCCGGGCGCGCACCACGCGCCGGAGGAACTCCGGATGGTGCTCCAGGCGGTACTCGAACCAATCCTCCTCGGTCTCGAATCCGATTAACACGCCCGCGGGTCGCCCGTGGCGTGTGATCACGACCTCCTCGCCCTCCGCCACGCGCAGATAGCGGGACAGGTCGTCCTTAACCTTCGCCAGTGCCACCTTCTTCATCGGCCCGTCCCTCCTGCTGTACCCAGGCGTCTGCCTGGGCCTTCGAGACCACGGCGAGGACTTCGACCCGGTCTCCCGCCACGTCGTAGCACGCGCGGACGTCGCCGATGCGGAGCCGGTACTGCGGTTGCGCCAGGCCCCGGAGTCGCTTGATGCGGCTACCGCTCGATGATGCGCTTCGGTTCGCGCGCGTGGCGGAGGCGTCCATCACGGTACGGTAGAGGCCCGCGCCGGGGCGGTTCACCCTCTCGGCGCGAGCCGCTCGTCCGGCAAGCAGAGCGGCCGCCCCGATCAGGAGCGGCCGCGCGGTCAGCTTGATCGCCTGGCTAGGCGGTGCGCCGTCGTTTGGCGCTCGGGGGCGCAACGTCAAGGATGGCACGCAGGGCGCGGTTGACAGCTTCCGAGCTACGGAACGCATCAGCCACGTCGGGTTCGAGGACAACAACGTTCACGCCTTCGCGATAGCGGGGAGCATACTTGGCGCGCAGGCCGCCGCTGAAGTCGTACTCCGGGCGCATCGTGTCGCGCTCCCGAACCTGGCTATGTCCCTTCTTCATATGTCTCACGTTCGTGGCGGGTGGCATGCCGCGCACTGATGACTCGAATGTCGCCGCCGCGCTCGGAATGCGCAACGACGACAAGGTGGCCCACGGCGGTCATGCCCACGAGCAGGAACCGTTGCTCCCCGACCGAGTGATCGGGGTCCGGGATGGTGACGGAAAGCGGATCGGCGAACGCGGTGGTCGCTTCCGGAAAGCTGACGCGGTGTTTGCGCTGGCTGCTCAGAGCTTTGCGCGGATTCCACGTGAAGCGGAGCGGCATGCAGCCAATGTACCGATGCTCGTCACTCAGCGCATCCGCCCCGCCACGCAGCGAGCATCGTCGTCTGGCTGCCCTCCCGTCCGGCGTGTAACGTAGACGCCATCCCGGAGCCCGGACTCCCGTGACCGAAACGCTCCAGCGCCTCAAGACCGCCCTCGCGGACCGCTACGCCATCGAGCGCGAGCTGGGGCAGGGCGGGATGGCGACCGTTTACCTCGCGGAGGACCTGAGACCCCACCGCAAGTTTGCGCTCAAGGTCCTGCGCCCCAAGCTGGTTCGCCCGCGCAGGGCATGCTTGCATCATGCCGGAGATCAGCCGGTTCCTCGGTATCATCGTGGCGATGTTCTACGACGATCAGGCGCCGCCGCACTCTCACGTGCGCTACGGCGAACACCGGGCGATCGTAGCCATCGAGTCACCGGCGCTGCTGGCGAGCTGCCGCCGCACGTGCTCGGCCTGGTCGCGGAGTGGGCGGCCCTGCACAAGGCGGAACTCGAAGAGGACTGGCGCCGGGCCGGAGCGCGTGAAGTCCTTCGTCCGATTCCGCCGCTGGAGTGATGCCATGCTGCACGACATCGTGGAAGTGAGACCGCTGGGCGGCCACCGTCTCTGGCTTCGCTTCGAGGACGGGGTGGCGGGTGAGCTGGACTTGAGCCACCGCATCCGGTTCGACGGCGTGTTCGCGCCACTGCAGGATCCCGCGGTCTTCGCCCAGGCGTTCGTGCATCCCGAACTCGGCACGGTCGTGTGGCCCGGCGGCGCCGACCTCGATCCGGACGTGCTCTACGCCGCCGTGACCGGAACGGAGATCGCGCTTCCGGCTGCTGCCGCAACCCGCATCGCCTAGGCGCCGACGATTTCCAGCAATCCGTCGATGACCTGCGCCATGTCCTCAGGGGTAGCGCGGCCGAGGCGCTTGCCGATCCGCTCGACGGCGAGGGTCCGGACCTGGCTGATCTTGACCCATGAGCGCTTGGGCAAGCCGGGGCCGATGAGCTCGAGTGTCAGGGGGAACCCGGCTCGCTGCGGCTGACTGGTCAGGGCCATGGCGATGACGGTACCGGAGCGCTCGTTGAAAACGTCCTGGCTCAGCACCAGCACCGGACGCGGCCCGGCCTGCTCGTGTCCACGGACCGGGTTGAGATCGGCCCAGCGGATCTCGCCTCTCAGTATTCGGGCCATGAGGGCAACTCCTCATCCATTCCTTCCTCAGCAAGCGCCCGTTCCAGACGCACGTCCAGCTTCGCGCACTCGCGGGCGAGCCGGACGCGGCTGAGCCGGTCCAGCTTCTCTTCGAGCGCTACCTCGATGGCGTGGCTGCGGTTTGGGAACCGGGCCTGGCGGACGAGCGTATTGAGGCGACTCACGAGCTTCGCATCGAGCGAGACGGCGACCTTGGTCTTGGCCATCAGCACCTCCGGTAGTATGACGATATGTCATACTCGCGGGTTGGTCAAGACCAGTCGATCGGCAGGCACTGTCCCAGAGTTGCCGAAACGGTTGCCGCCGTTGTCGCCCCCTGAAGCCGCGGCTACCTTGCCCTCGATGCGCTTTCCCTACGCCGTCCCGCACGACGTCCCCCTCTTCCTGGCTCCGATGGCCGGGGTCGCGGAAGCGCCGTTCCGCCGCCTCTGCAAGCGGTTCGGCGCCGACGTCGTGGTGACGGAGTTCCTCTCCTCCGAAGGACTCCGCCGCGGCAGCGCGCGCACTTTCGAGATGGCGTCCTTCGCCCCGGAGGAGCGGCCCATCGGCATCCAGATCTTCGGCTCGGATCCCTCGGCCATGGCCGAGGCGGCGGCCCTCGTTACGGAGACCTTCGGGCCGGAGTTCGTGGACATCAACTTCGGCTGCCCGGTCAAGAAGGTGGTGAAGCGCAGCGGCGGCTCCGGCTGCCTCAAGGACCTCGGCCTGGTGACGGACATCGTCCGCGCCGTCGTCGCCGCCACGCCGCTGCCCGTCACCGCCAAGATCCGCTCCGGCTGGGACGAGGCCACCCGCGACCCTGTCTCCATCGCGCTGCGCTGTCAGGAAGCGGGCGCGAGAGCGCTGACTCTCCACCCGCGCACCCGCGCCCAGGGATTCTCGGGGCATGCGCGGTGGGACGAGATCGCCGCCGTGGTGCGCGCGCTCGACATCCCCGTCATCGGCAACGGCGACATCCGCACGGCCGAGGATGTCGTCGGGATGCGTGAGGAGACAGGCTGCGCCGGCGTGATGATCGCGCGCGGGTCGTTCGGCAACCCGTGGATCTTCGCCGCGGCCCGCGCGCTGCTCGAGGGCCGCCCGAGGCCGCCCGCGCCGACGCCCGCCGAGCGGTTCGAGGTGGCGCTCCAGCACGCGCGGCTCGCCGCGGAGATCGACGGCGACACGCCGAGGATGGTCGTGGAGTTCCGCAAGCACCTCGGCTGGTACACGCGCGGCCTCAGGGGCGGCGCCGAGCTGCGCGACCGCCTGCACCGCGTCCGTTCGCTCGCCGAGGTGGAGCGCCTCTTCGCGGCGTACCCGGAGAGCGGCGCGGTGGCCGCGACGCCGTGACCGGCGCCCTCCTCTGGCTCAGCGGCGCCGCGGTCGGTGCGGCGATCGGTGCGGCGGTGGCCTGGCTCGTCGCGCGCCGCACGCGGCGGCGCGAGGAGCCGGTCGGCGCTCGGGCGCTGCCCCCCAGGCTCCCCGGCCTCGATCTCCCCGTCGAGCCCACGCTCGAGACGTTCCTCCGCCTGCTCGTGGACCAGGCCGTTGATCGCGTCGACCTCCCGTGCGCCGTCGCGCTGCGCGAGCAGGACGGCGGGCCCGTCCGGATCAGGTCCGTATCCGCCACCGCCGACCCGCGCTACGTGGACGTCGAGGTGGATCTGCAGTCGCTCGCTGGTCGCGTCGTCACCGAGGGACTGCCGATCGTCGAGTCCGCCGACCGCGCCGTTCTGAGCGTGGCCGGGGGTGATCGGCGCCGGAGGCCGAGCGGAGCGGTGGGCGTCCCGCTCGCGGCCGGGCCGCGTGTCTTCGGCGTCCTCATCGCCTTCGGGGAGCCGGTGATGGGCGGCGCGAGGGCCATCGGCGTGCTCGAGCCGCTGGCCAAGGCGTTCGTTCCCTTCGTGCTGACTGCGCTCGAGGCCGACGTGGCCAAGCGCAAGGCGGAGACGGATGCGCTGACCGAGCTGCCCAACCGTCGCAGCTTCGAGCGGGCGCTGCGGCGCGCGTGCGCGGGGCCCGCGGCGCTGGTCGCGATAGACATCGACCACTTCAAGGAAGTCAACGACACGTACGGGCACGCCGCGGGCGACGAGGCGCTGCGGCTCCTCGGGCGGCTCCTGCTGAGCGCCCTCCGCGAGGGCGACGTGGCCGCGCGCATCGGCGGCGAGGAGTTCACCGTCCTGCTCCCCGGCGGCGACCTGCGTCTGGCAATGGAGGTCGCCGAGCGGCTGCGGGCGCTGGTGGAGTCGCGGACCTTCCGCGCCGCCGGCGCCGAGCGGCGGCTCACCATCTCCTGCGGCGTGTCCGCGTTTCCGTATCCCTCGGCTCATCCCGAGAACCTGGTGCCGGCTGCCGACGCCGCGCTCTACGAAGCGAAGAGTGCGGGGCGGAACTGCGTGGTGGCGGCGCGACCGGGTTCGCCGACGGCTGTACCTGCCGGGCCGAGGGCGAAGGCCGTGGCGGCGCCGGGGCCGCCCGTCTAGATTGCGGAGCGTCGGGGGCGATTTGGCTTCGACGGGTTTCGTGATGCGGAAGCAGCGTGCCGAGGTTCCTCGGATCCTCGTTAATCCTTCGGGGAACGCTTCAAATGCCAACGCGGACTACGCGCTGGCTGCCTAAGGGTTAGACCCCTTTGGCACCTGCCTGGGAGGCAGCCCGCCTGAGGCGGCGCCCAGGTATCGCAAAGTCGGGCTGGTCGTGCGCGGCGCCTCGGCGCGCGCGGCGAGATCCAACGGGGCTTGGTTGCGCGAAGGCTGCCGGCGAACCGGCGCGTGACGACGGACCGAATCGCGGGCTACGCACGTAGAAGCCACCGCGGATTGGGACTCGGACCGGGGTTCGATTCCCCGCGCCTCCATTGGGGCCGCCGCCACATGGCGAGGCCCCCCTGAAGAACGAGAGAGCCAGGCTGTGAAGCCTGGCTCTCTCGCACTCCACCGTACTGCGGTGCGCGGCCCGGCGGCTCACTCCATCCAGGGCGGCCGGTGCGCCATCCGCTGGCGCGCGCCAACTCCCGCACGCATCCCTTGGCGCCACCCCATCCCGTGGCCCATCCGCATCCCGCGACCCATCGTCATCCCGTGGCCCATCATCCCCGGGCCCATCCGGTCGCCGCGCATCCACTGGCGCCGCGCCTCGAGGGTGGTCTTCTGCTCCGCGGTCAGCGTCTCGTACGCGGCGTCGAACGCGGTGAGCTGACCTGCGTGAACCTGCTCCGCCAGCTGGCGCGTGGTGTCGGCGAGAGCGCGCCGCTGGTCCACCGTAAGGTTACCCCACACCAGGTTGGCGCGAATGCCGCGGATCCGCTCGTGGAGCGGAGTCATGGTGCGGTCCAGCGTCTCCTTCGCCTGGCGGATCCGGTTCTGCTGGTCCCGCGTGAGGTTCAGGTCGGCCGGATTGGCCGCCAGATACTGGACGAGGCTGGGATCCATCACGGCGGGGCGGGGCGCCGCCGCCGGGGCAGGGGCTTGCTGGGCCAGCGCGGCGGTTGCCGTGAGGGCCAGGAAGGTCGCGAGAAGAGTGCTGCGCATCGGGTGCTGTCTCCCGTTGAGGTCTGCCCATCAGACGCCGGCGCCCGGCCAACGTTAAGTCCCCGGTGCGCGCTCGGCCCGCCATGAGTGCCTCTTGGCGCGCTCAGCCGCGGCACGTACTTTCAGCGCACCCCCATCTAGGACCTGCCGATGACCACGCCAGAGACCCCGGTGCCCGCGGCCCCGAAGCGTATCCCCTTCGTCACCGACGCCATCCGGCTCGCCCGCGTCTTCTTCTCCCCCGGCGCCGTCTTCCAGGAGCAGCGGGAGCAGCCGACGTTCTGGATCCCGTGGGTCATCGTGAGCGCGTTCTTCGTGCTGGTGACGATGGTCAGCCTGCCTTTCACGATCCAGATGACGCGCTTGGGGTACGAAGCCCGCGGCCAACCGTTCCCGGCCGCGGCCGAGAGCGCGATGCGGGTGATGGCGCCGATCACGACGCCGGTCATCATGCTGATCATGCTGCTCGTGATGGCCGGCGTGATGTACCTGACTCTACTCGGGGCGGGCGGCGAGGTGCGGTACAAGGGGCTCCTCTCCGTGGCGGTCTTCACGGCGCCGATCGCGTTGCTCCAGGTGCTGCTGACCTTCGTCGTGCTCAAGCTGCGCGGGCCGGAGGGGCTTCAGACGATCGCGGACTACCAGGTCACGTTCGGGTTGGATCTCCTGCTCCCGCAGGACGCGTCCCTGCCGAAGTTCCTCGAGGGGCTGCTGCGCGGCGTCTCCCCCTTCTCCCTCTGGTCGCTGGCGCTCACGGCCATCGGCGTCCGCCTGGTGGAGAAGCAGACCAAGGGCGCGGCGTGGGCCGCGGCCGGCGTGTCGTTCGCGGTGAGCCTGGTCATCGGCGCCCTCTTCGCCGGCATGGGTGGGGCCCGCTGATGGCGGCTCCGCTCGTCGCGGTGTTGATGGGCAGCGAGTCGGACTGGGATGTGATGCGGTCGGCCGACCGCACGCTGGCCAGCTTCGACGTGGCGCACGAGTGCCGAGTCCTCTCGGCGCACCGCACGCCGGCGGAGCTGGAGCGCTACGTGAAGGAGTGTGCTGCGGGCGGCACGGAGGTCTTCATCGCCGCGGCGGGCGGCGCGGCGCACCTGGCCGGCGTCGTGGCGGCGCACACCGTGGCGCCGGTGCTAGGCGTGCCGATGGAGTCGCCGTCGCTCAAGGGCCTCGACTCCCTCCTGGCTACGGCGCAGATGCCGGCGGGCGTTCCCGTCGGCACCATGGCCATCGGGAAGGCGGGAGCCACGAATGCCGCGCTGCTGGCTGTGGCCATCCTCGCCACCTCGCGGCCCGCGCTGAAGGAGAAGCTGGTGGCGTTCCGGAAGGAGCAGGCGGAGAAGGTGCTGGGGGCGAAGCTGGGATAGCCGTCAGCCGTCAGCCGTCGGCCGTCAGAGGGAGCGCGGCGCGAGGGCGGGCAAAGACAGCGGGCCCGAGGGATGACCCCCCGGGCCCTTTCAGCGGGCGATGCTCGCAACGTCCTCATTCCCGTCCGCCCTTGCGTCGGGCCAGTTGGCGCCTATCGTCGGCTTTCTGACGGCTGACGGCTGACGGCTGACGGCCTCTCCTACACCGTCGAGCTCTTGTTCACGTGGCCCTTCTCCTCCAGCGCCACCTGCGCCGCCGCGAGCCGCGCGATCGGCACCCGGAACGGCGAGCATGAGACGTAGTTCATCCCCACCCGGTGGCAGAACATCACGCTGGACGGCTCGCCGCCGTGCTCGCCGCAGATGCCGACCTTGAGGTCCTTGCGCTTCCCGCGGCCCAACTCGATGCCCATCCTTATCAGCTTGCCGACGCCCACCTGGTCGAGGACCTGGAACGGGTCGTGGGGCAGGAGGCCCAGCTCGACGTAGACCGGCAGGAAGCGGCCGGCGTCGTCGCGCGAGAGGCCGAAGGTCGTCTGCGTGAGGTCGTTGGTGCCGTACGAGAAGAACTCCGCCACCTCGGCGATCTCGTCGGCGGTGAGGGCTGCGCGCGGCAGCTCGATCATCGTCCCGACGAGGTAGGGCACAGTGAGCTTCGCGGCGCCGAAGACCTCTCCCGCCACGCGGCGGACGATCTGCTCCTGGTGCGCCAGTTCCTTCACCGTCGCCACCAGAGGGATCATCACCTCGGGGATCGCCTTCACGCCCTTCCGCGTGACGTTGACGGCGGCCTCGAAGATGGCCCGCGCCTGCATCTCCGTGATCTCGGCGTAGCTGATGCCGAGGCGGCAGCCGCGGTGGCCGAGCATCGGGTTGGCCTCGTGGAGCGAGTCGACGGTCCGCTGCAGCTCGTCGGCTGTGAGGCCCAACTCCTTCGCCAGCTCCGCCACGTCCTCCGGCTCGTGCGGCAGGAACTCGTGGAGCGGCGGGTCGAGGAGGCGGATCGTGACGGGGCAGCCGTCCATCGCCTCGAAGATCCCCTCGAAGTCGCTCCGCTGCATCGGCAGGAGCTTGGCGAGCGCCTTCTCCCGGCCAGCCTTGTCTCGGGCTACGATCATCTCGCGCATCGCCTTGATGCGGTCGCCCTCGAAGAACATGTGCTCGGTGCGGGTGAGGCCGATCCCCTCGGCGCCGAAGCTGCGGGCGCGCTTCGCGTCGCCCGGCGTGTCGGCGTTGGTGCGCACCTTGAGCTTGCGGAACTCGTCTGCCCAGCCCATGAAGCGGCCGAAGTAGTCGCCGATCGTGGGCTCCACGGTCGGCACCTTGCCCACGATGACCCGGCCCAACGAGCCGTCGAGCGTGATCCAGTCGCCGCGCTTGACGGTCTTCTCTCCGACGCGGAAGCAGCCCGCGTCGGCGTCCACGTGGACGTCCTTCGCGCCCGCCACGCAGCACTTGCCCATCCCGCGGGCCACCACCGCTGCGTGCGAGGTCATCCCGCCGCGCGCCGTGAGGATGCCCTTCGCCGCCGCCATCCCCTTGATGTCCTCCGGGCTGGTCTCCTCACGCACCAGGATGACGGCCTTGCCCTCGTTCGCCCAGCCGAACGCCTCGTCGGCCGAGAAGACCGCCTGGCCCGACGCGGCGCCGGGCGAGGCCGGCAGCCCCTTGGCGAGCACGGTGATCGTGGCCGCAGGGTCGATCATCGGGTGAAGGAGCTGGTCGAGCGCGTCGGGAGAGACGCGGAGGATCGCCTCCTCCTTGGTGATGAGTCCTTCGTCCACCATGTCCACCGCGATCTTCACCGCCGCCGGACCGGTGCGCTTCCCGTTCCGCGTCTGCAGGAGGAAGAGCTTGCCGTGCTCGACCGTGAACTCCAGGTCCTGCATGTCGCGGTAGTGCTTCTCGAGCCGCTGGTACGTCTCGACCAGCTGCTTGTAAGCCGGGGGGAACCGCTGGGCCATCTGCTCGATGACCTCCGGCGTCCGGATGCCGGCCACCACGTCCTCGCCCTGCGCGTTCACCAGAAACTCGCCGAAGAACCGGTGCTCGCCGGTGGAGGGGTCGCGGGTGAAGGCGACGCCGGTGCCCGAATCCTCGCCGATGTTGCCGAAGACCATCGCCTGGACGTTCACGGCCGTGCCCAGCGTTTCCGGGACGCCGTGC
>Ga0299915_10004507_pt1 | contig 10155 bp, 10 predicted proteins | sample RVTome_13_FD_200263 | JGI IMG/M metagenome (GOLD analysis project Ga0299915, IMG submission 200263) | Soil microbial communities from uranium-contaminated site in the Upper Colorado River Basin, Wyoming, United States - RVT92D227 (version 2) ...
ATAAGCGAGGAATCAATATCATCTGGGTTCAAGCATGCGGCAATTCTGGTCGTGATTTCAGCTGTAGCGTCGGAACTAGTGCCCATGTTCATCAAGCTATAGCGCACGTTACGTGGACGTGACTGATGTTTCGTGAGACACAAGATTTAATAGAACCCCAGGACATGGATAATTGGTGAGAATAGCATGCGATGGGGCAAAGAAATGACTCAAGACAGAATCTTGCTACGCAACCTGAAGAAAGACAAGAAAGCGATTAGTCCGGCAATTTCCACGGCAATTCTCACGGCCGCCGTAGTAGCCATGCTTACAGTTACACTTACTTTCGCAAACAACCTCTTGAACGCAAGAGTGGCTGAAAGCGAATTTGGCGCAAGCGCGGGCGCTAGCTCGGAGAGGGGAGTCCAAGTATGGCCTTGAAAAACTCACTGCGACGAATGCGGAATAACAGGCGAGCCGTCAGTCCTGCCATTTCTACGACTATAATGACAAGCGTTATTGTAGTGATGCTTCTTGTGGCCATCAGTTTCATAAACAGCCGCTTAAACGGACAACTCGCTCAGAACGATTTCGACTCTATGAAGCAGGCTATGCAGACTCTCGGTCTTCAAGTGGATGATGTAGCTTGGATTCCTGGACGCACTCAAACTTTGACTTATGCAAGTAAATACGGCGGAATTACGTTTCGATCTCCAGCTTTGACCTACAACTTCTACTTTGACGGGACACTTGTAGCCAACTTCAGCGTCGGCGCAATTATGTTCAGCATACCGATATCCGAATATTCTATTTCGAACAATTACTTTGAAGAGATATTTCCATCGTCAAACAGTTTCCTGCAAAACGGCGCTTCCGCACCTGTCTGCAGAGTCTTTGCCACCGAGAAACTGCCCATGCAGGATGGAAGCTACATCAGAATAGTGCTGGTGCCAATCGTCCGTCAGCTTAATGCCATGATAAATAGTGTCAATTATGCCCGGTTCTACTTGCCGCTTCTTAATCAGGGTGCCGCCGCACAATCGGCACAGTCAGTAACCCTGACAGGAATAAACGTTCCCCATCAGATATCCAGCAACGTCAACAGCGTTACGATCACTATAGGCTTCCCCAATGGCGCAGGCATGGGTTTAACGTCAGACTTCTTCAACTTTGCGGCTACAAGCCAAACCGTCACCCTAGGGCCTGAATCGGTTGTCGAAATCTACGGGGGAAATGTAACTGTTTCGCTAGGAGGTTCCGCCTAGAAAAGCCAAAGGAGGTTCATGTATCACACACGTAGCCATCGAACATGTTATCATGATTCCAATTCTCATACTACAAATCTTCCTATTCCCCGTAGTCGTAAGCTATTCTATGAATGTCTGGGTTGATTCACGAAGGACACTTTTACTTCAAGAGGCAGCCAGCAATATGGGCAGTTCAATACAGCAGATGTATTTCGCGATTAATCATCCCACAACACCAGCTGGAAAAATGTCCGACCAGTTTAAGCTTCCCCCGTACATAGAAGGGTACTTTTACAGGGCAAAGGCAACTCTTCAACCTTCAGGCACTGCGACAACCTCGAGCCAAGTACTCAAGATAACCGTTGAACTGGTAACCACCAGATATGAGGTGACATCCTCAATCCTTTTGGGTTCAAACGCACAGTGGGATATTCCCACAACTTTTGTTAGCAATTCCACAAATGCGAATGCCTACGCTGAAAAATTTCAGAACGGAACCATAAAGCTAGGTTTTGGAGAGTAAATGGAGGCGATATAGGGTGACAGGAGCAACAATAGATCACTTGGTGGCCTCCACGGTTTTCTTAGCAGCCCTATTACTTTTCATCGGATTCTTCAATCAAATGAATCAGACTGCAATCGTATACCAAAACCACAAACATATCTCAACGAAGTGCAGCGATATCCTCGACAGCATATTGTTGAACCCAGGCTCTCCGTCCGATTGGGGATTCTCTGGAAGTAGCACTCGGAAGCTTACGTTCTTTGGCTTGCAAGATCCCGATTTCCAAGAATACAGACTGAGTCCGTTTTCGCTCACGAGACTACTTTCTCCAGGAGCCCAACAATACAACAACGTGTCATGGGATCTAAATGGTGGATACTTGCTCCTGCAAGCAAGCGAATGCATAGATTATCACAACGTGACTAGCTTGTTGGGAATAAATGGAATCTACGATTTTCAACTAGCGATCGCACCGACCCTGACCGTGAACATATCCGAAGTATCTGATGCCCATCTGAACCTAAGGATTCAGGTGTACGGGACCGGGTTTCCATTAAGCAACGCATATTTGAACTACCTTATGTTCTGGGCGAACACGAGCACCTCAGGTAGCTTTCCGATACTGAACTGCAATTTCACATCTGACGCCCTCCAAACTGATTCTTCGGGCATCGCTTCCATAGAGTTTCCATACCTGAGCAGTGGAACTGCATTCACGTTCATAGTAAAGGCATACACGACTGGAATTAGCGGAACCGGATATCTGGCAAAAGAAACCGTGACGAACAGCGGAAACCTGATCCCCTATATCCAGAGCTACGACGTTGGAAAAGCAAACGTGATCCTGGCCCAAAATCCGCAGACCGGCATGGGCAACTTGTATTTCAACGCCTCTTTCTACGCTTTGCCCGACAATTTCGTGCCGATTCCAGCCGGAAACTTTGCTGGCAATGTGAATAGCGGCACACCCTCTCAGAACCTGCAAATCACAACGAATAATCAGACTGGTTTCCTAGTTGTCGCATACGGCGACGGAAACCATTACGGTATGATGATCACGGCTCTTGGAGTTGACTCGATAGGAGTGCCCGTGACTTTCGGTGCCAATCCCTCCGGAAAAGACTGGGTCGCAACGGACTTGCGCCAAGTCCTCATCGGAGACATCGCGTATCAAGCGAAACTCTCCCTCTGGAGTCTACAGGGTTACGGGGTGACTGGATAATATGATGCGAACAGTCGAAATACTAATCGTAATCCTCATAATGACCGGAGCCTTTTTAACAGCCTCTTTCTTTGCTGTTTTGCCCTCGCCCCGACAGGTTTCACCCATAAATTTGAGCAGACTTGCATTGACCACGCTGCAGACCCTGGATGCACAAAGCGACCTTAGCACGGTTGCTTTTGATACGACAAATGATACTGCTTGGAATCAACTTCAAATCGCGCTCTCAGCCTGTCTACCGCCAAACGTAGTTTACAACCTAACCGCCTACGACATATCAACCCAGAATGGACAGCTTTACAACGCAACCGGTGGACGCTCGATATCTAACGCTGCAAGCCTAGGCTTAGGCTCCGACGTTGCATCCTACATAGTTGCCTCTTCCAACGTAACTTTCAGCGTGACACCACAGAAACTACGAGCTACGTTGTACATTTTGAACTGCAGCGACTCGAGCGGCTGGTGGATCACAGGATATACCGTCCAAAGCATTGCACAAGAAATCGCACAAATGTTTGGACCGTACTTTGAACCTTCCTCTATCATAATGGTTCAAAACACCACACAGCTTGGACAGCTATTGGGACCAGCAGACGGCACAGGCCGCGGACAACCTCTGCAGAACGAGACTGTTCAGAATGCCATCGTTATCAATACGTGCGGAGAAGCTGTACCGATACCTCAGAGCTATGCCAGCCTATATTCAAGCGATTATGCAAAGTACTGCTACCAGTTAGGCAGGCGAGTCAATCAGTACAATTGGACTTGGGTAAGCATAGTCGGCTACCCTTTGTACTATGTTTCAAACACCCTAGCGCTTAGTGGAACCCAGAACGGTTGGGGCATTTACGGAATGAAGATGGTCGAGGCTGCTGGACTCAACGCATTCCTCAAAGGCATAGACCTTCAACCATACAGCTATAATAATGGCTGGCTTACCTCGGATGTCGGTGTCGTCACCCTCAGCCCAACAGCAATCAGCAATTGCAGCTATTATGGCATCTTCCCTTCTCCGACGCAAACTGCCACCAGAGCCTTACCCGCGTCAATCACAACCCAGTACCACTTGACTACAGCGACTATGGTCTTCAATGTTAAGAACAACGCCATAGCAGGAGCAGTGTTCAATCACAGAACTACAGGTTCTCTTTTCGCGTTGGGGGTTACAAGAGTCCCAGACATTAGACTTGTCGGTCTAGGCATTTTGTCCAACTACAACCCTGTGCTCTACAAATCACTGTACACGACTGCTGGCACGTCTAAACTTGTCGTTCTACAACTCGGATTAGCTGGAGGGAAGTAAATGAATAACAGAGGACAGTTTTCGATTATTGCCGCTTTGCTCATTTCCGTAATTCTCGTATCAACCGTCATATTGACATACACTGCGATACGCAACGATTCGATTCCGGTTCAACCACAGGTCTTGACCGCCATCGACGAAACCAACTTTGCCATAAAGCAAATACTCGGTTTCAGCGTGGGCTATTTCGGTTCTGTCATCCGAGTCACAGGAGACACCTCATTTGCAAACAAAAGCACTTTCGATTACACTTCCAGCGGACTGGAGTATGTCGCAAATACACATGCAGAATGGGGAGCCGGTTTTAGCCTAACAAATTTGACTATTCATACATACTGGTTCAACAGTACCAGTTATAGCACAGGATATCTCGGTGTCACTTACAACCTAACAAAGCTTGGGATTAATGGAGTGCAGTATGCGCCTTCAAGCAGACTAACAGTACAGATCACAAACATGACGCAGAACAATCAAACAAGTGTGACAGTAACTAGAGAACAAAATGAACCAGTAACAGATCTTGAGAAGCAAAACTTCAAATTCTTCAAGTATGCAACCGCAAACTCGACTTGGATTTTGGTTTCTCCGAGCTCTAATCCATTGGTTTACACAAACGGCACGTACCAAATTCAACTCCCTGCGGGATTAGATGCCGATTCCTACGTCCTCCAAGTAGAAGATCAAAGAGGCATAATCGTCGTAGCTTCGTCATTTTCCTCGTACATGATGAACCTAATATGGCCATCCATCTCATCAAATGCAACGTCGCCCGCGCTCACCATAGAACTCCTGCAAAACGGCACGATGCGATGGCTTGGACAAAGCCTGCAATTGACAACGCAGGCAATGCCGATCCCGCCGCTTCCCGTCAAATCAATACACGTGAACCAGACCATAAACGGCTTCGATTCTGAGGTACCGTTCCAGATAGAAGATTGGGCCTCTGGTTACCTGGTACCGCTGGGCATGACCGGCAATTCAAGCGTTTTCGGCGACGGAAACATGATAGTCTTTCTGGCGAACAACAATGTTTCAAAAGTCACAATCTGGTGGAACGGAAGCGACTTAGCAACACAAACCCCGTACGCCTTCGTCAACAAATACTTCACAGGAGATAGGCCTTCTTCAGGGACGCTGACAAACGGTATGCTGACGCTTCGTTTTGGGGGAAGCTTTACGTTGACCTCCACCGTTGGAAGCTCATCATGTACCGCCACTTTCATGCGATTGAATGGCCAGGCGAGTGCCTATGGTGCCAGTCCAGCATATGTAATCGCCTCTGGAGTGGTGAGAGACATTGTTCAGCAGGAAGCTGAATGGAGCAATGGGGCTCCTAACTCTCCGAACCTTTACGCCCACATCGTGTTGACTTTGCCGGCAAACGCAACTTATTACACTTATCAACTAAGGGCAATGTTCGTACAATCGCAACAAAGCAGAACCATCACAGATCTGTGCCCAATCAAACTGCAAAGCTCAATAACTCGGACACAGACCGAGAATGGAACAGCAGGCGGCTACCCCATAGTTTCAACGGCAACGGGCACGTTCTACAACCAGTCAACAGTCTGGGCGCACCATTGGAGCCAATTCATTTCTGGAGCAAATGGGGCAGGAATAATGTTCACGGACGCCGGAAACAACGAGCTCTACAGCTTTGACAGCATGGCCGGAACCCAGACTGGAGGTCTTAGAGTTAACGCTGCAGCTGGAACGATTGAGCTGCATCCAGTCGAAATAGCCTCTGTAAGCTTCACGTATGCACTGAACACGATTTGGTCTGGTGCGGTGTCTACGTTCAGCAACACAACACCGATCTATCAAACAGCGAGCGGCCAAGTCAGCGGTTCTTGGATAAGCGTTGAATATCCGCCAACTGCAGCCGTGTACACTGGGAACTAACCGATAGTGTGCACCATTGACGGTTTCGTAAGACGTAAGATTTAATAGTGTGCGTGCCCTAGTACATCAGTAATACATTACAGTCTGAAAAACAACCCAAGATGAAGCTCATGAAAACTCTAAACCTGCTCAAGAACAGACGCGGCGTTAGCGCGGTGATTTCAAACCTGATTCTCATAGCAGCAGTCATAGCTGTTGGATTCGTTGTGCTCGTTTGGAGTCAAACCCAATCTTCAAATTATACTAACCTGTACGGCAATGCCATCAACTCTGACACTAATCAGCTGCGGGAAAGACTGGCCTTCGAGTACATCCATTATAACTCAACAGAACTCAAGGTCTACGTGATGAATTCCGGCACAATAGGCAACGTCAGCATTGCCAGTGTTTACGTAAACAGCATTTCGTATGCTTCACCATCTCTGCGCCTTCTGAGCGATAATGCCCAAGTAAGTTCTTTAAACGCCACGCAAGAAGGATACATTTCGATTTCTATTTCCCCGGATCTTGCTTCAGGGATAAATTATCCTATAGCAGTCATAACAGGGAGGGGATCAAGTTTTGTTGCCACATTTGCGACTTAATAAACCACGTAGAAGATTGACTCATAAATCGAAAGGTTTCTCCTCGATAGTCGGAGCAGTGTTCTCAGTACTGATAATGATTTCTTTGATATCTGCGGTTTTTGTATGGTCTCTTTCGGAAAACACTCGCTACAACAACACAGTGAGACAGGCTAACCAAGCTGATTCGGACCGCTCAGCCGAAAAAATAGTCGCAAACGTCACTGCCAGACGCCTAGACGATAGTAAAGTCTCAGTAAATGGAACGCTTCAAAATGAAGGACCATTGTCAGTCCAAATCATGACATTGTGGGTGCAAAATACCAATAAAGCAACTTATGCTCACAAAGATTCGCTAGGCATAACGCTGAAATCTGGAAGCGTGACATACTTGTCGGGATCTACAACCACAGTCTCCCTGGTCAATTCAATCGGAGACAATCTCGATTGCTGGTTCATCAGTGGAAGAGGAAACATCATTCACATAAACCCACTTTTCGGCAACCCAACAATCAACATAAACTACAGTTACCCTCAATACTCCACGATTTCCAACGTAAGCATGGGAATAGGCATAATTGGATTCGATTTCAAGGCATTCCGACATTTTGACACCAATCTCACAACTATTCCTGCCAATGGTTACAATCTTGGGACACTTGACGGTTGGTCAAAGATTTACAGTGTTGTCCAAGGTCAATATACGATTTTTCACGTTACCTTAACCAACTATGATCCTGCTGGGCAAACCTTCCACGTCAACCTTTACTCAAACATTTACTATATAGGTGCTCACTCGGGCACTTGCAAGTTCAACTACTACAGCGTCGTGAACGTAACGGGCACTGCCACAACAGGCTTCAAACTAAATCCCACTTATCCAGTTCAATACGATCTTCCATATGAAACGCCAGTTGACGTGTTCTTTGCAGGAACAGGTCTCAACGGAGGAAGTGTTGACTCAGGCTTCATATATCCTATGAACATTGACGTGTATGGAACACTTGGCAATGATTCATATGGACAAAATGTTCCATTTGTCAATTTACTCTTCAGGTAGCAGAGTACATCTCGCAAATATCTGCCAGAAAGCGGATGAGAAAACATTGCCACAATCACACGCTGCACCCAAGAAGAATCAGAAAGTGGAATAAATGAAAGAAAAGTTCGTGCTAGGATTTGTATCGGCCATAATCTTCATGTTATTTTCCTCGACTTACGCACCAATAGGTCGAGCGTGGTACAACTCCACGTATCCGTGGAGTCAAAGTCAGCATGACGCGCAGCACACAGGGGCGAGCGAATCCACCGCTCCTTCTAGTAATTCTACGATTTGGACGTATAGTACCGGTACTGTAGACCAGCGTGCTAGAAATCTGATTGTTGATGATGGGCGAGTCTATGGAATTCGAGGCGATAGCTTCTTTGTACTTGATGAAATGACTGGGGTCTTTGTTCTCAGTGGAGGTGAGGGCGGTGATTATGAAACCAATGTTGGAGGGGCTTATGCAGCGGAAAAAATCTACTATACGTCGTACGACATCTACGGGGGAGGGATGATTTACTGCTATAACGCGACATCAGGGGATGAATTGTGGACCTATGATACAAGCCCAGCGCAAATTCGCCATCCACCAACATTGAGTGGGAATAGAGTATATGTCGGTACCCTCAACAACTACGTATACTGTATTGAGGATGGCGTTCTTAAATGGAGTAAGGAGCTTGGAGGACTCACCTATTCGGCTCCAGCAGTCGACGGTGACCTTTTCTGCATCGGTTGTGATGACGGTAAACTTTATGCATTTAACATAACAGGTGTTCAGCCAATATCACTCTGGAACTTTACCGTTGGCAATTCAATTACAGGACCAATTACGATAAATGATGACAAGGTCTATTTTTCAGGCGGTAATGGCTATCTCTATGTTCTTGATAAGACCGATGGACAACTGATCTGGTCGTGGAAGTCCAAGAGCGATGAAGAACTTGAGATAGCAGTTGCTTCCGGGATTGTGTATGTTTCTACGAACATCATCCAAGGCGGGCTATACGCATTGTATGCTAACGTTACAGGAGGCAACTATACCTACAGTTCACCTGAACCACTGCTATGGGGCGATGAGACAGCTGACGGTTCATATGGAATCGCAATCGCTGGAAACACGCTCTTTTATGTGGATCTGAATAATATCCTCCATGCTCGAAGCACTTTGACAGGCACAAACCTGTGGTCGTTCCAACTTGGTTTCGGTGCTATTGCCCCGATAGTTGCAGATGGCCATGTGTTTGTCGCGGATCAGAATCAAGTCTATTGCATTGGATCTACAACAATTCCTGAATTCACATTGCCCATAACAATCCTACTGTTCGGAATCCTAACGCTGACAGCCATCGGCCTGAGGAAAAGACGTTATTCACATAAAGAGTCTATTTTTGATTAAATTTTAGCCCTGCACACACATGTGCGCGTGTGCTCATACCCGTACGCGTGTACGCGCGTGCGTGCGCATTCGGACGGTCGGTCGGTGTCGGTCGGTCACTCTCGGACGTTTGGACGGAAGGTGGCAGTCGTAGAAAATAGTCGCTTACAGTAATGCTGCTTCCTAGCGCGCGCTCAACAGTTTGTCAGGTCTTACAGTCAGGAGTTATCACGAACGGAAAACAAACGTCAAGAAAGGCAATTCTGGTTCTGGTAACTCTTAGGGTCTTAAAGAGGTTCTTGGGAAGTCTGTTAACCAGAGGGTCTTGTATAGAGTTATCTGTTTTCTCTTAGCATCGAGAAATATCCAGCAGCATAGCCATAGCATTCTTCTTGTCTAAAGTTGTCAGGAAAAATGATTCAAAATTCACAAGACATAAAAGCCGTAAATATTGGATTCAATTGCTGATGTCAATTGCGGTTTGCCATTCTCACTCTAGTCTTTCTATCCTTGCTCCTAAGCACTAACTTGGCTTTGGGCGCCGCCTGGACTGAGGTAACACGATTTATGCCCTATTGGGGTACCGCTCCTAACCTTATCGGACGCTACCAGACTGACAACTTCACTTGTAGCCATGAATGGCGAATAATCTGGAACTACACGCCACTCTCAATAGTAAACCCAGAATATGTATACTTTAATATCTTGATCTATCGAACAAACGAAACCAATTACATAATGGAAATGAACCAGCAGGGAAACACAACCACAGACGGCACTATGTACATTAATAATACGGCTGGAGAGTTCTACCTCAAGTTTCTCGTGTACAACGTACTGAACTCCACAGCAATCGTTGAACAAGACATCGAGGCGCTTCCAGAATTCTCGCCACTGTTCCCGTTCTCACTGCTTCCGGCTGCGACCTTAGTAGCTGTGATATTGGCAAGAAAGAAAAAACGCCCTTGCAATTTAGCGTGCTAGGTTGGCATAAGAATGCTAACATTTTAT
>Ga0299915_10004508_pt1 | contig 10151 bp, 5 predicted proteins | sample RVTome_13_FD_200263 | JGI IMG/M metagenome (GOLD analysis project Ga0299915, IMG submission 200263) | Soil microbial communities from uranium-contaminated site in the Upper Colorado River Basin, Wyoming, United States - RVT92D227 (version 2) ...
CTTGGCGAGTGAGGCGCGGCTTGGGAGTTTCGTCGCCATCGCTCGGGGCGATATCCCAGTTGAGCATTGGTTCTCCATGAGTCGACCCTACAGTGCAATTGGTCGGCGCCGAGTGCTGCTCAGTTGGACCGGGACCCTGTTCGAATATCTGATGCCGCTGATTTTCCAACGCTCCCAAGGGAACTCGCTCCTGGATAAAGCGGCCAGGGAAGCGGTGGCGATCCACATTGCCTACGGCCGCAAGCGCCGCGTACCATGGGGGATCTCGGAGTCGGCCTTTGGAGATCTGGACCTCAACAAGAGCTATCAATATAAGGCCTTTGGCGTACCGGAGCTCGGATTGAAGCGCAGCCTAGAGGAAAAGGTCGTCGTCTCGCCCTATGCCACCCTTCTGGCGCTGAACGTTGCGCCGAGAGAGACCGTGCAGAATCTGAAACGACTGGCTGGCCTGGGGCTGCTGAACGATTACGGCTATTACGAAGCGATGGACTTCAGCCGTCAGCCGAGTCGTGAGGGCGAGCGTGGGTTGATCGTACAAACCTATATGGCGCATCATCAAGGCATGGGTTTTCTGTCACTGACCAACTTCCTCCATGGCAATCCCATCCAGCAATATTTTCATGCCGACGCACGCGTGCGTGCCGTTGAGCCCCTGCTCCATGAACGCATCCCGATTTTGTCTCCGCTGCACCACATCTCCACGCGCGAGAGAGTGTCTTTGCCGGAGAGCGTCGGCGAAGTCGCACCGTCGGTGAGCAAATTCGATACCCCCCATACGAGCATGCCCAAAACCCAACTCCTTTGCAATGGTCGCTACGGCCTGATGATCACGAACGCGGGTGGGGGATACAGTCGGTGGGGCAACGTTGAGATCACACGCTGGAGGTCGGATCGGACTCAGGATCCGTGGGGAACCTTCTGCTACATCCATGAGGCCGACTCGAATCGAGTATGGTCCAACACGTATCACCCAGTCGGCGGGAAGGTTGAGGCGTACTCCGCCAACTTCGCGCTCGACCGTGCCGTGTTCCGGCGCGCCGATAACGGCATTCAAACCGAAACGGAGGTCGTCGTCTCGCCAGAAGATGACGTTGAGATTCGGCGGGTCACCCTGATCAATCGGTCCGTTCGCATCCGCCGTTTCAATCTCACGAGCTACGTTGAACTCTCCCTGGCGCCGCACAACGCTGACCGGCAGCATCCGGCCTTCAACAAGCTGTTCTCCCAAACCGAGGCGGTACCTAAACATCAAGCGCTCCTCGCGTACCACCGATCGCGCGCGCAAGACGACCCACCCATTTATGTTGCGCACCGCCTTACGCTTGAACACGCCGAGGGCGAAGCCTTGCAGTTCGAGACCGAGCGGCGCCGATTCATCGGCCGAGGACGGACGCTCGCAAATCCAATGGGAGCCCTTCAGAAGCTTGGCAACAGCCAGGGTTTTGTCCTGGATCCGATCCTCAGCCTGCGCCAGAGCCTGACTCTCGGTCCAGGCCAGCGTGTCCAGGTTTCTTCGGTTCTTGCCGCCGGCGAAACACGCCAGCAGGTCTTGAGGCTGATGGGTAAGTACAGCGATCTCCATGCAATCGATCGCGCGATGGATTTCGCCTCGGCTTCTGCCCAGCTTGAGCTGCGATTGCTTCGCATCCAGCCCGACGAAGCTCGACGCTTCCAGCAACTAGCCAGCCACCTGCTGTTTCCCAACCCGCTCTTGCGTCCTCCCGCCGAACGCATCAAAAGGAACCGCAAGGGCCAAGCCGGCTTATGGCCCTATGGAATCTCGGGCGACTTGCCGATTGCCCTGATCACCATTGGCGAGGCGCGGGATATCAGCCTGGTCCGTCAGATGCTCCAGGCGCATACCTATTGGCGAATGCACGGGTTGACGGCAGACCTGGTGATCCTCAACGAGGAGGCCAGCGGCTATGAGCAGCCGTTGCGTGAACGACTCGAGGGCCTGATCCAGGCGCATGCGACGTATACGGGGATGGATCAGCCTGGTGGGGTTTTTTTGCGCAGCGCGGATGAAATCTCGGAGGAAGACCTGACGCTACTCATGGCCGCGGCGAGCGTGGTGCTGGTGGCGGCCCGCGGCACACTACCCCAGCAACCAGGTGTGCCTGCGGAGGCTCCCGAGCTGTCGGAACCCATGGCCAAGAAACGTGCTCCCCGGGAGCCTTCGCCTTCGCTGCCCTTCATGGAGCTGCCCTACTTCAACAGCCTGGGCGGTTTTACCCCGGATGGGCGTGAATACGCGATCTATCTCGGCCCCAACACCCACACCCCTGCACCCTGGGTGAACGTCATCGCCAACCCCACCTTCGGCACATTGGTCAGCGAAACGGGGTCTGGCTATACCTGGCATGGCAACAGCCAGCGCAATCGCCTGACGCAATGGTCGAACGACCCCGTCATGGATCCACCATCTGAGGCGGTGTACATCCGGGACGAGGAGACCGGTGTCTACTGGACGCCGACCCCGTCGCCGATCCGCGAAGAGACCGCTTATCGGGCAAGGCATGGGGCGGGGTATACGGTCTTCGAGCATAACAGTCGCGGGATCGAGCAGGAGCTGACAGTTTTCGTTCCCGTGGATGAGAAAGGGGGAGACCCTATCAAGCTGCAGAGGCTGCGGTTGAGAAACGACTCCTCCAGGCATCGCAAGCTTTCCGTTACCTATTATGTAGAGTGGACACTGGGCGAGAACCGTGAGTCTTCCCAGATGCATGTCGTGACCTACTGGGATGACGAAGTCCAGGCCCTGCTCGCTCGAAATCGCTACCACCCTGATTATGGGGATCGGGTGGCCTTCGCGGCCATCAGCCCGCCTACGGAGTCATACAGCGGCGACCGCACGTCCTTCCTTGGGCGCAACCGCTCCATGGGGAACCCGGTGGCGATGGAGCAAACCGGGCTTTCACGGCGGACGGGGGCGGGATTCGACCCGTGCGCGGCACTGCAGGTTGCACTTGAACTAGCTCCTGGCGAGAGCGCTGAGATCACGTGCATGTTGGGCCAAGCCGAGTCGTTGGACGAGGTCCATAAGTGGGTGCTAACCTACCGGGAAAGCCTGGCGCTCGAGACCGCGCTGAGCCAAACGAAAGCGTGGTGGGATGATCTGTTGGGCACGATTGAAGTGCACACCCCCGAGCCGGCAGCGGACTTCCTGATCAACCGCTGGCTTCTATACCAAAGCCTTGGCTGTCGGATCTGGGGACGTTCCGCCTTTTACCAGTCAAGCGGTGCATTCGGCTTCCGCGATCAACTGCAGGACGTTATGGCATTCCTATACGCGAATCCCGAGCTGGTGCGCCAGCACATCCTGCTCGCGGCGAGCCGTCAGTTTAAGGAAGGCGATGTCCAGCACTGGTGGCACCCACCGAGCGGCGCAGGTATCCGTACGCGTATTTCCGATGACTTGCTGTGGCTTCCGTACGTCGTCACTCACTACATCCGGACCACCGGCGACGTGGACATCCTGCACATGGAGATCCCCTTCCTCGACGCACCCACGCTGCAAGACGATCAGCATGAGATCTTCATCACTCCGGAGGTTGCGTTGGAACGCGCAACGCTGTTTGAGCATTGCCAGCGCGCTGTCACGCGTAGTCTGACCTTTGGTCCCCATGGGTTGCCACTGATGGGGACTGGGGACTGGAACGATGGGATGAACCTTGTGGGTGCTGGGGGCAAAGGGGAGAGCGTTTGGCTGGCGTGGTTCTTGGTGGATGTGCTTCAGGGTATGGCCGAGTTGTCTGAGCTATTGGGTCGGCCAGGTCTGAGCCAGACCTATCATCAAGACAGGAGTGCGCTGATTCGGCGTGTCGAGCGAGCAGCATGGGATGGGGAGTGGTATCTGCGCGCGATCTTCGACGATGGCACACCGCTTGGTTCTTCGGCGAATGAAGAGGCGAGGATTGATTCCCTGCCCCAATCTTGGGCTTGTCTGAGTGGAGCCGCCGACACAGATCGCACGCATAGGGCTTTAGAATCAGCGTGGAAACATCTCTTTCGCGAGGATGAAGGTCTGGTTCTGCTCTTGGCACCGCCCTTTGACAGATCGCAGCCGTCACCCGGATACATCCAGGGGTACCCTCCGGGGGTGCGGGAGAACGGAGGTCAGTACACTCACGCCGCCCTGTGGTTTGCCATGGCCATGGCGCGTCGAGGGGATGGTACGCGTGCGGCGAAAATGCTGCGCATCCTCAACCCGATTGAGCGCGCCCGTGATCCAGAAACAGTGTGGCGCTATGGGCTTGAGCCTTACGTGGTCGCAGCTGACGTGTACCGATTGCCCGGGCGGATCGGTCAGGGTGGTTGGTCTTGGTATACAGGTTCGGCGGCGTTGATGTACCGAGCCTGGGTTGAAGAGATCCTGGGTTTGAAGGTGCGCGGGGATCAGATGCAGTTGAATCCGGTTCTCCCCGGATCGTGGGAGGGATTCCATCTGCGCTATCGTCACGGTGAAGCCATCTACGAGATCCAGGTCGAGAATCCGGAAGGCTGCGAGCGAGGCGTGTCGTGGGTGGAGATGGATGGTCAGCGCCTGCGGGATGGAGTGATCCCTTTGCATCGGGACCTGGTCAAGCACCGGATCCTCGTACGCATGGGGAAGCCGGAGCAAGCAGCTTGAGACGTCCGGCGGACGCAACTTACAAGCAGTGATCGGTAAACCAGAATCTGTCTATTTTGTGGAATCAATGCGACCTAAAAACGCGTAAACCTTCTCCCCGATCCGTTGGCGCCTGCCGTGGGTGGTAGGGCCACCGAATCCGATTCGGACAAAGCACTATGAATCGCTTAGGCACCGCAGATTGTATTTGCCAGACAAGTACCGGCTACAACGGGTCCGTCTCTCGCAGGTCGCAAATCGGTCACACCGGATAGAAGGGCCTGGATTACAGACTGAAAGGTGCGTCCCTTCACTTGCGGGTTAGCTATGTCGTCCGGTATATTTGCTTAGCCCCTTGGTTAACAGGAGGGCATGGAAAAGAAAAAAGCAGCCACGGATTACCTGGAGCGGTATAGCCGCAACCAAAGAAAAAGCAAACCGCAGCGGCGCAGAGCGCGCAGGGAAAACACAGAGATTTGGGACACGGAAAAACGCGGATGGATTGCACGAGCTTATGCTGCACCCGAAGGGCGCCCCGCGGCGCGGGGCGATCTTTGCTTGAGCCTCCCCGGGCAAGCGCGCCTTGTTGCGGCCTAACCATCCGATGCGACGGGTTCAACAGGCGCGTTTGCCCGGGGAGGCTCAAGCAAAGACAGCAGCAAAAGCTCGTGCCATCCACTCGCCGACCTTGCGGCGCCGGCAGAGTCCGCGTTCGTCGGCGTTCTTCCGCGTCCTGATTTCCTCGGTGCGCTCCGTGAAACTGCGTCTTGGCCGTGAAAAATCCGTGTAATCCGTGGCTGCTTTTGCAGGCGGCTAAACAGTCACTGTCTGGTAAGCAATTATGATTGCAATACTCCATTCATTAGATATTCTTGAGGGATAGAATGAGAAAAGGCCAATCCTGCTCCATGAGTGAATGCGTGCCATGCGATTATATCTGATCAACCCCTCCAGCCCGCTTGTCAGCATCGTCAAATTCAGCGAGAACCGCTGGAACCGTTACCGCGTGTGGAAACCGCTCAGCCTTATGATCCTCGCGGGCCTGACCCCACCGGAGTGGGAAATCTCGATCGTGGACGAGAACCTCGGCGTGCCGGACTATCCGGTCATGCCGCGGCCGGACCTGGTGGGCGTTACCGCTTTCACCTCGCAGGCAAACCGCGCCTATGAAGTGGCCACTCACTTCCGGCGTCTGGGCGTGCCCGTCGTCATGGGCGGCATTCACGCAACCATGTGCCTGGACGAGGTCATGGAGCGTGTGGATTCGGTCGTCACAGGGGAAGCCGAGACCGTCTGGCCGCAGGTCCTGGAGGACGCCCGCCGTGGCCGCCTGAAGCGCCGGTATGACGGAGGGCTCGCCGAGATAAAAGATGTCCCGCTCGCCCGTCATGATTTACTGCCTGCGCGATATGCCTTCGGAGCCATTCAGACCACCCGCGGCTGTCCATTGAACTGCACCTTTTGCAGCGTGACGGCGTTCAATGGGAGCAAGTACCGGCAGCGACCCATTCCGGATGTCGTGCGGGAATTCAAATCGGTCCGTGAGAAACATGTTCTGGTGGTGGACGACAACCTCATCGGCACGCGCCCCTCACACATCGCCCGCGCCAAGGACCTGTTCCGCGCCATGGCACAGGCGAACCTGCGAAAGGAATGGGTTGCCCAAGCCACGATTAACTGCGCCGATGACGAAGAACTCCTGGCGCTGGCCGCGAAGGCCGGATGCAGAGGCGTCTTCGTCGGTTTTGAATCCCCCGCGCCGCAAGGGCTTCTAGAGCTCGGCAAGAAATTCAACCTTCTGAAGGGACGGGACTTCCGCGCCTCCGTGAGGCGCATACAACGGCACAACATACTGGTCGTAGGATCCTTTATCATCGGTTTGGACATGGACGAACCGGGCATCGGCACACGTATCGCCGAAGTGGCCAGCCAGTACGGCCTAGACAATCTTAACGTGCTGTTTCTGACGCCCTTGCCCGGCACGCGCTTGTGGGACCGGATGAAATCGGAGGACCGCATCGCCCTCAATGCATTCCCGGAAGATTGGAAATACTACACGCTGACCTACCCGGTGGCGCGCTATAAGTATCTGTCTCTGGACGGCAGCATCCAGGAAATGATCTCCTGTAACCGGAACTTCTATTCGACGCCGCGCATTCTGCGCAGGATGTGCACTAGCTTGTGGCAACAGCGGGAGCCGCTGATCAGCTTGGTGGGCAATCTCTCATACAGGAGCAACATCCCTTTGGACTGCAAGGCATACGCGGACTTCAAGCGTCAACGGGGCGATAGGTACGATCGAGTAAGTGGAGTGTAAGGAAAACCAAGCGCCCAAACTGCCTATGGCAAGATCGCGTGCATCCCGATCGATATGGACCGCCGCATGTTCACGCCGCTCGCCCGGGACACCGCAGCCTGGGAGAGAGCCTACGACCGGCGCGCGGCAACGGGCAATATTTCGGGGTGCGGTCTGGCACTTCGGGACAGGCAGCGAATTGCCGGACACTCAGCTGGGAAAAATGTCTGATCCTGCCGGCAATTCGCTGCCTGTCCGGAATCGTGTGCTGGACGCCCTCATCATTATGTCCTGCCACCGGCTGCTTTCCGCTTGCGCCTCGAGATAAATGTCCTATAGGTCACTCGCATACCAGCAGAAACAACGGTATGGCAAAACCTCGCTTCGGCTCCCGCTTGTCCGGGTTGGGCTATTTGCTTGCCATCTCACTCCCTACGGCATATTCTTGGTGGCGGTCCAATCCCGTAAACACCCCCGCAGAGCCGGGGATCTGCCGAGACAACTATGAGGCGTCGGCTTATAACGGCTGGCCTGGTTGTGGCATTCCTCTTCGGCGGGTCTGCATGCTCCAGCAGACAAGCCTCAACAACTGCTGAAAATGCGGCGGAGACAGTCAAGGTGACCCGCCGGCAGTTCTCTTCGAGCGTGACCGCCATAGGAGCGGTAAAACCGCAGGTGGGGGCGGAGGTGAAGGTTGGTTCGCGCATCTCCGGCCGGGTGGTGCGCCTGCACGCCAATATCAAAGACCAAGTCCGCAAGGGGCAGGTGATCGCGGAGCTGGAGAAGGCCGATTTGGAGGCCTCCGTGGCGCAAAGCCGGGCCGAGGCGCTGTTTGCCGAAGCCAAGCTGACGGCGCTGGATGAGCTGTTTCCCAAAGAAGTGGCCAGGGCTGAAGCCGACGTGGCCCGGTGGGAAGCCACCGTGACCCTGGCGCGCAAAGACCTGCAGCGGCAGCGGGACCTGCTGAAGGAGAAGATCGCGCCGCAGGTAGAGAGCGACCAAGCGCAGGAACGGCTGGCAGTGTCGGAGGCCCAGCATGCGGCGATGCGCAAAGTCCTCGAATTGGTGCGCGTCCAGTATGCAGAAAACCTCAAACAGGCCCGGGCGGAGTGGGATCGTGACCGCGCGGCGCTGGCCAACGCGCAAGTCCAGCTCTCCTACGCCGTCATCACCGCGCCCATTTCCGGCGTCATCGGTTCGGTTTCCACCCAGGAAGGCGAGACGGTCGCGGCCGGCCTGAACGCGCCCACCTTCGTCACCATTGTTGACCTGGCCCGGCTCCAGGTCGAGGCCTATGTGGACGAGGTGGACATCGGGAAAGTCAAAGTCGGCCAGCGGGTGGTGTTCACCGTGGATGCCTTTCCCGCCGACGATTTCGAAGGCAAAGCGGTGGCGATTTATCCCAAAGCCGCCATCCAGGACAATGTGGTGAAATACGTGGTCGCCGTCGACATCGTCACACCGTACGAAGGCCGGCTGCGGCCCGAGATGACTACAAGCGTCACGATCCAGCTCGAATCGCGCCAAGTACTGGCCATCCCCTCCAGCGCAGTCCGGCGCGAGGGCGGCAAGCACTTCGTTCTTCTTTCCGTAAACGGCCGGCCCGAGCTGCGCGAGGTCAGGCTCGGCTGGAAGGACGGCCCATGGACGGAAGTGGCCGGCGGCCTGACGGAAGGGCAGGAGATCTTCCTCGAGCTGCCGGAAACGGAGAAAGGAAACAAATGAATCGAACCTTGCGATTGTTGCAGCAGGCTGGCGACTCCCTGCTGTCCAACCAGTTCCGGGCGCTTCTCATGATGCTCGGTCTGGTCATCGGCATCGCCTCGCTCACGGCGGTCATCTGCATCGGCCAGGGAACGCGCGCTGAAGTCATGGACATGGTGGCCAAGCAAGGATGGGACTTGATCATGATCCGCGCGGGCGCGGCCAAGCAGATCTTCGCGCCCACCACCGACCGCACCATCGCATCGCTGCTTGAGGCGGACGCCCAGGCCATTGAAGCCAATGTCGGCAACATCCGCTACGTCTCACCCACGCAAAACCAGCGCGGCTGGGAGGTCATCTATGGCGACAAGTCGGTCACAACCCGCATCTTTGGAGTGGGTCCTACCTGGCATTACATCCGCCGCCGTCCGGTGGAACGGGGCGAGTTCATCACTCAGGCCGACCTGGTGAACATGGCCAAGGTGGCCATCCTCGGTTCCCGCACCGCCGAAATGCTCTTTGGCGACGCCGACCCGGTGGGGCAGACCATCCGCATCGGAAGGGAGGCCTTCCAGGTGAAGGGAATCTTCGTCGAGGCCGGCATAACGCCGGGCGGAGACGACTGGGACGACCGCGTCGTCATCCCGATTACAACTTCCTCCAGACGGCTCTTCGGCCGCTTGTATCTGGAGCAGATCGTCATCCAGGTCCGGGATGCCCGCACGCTGCCGCAGACCGCGGAGCAGATCCGCCGGCTGCTGCGCGAGCGCCACCAGATTCGCGCGGGAGCGGAGGACGATTTCTTTGTCCGCGAGCCGGAGGGTCTTAAAGAGACCGCGCTCAGCACTTCTTCCACTCTCACCGGGCTGCTGATCGCCATTTCAGGCATCGCCATGCTCGTAGGCGGCGTGGTGATCATGAATCTGATGCTCATCGCCGTCTCCCAGCGCGTCCACGAAATCGGGCTGCGGCGGACCGTGGGCGCGCGGCGGCGGGACATCCTCGGCCAGTTCCTCCTCGAATCGCTCTGCGTCGCGCTCGCCGGCGGCCTGCTCGGCGCGGCCGGGGGCGTCGGCATCGCCTCGCTTCTGGCCTGGCAAGGCGTGGCCGTCAGCAAGATCACCTGGATTCCGTTTGCGGTTTCGATCGGGTCGTGCAGCCTGGTGGCGGTTGTCTTCGGCGTCTACCCGGCGCGCAAGGCGTCGCAAGTGGATCCGGTGGTGGCGCTCCGGGAAAAACGAATGTAGGAGGCTCCCATGATTGAACTGGAAAACCTGACCAAGAATTACACCAAGGGCACGGTTACGACCGAAGTGCTCAAGGGTGTTTCCTTCCGCGTCGAAAAAGGTGAGTTTGTCGCTATCATGGGCTCCTCCGGCGCCGGCAAAACCACACTGATGAACATCCTGGGGGGCCTCGACAAACCGACCGGCGGCGCCTACCGGCTGGATGGCGTGGACATGGTGCGGGCCGGCGACGACGAGCTTTCCCGGATCCGCAACTGCAAAATCGGTTTTGTCTTCCAGCAATTCTATTTGC
>Ga0299915_10004509_pt1 | contig 10151 bp, 7 predicted proteins | sample RVTome_13_FD_200263 | JGI IMG/M metagenome (GOLD analysis project Ga0299915, IMG submission 200263) | Soil microbial communities from uranium-contaminated site in the Upper Colorado River Basin, Wyoming, United States - RVT92D227 (version 2) ...
CTCTGCGTGACTGTGAGGACGTTGTGAGAGTCTTGTCATGGTGTGGTCGCAGTCTTGGGTCGAATGGGGTTTTGTTGGTGCATGATGCGTTTCATGGTTGGGCATTGTTGTATCTGAACAGTAGCGGTCGAGTTGTATGCTATGGTTATGACAATCCGGAGAATGCTGCCCTTGGCTTGGTTCGTGAAGGTTCTATGTGTGTGTTTTTGGTTTGGTGGGTTTCAGGTGAAGGATGGCATGGCGTGGAGTCGTTGCCGTCTTCTTTTGTGGAAGTCTATCGCAGTGGTAGGATGGCGCTTTATGAGTTTGGCGCAGCTTAGAGCAGAAATTAGTTCTTTCCTAGCTGAAACATGCCGGTTTCTCAGAGGCAATCCTGGAGCGATTCCGATTGTTGGTTTCCAAGTCTTGCTCTTGGCTTGCGCAGGATTACTGATTGCTGGTTTGCCGAGTCTTGCCGAGGCTGTGGCTGTGGTTGCGTATTTTCTGTTGGTGGCTGGTGTGGTTGTGCAGTTGGTGGTTTTTGTGAGGCATCGGAATGGATAATAGGCTGTTACAGGAACCGACTGTGTCGTTTGTGTTGCCTGCTTTTAATGAAGGTGAGTTTATTGAGGATGCTTTGGCGAGGTTGGATTCTGCGGCTAGGGGTGGTGGCTTGGCTTATGAGATTGTTGTTGTGGACGATGGGAGTATTGATGATACTAGGTTGAGGGCTTGGCGGTATGCTGCTCGCAGGGGGCACGTGAGGGTTGTGAGTTATGATCGTAACGTTGGAAAGGGATTTGCAGTTAAGACTGGTTTCTGGAACGCGGGTGGGGATGTGGTTGTTTTTGCGGATAGTGATTTGGATGTTGATTTCGGTCAGGTGAAGCGCTACGTTGATGCTTTGAGGTTCGGTGACATCGTGATTGGTTCTAAGTGGTGTAAGGATTCGGTTGTTGAAGTGTCGTTGCTTCGGAAGGTTCTAAGCAAGTGTTTCAACGTTTTGGTTAGGTTGTTGACCGAGGTTGAGGTCAGCGATACGCAGACGGGAATTAAGGCGATTAGGCGTGAGTCTTTTGAGCGGGTTTTTCGGCGTATGAGTGTTAAGCGTTACGCGTTTGACGTCGAGTTGCTGGTTGTTGCTCGGCTTTACGGTTTGAGAGTGGTGGAGTTGCCTGTTAGGCTGAAGCTTGAGAGTAGGTTCAGGGTAAGAGAGATTTGGCGCATGGTTCATGATTTGCTGGGCATAACCTACAGGCTTAGGGTTAGACAGTCGTATCAGCGTGGATTCGTTGAAGATTCTGGTTCTTAATTGGCGTTGCTGGCTTAACCCCTCTATGGGTGGGGCTGAGGTTTTTACGAGGGAAGTTGCGAAGCGATGGGTTGAATGGGGGCATCAGGTGACGCTGTTTACTTCTGAGTTTGAGGGCTGTAAACGTGAGGAGGTTGTGGACGGTGTGAGGATTGTGAGGGCTGGCGGAAAATACGGAGTTTACCGTTGGGCCAGGAAGCTTTACAGGAAGCGCTTCTCGAAAGAAGGTTTTGACGTCGTGGTTGACGAGATTAATACTAGGCCTTTTTTCGCCCCGAAGTTCGTTAATAGTGATGAGCATGTTGTTGCTTTGATTCATCAGTTAGCCAGAGAGTACTGGTTTTACGAGACTCGTTTTCCCTTGAATTACGTAGGTTACTATTTTCTTGAGGACAGGTGGTTGAGGAATTACGTTGATGTGCCTACGATTACGGTTTCAGAGAGCACCAAGAAGGATTTGGAAGAGATAGGGTTCAAGCGAGTGTCTGTGGTTCCTGAAGGACTGAATTTCAGGCCTTTGGATGAGGTTCCCGAGAAGGAAGCCCATCCAGTTGTTGCTTACGTTGGGCGGTTGAAGCGGGCTAAGAGGCCCGATCATGCGATTAAGGCTTTCAAGATTGTGAAGGAAAAGGTTCCCTATGCTGAGCTTTGGATCTTGGGAGATGGCCCATTCAAAGAAGATTTGGCTGGCATGGCAGACGAAGGAGTCAGGTTTTTTGAGGGTTTGGGCGATGTGGAAAGGCGTGAGCTACTTAGACGGAGCTGGGTGTTGGTTAATCCGAGTGTTCGTGAGGGTTGGGGTCTGAATGTGGTTGAGGCGAATGCGTTAGGGACGCCTTGTGTTGCGTATGATGTTGCTGGCTTGCGGGACAGCATTAAGGATGGCGAGACGGGGTTGCTTTCTGAGCATGGAAGTGTGGATGATCTTGCAGAGAGGATTCTTGGTGTGTTGCATGATGGAGTGATGAGGGAGAGGCTGGGTAGAAATGCGTTGGAGTATTCGAGAGGGTTTAGTTGGGATGCTACGGCGAAGGAGTTCATGAAAGTTTTGGAATGGGTTGTTGGTGAAAGATAGTCCTTTAGTTTCTGTTGTTGTTCCGACGTTCAATTCTGAGAGGTTTTTAGAGGATTGTTTGAGATCTGTTAATGGGCAGACTTTTGGGGATATTGAAGTCATCGTGGTGGACAATTACTCAACGGACAAGACAAGAGAAATAGCGGAGAAGTTTGGTGTTAGCGTTGTTTTGTTTAGGGGAATACGGTCCAGGGCTAGGAATGTTGGGGCTGGATTAGCGGAAGGTGAGTTTGTTTTGTCTGTAGATTCTGATATGGAGTTGACGCCTAACGTTGTTAGCGAATGTGTTGCTAAGGCGGAAAATGGTTTTGACGCTGTGATCATTCCGGAGCTTTCCGTCGGGGAGGGTTTCTGGGCTGACTGTAAAGCGTTGGAAAAAGTTTGTTATATTGGCGACGACTCAATTGAAGCTGCGCGGTTTTTCAAGAGAAGTGTTTTCGAAACGATCACTGGATATGATGAAGGACTAGTGTTTGGTGAAGACTGGGATCTAAACCAAAGAATAAGAAAGGCGGGGTTCAGGATTGGTCGAACTAATGTGTTCATCAGGCATATTGAAGGCAGGATGAGCCTGCATAAGACATTGCCCAAGAAATATCTCTATGGAAAGACGCTCAAGTATTATCAGCAAAAGCACCCTTTTGAAACAAAGCAGCAACTAGTTTTGATCAGACCTGCGTTTGTCAAGAATTGGAGAAAGCTGGCTGAAGATCCTATTCATGCTCTTGGAATGTTTCTCATGAAGACTTGCGAGTTTGCACTTGGATGGTTGGGTTCGAAGTGCGAAAAATGAATATACTCTTTGTCATGAATGGGATAGGTTCTGTTGATGGTCTTTCAGGCATAAGCGGAGGAGACGTTAGATGGATAGAGATTGCAAAGCGTTGGCAAAGCGATGGTCATGAAATCCATGTTCTCACTCCTAAAGCCGGAGTCAGCTTATGTCAGAGGCTCGGTCTTCAAACTCATTTTCACGTTTCAGAGGTGCCAAACGAATATTCACTTTGGGCATATCTGCAAAGAGTCCTGAAGGCGGGGTCTCTCCCTGAAGCTCTGAATGACTTTCATGGTGTCGTGTATTCAACCACCGAGCATCTGTATGATGTCCTTCCAGCTTTAAGAACAAGAGGAAGTGGGAATGATGTTGTCTGGGTTGCGGCTGTCCACTGGGTGGCACCTTTGAAGAGAAAAGGAACCACTATGTTGAACAGCCTTCTATTCTTCTTCAATCAGAGATTGGGGCTTCGCTATATCAAGAAGAAGGCAGATATCATTCTTGCCGTTTCAAAGAATACTGCAGAGCAAATAGGGCACCTCGGCATCGAAAATAATGTGTTTCCAGTAGCTGCCGGGGTTGATTTTCAACGGATAACGAAAGCGGCATCAGAAACAAAGGCCAAGAAATATGATGCGATATTCATGAAAAGATTTCAGGGAACGAAAGGTGTTTTTGACATAGTAGATGTATGGAAAGATGTTGTCAGAGTCAAGAGAAACGCGAAACTTGGAATGATAGGACTAGGAACCAAAGGAGTATTGACTAAACTCAGGAAAATGGTTGAAACATACCGCATTGAGGAGAACGTAGATTTCTTAGGACCAATCTACGATTTTAATGCGAAATTTTCGATTCTAGCTAGCAGCAAATTATTCGTTCTTCCAAGTTATGAAGAGAATTGGGCAATCGTCATTGGCGAGGCTATGGCTGCAGGAGTTCCTGTTTTGTGTTATGATTTACCGGAAATCAAGCCCATTTGGGAGAACAAGATAGTCTGGGTACCAAGAGGCGATAAGAAAGCATTTGCCAGCAAAGTATTGGAGTTGTTAGATGGCGAACAGGCAAGAAATGAGTTATCTGAGATTGGGATAGAATTCATAAGAAAATATGATTGGCATGGGATTGCAGAAAAAGAGATGACCATAATTGCCGACTCGGTCAGAAGCCATGAGACAATGAACAAATAGAGGAGTCTCAACAGAGTCTTGGCGAAAAATCTGAAAGATCATTGGGAATCTTGTTGGGGCCAAACGACAAGAGGCAATTTCCCCCGATTCTTTTCGGATTATTTTTCGAAAAGAGGAACCGAGGCCTGTTGGCAAACGTATTCAGACCTCTTGAGCCTGTGCAGGTTTGACTCAAGCCCAAGAATTCTGGAACTTGGAGCAGGTTCTGGAAATATGACACTTCGAATACTCAAGAAGTTTGGTGGCAGTGCAACTCTTGTCGATTATTCTGCTCAAGCTCTTAATGTAGCCAAGCGGAATGCACTTAGAGAGGGATTCTCGGAAAGAATATCCTTCATTCAAGATGATGCTTTCAACTTTTTTCCCCGAAGAGGATATGACTTGGTTCATAGTGGAGGATTGATCGAGCATTTTCCTATGCCTCTTATGGAGCAGCTTGTGAGAAAACATGCCAACTGTGCAAATGCACATGGCTACGTTGTTCTCATGGTCCCGGCGCCCATCTGGTGGTACAAAGCCATGCGGTCGTTCTTAGAAGTTGTTCATTGGTGGCCGAAGGATTTTGAGATGCCCTTGAACAAGGAAAAATTGAAGAGCATTGCGGAGAGGAGCGGGATCAAAGTACTAAAATCCCTGCAGTCTAGCGGATTAGCGCGTGCTTCCGCCATAGTGGGTGTTCCCAAACACTTAGCTTAGTGCTTGCAATTGCAAACTAGAAAAATCTGATAAGGGAAACAGGATATGTCTGAGATCTTCAGAAACTCTCAAAAAAAACGATGGACATGCTTGCCCTTGATTCTGTATTTCTTTGTAGCACTCTTTGTATCGAGAGGGATTTTGGCAAACCCTGGCACTGTTGGTTTATTCCATGACTGGTTCGTTGGGCCGTTCCCAGAAATGATTGCTAAGTACGGCTATGATGGCTTCCAGTTGTATGATATGAACTATGGAAACAAAGTATATCCTTCAGATTGGCTTTTCCGTATCACCCTAGTTCCTTTTGCTTTTTTGGGTGGAGAAACAGTTTCAAAGGGAATGCTTGTTTTCTTCATAGCTTTAAGTGGTTTTTCCATGTTCTGCTTTGGAAGAAGAATACTGAAGCTAGACTACTACTGGTCGCTGGTTACTGGTCTAATCTACATTTTCTCTCCCATAGTTTTCACTCGCTCAGTGGCGGGGTATATCTACTACATGATTGGTTACGCTCTCATGCCATTCTTGTTACTATCCTTCTGCAAAGCACAAGAAACAGAGGAAAAGAGGTTTCGATATGCTGTTGCTTCTGGATTGCTATTTGGTTTGATGGGTGTTCAGATTCAGTTTTTCATGATGGCTTTCCTAATTCTCATGATCCTTGTTCTCGTGAACTACAAAAAACTGAAGAACGGTTTACTATGTTTGACATTGACCACCATAATTGGTTCGCTCTTACATCTTCCATGGATATTGCCCCTAGCATTAACACATGCAACAGCGGTGACATCAATTGGGCAGACATTCCTTTCATATCACGAAATAACATCTTCTCCTACGCTACTAGAAAGCATCAGAGTACTAGGATACAATATACACCCATATGGTTACATTCATCTGATAGCGCAAGGCATGATCCCAAGATGGATTCTGATTACCAACTTTCTCATGCCCATTATCGCTACTATCGCACTTATCCGGAAAAAGGACAAGTACACAATAGGATTCGGGTTAGTACTAATCATTGGAATATTTCTGTCAAAAGGTATAAGTCCTCCACTAGAAGGCGTCTTCGTTTTGATTTTCGAATATACACCGCTCATTATTTTCAGAGAACTTTGGCACATCGCATTCCTTTCCTTCTTTTCTTACACCATTCTAACATCGATATCACTTCACGAGATAGCCAAAGTGAAAAAGCTAAAAGCTCACGATATAAGAGCCTACGCCCTAACGACGATCTTAGCTACAACAATAGTAGTTTCTAATGGCTACCCTCTTCTTCTAGGAAACTTCGCAGGATACATGCAAACTTATTCGCTAAACAAGGACTACTATAACCTCTACCAAACTCTGCAAGAAGATAATGCCCAATACCGAATCCTTTGGCTGCCCTCGATTTCACCCATGAAGTACGACAACAACAGTCTCTTTGGTGCAGATCCACTAATTCAATATTCACCTAAACCAACATTTAACCAACTAATAATACCTCAGTCTCCCATTTCCAGACTGAACATGCTTCTAACATCAACAATCAATGAGAACAAAACCCAGCGATTTGGCAACTTAATAAGCCCATTCGCCACACGATACGTAGTTCAAAGGAATGACTTCACGTCAAAATATCCACTCTACGTTCCACTAGGTCTCTATGCTGACCTCTGCGAAAAATGGGAACCTAACGTGACGAGTAACTTCATAACGAACCAGCAAGACCTCCAACTTAAGAATGAAACATCAGATTTCAAGCTGTATCAAAACACGAACCCATCAGAATTCATCTACACTCCAACCACAATCATATACGGAACAAAAGATCTTTCAACACTAAGTCAACTGGCAAAGATATCAAACTTGACAGACATTGCGTATCTGACTGATATGACACAACTCGAAATAGACAACCCAGCTTTTCTATTGAAAGACGACGGATTTGATCTGATACCAATAATTACAGGCACAAAAACAGAACCAGGCAACTATGCCACAGAGACAGACGCACAAAAAGGCTGGGTGAACAGCAAAAACTGGTTCTGGTACAACTATCTTTTTGCATCAGCGATTAACAGCGGGGCATTCTCAAAAACTAGCAGTCAACTAAACATACCCATAGAAACGAAAGCCCCCTCTGAAATATGGGCAAAAATCCTCAAATGGCAAAACGGAGGAGAAGTAAAATTCACATTAACCAATGAAAAAGAAAACACTATAACTACCTTATCTAGCGCCTTCGCACTCCAATGGACCAAACTGTACGACGAATACTCAAACCGGACCCACACGCTAACAATTTCCAACATAGACGGGGAGAACTACATAGACGAAATACTCGTCCTGAACAAGCAGCAGGCAGACCAAACAGTCGCATCTAAACTAGAAAATGCAACAATAATCTTTCTCATTGACCCGATGAGCATGGAGACGAATATTGTAAAGAACCCTTCATTCGAAGAATCACAAGAAGGTCATCCACTTTGCTGGTCTACAGCAGAGGCAGGATTCACTGTCGCACTTGAAAATCAGACAGCATATCAAGGGAACTCCAGCCTTAGAGTATCAACGCAAGTCAACTCCACTTGGCATTGGAGCTGGATAAGAAGCTCAGAAACACCTGTAGCATCAGGCGAATATCGGATAATAACTCATTTAAAACAGGAAAACACCAATGCGAGCCACATAGTTATAGAGGGATTAGACAAAACCACAGACAATTGGGTTCAACTTATCCAAGTGCCCGCTGGGCAAGATGGGTCATATGATTGGAAAACTTACGAAACGACCTTGACAATTAGCAAGAACACAACTATGTTGAGGGTGGATCTGAACGCTGGATGGATACTGGACAATGCAAAAGGAAATGCAACCACATGGTTCGATGACATCCTGATTATTCCACAGCAAAACTATCCAGACAGTATTTCTCTTTGCACAAACACCTCTGCAACAAGAAACTTGACAATCTCTAAAGAAGCCAATTACCGGATCTCAGCAGAGATCTCTGGAAATGCCGAAATAACCCTCACCAACCAAACATTCGACGTGAACTCCACACAATACAAGACAATCAATCTCGGTTCTGTCTTCTTAAGAGAAGGCAGCCAAGAACTAACAGTCAAGGCATTGGGAAACACGCACGTAGGGGTCATTTGGATCTACACGAGTCCTGAAGACAAAACAATTAACGAGGTTTTTGCGCAAAATACGGGACAAACAGAAATACTGGAGTACACCCAGGAAAGCCCCACTCTGTGGAGAGTAAACATAAATGCGTCATCCCCCTTCCTACTTGCATTCGCCGCTCCTTATGATCGCGAATGGTGCGCCCAGATTTCAAACGAAAACACTCAACCAGTTCCGCTTTACGGCTACATCAATGGCTTCTACATCAACAAGACGGGGCAATTAGACATCGTGATTGAGTATGGGCCTCAGAAATGGTTCTATTACGGCTCAATCATATCACTCACAACCTTCCTCGCCTGCACCACATATCTAACATACACCTATTCGAAAACCAAGAACATACCCACCAAGATCAAAAACAGACTCCAGCATTTAACCCATCTCAAGAGCAAATCTGCAACATGAACTCCTATCTGTATACTAATCGTATTCTCAACACAACCATTCTATTCCTGCGAGCGCGCACTATTCCTTTCCCGTTATGGCTGGGCGTGTCCATTAGAAGCAGTTACTCGTGCAATTCCAGGTGAATTGTTGCATTTGATACGCAATCAGTGACAGAAATCGCTCCTAAATATACTAGAAGCAAGTTTCACAAGTGTTTAATATAAGAGAATCTGTACTGGACTTTACGCATAAAGAGGAGAAAGGAAAATGAAGAAATCAGCAGTTTTAGCTATTATTGTCTCTGTGCTATTGGGTTTTGCATTGATATCAGTTCGGGGCGTAGGTGCTGATCTGGCAGACGTCAAGAAACCAATGGCTGTTTTGGTCAATGAACCAGTGACTGCTTCACTTCCGGCGGGTGGTTCGGGTTCAGGGTGGAAACCTGACGTTTCTGTAGCAACCACCACGAATACTGAGCTTGATCCTTCGATTGGCAGTTATGTGAATCCTGGAAGTGGCGCTGTTACGCTGTATGCAGCATACGTATGGTACAACCCTGACTCTAGTAAATATGACGGTCGCATAGCTCGATCCTTCAATCAGGGCGCAACTTGGGCGACATGGTGGGACTTCTGGTATGGAGGAGGATGGAGTGTAAACGTGCCCTCTCTGGTTGTCAACTGCTACAACAACACAGTCTTCGTTGCGACGGAGGATTCCCCTTCGGGCGGCGGTGCTAGGGATGTAACTGTCTGGCGCTTTACTTCAACATCGTGGGCGAATTATCAAGTTGACTGGGACGCAGATGATGATAACAGTCCACGTTTGACAGTAGAATATTCATTCGCGACCAACTATCTGTTTGTCTCCTACGAAAAAAGGACTTCTTCTGATGACATAGACTTGTACATAGCTCGATCTTCAAACTGGGGCTCAACATGGTCGTCAACGCTTCTCCGCGGAGGAGCCTTAGACTCTGACGTGTACCACCTGAGCGACATCACTTATGCTCAAGGAAACGTATACATAGCCTACCGACACTCAACCAACTGGAACACCATAGGGCACATCGACGTATCCTACTCCCTGAACTACGGCTTGACGTGGAACCATGTGGAAAACGTGAGCCAGGTGTCGACCCAACTTTGGGTGCCGTCTGTAGCTGGTTCTCGTATTGGACCTTGGCATCAACCTACCACAGTCATAGTTGCGTATTATTATGCAGCCACCCCTGCGAACTACGACATACTTTACGCTTGGAGCCGCGACTACGGAGTCACTTGGAGCGGAGGCAACGGCTACTTCAATCAGATCGCCGTGTCAGCCGACAATGAATACTTCCCTGAAGTCACCGTGGACGGTATGGGCACCGAAAACACCAACGTCGGAGGAAACTTCCATCTAGTTTATCTAAGAAACGGCAACAACTACTACACACAACTACAGTATTGGGACCTCCCAATCATGCTCGGACCCACACCGTGGGCATACTACTTGGGCTGGTCGACCCCCCACGGACTAACCAACGACGTCGCCGGCTCAGTACTTGGAGGC
>Ga0299915_10004513_pt1 | contig 10150 bp, 9 predicted proteins | sample RVTome_13_FD_200263 | JGI IMG/M metagenome (GOLD analysis project Ga0299915, IMG submission 200263) | Soil microbial communities from uranium-contaminated site in the Upper Colorado River Basin, Wyoming, United States - RVT92D227 (version 2) ...
GGAGGATCCTTCGACCAGCTTCAACAAATCAGCGTCATTACGCTCCATCAACAAGGATTCAGCGGACACGGCGTCCTCGTCTGCCTCCTCGATGTCGGATTCCACACGAGCCATGAGGTCTTCCGCCTGGCAAACCTCGTCGCCCAATGGGATTTCGTCTTCGGCGACGGCAATGTCGAACGGAATCTCGCCGACCGGAACGATTATTCGGACAGCCACGGCACGGCGACCTGGTCTCTTCTCGGCGGGTTTCGGTTCGGTCAGCTCGTCGGGGTCGCTTTCGGCGCGGATTTCATCCTCGGCAAGACCGAGGACGACCGCTCCGAAACGCCGATCGAGGAAGATTACTGGGTTGCCGGCATCGAGTGGGCCGAATCGCTCGGGGCCGAGGTCGTGTCCTCATCGCTGGGGTATACGGACTGGTATCAATTCCGCGATATGGACGGAAGGACCGCGGTCACGACCAAGGCCGCCAACCGGGCGACAAGCCTGGGTGTCGTGGTGGTGAATGCCGCCGGGAACGAGAGGCGCAACGCCTGGGGACATATCATCGCTCCGGCCGACGGATATGAGGTCGTCGCCGCCGGAGCCGTGGACTCGTCGAACCGGATCGCTACGTTCAGCTCACCCGGGCCGACCTTTGACGGCCGGATCAAGCCCGAGGTCTGCGCCCTGGGCGTCGGCAACTGGATCGCCGACACCGAGGACGACGGGACCGAGATCTATTCCCAAGGTTCGGGAACGTCGTTCGCCACGCCGCTCGTCGGCGGAGTCGCGGCTCTTCTCCTGGAGGCTCATCCGGGGTGGACGCCGCGGCTGATCCGCGACGCCCTGATGACCACGGCCAGCAATGCCTCCTCCCCGAATAACGATTACGGATGGGGAGTGGTTAACGCGGCGGCCGCGGCGAATCGACCCGGCCCCGCGCTCATCTGGAAACGCAAAATTCGCTAGGGCTTTATTTGATTTTTTTCTTCGCCCCGGCGAGCTCCTCTTCGGCTTCTTTCTTGTAGCCGGGATCCTTGGGCGTTGAGGCCGGAAGGTCGAGACATTTCTGGAATTCGTCCGCGGCCGGCTGGTATTTCTTGAGGGCCAGATACGTCCGGCCGAGCTCCAGGTGATGGTTGATATAATCGGGCTTTAGCTCGGTCGCTTTCTTCAAATATTTCTCGGATTCCTCGAACGTGCCTTTAGGAAGCCCGCCGTAGATGCCGGCCATCAGCCGCATGATGCCGCCGATTTCGTCCATTCTGCGGTGCCAGCGTCCCAGGGCATGATAGGCGCCGTCATTGGTCGCGTCGAGCTCGATGGCCTTCTCGATTTCGATTTTGATCTCCTTGGACATCTGGACCTGCTGCTTCTTTCCGAGCAAAAGGGCATACTTGCCCATGGCCGCCGACAGACTGAAATGGCCCCAGGTGTCGTTGGGATTGAGAGCGACCGCCCTGCGGCCGAAAGCTTCGGCGTCCTGGTAATATTTCTTCTGTTTTTCCTCGTTTCCCTTGACCTTTGTATCGACGAGGTCGCCGACGTCGACCAAGGTGCGGCAGGCCTTCCATTGAGCCTCATAGCTTTTCGGGTCGGTCTGGGCGGCGGCGAGGAATTGTTCGAGGGCATTCGGATAATCGTTCTGAGCGTAAAATTCGTCGCCTTTCTTGAGCTGCTCCTCGACCGACTGGCCGGACGCCCAGAGCGCGGCGGCGAAGAGGATAAGACTCGCCCCTAAAAGAATGAAAATCTTTCGCTTATACATGTTTCCCTCCGATCGTCAAGATTGTTTCTATTTATTCGTTTTCCGCCGTAAAGTCAAGCTAAGGACGTTATGATCATTCCTTGACGAAACGGGCATCGGTTTCGACTTCGAATTGGAGCATCGTCTCTTCGACGCGTTGCCGCTCATCCTCCATTCCTTGGGCGGCTAAAACTCCGGGGATTTCTATAGGCTCGCCATGGACGGCCGCGACCCTGGAGAAAGGATAAAAAATCACGAACCGGTCCCAGCTGTTAAGGACTTTCGTTCTCGAGGCGGCGATCGAAAACGGCAGCAGCGCCGCGCCCGTCTCCGCCGCCAGCTTGACGCAGCCCATCTTGAGCTTGCGGTCCGGGCCGCGCGGGCCGTCGGGCACGATGATGACCTCCCCTCCGGACTCGAGCTCCTTTTTCATCTCGAGCCAGGCATCCTTCATAAAATGCGAGCCGGAGCCGCGCAAAAGCTTATATCCCCAGCCGTCCATGATCCGGGCGGCGATCTCTCCATCCTGGGAGGGGCTGACCAGCGGCATGATGCCCCTCTTCCGGAAAAAATAGGGGACGATGAAAATCTTGCGGTGCCAGACGAGATGGACGATTCCCCGGCCGGACGCCCGTATTGCCCGATAGCGGTCTTCGCCGAAGGTCTTCAGCCGGCACGACTTTGACCAGAGCCAGATCAGGGGCCGACCGAGGCGGTCGATGAGCCACCAGCGAAACCGTCCCTTCGAAGGCATCGCCGAAATCATAGCCGAAATATCGACCTCAGTCCAATCTTCGCCGACGCTTCGCCCGCTCGAGCAAGAGGCCCGCCCCGAATCCCAACAGGCTGAGAGCAAGGCCCCAGGGAACGGAATATGGCCAGGCCGGGATCGCCACGGGCACGGCCTTCGCCACCGCCAAAAAGCTGAGGACCGCGAATCCTCCGCCCAAAGTCAGGCTCAAGAGGCCGGCGAGGGGGACGCGCTTTTTCGAGAAAATCATCGCCAGCCCGGGGACGAACAGCCCTTCGGCCATGAGCTCCGAAGCGAGTCCGATCGTCTTAAGGATGCTTTGAAAACGGGTGGCGACGAGAAATGCCAGAGCGCCGACAAGCAGCGTCGAAAGCCTCGAGACGAGAAGCGCCCGGGATGCGGCGAGCGGGACGAACTGCTGGACGACATCGCGGGTGACCGAGAGCGCGCCGGTATTGACGGCCGTGTCCATCGTCGAGAGGATGGCGGCCAGAACGGCGACAAAAATGAGGCCGCCGAAGACAAGGCCGAGCCGCGAGGCGATGATCTCAGAGATGAGCGGGCCGGGGAGGTCGCGTCCGGAAAAAAAGGGGAATGAAAAAATTCCGATGAAAATGACTCCGCCATAGAGCAGAAAGAGCGTTCCGGCGGTCGCGAAGAGGCCGGTCCGGGCGGCGCGGACATCACGGGCGGACTGGATGCGCTGGAGGGCGATCGGAGAAATCGTCCAGGCTAGGGTGAAAGAGACCGCGATCAGGGCGTTTTCCTTAAAATTATGGAAGAGGGAGAGATATCCGCTTTTTCCGGAATCAGAAACAAGGCGGGCGAGATCCGCCAAAGATGTCCGGCTCCAGATAAAAGCGGCCACGGCGGCAATCCCCGCGGTCAAGAGGATAAATTGAACGACATCGGTGAAGACGACCGAGCGGAGGCCGCCGATTGTGGAATAGATGAGAACGACGGCCGTCCCGAGCGCAAGGCAGGAGATATAGGAGAGTCCGAGGAATGTTTTAAGGAACAGGCCGAGGGCGACCATCTGGGAAGCGGCGAGCAATACCATATACCAGATGATCAGGAGCGAGGCGAGATGGCGGACGGCCCGGCCGTAGCGGAGCTCGACGAGGTCGGGAATGGTCATGATCGGCAGACGGCGGAGCGGCCTGGCCAGAACCACGGCCAGGATGAGGACCGTAGCGACCGCCGGAACGCCCACGATCCAGAAGGCGGCGAGACCGGAGCGGTAGGCTTCGTCGGTCGAGACGAGGATGGAGGTCGCCCCGAACCAGGAGGCCGTCAGGGAAAAATAGATCAGGCCCGCGGGGAGGTTGCGGGAGGCGAGAAAAAAGTCTTCGAGATTGCGCATCCGGCGCTTGAACAGGAGTCCGGCGGCAAGGACGAGGGCGAAATATCCCGCGAAGAAGATAAAGAACCCGGCTCTCACGCCGGCCATTATAGCAAAATCATCGATGTGCTATAATTCAAAGGTCATGAAGCGCTTGGAATTTTTTATCCTGGCCTATGCCGCGTTAAGCCCGGCTCTCTCCGCCCAAACCCCGCCCCAGGACGTCATCGCCCGGCTCGAAAGAAATCTGGCCTCCCTCCAGTCTTTCCAGGCCGATTTCGAACAGACATCCTATGCCATCTCGGTCGCGACCCCCTTTCGGGAGAAAGGCCGGGTCCACTTCCAAAAGCCGGACCGGATGCGCTGGGAATACACCTCCCCCGAGCCGAAAACCTTCGTCTTTAAGGAAGGACTGCTGCTCTCCTATTTCCCCGAGGATAACCAGCTCTGGCGGCAGAAGATTCCGCCGGAGGAGTACGAAAATGAAATCCTGGCCCTGCTCGCCGGGAGAGCCCGCCTCACCGAGAAATACAGGGTCGAACCCAGCCCGTTTCCGGAGGCCGCGCCGGACGCCGCCCAGCTCAAGCTGACGCCCAAAGAAGAGGGCGAAACGGACTATCTCCTCCTCGAAATCGACCAAAAAAGCTGGATGATCCGCCGGGTTGTCCTTTTCGACTGGTCCGGCAATAAAAACGAGTTTGTCTTCAGCCGGATGAAAATCAATCCCAGGATGGGCAAGGACCTCTTCGAGATCAAAGTGCCCCCGGACTGTGAAATCATCGACGGCGATCCCCTCCCGAAAAAATAAACCTTTGGACCGCCCGCTCGTATACAATCTTGAGGACGGCGGGTCCTCCATGTATGATGACCAAGAACTTGTCAAACGAACCCTCACCGGCGACAAGGGAGCGTTCGAGATGATCATTCGCCGCTATCAGCAGCCCGTCTTGAATTACATCGGCCGGATGGTCCGGGAGCGGCAGCTGGCGCTGGACATCAGCCAGGATATCTTCATCAAGGTCTATTCCTCGCTGCGCTCGTACCGTCCCCAATTCAAGTTCAGCACCTGGCTGTATAAGATCGCTGCGAATTCCATGATCGACCACTGGAGGAAGAAAAAAATCCCGGTCGTGTCGATCGACCAGCCCGTCCGAGACGACGAGGACTGCCATAAGCTTCAGGTCCCGGACAATGAACCGTCGGTCGCTCGAAAATTCGAACTCAAGGAGATTCGGAAGAAAATCGAAACCGAGCTCGAGAAACTGCCCGCCGGACTCCGCGAGCTGTTCGTCCTGCGGCATGTCAATGGGTTGAGTTATGAGGAAGTCGCCGAAATCAAGGGGCTTCCGCTCGGCACGGTAAAAAATCGGGTTTTTCAGGCCAAGGAAATGCTGAAAACGCTGCTCGAGGAGCAACCATGATCTGCCTCCAGCTGGAAACGATCTATGGCTATCTCGAGGGGGAGCTCGGGCCGGCCGAGCGGGCGGAATTCGAACGCCACCTCGCGGACTGCCCCAAGTGCCGGGAAGCCGTCGAAGCTCGAAAAATCCTCATCCGGGCCGCGGAATCGCTCCCCGCTTTTAGCGTTCCCGCCGACTTCGCCCGGGGGATTCTCGACCAAATCCCGTTTAAAGCGACTCCGGGCAAGGTTACGGCGTTCGGCTGGCTGGTCGCGGCCGCGGCCGGATTCCTCTCCTTCGCCGCGACGATAGCCGCGGCGGCGCTTCTCACCGGCCATAGCTTGTCCCGTCTGATCCCCGCCTTGAGCCGGTTCATCTGGACCAATATCCAGGGCCTGGCCAATGTCCTGGCGAAAATCGCGAAATACATCGTCATCGCCTTCAGGATCCTTGGCCAGATTCTCAGCGAGATTCTCGAAGGAATTCGGGTAATGACCTCGTTCGTCGGCCCCGAATTCCAAATTGCCGCCGTTTGTCTCACGATCGTTTTTCTCGTCGCCGCGGGCTTTATATGGAGCCGCAAATTCTCCTTGGAGAAACACCATGAAAATTGAAAAAAATCTCCTTGCGCTCATAGTCCTGCTTGTCGCCTCCGCCCTGCCGGGACTCGCCCGCCAGGAAAGCGGAGACCGGGTCGGCTATCACGACACGATCGTAGTCGCCGCCGGCGAAGTCCGCGACAATGTCGTCACCTTCGGGGGCGACATCATCGTCGAAGGCAAGGTCCGGAAGAATGTTCTGGCCGTGGGCGGGACGATCACCGTGAGCGGCGACGTCGGCGATTCCGTGGTCGGGATCGGAGCCAAGATCACCCTGAAATCAACGGCCGCCATCCACGGCGACCTCATCGGACTGGGCGGGATTCTCGAAAAGGAAAGCGGCTACCGCGTCGACGGCGACACGGTTTATTTCAAGGGCACCGAGATCTCGGACAAGGTCTTCAAGGAAGGCCTCAAAGGCCTTCTGTCTTTTTCGTTCTGGCCGGTGCTGATCATCTTGAAGATGGTCAACGTCTTCATCTGGTTCCTGCTGGCCTTTCTCGCGGTCCTGCTCTTCCCTAAACAAACGATGTTCGCCTCAAACGAAGTCCGTAAGCATTTCTGGCCGGTCTTCGGCACGGGCCTGCTCGCCCAAATCATCTTCACTTTTCTGATCATCTTCGCCGCCGTCCTCTGTCTTCTCCTGATCGGCATCCCCATCCTCTTCGCCCTGGCCATCGTCGGATTTATTATCAAGGTCTTCGGGAGGGTCGTGATGTTGGTCTTCTTCGGCGAGAGCCTGGCGAGAGCGTTCCACTGGAACAGGGTTTCGACGCTCGGCGCGGCGATGTTGGGTTTGATCCTCGTCAGCATGATCGGGTTTATCCCCGTCTTCGGATTTCTCTTTACCTTGGTCCTGAGTCTCGTCGGCTGGGGTGTCGTGATCCGGACCAAGTTCGGCACGACCGAGAATTGGTTCCGCCGGACGCCCTCGCCTTCGCCGCCGACGGCTGTTTAAGATAAATCAGCATCTGGGGTCAGGTCTCAACCTGACCCCATCTTTCTCATCATTTCCCGAGCGCGGCTTTAATCCGTTCCTTCGTCATAGGAAGCTGGAAGAGCCGCGTTCCGGTCGCATCGAACACCGCGTTGGCGACAACGGCCCCCATGGTGATGATCGCCGGTTCGCCGCCGCCCGCAATCGGGACTTCGGGGGAGTCGAGCAGAACGGTCTCGATCTTCGGAAGCCAGGAAAACCGGGGAAGCTCATAGGAATCGAAATTCAAATCGAGGACTTCCCTGCCCTTGAAATGAACCTCTTCGGTGAGCGCGTAACCCAAGCCCATGGTGATGCAGCCTTCGATCTGGAGCCTCGCTCCGTCGGGATTGACCGCCACCCCCATATCCTGGGCGGTGACGACGCGCTTGACTTCGACCGCACCCGTTTCGGCGTTGACCGCGACTTCGGCCATCGTCGCGAGATAGGTCCCGAGGTAATCGGCGCAGGCGACTCCATAGCCGCGCCTGCTCGGGGCCGAAGCCGCGGTCCAGCCGAACTTATCCGCGGCCGCCTTCAGGATCCGCTTCATCCGCGCGTCGCTCAGATTCATCATCCGGAATTCGACGGGGTCGATGCCGGCTTTGGCGGCCATGACATCGATGTGCGACTCGCGGGCGTAGGTATTCGTGTTGCTCCCGGGCGCGCGCCAGGCGCCGACGCTGAACGGGTGCCCGCTCGTCCGGCCCCCTCCCCCCCATTCGCCCCGGACGACGGTCCGGTGATGAGGGATATTGTAGAATTGCTGCGAGCTTCTCTCACCGGCGAAGAGCACCTCGTAGTCCCAAAAGACGATCTGGCCGGAATTCGAAATCCCCGACTTGATATTAACGACGGCCGCCGGCCGGAAGGTGTCGTTGAAGAATTCGTCGGCCCTCGTCCAGGCGACCTGGACGGGTTTTCCCACGATCTTCGCCAGGCGGGCGGCCTGGACGGTCTGAGGATTGTTTGTTTTTCCTCCAAAACCCGCTCCGACAAAGGGCATGATGACATGGACATTTTGCGCCGGGATATTCAGAACCTGAGCGACCTCCTCCTTGGCCCGGAACGGCGCCTGGGTCGAAGCCCAGACCGTGACCTTGTCGCCCTCGATCTTGACCAGGGCGGTATGGGTCTCGAGCGTGGCGTGGGCGACGTAGCCGTTTAGGTATTGGCTTTCGAAGGTGGACGCGGCAAGCTTCGCGCCTTCGCCGATGTCTCCGCCCTGGGCGACAGGCTTGCCCTGCGGAGCGACTTTGATCAAATGCTCGAAGATATTTTTGTCGTTGAGGTCGGATGGCGGCAGCTCGTATTCCGCTTTAATCTTGGCCAGGGCGGCCTCAGCGACGTCGGGCTGTTCGTGCAGCACGGCGACGAGATCGCCGTCCTGGACAACGCGGGCCCCGGCGATTTTTTCGGCGGCGGACGCATCGAGAGCCTTGATTTTCGCGCCGTGCGCGGGCGGCCGGAGGATTTTCGCATAGAGCATTCCCGGCAGACGGATATCGCCCGCATACTTGGCTTTCCCCGTGATTTTATCCCGGGCATCGCGCCGGGCGACGGGCCGTCCCATGACCTTGAACTCCGCGGGTTTCTTTAATGACGGCTTTTGCTTGGTCTGTCGCTCGATTTTCTTGCCCTGGGCCAGCTGGGCATACGTGACTTTCGTCGCGGGATTGTTCCGGTCGAAGATCACGCCGTCTTTAGCTTGAAGCCGGTCGGCCGGGAGATTGAGCTTCTCCGAGGCTAATTCCAGGAGCACGACCCGGGCTTCGGCCGCGGCGGCGCGGAGAGCGGGGCCGAAGCTGCGAACGGACAAAGACCCGAACGTTCCCATGTCATAGGGGCAAAGATCGGTATCGCCCAAAATGATGTCCACGGATTCCTGCGGGACTTCGAGCTCCTCGGCGAGCATGAGCGGCAGGACGGTCATGACCCCCTGCCCTTGCTCGATCTTGCCCGTGAAGAGCGTCACTCTGCCGTCCTCGCCGATCCTGAGAAAGGCGTTGAAATCCGTGGGAAGGCTCCCTCGGCCGGCCTGGAAACGGGCCGGCTCCTGGGAGAAAATCTCGTCGCCGGCGGAAAAGAATATGACGATCCCGCCTCCGGCGAGCTTCAGGAATTCGCGGCGATCCAGCGTGACGGACGAGTCGATATCTTCGATGGCCGCAGGCCTGTTTTTTTCGTCGCTCATCGCTTCACCGCTCCTTTCATCTGGACCGCAGCTTCCTGAATCGCCCGAACAATGCGATTATGAGCGCCGCACCGGCAGAGTTGGTCGTCCATGCCTTGGATGATGTCCTGGTATGTCGGCTGAGGCTTTTTCTTCAAGAGGCTGTAGGCCTTGAGAATCATGCCCGAAGTGCAAAACCCGCACTGCATCGCCTCATGCTTGACGAAGGCTTCCTGGATCGGATGAAAACGACCGGCGACAGCCAAGCCCTCGATCGTGACGATTTTTTTGCCGGCGGCGTTTTTGACCGGGTATTGACAGGATTGAACCGGCTCGTCATCGATCAAAACCGTGCACGTGCCGCAGTATCCCTCGCCGCAGCTGTATTTCGTGCCGGTCAGGCCGAAGTCGGTCCGCAGGACCCAAAGAAGAGGACGTTCTCCGTCCACGTCGAGATCGACCGTCTTGCCGTTGAGGGTGAAGGAAATCTTTCCGGCCATGGAGACCTCCGTGTTGAACGCTTATTCCCGCCGCGTTCCTCAAAAAATAACACAAGGGTTCGGTGAAGTCAAAAGGCGGATGGCGAAGCCTCGCCCGCCCGTTTTCCTTGACTCCTTTTACAGGTCGGGGATATCCTTATGTCTCGAACCTCGTCATCCATGAAATAGCGGCTCGGGGAGAAAAAGCCTTGAACCACAGCGAAATCGTCAGCTTCATCTGGGGCGTTGCCGACCTCATCCGCGACACCTTCAAACGCGGCAAGTATCAGGACGTGATCCTGCCCCTCACGGTCCTGCGGCGGCTCGACTGCGTCCTCGCTCCTTCTAAAGTGAAGGTCCTCGAAACCCAGCACAAATTCCAGGATAAAAAGCTTGAGAACCTCGACCCCCAGCTTCGCAAGGCCGCCGGCTTCGCCTTCTACAACACTTCCCGCTACGATTTCGAAAAGCTCCTGGCCGACGCCCCCCACCTGGCCGCGAACCTGCGGAACTTCATCGCCGGCTTCAGTTCGAACATGCGCGAAGTCCTCGAAAAGTTTGATTTCGACAACACCATCGCCAAGCTCGACGAGGCGGGGCTCCTCTTCCAGGTGCTGGAGCGCTTCAAAAACGTGGACCTCCACCCCGACAAGGTCGACAACGCGACCATGGGAACGATCTTCGAGGAGCTCATCCGG
>Ga0299915_10004514_pt1 | contig 10149 bp, 10 predicted proteins | sample RVTome_13_FD_200263 | JGI IMG/M metagenome (GOLD analysis project Ga0299915, IMG submission 200263) | Soil microbial communities from uranium-contaminated site in the Upper Colorado River Basin, Wyoming, United States - RVT92D227 (version 2) ...
CATACTTCCCTGCAGAATTCTTCTCAATAATACTGACCAACAACTCGGGTTACTGGAGCAAGATGCAGTATGTTGAGGAAGCAAGAAGGCTTGGAATAAGATTGGAGCTTCCTGACATAAACAAAAGCGGGTTTGACTTTTTTGTTGAGGATGACGGAAAGTCCATAAGAACTTCCCTGCTTTCTGTAAGAAGCCTTGGTTATGCAGGTGCAGTCTCTATAATTAGTGAAAGAGAAAAGGGCGGAAAATTCAGGGATTTTTTCGATTTCTATTTAAGAATTTCAAAAAACTGCCGGCTTGTAAAAACTGCAGTTGAGAACCTGATAAAAGTAGGAGCATTTGACTTTACAGGCCTTGCCAGAAAACAGCTTCTTCTCATATTTTATTACCTCAAAAGCTTAAAAAAACCTGACCTGTGTTACTCAAATTCCATTACAGGATATGAAGAACAAGGCAATTACTATCTAGACAATTTCATCAACAGGCCTGCCGCAAACCCGGGAAGGGATTTTAACCTGCTTGAGCGCGTGCGTACAGGCAGCCAGCTTGCCGCCGGATGCCTGCAGGACTTCAGCCCCAGGGAAAAGCTTGAAATAGAAGAAGATGTACTGGGTTTTTACATAAGCTCAAACCCGCTGGAGTGCCTTAAAAAGGAGCTTGAAATCTCAGGTATAACAAGAAGCAAGTTCTTTTACCAGCAAGGCCTGGCGTTCCAAAAAGATGTTGCCGCTACCGGGATAATAATTTCAAAAAGAATTGAAAAGACAAAAGATGGCAGCAAAATGCTTTTCTGCACCATGGAAGACGAAGACGGAATGTATGAAGCAGTGTTTTTCCCCGACTCATACAGAAAAAATGCCCGGACAGTAATGAACAATTCTTTCATCATCATAAGAGGGAGGCTTCACTCAAAGGACAACAACGTTTCCCTAATAGCCCGGGATGCCATGATCTTTAAACAAGCTTTATTTAAAGAAAAAGGAAACTTATGGAGAACTGCAGTTCAAGCCGAAAAATAATACACATAGACATGGATGCTTTTTTTGCCCAGGTTGAGCAGAGAGATCATCCCGAGTATAAGAACAAACCGCTGATAGTTGGAGGACCTTTAAACAGGGGTGTTATATCTTCTGCTTCTTATGAAGCAAGGAAATTCGGCCTGCATGCAGGCATGCCGCTTTCAAGAGCAAAAAGATTGTGCCCCAAAGGTATTTTTGTGCCGGTTGACATGGAAAAATACCTGGAAGAATCAAGAAAAATAAGGCAGATATTTTTCCAGTTCTCTCCCCTTGTTGAAATTGTCGGATGTGACGAAGGTTTTCTTGATGTTACAGGATGCGAGAAATTGTTTGGCAGTGATCTGGAGATTGCAAAGAAAATAAAAGGTAAAATTTATGAGCAGACAAACCTAACATCCTCGGCCGGTATTGGACCGAATAAATTTCTTGCAAAGCTTGCTTCTAATATGGGAAAGCCCAACGGCCTTACGGTTCTAGAGAACAGCCCGGAAATGATTGAAAAAATAAGGAGGTTGCCTGTTTCTTATGTATGGGGTGTTGGAAGAGTTACATATGAAGGCCTTAATTCGATGGGTATTAAGACAATAGGCGACCTTTCAAAAATACCGGTTGATATATTGAAAGCAAGGTTTGGCCAGTCCCTGGGCAACTTTATGAATGAGATGTCGAATGGCATAGATGATCGGGAGATCATCCCCTATCAGGAGCCCAAATCTATAGGGAGAGAGATTACATTCAGCAAGGATATAGACAATCTTGAGGCAATTAAATCAGTGCTTTTATTCCTCTCGCAAAAACTATCATTAAATCTTCATTCTAAGAAATATATGGGAAGAATACTCACAATAAAAATAAGATATTCCGATTTTAAGACTTTCACAAAAAGGATTACCTTAAAAAATTATACATCTGCAATATTTGATATATATAAATCTTCCCTGAATCTTCTTAAGGAAGTTGATTTATTAAGAAAGAAAGTAAGGCTTCTTGGGCTTTCCGTAGGCGGGCTCAAATCCAGCTCCACGCTGGAAAACTCTCTTTTTAAAGAAGAGCACAAGGGTGAAAAATTAACCGATGCGATTGAGAAAATATCAGATAAATATGGGGAAAATAAGCTTACGGTTGCAGGAATCAAGAGTAAAAAACCGCACAAATAATCACAGGAATCTTTCAAACCTGTCTTTTTTTACCTTGCAAATCGGGCAGACTTCAGGAGGTTGCTCCCTTGCACACAAATAACCACAGACCCTGCAGCGCCAAACCGGTATCTTTATACTTTCAGCCAACGTATTTATTAAAATTGAATTACCCCTATAATCATTGGAAGTTTCAGTTTTTTCCTTGCCATTACCCATATATCTTCTCTCCGGAATAGAAGTCAAGCTTTTTTTACCATTTACAATATCTTCTACAACATATAAACCACAATAACAAGCCCCGTAGTCATTCAAATCTGAATCTCTGTAATCACACGGACAAATAATATCCCGGTCTTTTCCGATATCACCAACAGAAAGTCTGCAGGGACAAGACTGATACCCATACCTGCCTTCATTTATTATTAGACCCCTTACTAAATCCTTGCAAAATTGAGCATCAGGATTTAAATGATATCCATAAGACTGGCCATCTTTTTTTATTTTTTCATATAAATCATCGATTTCTTTTTGAGAAATTTCTTTTTTCATTTTCCGAATTTTTCTTTTACTTTTGCTTCGTCAAAACCAACAATACAATCCTTGTCATCAATAACCATGGTTGGGAAACCTCCGCCAGGATTATACTTTTTAATTTCTTTTAATACTTCCTGCTGGTCTTCATAATCCAGTAAATCAACATCTATAAAATCGTAACCAACATTCAAGTCATTAAGTAATTTTTTTGTTTTTCCGCACCAGATACAGGTGCTTAAAGCATATAATCTGATTTGCCCTTTATCTTCACCTTTAACACTTTTTACTTCAACTGCCATATTTTGTCCTTTCTGAAAAAATTTAAATATTTAATTTTAAAAGTTTAGCATAATTAAAAAAAGTTAAAAGGATTTTGCAGCGCGCCATTAACCCTGACTTCAAAATGAAGATGAGGCCCGGTCGCATATCCCGTAGAACCTACATAGCCAATTATTTGATTTCTCTGTACTTTTTGCCCTGTAGATACTGCAAATTTGGAAAGATGGCCATAAACTGTGGAAAATCCACCTCCATGATATATTATTACTGCATACCCATATCCGCCCATATATCCAGCCTGTACAACTTCGCCTCCTGCAGCAGCAACTACCGGTGTTCCTGAATCGCTGCCTATGTCAATACCTGCATGGAATCTCATTGTCCCTGAAATTGGACTTATCCTGTTTCCAAATCCAGAAGTTAAAATACCCTTTGTAGGAAAAGTCAGCTTTCCCGGTGCATTACCATACCTTAAAGCTTCAAGTTTTTTTGTAATTTCTGCCTCTTTTGCCTCAAGTTGTTTTTCCATTGCTATAAGCGCATTCTTGTTTGCCCTGGTTTGGCTTAAAAGGCTTTTCTTCTCGGTGTAGATACTTTCTATTTCTTTTTTCTTTTGCTCTGCATCACTTTCCAGTTTCTCCAATTTTTCTTTTTCTGATTTTTCCCTACTCTTTAATTCAGCAATATTTTCTTTTATATTAATTGTGGAATCTCTTTTAAATTTTATATCCTGCATGATCTCGAGATCCTGTTTTGCAAGCAGGTTCATCAATTTGAATTTTGAAAACAATTTTATAAAGCTGTCTGTTTCAAAAAGAAGCTCTATTAAATTGTAATTTTTTTTCTTGTAAATTTCAGCCACCCTGCCATTTAACAGGCTGGTTTTTTCAGTCAGTTCTTTTTCCAAATCAGCAAGCTCTTTACCTTTAATTACAAGTTCAATGGTTATCTTGTCTACTTCCCTTTTTTTATCTGCAAGTTTGGTACTGACATCATCAAGTTCGGCAAGAGCCTTGATTAAATTACCTTCTACCTGGTTTACCTGTTTCATATACGAAGCTTCAGCTTTTTTAGCTTCTTCGATTTCTTTTTTCGTTTGCTCCTTCTGGTTTTTGACTTTATCAAGTTCTTCTTCAAGGTTTTCAGAGTAAAGAAACGAACGAGGAGTAAAGTAGGTCAGTGAGTTGAATGAAATAAAAATTGCCAGTGCAAGCAATATTGCAATAATATAGCGCGCCTTAAGCTGTGTTCTTTGCTTCGATGTTGACTTCATTTTAAACTTCGATATTTACTTTGTTAAGTTATTCTTTAGCTTAATTTATTTATTTATTTTTTATTTACTTATAATTATATACATAAATGTTTATAAATTGCAAAATGCCTGCTGATTTGATGATTTCCTTAAAATTTCGGTGGGCTAGTTTAAATCTGACCACCTATAACTATCACGAAACGAAGTATCAAACCCCCGAAAATCACAAATACAGATGAAACGACTGATGCGCCGAAAACTGCCCTGTGATCCCCTACTTTCTTATTCCAATGGGTAACATATAGTACAAAGGCTACCAATATTGCCAGAAAAACGACACCAAGCCAGAATGGCACCGCCAGCATGCCTATGGTCAACATCTTCATAGATTCGTTGGCACCGGGAATTCCTGATTGGGAGAGCCAGAGGACAAATACCGTTAAAATCACTAACTCAACCATGATGACGATGGAAACCGCTTGTATCATTCGCCTTATAGTCTCACCGTGGGTCTTCCACATCCGTGTAATTAAGCCGGTAAGGATCAGGATAGCAGCTCCTGTAGATATCGCCGAAACGACAAACAAGGGTGGCAATAGAAATGTCGATGCCCACAAAGGTCGAACACTCGCTGCAAGTAGAGCACCCGTGTAAGTCATGAGAAGCATGGAAACAAAAAAACCTGCCCAGCGGAGATAACCCATAATCCGGTGCAGAATGCCTGGTTTAATTGGAAGTCGGTTTCTTGTATGCCACAGGAGAACAATCAGCACGGCAATAGCCATCCATAGCATTAGCAACCAGCTGCCAAGAGACATCGGCGATTTGAAATTAATAAAAACAAAAAGGTGCCAGAAACGTAAGGGATAACCGAGGTCAGTAATAAGAAAGATTACTCCTGTCAGTGCGGCTGGAATGCCTATGTAAAGAGCAGTATGAAGTAACTGATGGTCAGTGTGTTTTCCAAAGCGTTCAGCGAGAAACGCAACGAAGTAGCTACCCGCCGCTAAGCCAGCAAGCCACAGATCGAGACATATTTGATATCCCCATGTGATCATTCTGAACCTTCCCTTTCCTTTACAGGTTATTTATTTTTTTATGAAATACGCTTGAAGAGAAACCAGAGTGGCGCTACAAGCGCGGCAGCAGTCAGACTTCCACTTGCCCATTGGACCAGCACATTCTTTGTTGCCAATCTTGGTTGTTCCGGCAATCCATAAAAAGCTGGTGGCTTGAGTAAAATATATATCATGCCTAACCCACCCAGCTCATTCTCTCCGTAGAGTTGTGCTTCCGGCCAGCCTACCTCTACCAGTTTATGGACCCAGGTTTTAGCAGTTGTTAATAGGTCTGTCCTGGCACCAAATTTAAGCGCCCCTATAGGGCATGCTTCCACACAGGCAGGTTTCGAGCCCGTCTTCACAATGTCATAGCAGAAAGTGCACTTCTCGGCGGTACCTTTCGGAGGATTTGTGTGGGGAACACCGAATGGGCAGGACGCCTCACAATAACCACAGCCTATGCAAACATACTGATCGATAACAACATATTCACCCTTACGCATGGCAGCTCCCGTAGGACATACTGCGACACAACTGGCATCAGTACAATGCATGCACTGTCGCTTTAAAAGTAGGTCCGGTTTATTACCATATGGAGTAGCCTGAATTATTGTCCAGGTTGTTTTTGATAACTCTCCCGGGTTTTTTTCCTGGGAAAGTTGATTTTTCCTTTTGCAAGCTGCTTCACACAAACGACAGCCTATGCATTTTGATGAATCGTATAGAACCGCCATTCTGGTACCGTTGAGAGGCTTGGCAAAAGCATTATTGGCAAAGTCATGACGGGTAATCCCCCCGACTACTGCAAATAACCCGACAGCTGAAAATAAAAAATCCTTCCTGCTTATTCCCGACTTGCTCTCACTTTTAGTGATTTTCTGACTTTCTTGTATATCTTTTGAACTTGTCAACTTTTCCTCCTGTTATCTTCCTTCCCTTTCCGGTTTATTCGACTGTAATTTCTTATTTCAGTGCATCAATAGCAGTTTGGAGTAGGAACTTAGCAAATCCCGGATTGTGGACTCCAAAGCTCTTATCTTCCTCAACTGTCCTATAATTCCACAAAGCCCCAGCCTGTTCGGAAGAGAATGTCCCCACGATACCGGATCCACTTTCGTCAATAAGACCCTGAGCAACCAGAAGTATACGTAATTCTTCAAGCACTGATATAATTTCAGTCTGAACACCGTTACGGTCAAAAGTCTCAATGTCTTTGTGGCATTCTATACACGCGGCCACATAATCTACCGGGCTCTCATTATTCTGAAATGACATACTCATGGTGTGGCCACCGGACTCCTTTCCATAGGTATCATCAATCATATGACATGTAACACACCCGTCAGCTATACCCTGATAATGTACGCTTGAACCTGTATATTTGTCACCATATCCACCTACTCCGGCAGTCATTTCAGCCTGCGGCCCATGGTGCGGACCAAAGTCTGTGGAAGTGATTTCGTAATTGCCCCCACCCGCTTGAGGCACATCACTTGGCCTGGCCTGGTGGCAGTTAGCACAAAGATTACCTTTTCCCCAGTCAAAGGTATCTCCGGCAAGCTGTAAAATTACCGGAGTATCAATGGTTAAAGCCCAATCGGATGAAGTATAGGTTTTGTGAATCTGATGACAGGTGCGGCAGTTTATTGGTGATGGATTTTTTATGTCCGCTGAAATTTCAAATGTACCTGCGTCAATACGCTCAGTAAAGCCTTCACTGGAATGGCAAATGGCACAGTCAGCCGCATTTCCTTGAAAGGTAAAACTGGAACTATGAAGTGAAGTTGACCTTTGCACATTTCTTGCCAAAATCAGGCCTTTACTTTCATGGCAGTTAATACAGGCATTGTTGGTCTTAACAGTAGTAGAATTTGCGCTGTTGGTCTCATCAGTACTATAGCTCCGGCAGGCTAACATGGTGATTGATAAAATTAGCACCACAGGTAACGTTAACCTCAACAAGATTATTGTTCTTTTCACGAAACCTTTTCCTTTACTTCATTATTTATATTATTACTTCTATTATTTCTATTATAGCTATTAAATATATTCCATAACTATACAATGAGAAAAATATTACCATATAGAAACTAAAAATAGAATAATAAAATTAAAATTTTTTAATAAATTTTTAATTCGTTTTTAATTTTTCTAGTGTGTAACAAAAAATAAAGCAAGAAAGTATTATAAAAAAGTTTTTCTATTGTAAAGTAAATTCATTATGATATGATTCTTTACCAAATTAAAAAGATATTTAATCTTAGATAATCAACAATAAATTAATAAAAAATATTAATAATTTAAGAAAGGAAAAAAGTGAATTATTTAATTTTAGGTTCCGTGATAAATTTTCTTCATCTTTTTGCCACGGTAGCTTGGTTTGGCGCTATGACCACAAATGCTTTTATTTTGTTACCTTCTGCGAGGAAAGCTTTAGAAGCACCTCTCGTAGGCAAACTAATAGGTGCAGTAATGAAACGCTTTCGTGTTTTAGTTTATATAAGTATTGGAGTACTGGGAGTAACAGGTATTGAATTGACCAGGATAAATGAGGGTAGTATGAGATTTATGCGGTTTGATAATTTGTGGTCTTCAATTTCTTCGATAAAACATATTTTTACAATAATTATGGTAGTTTTAGTGATATATGCATTTGAAGGTCTGGGTAAAAAAGTTTCAAGACTTGCTGCTAAGGGTCCTTCACCAGAACTGGCAAGTCTTCAAAAGAAGCAAGTTATATTTTCTTATATTGGTTTGGTTCTGGCAATTATTATTTTACTCTTAACGGGGATATTGACTGCTATTATCCCACTTTAGAGTAAAATTTTTTCTTTTGCAGTCGTGTGTGATATTAGGTAAAAAAATTTCAATGTTTGAAACAGGTTGGAAGGTTATTCTTGAATCTTAGAAAAACTATTCCACTCCTGTCAATCTTTTCTGTCCTGAACCATCAGCATTCATAACATATATTTCAAAGTTACCGTCACGATTTGACTCAAAGGAAATCATTTTACCGTCAGGTGACCAGGAGGGGAAAGTGTTGTCTGCCGTTGGATTGTTTGTCAGAGCAGTCAGTCCTGAACCATCCGCATTCATAACATATATTTCCCAGTTGCCGCCACGATATGAGTTAAAGACAATCATTTTACCGTCAGGTGACCAGGAGGATGTACCGTCGTCTATTGATAGGTTGTCTGTCAGATTAGTCTGTCCTGAACCATCAGCATTCATAACATATATTTCCCAGTTGCCGTCACGATTTGACTCAAAGGCAATCATTTTACCATCAGGTGACCAGGAGGGATCACTATCGTCTGCTGTTTGGTCGTTAGTCAGATTAGTCTGTCCTGAACCATCAGCATTCATAACATATATTTCAGTGATGCCATCACGATATGAGTTAAAGGCAATCATTTTGCCATCAGGTGACCAGGAAGGATTACCGTCGTCAGCCGGGTTGTTTGTCAAATTAGTCTGTTCATAACCATCAGTATCTATAACATAGATTTCACCGCTATTATCACGATATGAGCCAAAGGTAATCATTTTGCCATCAGGTGACCAGGAAGGATCACTATCGTCTGCTGTTGGGTTGTTTGTCAGATTAGTCTGTCCTGAACCATCAGCATTCATAACATAGATTTCCCAGTTGCCGCCACGATTTGATTCAAAGGTGATCATTTTACCATCAGGTGACCAGAAAGGTTTACCGTTGTCTACTGTTGGACCGTTTGTCAGATTAGTCTGTCCTTCATAAGGCTTTTCTTCTTCAGCAGTAGAAACTTCTTCTTTGCAACTAATCACCATAAATAGCATAGAAGCAACAAATACTATTACCAATAATAAGATTAAATATTTTTTCATTTTATAGATCTACTTTTTAAATTCAGGAGGTAGTATGATAATATCTTAATGATATTTGTTTATTAATAATAAGTCACATCAGTTGTAAGCGTGCAGACCCGAAAATATATAATTACCGAAGAAAGTCAACAAAATTGCTGCGAAACCTGCAATTAACAGGATTGCTGTCTTGGTACCTCTCCAACCTCGCATTAAACGGGCGTGCATATAAGCTGCATAAATTAACCAGGTGACCAGGCTGGCGGTTTCCTTCGGGTCCCAACTCCAGAATTTACCCCAGGCAATATCGGCCCAAATGGCGCCAAGTACAATCGTTAACGTCAGGAAAGGAAAGCCAACGATTACTGATCGAAAACTTATGTTATCCAGTACTTCTTTATCGGGGAGCCATGTTAAATTACGGCGATTCTGGATGAGAACAAGTATGGCTGCACAAAACCCGATGGTAAAAATACCATAGGCAACTACCGCCGAAGCAACATGAACAGACAAAAGAGTGCTCTGTTGTAAAGCAGGAACCAAAGGCTCAGGTTTGGCATTTTTTACTGTGGCAAAGATGAGTAACAAGAGGGCTACAATCAACCCCATATTCCTTAATACCGCAGTCTTATAGCGCCACTCAAAAATGACACCCATAACGATAATACCCCAGGCAAAAGCGAGTGCGAATTCGTACATGTTTGAGAAGGGTCCATGTCCGGTTTGAATTGCCCTGAAGACTATGGTAAGTGTGATAAACACCAAGCTTAATACCGTCAAAACACTTGCGATGAGATATAAAACACTCCGCGGCTTTGCTGCCGCAGCCTTACTGCCTGATTTTTTCTCAACCGCCACTATAACATTAGGTCGGCTACTAATGGATGCAATAATGGCAAATATTATGGTCAGTACAACACCGGCCAGTGACGCTATTAAAAAAATACTCTCTAAACTAGACATTTCTATCTTCCCTTCCTTCCCTTTATCGGGAGTATTGGTAATTCTTTTGCTATTTTATT
>Ga0299915_10004517_pt1 | contig 10147 bp, 10 predicted proteins | sample RVTome_13_FD_200263 | JGI IMG/M metagenome (GOLD analysis project Ga0299915, IMG submission 200263) | Soil microbial communities from uranium-contaminated site in the Upper Colorado River Basin, Wyoming, United States - RVT92D227 (version 2) ...
CGGATTATTGCTTCGCTCGGCGTCTTGGCACGTCTGAACGAAATCCAGTAAAACAAAACCCCGCCTTCGGAACAAAGACGGGGTTTGTCAGCAGCCTGAACCCCGCCTCGGCGGGGTTTTTTATTGGCTGCTCGACCGGCTTACATCTTCGCGACCATCGCCTCGGCAAACGCCGAGCACTTCACCTCGGTCGCGCCGTCCATCAAACGCGCGAAGTCGTAGGTCACGGCCTTGGCGGCGATGGCTTTTTCCATGCTGGCGACGATGAGGTCGGCCGCCTCGACCCAGCCGAGGTGGCGCAGCATCATCTCGGCCGACAGGATCAGCGAGCCCGGGTTGACGTAGTCCTTGCCGGCGTACTTGGGCGCGGTGCCGTGGGTGGCCTCGAACATCGCCACGGTGTCGGAGAGGTTGGCGCCCGGCGCGATGCCGATGCCGCCGACTTCCGCCGCCAGCGCGTCGGAGATGTAGTCGCCGTTGAGGTTGAGCGTGGCGATGACGTCGTACTCGTCCGGGCGCAGCAGGATCTGCTGCAGGAAGGCGTCGGCGATGACGTCCTTGATCACGATGCCGTTCGGCAATTCCATCCATGGGCCTTCGCCGATCAGCTTGGCGCCGAATTCGCGCGCGGCGAGTTCATAGCCCCATTTCTTGAAGCCGCCTTCGGTGAACTTCATGATGTTGCCCTTGTGCACCAGGGTCACCGAGCGGCGCTTGTTGTCGATCGCGTACTGGATCGCTTTCCTGATCAGGCGCTCGGAGCCTTCGATCGACACCGGCTTGATGCCGATCGCCGAGGTCGCGGGGAAGCGGATCTTGGTCACGCCCATTTCCTGCTGCAGGAAGGCGATGACTTTCTGCACCGCCTCGGAATTCGCTTCCCACTCGACGCCGGCATAGATGTCCTCGGTGTTCTCGCGGAAGATCACCATGTCGACCTTTTCCGGCGCCTTCACCGGGCTGGGCACGCCGGTGAAGTAGCGCACCGGGCGCAGGCACACGTAGAGGTCGAGCGTCTGGCGCAGCGCCACATTGAGCGAGCGGATGCCGCCCGAGGTCGGCGTGGTGAGCGGGCCCTTGATCGAGATCACGTAGTCCTTCACCGCCTGCACGGTCTCCTCCGGCAGCCACTGGTCGCCGCCGTAGACCCTGACCGCCTTCTCGCCGGCAAACACTTCCATCCAGGCGATCTGGCGTCTGCCGGAGTAGGCCTTGGCCACCGCGGCGTCGACCACGCGGCGCATCGCCGGCGTGATGTCGACGCCGGTGCCGTCGCCCTCGATGAAGGGAATGATCGGCGTGTCGGGCACGTTCAGCGAGTTGTCGGCGTTGACGGTGATTTTCTGGCCGTGGGCGGGAATCTGGATGTGCTGATAAGTCATTGGGAAGGCTCGTGTAACGTTAAAATGGGCGTCTTTTCGAAAAATTATTGCAGCGTGGCGCGATTGATCCTGTTCAACAAACCCTACGGCGTGCTGAGCCAGTTCACCCCCGAAGGGCGCTGGCAGGGTCTGCGCGACCATCTCGCGCTGCCCGGCGTGTATGCGGCCGGGCGGCTGGACGCTGACAGCGAAGGGTTGCTGATTTTAACCGATGACGGCGCGACCCAAAGCCGCATCGCCGATCCGAAGCACAAGCTGCCGAAAACCTACTGGGCGCAGGTCGAGGGCGCGCCGACCGAGGAAGACCTCGAACCCCTGCGTCGCGGCGTCGACCTCGGCGACTTCGTCACCCGGCAGGCTTTGGCGCGCTTGATCGACGAACCCGCCGGCCTGTGGCCGCGCAACCCGCCGATCCGCTTTCGCGCCAACATCCCCACCGCGTGGATCGAACTCACGATCCACGAGGGCAAGAACCGCCAGGTGCGCCGGATGACGGCGAAGATCGGCTACCCGACGCTGCGCCTGATCCGCGCCGCCGTCGGCGAATGGAGCCTGGGCGATCTTCAGCCCGGAGAATGGAAGGAACGACATGTCTGAGCCGAGCCTGAATACACAGTGGACCCCGCACGTGGTGGCCGCCGCCATTGTCGAGCGCGACGGCAAATTCCTGCTGGTGGAAGAGCACACCGCCGAAGGCCTGCGCCTCAACCAGCCCGCCGGCCACTGGGAGCGCGGCGAAACCCTGCTCGAGGCAGTGCGCCGCGAAGCGCTGGAGGAAACCGCGCACCACGTCGAGCCGCTCGCGCTGCTGGGCTGCTACAGCACGCACTACCCGCGGCGCGACATCACCTACCTACGCTTTGCCTATGTCTGCAGCGTCAGCGGCTTCGATGCCGGTCGCGCGCTGGACGACGGCATCGTGCGCGCTGTGTGGCTGACGCCGGAGGAACTCGCCACCCATCCCACCCCGCACCGCAGTCCGCTGGTGATGCGCTGCGTGCAGGATTATCTGGCCGGGCGGCGCTTTCCGCTCGACTTCGTGAGCCACGCATGAGCACGAAGGTCGTCGTGGGCATGTCGGGCGGGGTTGATTCCGCCGTCGCCGCGTATTTGCTGAAGCAGCAGGGCTACGACGTGCTCGGCGTCTTCATGAAGAACTGGGACGACGACGACAACACCGAACAATGCACCGCGCGCCAGGATTTTCTCGACGTGCTGGCGGTGGCCGACGTCCTCGGCATCGAGGTCGAGGCGGTCAACTTCGCCGCCGAATACAAGGAACGCGTGTTCAGCTATTTCCTCGCCGAATACCAGGCCTGCCGCACCCCCAACCCCGACGTGCTGTGTAACGCCGAAATCAAGTTCAAGGCCTTCCTCGACGACGCCATCGCGCGCGGCGCCAAGTACATCGCCACCGGCCATTACGTCGGCAAGGGGGCGGACACCGCCGGCCGCGCCACGCTGCTGCGGGCCTTTGACGCCAACAAGGATCAGAGCTATTTCCTCTACCGCCTGAGCCAGGCGCAGCTCTCCCCTGCCCTGTTTCCGCTGGCGCACTTGCCCAAGCCGGAGGTGCGCAAGATCGCTGCACAGATCGGCCTACCCAACGCCGCCAAGAAGGACAGCACCGGCATCTGCTTCATCGGCGAGCGCAATTTCCGCGAATTCCTCGAGCGCTACCTGCCGCGCGATCCCGGCGACATGAAAACGCCCGAAGGCCGCGTGGTCGGCCGCCATCAGGGCCTGATGTATTACACCCTGGGCCAGCGCCAGGGCCTCGGCATCGGCGGGCAGAAGGACGGCAGCGACGAGCCCTGGTTCGTCGCCGCCAAGGACATGGCAAGCAACACGCTGGTCGTGGTGCAGGGGCACGACCATCCCTTGCTCAAACACTCGACGCTGGCCGCCGGCCAGCTCAGCTGGGTCAGCGGCATCGCGCCCGACCCCGGCAAGCCCTATACCGCCAAGACCCGCTATCGCCAGACCGATGCCGCCTGCCGCATCACCCGGCTCGAAGCCGACACGCTGGAACTCGCGTTCGACGCCCCGCAATGGGCGGTCACGCCCGGCCAGTCCGTGGTTTTATATGACGGCGAAGTGTGTCTCGGCGGCGGCATCATTACCTGATGATCCCCCCGATCAATCTACTGCGCGGGCGTGATCCGGGCGCGTCCGGTGCTCGGAATCCTCATGTATACCCACATACACTCCGGTTCCTGCGCTCCGGGCGCACCCGACTGACGCCCGCTCGCTACGATTCATAGGGGTGCTCCAAACCCGCTACAATTCCCGCTTTCTCGCACCACACCTCATCATGTCGCACGACACCGCCCCCGCCGCCAACTTCATCCGCAATATCATCGACGAGCAGAACGCCGCCGGTAAATGGGGCGGCCGCGTGGAGACGCGCTTCCCGCCCGAGCCCAACGGCTACCTGCACCTGGGCCACGCCAAGTCGATCTTCCTCAACTTCGGCCTGGCGCGCGACTACGGCGGCGTGTGCCATCTGCGCTTCGACGACACCAACCCGGAAAAGGAAAGCCAGGAATACGTCGACGCCATCACAGAGTCGGTGAAGTGGCTGGGCTTCGACTGGGGCACGCACCTCTACTTCGCGTCGAACTATTTCGACACCATGTACGCCTGCGCCGAATACCTGATCCAGGCCGGCCATGCCTACGTCGATTCGCTCAGCGCCGACGACATGCGCGCCTATCGCGGCACGCTCACCGAGCCGGGCAAGGACAGCCCCTACCGCACGCGCAGCCCGGAAGTGAACCTCGAGCTCTTCCGCAAAATGCGCGTCGGCGAGTTCGCCGACGGCGCGCACGTGCTGCGCGCGAAGATCGACATGACCTCGCCCAACATCAACCTGCGCGACCCGGCGATTTACCGCATCAAGCGCGCGCATCACCACAACACCGGCGACAAATGGTGCATCTACCCGATGTACACCTACGCCCACCCGATCGAGGACGCGATCGAGCACATCACGCACTCGATCTGCACGCTGGAATTCGAGGACCAGCGCCCGTTCTACGACTGGCTGCTGGACAGGCTCGCCGACGGCGGCTTCTTCACCCGCCCGCTGCCGCAGCAGATCGAATTCGCCCGCCTGAATCTGACCTACGTCGTGCTGTCAAAGCGCAAGCTGATCCAGCTGGTCGACGAAAAACACGTCAGCGGCTGGGACGACCCGCGCCTGCCCACGCTCGTCGGCGCGCGCCGCCGCGGCTACACGGCGGAAGGCTTCCAGCGCTTCACCGACCAGATCGGCGTGTCGAAGTCCGACGGCTGGATCGGCTACAGTGTCTTCGAGGCCTGCCAGCGCGACGTGCTGAACGACAGCGCGCTGCGCCGCATCGCCGTGCTCGATCCGGTCAAGCTCATCATCGACAACTATCCGGAAGGCCAGTCGGAAGACTGCTTCGCCCCCAACCACCCGCAGCAGCCCGATCTGGGCAAGCGCGCGGTGCCGTTTTCAAGGGAATTGTGGATCGAGCGCGAGGACTTCATGGAAACCCCGTCCAAGGGCTATTTCCGCCTCTTCCCCGGCAACTCGGTGCGGCTGCGCTACGGCTACGTCGTCACCTGCACCGGCTGCGACAAGGACGAGAACGGCACCATCATCGCGGTGCATTGCGAATACCTGCCCGATACCAAGTCCGGCACGCCGGGCGCCGACTCGGTCAAGGTCAAGGGCAACATACACTGGGTGAGCGCGGCGCATGCGTATGAAGCCGAAGTGCGGCTGTACGACCGCCTGTTCAGAACTGCCCAGCCCGGACAGGAAACCGGCGAATTCCTCGACGACATCAACGCCGACTCGGTGCGCGTCATCCGCGCGCAACTCGAACCCGCGCTGAAGGACGCCGCACCGGAAGACCGCTACCAGTTCGAGCGCCACGGCTATTTCGTCGCCGACCGCGTCGATTCAAAACCCGGCGCGCCGGTGTTCAACCGAACCGTGACGCTGAAGGATTCGTGGGCGAAGGCGGAGAAGTAAAGCCGGGGCTCGCGTCCAAAATGCGTTATTCACAGGAATAAACGCCGAAAATTTGCGACGCCACTCGCAGCCAATAGGCAGCCCAGTGAAGGTAAAGACCCCAGCAGAAATTCAGCGAACAACGAAAGCGTAGCTTTTGGCGGTGCGTTGGGATGATTTGCCAGGCTGACTGGAAATAGAGTTGGAAGAATGTCCCATCAGAAAGAACGAATCCTCTTCAGCTAGCACCACCCATCCCTCACGTTCATAGAACCGCTTCGCATTGGCATTCGATTTGAACACTCTCAGCAACAGCGTTTTGCCGTTATCATGAGTTATCTCCAGAATTCGCGAAAGCACTTTTGCTCCGATTCCAACAGATCGCGCTGAGGGCTTGAGAATCAACATTCGCAAATGGTCATGATTTTCATTTTGGTCGATTTGGAAATAGCCCAATAGAGTCGAGCCAGACTCAATTACATAGGTCAAGGAAGACTGGAAGGCGTTGTTGAAGTCGTTGTCCTGCCACGATTGATCCCAACCCCAAATAATCTCGATGTGATTCCTCATCGCTTGTTCGTAGAACTGGCGGATTGCGTCCCTATCTTGTGGCAGGGCAACACGTGCGGCAATTTCCATGGAAACCCCTAACGTCATATATCCACTCTGGTCATTCGCCGCTTAATCTTTGAGGCGATCAGCAAATTTCACCTGCGCTTTGGCCACCTTCGGCGCCACCACGAACTGGCAGTAGGGCTGGGTGGGATTCTGCTCGAAGTAGCACTGGTGGTAATCCTCGGCGGGATAGAAGGTCGTCGCCTCGGTCACTTCCATCACGATCGGTGCATCAAATTGCTTGACGGAAGTCAGTTCTGCAATCACCGCTTCGGCCTCAATCTTCTGCTGCGGCGTGTGCCAGAAAATCGCCGAGCGATACTGGGTGCCGACGTCGTTGCCCTGGCGGTTGAGCTGGGTCGGGTCGTGCAGGGTGAAGAAGACGTCCAGCAGTTCACGGTAGGAAATCACGTCCGGATCGAACGTCACCTGCACCACTTCGGCGTGGCCGGTGTCGCCGTTGCAGATGTCCTTGTAGGTCGGGTTCGTCGTGTGGCCACCCATGTAGCCGGACACCGCGGATTCGACGCCGCGCAGCCGGTTGAATACCGTCTCGATGCACCAGAAACAGCCGCCTGCCAGGGTCGCTACCGAATGTGACATAGACCCCTCCGTTAGGGAGATACACTCATTCCGTCATCGCGAGCCCGTAGGGCGTGGCGATCCATAAGTTCGAGGATCGCAAGCATTCTGGATTGCCCTAAAGGACTCCGATCCACTATGGTCTGAAGCCCATGTGGAGTCGTATGCCGCGTCACTGCGCTTCTCGCAATGACGGCTTAGACGACGGGCACCGTTTCCATGAAGGATGCGCGTGTCGCCAGCTTGTCGGCGAGTTTCGCCAGATTGGGGTGCGCGGTGCGCCAGTCGATGTCGGGAAAACGCAGGCCCAGATAGCCTAGCGTGCAGCCGCAGGCGACATCGGCCAGCGTCATGCCGTTGCCGAGATACCAGGGCTTTTCGCCCAGCGCTTCCGACAGCGCCTCGAGTCCGCGGAACAGGGTTTTTTCCTGCAGCGTCAGCCAGTCGCGGCTCTGCTGTTCTGGGATGCGCTTCTTCTCCAGATACAAGGCCACCGCAGCATCGGTCACGCCATCGGCCAGCGCCTCGACGCCGCGCACGATCATGCGGCTTTTCAGTTCGGTCGGGATCAGGTGCGCCACCGGACTGACATGGTCGAGGTACTCGACAATCACGCGCGAGTCGAACACGCTGACACCGTCTTCCAGCACCAGCACCGGCACCTTGCCGAGCGGGTTGATGCTGGCAACGGGGCTGTCGGGCAGCCACGGATTTTCGACCTGTAGATGGAACGGAATTTTCTTTTCTGCCAGCACCACACGGACCTTGCGGCCGTAGGGGCTGGTGAGCGAGGTGACGAGTTTCATACGGGTTCCCTGAAGGTCTGCTGAATTAGGACGGGTTTCGAGCGCAGCCATTATCGCCTGCCGCCAGTGCGGCTCCAACCCGTTCGCGCATCATGGGGATGATTTCGGCCTCGAACCAGGGATGTCGCTTGAACCATAGACGATTGCGCGGGCTGGGATGCGGCAGCGGCAAAAAATCCGGGGCGTAATCGCGCCAGGCCGCCACCGTGTCGGCCAGCGTGCGGCCGCGCCGTTTGCCCAGGTAATACGCCTGGGCATAGGCGCCGATCAGCAGGGTGAGCCGGATGTCGGGCATCGCCGCGCGCAGCTGCGGATGCCACAGCGGCGCGCATTCCGGGCGCGGCGGCAGGTCGCTTCCGTTCACCGTGCCGGGATAGCACAGGGCGGTGGGGACGATGGCGATGCGCGAGACGTCGTAGAACTCGTCGCGCGTCATGCCCAGCCATTGCCGCAGCAGGTCGCCCGACGGGTCGTTCCACGGAATGCCGGTTTCGTGCACGCGCCGCCCCGGTGCCTGGCCGACGATCAGCAGGCGCGCGGTGGGGGAGACGCGCAGGATGGGACGCGGAGGGTACGGCAGGTGTGCGGCGCAGACGGTGCAGGCCTGCACCCGCGCCAACAGGTCGGCGAAGGCGGCGGTCGGATCAGCGGGCGTGGTCGACGATGAACTGCTTGACCGCATTGACGTCGGCATCCATGACGTGCTTTTTCTGCGGCAGCGCTTCGAGGTCGGCGAGCTCGGCCGGGCGCAGCGGCTCGATGCCGAGCGCCTCGCGGATCGCGTCCTCGAACTTGGCGGGCTGCGCGGTTTCCATGCAGATCAGCGGCACGCCGGGCTCGCGGTGCTCCAGCCCCACTTTCAGGCCGTCGGCGGTGTGGGGATCGATCATCGTGCCGTACACCTCGTACACCGTGCGGATGGTGTCGATGCGGTTGGCGTGGTTGCTCGAGCCCGAGGCCATGCCGAACTCAGCGACGCGGCCGAACAGGCCGTCGGCGTTCAGATCGAAGCTGCCGCCGGACTCGACCGCGCCCCACAGGCTACGAATCTTGGCGGCGTCGCGCCCGGCCAGATCGAACACGAAGCGCTCGAAGTTGGACGCCTTGGAGATGTCCATCGACGGGCTGGAGGTGTGTTTCGTTTCCGGACGCGGGCGGTACACACCGGTCTTGAAGAACTCGTCGAGCACGTCGTTCTCGTTGGTGGCGACGATCAGCTTGGCGATCGGCAGTCCCATCTGGCGCGCGATGTGGCCGGCGCAGACGTTGCCGAAATTGCCCGACGGTACCGAGAACGACACGCTCTGGTCGTTGCTGTGCGTCGCCGCGAAATAGGCCTTGAAGTAGTACACGCTCTGCGCCGCGACGCGCGCCCAGTTGATCGAGTTGACCGCGCCGATGTGGTGGCGCGTCTTGAAATCGAGATCGTTCGACACCGCCTTGACGATGTCCTGGCACTGGTCGAACACGCCGCGAATGACGAGGTTGTGGATGTTGGCGTCCTGCAGCGCGTACATCTGCGCCTGCTGGAAGCGCGTCATGCCGTGTTCGGGCGACAGCATGAAGACGCGGATGCCGCGCTTGCCGCGCATCGCGTACTCGGCGGCGGAACCGGTGTCGCCCGAGGTCGCGCCGAGGATGTTGAGTTCGCCGCCGGTCTTCGCCAGCACAAACTCGAACAGGTTGCCCAGAAGCTGCATCGCCATGTCCTTGAACGCCAGCGTCGGGCCGTTCGACAGCGCCAGCACATGCAGGCCGGGTTCCAGGGTTTTCAGCGGGGTGATGTCCTCCGCGTTCTCGCCCGGATGGGTGTAGCGATAGACGTCGGCGGTATAGGTCTTGGCGATCAGCGCGCGCAGGTCGTCGTGCGGGATGTCGTCGATCAGGCGCGACAGCACTTCGAAAGCCAGTTCGCGGTAATTCATGCCGCGCATCGCCGCCAGCTCGGCTTCGCTGAAGCGCGGATAGCTTTCCGGCACGTAGAGGCCGCCGTCGCTGGCGAGCCCGCCGAGCAGGATTTCGGAGAAGCGGAGTTGCGGCGCCAGGCCGCGCGTGCTGAGGTAGTTCATACTCGTCCTAATTGGGCACCAGGAGAAGGCTTCACTTCGTTGTCGTCATTGCGAGGCGGAGCCGAAGCAATCCAGCCCGCGCAGCCGTACGCTGCTGGATTGCTTCGCTCTGCTCGCAAAGACGGTGGTGAGCGCAACGGTTTCCGGGAATGCCTCTCATGTTTGCTTCACTGTGAATGCGGCCTAGCGTGCCGCCAGCTCTTCGAGGCGGATGCGCATCACCTTGCCCGCCACCGTGTCGAGCGCCTCGATCTTGGTGATCGCCGCGTTGATGTTTTTTTCCACCGTGATATGGGTCAGCAGGATGATGTTGACCTGCTCCTCGCCCTCGGCAGGCTCCTTCTGCACCATGGCGTCGATGGAGATGTTGCTGTCGGCCAGGATGCGGGTGATGTCGGCCAACACACCGGGGCGATCAAATGCGCGCAGGCGCAGGTAGTAGGCGGTGCGCACCTCGTCCATCGGCAGGATCGGGGTGTCGGCCAGTTGGTCCGGCTGGAACGCCAGGTGTGGCACGCGGTGATGCGGGTCGGCGGTGTGGAGCCGCGTGACGTCGACCAGGTCGGCGACCACCGCGGAAGCGGTCGGCTCGGCGCCGGCGCCGGCGCCGTAATACAGCGTATGTCCGACCGCGTCGCCCTTCACCAGCACCGCGTTCATCGCACCGTCGACGTTGGCGATAAGGCGGCGCTCGGGAATCAGCGTCGG
>Ga0299915_10004518_pt1 | contig 10146 bp, 8 predicted proteins | sample RVTome_13_FD_200263 | JGI IMG/M metagenome (GOLD analysis project Ga0299915, IMG submission 200263) | Soil microbial communities from uranium-contaminated site in the Upper Colorado River Basin, Wyoming, United States - RVT92D227 (version 2) ...
TATAAGAAATTTGCAGCCTGAAATTAAAGACTGGGAACCAACGCAAGCATTAGATGGAGGGCAAGATGGTCTTGATTATTATAGGCAGATAATCCCGGAAGCAGGAAATTACTTGGAACAAGGTGGTATCTTGATGTTTGAACTCGGAATCAATCAAGCTGATGCAATAAAAAAAATGGCAGAAAATGCAGGTTTTCAGGATGTATCGATTGTAAAGGATTTTGCCGGAATTGAGAGAATATTCTTTGCAAGGATAAGAGAACACACCCCTGCACCCCTCTCAAGAGGGGATTAAAATAAGAAAGTCCCCTCTCGGGAGGGGATAGAGGGGTGGGTTATTTCTGTTATTATATCTTCATTAGTAAATATGGGAATTCAAGAAGAAAACAAAAAACTTGAAGAACTTGACAATAAATACATCTGGCATCCTTTCACCCAGATGAAAGATTGGCTTGAAGAAAAACCGATTATCATCTCCGAGGGAAGAGGTTGTTTTATAAAGGACATATATGGAAGATGGTATCTTGACGGTATCTCATCAATGTGGGTAACTATCTTCGGCCATAGAAAAAAAGAGATAGATGATGCGATAAAGGAACAGTTGGATAAAGTAGCTCACAGTACACTGCTTGGTCTGAGTAATGTCCCTGCAATAAAACTTGCTGAAAAGCTTATACAACTTGTTCAAAAGTCTTTTGGCCAGAGTCAAGGGTCAAATCCCGCCTTATCTACCAATAATCCCCCCATCCCCCCTTTAGAAAAGGGGGGTAAGGGGGGATTTGAAAAAGAGGGAAAAGCAGAGATTAATAACTCTTCACTCCTCGCCCACCATTCTTTGCTATGTAAGGTCTTCTATTCTGATAATGGTTCAACCGCTGTAGAAGTTGCACTTAAGATGGCATTCCAGTACTGGAAACATAAAGGGGTGAATGGAAGAAATGTCTTTGTTTCCCTGAACAATGCATATCATGGTGATACAATCGGTGCAGTAAGTGTCGGTGGGGTAGATATATTCCATCAGGCGTTCGGCCCGCTTTTGTTCAAGACATATAAGGCCCCTTCGCCGTACTGCTACAGGTGCGAACTCGGAAAGGAATATCAGGACTGTAAATTTGCCTGTCTTGATATGATGGAGGAATTATTCAGGGCACATGCAAATGAGATAGCCGCAATGATTATTGAGCCTTTCATACAGGCAGCAGGAGGCATGATAACCTCTCCTCCGGGATATCTGAAAGGGGTGAGAGAATTATGCACCAAATACGATATTCTTATGATAGCTGATGAAGTAGCAACAGGTTTCGGAAGGACCGGAAAGATGTTCGCCTGCGCACATGAAGACGTTTTGCCGGATATTATGTGTCTTTCGAAAGGAATAACGGGCGGATATATGCCCCTTGCAGTAACACTCGCAACAGATCAGATATTTAATGCATTCCTCGGAGAATTTAAGGACTTAAAGACATTCTTCCATGGTCATTCTTATACAGGCAATCCCCTTGCATGTACCGCTGCACTTGCATGTCTCGATTTGTTCGAAAGAGAACAGATACTGGAAAGTCTGAAGGTAAAAATAGAAATTCTGGAAGCATGGCTTAGAGAAGTATTGAAACTCAAGTATGTTGGTGATGTCAGGAATGCGGGAATGATGGCAGGCGTAGAATTAGTGAGAGATAAAAAGTCAAAAGAGCCTTATGACTGGTCGGAAAAGATAGGTTGGCAAGTTGCATATCATGCAAGAGACATCGGGGTCTTTATCAGGCCTCTCGGCAATATTATAGTCATCATGCCGCCATTAAGTATTAGTGAGCAGAATCTGAAGAGGTTCCTTGAGATAATTAAAGATTCTATCGTTGCAATCACAGAGCAGTAGCAAGTAAAAAGATATCATGATCAATTGATTTGTTCCCCTCTAAAAAGAGGGGTGAGGGGTGTGTTAATGAGTAAAAAATCCACAGCAATTTTATTTGTTTTACTACTAACTCCTATAATTCTTTATCTCATCTGGCCCTCTGATGAAAGCAGGATAAAGAAACTTTTTAAGGAAGGGGCCAGGGTGATAGAAAAAGAAGACCTCGATGCGGTAATGTCCAGGGTATCTTATAACTATCGTGACGAATACGGTCTTACCTATCTCTACATTAAGGAATCAATGAAACGTGTCTTTTTGCAGATGAGCAATATCAAGATCGAATATGAAAATCTCAAGATTAAAGTCAAAGAGAAGAATGCCACAGCAGACATGGATGTCAGGGTTATCGCAACGATTGGAAATGATACGGGGTATATCCTGGGTGATTTACCGAAACCCGTTCATCTGAAATTTACACTCGAAAAGGAGAGGACGAAATGGCTTGTAATCAAAACCGAGGGACTGCCGGTCCACTGGTGACAGGATTTTTATTTAAAAATATCCTTGATGCCTTCTCCAATTTTTCCGTGAATACGTAAAAACTTTACCATGGATAATGATTTTTTTGAAGCAGGAACGTATAATAATTAGATGCCGAAGTGGCGGAACTGGCAGACGCGCTAGGTTCAGGGTCTAGTGGTCGCAAGGCCGTGCGGGTTCAAATCCCGCCTTCGGCACCAAACAATACCTTTAAAATGAATCACTTCTATTTTAACAAGGTAATCAATTAAATTTGTAATCTCAACCAGCATTTTGTAGCATTCCCGCTGCTGCGTTTCTCCTTGAATCGAGAATCGCACAGTCTGATGCCATTGTCACCGGCGCAGATCCCAAAGGCACGTGGGTCCGTCTTCTTCATCCGCCTGTTGAAGGAAAATTAGTACACGGGTTCCAAGGGATGGACGTGGGACGCAGGATTCGCGTACAGCTGATTCATACAGACGTGGAGCAGGGATTCATCGACTTCAAGAAAGTTGAGTGATGAATTTTCATTGGACGTGAGCTTCTTGTAGATAGGCGGAAGACGCCTTCAGGGATTTATGAACGGCTGTCTTCCCAAAGATTCCGATCGCTGCGTAGTGGAAGTCCAATCTTGCCAGATGCCTGAAAATATACCTCCATGAATAAAAGCGCTCCATTGCCCTGAAGGTCTCAACCTGAAGGGTGGCCGGTGACATAAGCCAGGGCTTGAAAACCACATGCTGGACATCATATTTGCTCCAGTCCGTATGGAGCAGTCTTCTGCTTTCCATCATATCGTGAAAGAGCGGTGTTCCCGGTAGTGGCGTAAGAATCAGGAACTGCACAGTGTCTATCCCATGGCCTGTTGCAAAATCAGCAGTCCCGCTGATAGTCTCGATATCGTCAGTGTCCGCCCCCAGGACGAACATTCCGTGGATGTGAATACCGTGATCTTTGACTGTCCTGATGCAGGAAATGATATCCTCCAGTCCCTGCTTTTTATTGTACAAATTAAGTGTCTTGGGATTGATGGATTCAAAGCCGATGTACAAAGTATGGCAGCCCGAGTCAGCCATCAGGCGGAGAAGTTCCGGGTCCCTGGCAACATCTGTCCTCACCTGGGCAGACCATCGCGTCTTAATTCCCTCCGCAATCATTCCCCTGAGGATTTCCTTGGTCCTCCTTTTGTCGGCTGTGAAGTTATCGTCAACAATGAACTTGGTTGCTTTTGATACTGATGCCACATATTGCAACTCCTTCAGCGTTGCCTCAACGGATTTAAAACGGTAGCTCCTTCCGAACATCCTGATGACGGAGCAGAACTTACAGTCAAAGGGACAGCCCCTCGATGTCGAAACAGGATAGGTATTTGACAGGTTCCATTTATGAACAAGGGAGAAGTCAGGCTCGGGGAGATTGTCAAGGTCTTCGATAAATTCTCTGGAGGGGTTGTGAACATTCCTCCCGTCCCTGTCCCTGTATGAGAGCCCTTTGATACCCGTTAATGCCGGGGTCCCTTTCTCCAGGTGCTCAAGCAGTTCGACAAGGGAATGCTCTCCTTCCCCCCGTATGGCAAAGTCGGCATATTCCAGGGACTCATCGGGCAGAAACGTGGGATGTGCTCCACCCATAATTACCGGTATCCCCAGGGCCTTAAATCGTTCCCCCATTCCGTAAGCCTTTATCGCTGTGGACGTTATGGTCGAGATGCAGACGAGGTCAGAGCTCTCAATGAATGACCAGTCAGGTTCGGCAATGTCCTCAATAAATGCCTTTACTTCGTATCCCCTTTCCCTGAGGATGGTAGAAAGCAACACGGCGCCAAGTCGCGGTATAGGAAACTTGCTGAAGATATGCAGGCCGGGTGAGCCCGCTTCGATAAATGAGACTCTTTTGATAACCATATTTCTACTATGCTATCCCAGAAAACATTTCAATGCAACACTTCGAAGGCTGAGCAAAAAGTGGATCGTTCCGGCAATTTCAGCAGAAAGGATGTTTGCATTTCTCACCCAATGATTTTCTTGACTCCAAAGTCCCTCTCAGAAGCCCGGCCATCTTGAGATTTATTGAGAGCTTGGCAGCTGGCTCAGCCTTGCTCCCTTTCAATGAGAAATCATTGAAATATAATTGTCTTTTAATACGTACACGTGGTTTAATTATGCTGTACCCCTGCTATACTATGAGCTAAGGGGGATCATAGTGCTTATGAAGAAAAATGATTTTCCTGGAATTGAAGACATATTCGAAACGGTCCGCGAACCGCTTTTAGTTCTGGATGCAAACCTGAATATTCTCTTTGCCAACCGGAGCTTCTATAACATCTTCAAGGTAGAGCAGGGAGAAACCATCGGACATCTCATCTTCGATGTCGGCAACAAACAGTGGAACATCCCTGCGCTTCGGACATTGCTTGAGGACATTCTCCCAAAACACAAACGGTTTGATAACTACGAAGTTGAGCATGATTTCCCCACCATCGGCCACAAAACAATGCTCCTGAATGCCCGGCAGGTCTATCGGAAAGATGTCGGCACGCAGATGATACTGCTTGCCATCGAGGACATTACCGAGCGTAAGGAGATAGAAGCCGGCCTGGAAAAAGCCCGTAAGGAACTGGAAGTAACTAAAATATCCGAAGATGAAGACCGCGAGTACGCCGAGAGCATCATCAACACCGTGCGTGAACCCTTAATCGCTCTGGATCAAGATTTAAGGGTAGTTACCGCTAGCCGCTCCTTCTATGAAGTCTTTAAGGTAACCCCCGAAGAGACCGTGGGACAGCTTATCTATGACCTGGGCAATAAACAGTGGAATATTCCCAAGCTGCGGGAACTGCTGGAAACCATTCTTCCCCAAAAGACAACCTTTGATAACTATGAGGTTGAACACGAGTTTTCTACCATTGGCAGGCGCATGATGCTTTTGAATGCCCGGCAAATTAAAAGAGTGTCGGGAAAGGAACGGATCATTCTCCTTGCTATCGAGGACATTACCGAGCGTAGGCGACTGGAAGACTTGTTAACAGAGTCTGAAGAGCGCTACAGACGTCTTTTTGAGACCGCAAACGACGGGATATTACTTCTCGAAAAACACGAAGGGAAGATAACCCATGCTAATCCAGCCGCGATGGAGATGTTGGGCTATTCCAAAGAGGAGTGCATCGGGAAAAAGCTTCAGAATATCGGTGTCTCGCTTGATATGGGTGATTTTCAAAAGGTAATGCAAACATTGGACAAGAGCGGTATTATTTATTACGATGATGTTCCGGTAAAAACCAAGGCCGGGCAATATATTGATACGGATATATATATGGTTGACAGGGCAAGATTGGTTCAATTTAATATTCGCAACATCACCGAGCGCAAGCAGACTGCGGAGGTAATAAAGAAAAATGAAGAACAGTTGCGAAATCTGACAGCACATATGCAGAAGGTAACAGAGATGGAAAGAACCAATATAGCTCGTGAAATTCACGATGAACTTGGACAGGCATTGACTATATTAAAGATGGACTTGTCCTTGTTCCGAAAGATGTTCCCTGAGGATCAAACATCAATTCTTGAAAAAACAGATGCGATGTCAAGACTGATTGATAAAACGATCCAGACGGTTAAAAGGATTTCCACTGACTTAAGACCTGGACTCTTAGATGACCTGGGTCTATCGGCAGCTATTGAGTGGCAGTTAGGAGAATTTCAGAAACGAACAGGCATCACATGTAAAATAATAATAGATCCCAAGGATGTCACATTTGATAGAGATCGTAATACTACTCTTTTCCGTATCTTTCAGGAGACCCTGACGAATATTGCCCGACATGCAGAGGCGACAGAAGTCAGCGTAAGCTTAGAGCAGAAGGACGGGCAGATAGAACTGAAGGTTCAAGACAACGGCAGAGGAATTACAGAAGAAGAGCTTACTCATCCGAAATCATTTGGTCTCATCGGGATTAGAGAACGTGCTATAATTTTTGGCGGAGATAGCAACGTTAAAGGTTTTCCCGGTAAAGGAACAACCGTGACCGTGAAAATCCCGGCTAAGAATATTCAAGAAAGTTGATGGTAAGAATTCTCATTGCAGATGATCATCCCCTGTTTCGTGAAGGACTGAGACGCATCCTCGCAGGATGTCCTGATTTTAATGTTGCCGGTGAAGCAAGTAATGGACAGGAAGTCTTTGAGAAAGTGTGGAATAATGAGTACGATATGGTTTTGCTGGACATTGCAATGCCTGGAACACCGGGACTTGAAGTCTTGAAACGACTGAAAAATGAAAAGCCAAAACTCCCTGTTCTTGTTTTGAGCATGTATCCTGAAGAGCAGTATGCAGTCCGGGTTATAAAGGCCGGTGCTTCCGGATATCTTACCAAAGAAAGTGCGTCAGAAGAGTTAATAACAGCAATACGAAGAATATCAGGAGGGAGAAAATATATCACTTCGTCCATTGCCGAGAGATTAGCTGACGATGTGGATCCCACTGATGAAAAGCCGCTTCATGATACGCTCTCGGATCGTGAACTTGAAGTGTTTCGTATGATCGCAGCAGGAAAGACGACAACACAAATTGCTGAGGAACTTTTTTTGAGCGTCAAGACTATTAGCACCTATCGATCCCGCATTCTGGAAAAGATGAAAATGAAAACAAATGCGGAATTGATACACTATGCTATTAAGCACAATATGTTTGACTGATTCAATCTCACTTTTATTTAGTAATCCTTCAAAGTCTTCATCATTTCTTTTTCATGTGTCTGCCTGATGTAGGACAACGCCTACAAAAAATAGTCATCAAATCCGACCAAAAAATCAGACAAACACTGATATTTTTATCATTTCCACTTTGATAAAGTAAATCATGGGTACACAAAAAGGCGTGGAAAGTGATATTCAAGAACATATAGAAGAAATGATCGTCGGACTGCAATGCCCAAAAGAATTTTCGTGTTATACCTCTGGTTTGAAGAATCTCTGCAAGGCGAGAGATATTGGATTAGAATCCTTTGTTGCCTGTTTGATGAATGATCCTTTGGCATGCAAATTCTCGTTACAATTCGGAGGTGTCTTTTTTTGTCAGTGCAAACTCCGGGTTTATATTGCCAAGAAATCGAGAAAATAGTGATTGATCATATTTCGTTTCAGAAAGGTGAAGCAGGATGAAAGTTTTTATTGCTGATGACTCAAGTGAAATTCGAAAAAGGATTATAGCTATGCTTTCTGATTTAGCAGAAAGAATTGAGATGATAGGAGAGGCAGAAAACGTTCAAGATGCAATAAACAGCATCCATGAATTTGATCCGGATGTGGTAATTCTTGACATTAGGATGCCAGGAGGAAGCGGTATCGATGTGCTGAAAAAAATCAGGAAAAAAAATGAAGTACCGGTAATCATAATACTGACAAATTACCCGCATTCCCAGTACCGGAAAAAATGTATGGAGGCTGGTGCAGATTTCTTTTTTGATAAGTCGAGAGATTTTGAAGAAATTGTTAAGGTTGTGAGTGGTATATCAGGAGGAGGGATTTTATCATGGCAACAGAAATAGTAGAAATTTCAGGTATTGAAACTTCTCAAAAGGTAAAGACTAAAGCAGAGGCTCCTGCTGCAAAATCATGTAAATCAAATAAATGTAAAGTATGCGGCATAAAGACATACCAAAAATACGGTATGTGTGTCCTATGCAAAACCGGTATCACACAGATATATGAAATGATTGAATCATTAAAAACCGCTAAAGAACAAGAAGGGGAATAAGTTATATGCGGACAGAGGTACCGAATACAATGAGAGAAAATGATATTTTTACAGAGATTATAGATTCAGGCAAGATGCGTGGAATGCTCACCTATAGTGAAATAAATGATGCATTCCTGCCAGGCTCTCTTTGCAACGATGAATTAGAAGACCTTCTGGATCTTCTCCATGATATAGGAGTCAAAGTTGTAGACAGTCAGGAAACCACTAACTTTGAAGAGGAAGAACTGGTAGAGCAGGAGAAACAAGATGAAGATGAACATGAAAAGACAGAAGACCTTATTCAGGCATATTTCCACTCTATGGGAGATATTACGATACTTACAAAAGATGAGGAAATAGAGCTTGCAAAAAAACTGGAAGAAGGAAAAGAGGTTCTAAAAGCAACGGTAATGGCAATGCCCTTATACGTGAAAATCGAAGCAGGCTTAGATCACAGAGAGCAAGAGGATTTAGATAATACAGAAGAAGAAAAACAAGATCTATCCTTAAGCAAGACCCTGGAAATACTCGATGATCTTATGATGAGCAGGGGAGATAATAAGGGAAAGATTTCGGGATATGAGACGTTACAGGATTTGAATGGTTTAACAGATGGAAAAGAGAAGATAGATTTCACTACAAAAGACGGTCAGGCTGAAAATAAGCATGTTGAATCAGAGACAGGAATGACAATTGATATATTAAAAAAGAACTATGAAAGAATCACAAAAGCAATGGAGCTTGTTACGAAAACGAAGCATGAATTAATAATCCATAACCTGAGACTCGTTGTGTATGTCGCTAAATACTATATAGGAAGAGGCCTTTCTCTACTTGACCTCATTCAGGAAGGCAATATCGGTCTTATAAAAGCTATAGATAAGTTTGATTACAAAAGAGGGTTCAAATTCAGTACCTATGCGACATGGTGGATAAGACAGGCAATTATAAAGGCTCTTATGGATCAGGTAAAAACGATCAGACTCCCTGTCCATATAACAGAACTATATGGCAAGATTATCAAGGTTTCCAGAGAACTGATATCGCATCTCGGCAGGGAACCAAGAACAGAAGAAATTGCTAAAAGATTAGGAGTCCCTGTAAAAAAAGTCGATGAAGTTTTAGGGGCAATTCAGGATCCGATAACCCTTCAAACCCCGATAGGGGACGATAATTTAACACTGGAAGATTTTGTTGGTGACAATACCGTTCTTTCTCCGTATTTGAATGCAGAGAAAAATATGATGTCCGAACAAATATTAAAGGTCCTTCATACCCTTTCTCCTAAAGAGGAGACGGTAGTAAAGATGAGGTTTGGTATTGGAAATGAGAGAAATCATACTCTCGATGAAGTAGGAAGACATCTCTCTATTACGCGTGAAAGGGTACGACAAATAGAGGCTAATGCAATAAGAAAACTCAAACATCCAAAAAGACTCAAGACATTAAAGATTTTAGATACGGCCTGATTCTGATAGGGAGATGGAAGAAATGTTCTTAGAAATGGAAAGAGATTATTGATGGACCAAAAATACTCAGAAGAATCTGAAAGTAATAATAATTTTATATGATACAATATCTGATTCATGAAGACCCTTCTTACAGGAAATGAGGCTGTTGCTTTAGGGGCATATAAAGCTGGTGTTTTTGCAGCCACAGGCTATCCTGGAACCCCTGCAATAGAGATCATAGAATCGATCGCTTGTTACTCTGAAGTCTATACTGAGTGGTCGGTCAATGAAAAAACAGCCCTTGAATTTGCATCGGGTATATCTCTATCCGGAAGGAGAGCACTTGTTGCCATGAAACATGTAGGGTTAAACGTAGCCTCAGACCCCATGATGAGCCTTGCCTATACCGGAGTGAACGGAGGACTCGTAATCGCTGTTTCAGATGATCCGGGGATGTGGAGTTCCCAGAATGAACAGGATTCAAGACTCTTTGGGAGAATGGCAAACATACCGGTTCTCGAACCGTCTGATTCAGAAGAGGCATATATCTTCACAAAAAGAGCATTTGAAATAAGTGAAAACTTT
>Ga0299915_10004520_pt1 | contig 10144 bp, 13 predicted proteins | sample RVTome_13_FD_200263 | JGI IMG/M metagenome (GOLD analysis project Ga0299915, IMG submission 200263) | Soil microbial communities from uranium-contaminated site in the Upper Colorado River Basin, Wyoming, United States - RVT92D227 (version 2) ...
AGCCCGTGTCCACTGGAGCCCATCCGTGAAATCAGTGGTTTCTGCGTTTTCAGTCTCTGCGTGCTCTGCGTCTCCGCGGTGAAAAATTCTTTCCAAAACAGCAAGAAATGTGGGCTTAGTAGTACAGTACCCATCATGCCTTCCTCCGCAATGACCGAGTTGTTACGTCTAAAGTTGAGGAGAAAGGGGAAGGAGAGATCGCCTCCATCGCTCTTGGGCAGGGTCATTCGCGGAGCCAACTGAAGATGGTTTGATGCAGAACAATAACGGGCTTCTCCCACTTTGCTGATTTCCGCCTCCGGTGCGATGAGATTGCCAACCGTGGACATCGGTTCACACCCCTCGATTTTGCCCATGACAATTTGTTCATTCGCCAGTTTTCTGCCATCCAATTCGGCATGCGAGTCGTTATCGGGGGGCAGCGTTGCGCCGTGCGCTGAAATACCTGCAAACGCCCCGCGCGGGCGGGAATAGGTTGGTACCCCTGCGTGCAACGCATCCGCAGCGGCCGGCAGAGGTGCGGCCTGCAGGAGTTGTTGATTCCACGTTCGTTCGCGCGTCAGTTCAGTACGGCTCGCACATCTGGTCAAGATCGCTCATCCCGGCTGGCGGGGGGATAACTTCACTTGAACATGGTTCAATCTGAGAGCCGCTTTCCAACTGCTCAGTTCAGAAGCTAGACCGAAGAGCGACGGCCGCTGAGCAAATTGAAAAGAAACACAACAATCGCGATGACCAGCAGGGTGTGAATCAAGCCGCCGCCGACATGCATGGAAAAACCCAGAAGCCACAACACGAGTAAAATCCCTATGATAGTCCACAACATGACTGAATCTCCTTATTCTTTCTTCCCAATCCGAAAGTCATACGCTGTTCAGGAGGCGGAATACCGTCTGATTTGTCGTCCTCCTTGACGATGCACACTGGCATCGGCTGGCGTCGTCGCCGCGCGCATCCGGGGGGCCACACCGCGCTCGGCCACAGACATCATCGCAATTGTGGACCGAGGCACTGTGAGGAGCAGGCCCGGGCCCCCGCTCGGATCGCAATCCCGCTGCCGCCGGTCTGGGGAGGTCTCCGCTCACGCGCGACGCCGAATGTCACTTGTTGCGGGTGGTGAGATCATAAATCAGTCCCGCAATGCCTCCGGAGGCTGCCCCAATGGCAGCGCCCTTCTTCCCGCCCGCCACTGCCCCAATACCCGCTCCGGCTGCGGCGCTCCCGCCAATGATCAATGCTTCTTTTTCCCAGGAACGCTTCTTGGGCTGTTGAGGCTCTGCTCTTTGCTCCACGATGATCGGATTGGAGCGAACAAATTGGTCCCGACTCACAGTGCGGTCTTGGAGCAGGACCGGATGCATGCCGGCCTGATCCCTCAGATAGACCGAATAACTGTCGGTTTTCCGGGGAATGACCAGCTGTGCCTTCTGACCATCCGGCAGCGTCACCGGCACGATAGTAGCGGACATCACTTCTCCATCGGCCATTAAGATGTTCTCGGTAGTCGCGCCGCTCACACCGTATTTTTCCTCAATGTCTCTGGCATCCAGATTAGTGCCAGAACAAGCGGATGTCATCATGATCCCCCCGAGTACCAGCGCTGCAGCGAGAATAGAGCATGCTAATCGTCTGTCGGTCATTGTTTTCTCCTTAATGTATTGGTTTTTCTGTTTAGGTGTACTTCTCGTGGCCGCGCAAATAGAGAACGGAGCCGTTTCGGAGGTTGTTACCTATTTTCGCGGTTCCCGCGGTCGCTCTCGGTGCTTAAAGGCTTTATGACGCCTTTGCCGATTTTCTCGGCGGAGCGGCCAGCGCCTTTGCCGAATTCCTTGCCCGACGCCACCGGTTTCCCTTTCCTCATTTCTTGGGCGGTTTCTTAGCTGCCGCCCCCCCCTTCATTCCGGCGTTCTTGGACTCCCCGCCTACCCACTCTCCTTTGGCGCGACGAGCAGGCTTGTGGGCCCCCGGCCTGACTTCCTCCCCGGAAAGCACCCCGTCGCCATTCCAGTCGTGGTTGGCGAAAGACCGGTCGTTACCGCGGTATTCCTGGCGAGTGATGGTGCCATCGTTGTTGGCATCCATGCCCTGGAACTTCAGCATGTCTGCGTCACGCGTGCGGCGGGCCTCTTCGACTCTTCGCGCGGTCTCAGCGTCCAGCCGGCCAGTGACGGGCAGATTTTCGTTCCTCTGATACTGGCGAATGGCCAACCGGGTTTGCGACCCAAGAATGCCATCGATTGCCCCCGGCCAATAACCAATGTCGAGGAGCGTCTGCTGCACTCCCCTGACGACGTCGCCGGACAACGGGGCCGAGTGGACGTTCATGATTCCGACGGACAACGTCATCAGCAGAAAGCTCAAGAGAACCAAGAGATGGGGTCGAGTTGTTTGAAACATGTTTTCCTCCTTGTGGAATCTGACGCGGACGAGCCGGTACCAAATAAAAGCCTTATACATGCGGCACGAGAATCAGCCGGGCGAATGCCCCAAGCTGTCAGCCGTCAGCAATCAGCGTCCCACTGCCCCCTAATGGCTCTTGGCGCGCCCGGTAAGCATCAGAGCCCCGCCCGTCAAACTCAGAAGCGCGCCCGCCAAGGGCGAATAGGGAATACTATGTTCTTCCGGATGCTCGATGGCGATCGGCCCTATTTGGGTTCGTTTTTGAGTTGTATAAGAAATGCCGCCGACCAGGAGCAACGCCACTCCGATAATCAGCAGGACCAGCCCCACGGTAAACTTGTTCATTTAGGTTTTCCTTTCCCCTCAATCAAACGCCTCGAACCCCCAGGGAAGCCGGGCGAGGAACCGTCCTCGCCCGGCGGCGTGCTGCAACGCGTCGGCCAGCGTTTACTGGCGGAAGCGGACCGAATCAAGCATGACCCGGAAGGTGTGGTTGTAACTCTGGAAGTCGCCATCGGGCGCGACGAAAACAAAGAAGAGCAAGCCTTCCGGGCGCGGCACGGTGACCAGCCAGTCCGTCTCGCGACCTCCCAGCGGCGAGTCGTTTGAAAGTTCGGTGGACAGAGCGCGCTGCCCATTGACCCTGATGCCTTCAGGGGAGCGAATGATGCGCATCGTTTGATTGGAGCGGCGGAGCTCTTCAATCAACCGGTCGGTGGCTTCTTCCAGGGACATTCCGGAAGCCTGCCCGTAGCCCTCGGGCTGCAACTGCTGCTGGTATTGACGGGCAGAGTACGGTTCAAAAACGTTCATGATGACGCCGTAAGCCAAGGCCTGGTTGCCCTGGCCATCACTTACCAGGCCCCTGTCGGGCGCAATCGTCATGGCCACATCTCCCTGCCCGTAGGCCTTCCAGTTGTCCGGGTGCTGGATGCGCAAAATGGAGTTCTCGGCAGTCCTATAACGGTCTGACGGCCACTCGGGTCTTGTGCCGCCCGGTGCGGTGGTTTGTGTCTGCTGTTGTTCGGTGGGGATGGAAAGCCACTGATTTTCTGGAACAACCACGTCGTAAGTTCTGCCAGCCCATTCATACCTGATACGAAGCGTCTTCGGCTCACCGATGGGGTCGCCGCCCATCGACGAGTTAGTCACCTGCAAGTCCAGCCGGTCGTTCTGCACGCGAGACTGCAGCCGCTGACGGACGTCGTTGAACCTATCTTTGGCGCCATAGCTCGCGGCCCGTATCCGTAATCCAGTGGTGGCGCCCTGCGAAATTTGCGTGATGCCTTTCGCCGGAGGCCCCGCGAGTGACAGAACATAGCGCTTGATATCCTGGAACTCCCGGGAATCAGTCTTGGAACTGCGCGACGACCCGCCGAGGTTGGCGATTTCCTGGTTCACACCCTCGATGCGGTTGTCAGGGTTTGGGTGGTTGCTGAAGAATTCCACCGGCTGCCCGCCTTCGTCTTGCGCCTGGATTTTTTCAAAGAATTGGGCCATGGCCCGCGCGTCGTAACCTGAATCGTAGAGGATTTGCGTGCCCATCAAGTCCGCCTGGCGTTCAGCATTCCGCGAATACTTCAGTAACAAGGAGTTTGTCGCGAATCCTGCGCCAATTTGCGCCAGTATAGCTCCCGTCGAGTTGCTGCCCAGCGCGCCACCCAGGATGGCCAGAGGCACCTGAGCAACGTAGGCTTTGGAGGCCTGGTTGGTTCCGTGGCGAAGGGCCACGTGCGCGATTTCGTGCGCGATTACGCCGGCGAACTGCGCTTCATTATCGGCAGCTTCCATCACGCCGCGGTTTATGTAAAGAAAACCTCCGGGAAGCGCGAAAGCATTAATGGCACGGTCATTCACGAGCTTGAACTGATAAGGATACTTCTCGCCCGGCGCGTGGGCTGCAAGACTGCGCCCCAGGTTGTTCAGGTAATTGTCTGCCCGCGAGTTGTTGAGCATGAGCAGTTGCTGCTCAGCATCGCGGGAAGTCTGTTGACCCACTTCGACATCTTGCTGCGCCGAAAACATATTCCAGCCGGGCTTCAGCTGTGTGCGCTGCGCCCAAGCCAGTGGAGTTAATATAAGCGCAACGAACGCTACCAGCATGACTGGATGCCGCCGACCCCGAGCGGGCAGCCCGGCACGACCAGAACTGGAGCGGTGTGCATTATGTGTAATCATTGGTGCCTCCATTTCCTGAAGGGCCGGCATCTCGCCGGCCTGGGTTCATGAAAAGCATGCTCGCAGGAATTTCGCCCGCCTCATCCGCTGTTACCGCATACCGCTTTCCACCCGACTACCCCAGCGGTCAACTCGAGACGCACTTCTTATACCGCCGAATAATTCGCATGTCCGTTCAGTACTGCTCACAAGTCTGGTCAAAATTGCTCATCCCGGTTATGAAGGGCAACTACAGTGTGGGGCCGGTCGAGGTCGGAACCTCCCCGAGGAGCAGGGGGTGTATTGATGATTCCGCCGGAGGCAAACGGTGCTTCGCACAATGCGCTTCCTTCTATAAGCCATCTCATGATCTGGGAATGCATCGAGTTCAGAATGTACCTTGGGGCCGTGGTGATGATCTTCGCTCCCTATGGCGGGCCGGTAACCCCTGAAACATCACTGGCTGCGCCTGTGTGGAAGCGGCGTTGTCGAGGAACCAGCCGATGAAGGCATTCCACAGCCCTGCACCGAGGTTGCCGGAGAACACCTGCCAGACGCCGAGAAAGATGAACAAGAAACCGCGGGCGCGTTCCAGCACGGCAAAGGCCGCATGCCCTTCATTGAGGTGGCACACTTCGGGTTGGATGCCGAGCGCGCCGCCGTGGTCTTATTATACCTGAATTATGCGTAGCTGAACGTCTTTGAGGGGGCTTCTGGCGGATAAACCATTTGGGGACCCCATGGTTATGGGGTAGAAATGAGCTTCACCAAGTTCGTTTCCAACCCCAAGGAGGTCACCCAAATGGTTATCAACAGCAAGCAGCATAACTCTGAAATCCGCAGCGGACAAGCTTTCCGTGAAACATCGCCGGGCCCTAATGAAATCAAGGCTTCCACGCCCTATGACTTCTCAGCCAAGAATCTGACTCCTTATGGCGGCTTGCTTCCGGTGGCGACCATGCTCGAGAAGATCGGTTTTCAATCGATCGTCGAAGCGACCGTGCGCGTGGGACGGCGAACTCGGATCATGAGCATGTACCAGTTCGTGCTGGCGATGGTCCTGGGCGCCTACGTGGGATTTGCGCGCTTGTACCATCTGCGTTTCATCGCCCGGGATCCGATTCTGGTCGGGATCCTGAAGGTCACGCAACTGCCGCCGCAATCGACCTTCTGGCGCTTCCTGGCGTCGCTGAGCGTGAATGTGGTCGATCAGATGCTGTCGGTTCAGCGGCAGATGCGGGAGCGAGTGTGGGCGGCCGCGAACGTGCAATTGAGCACCGTGACGCTGGACACGGACACGACGGTGCACACGCTCTACGGCAACCAGATGGGCGGCCGCAAGAGCTACAATCCCAAAAACAAGGGGAAGAAGAGCTACCAGCCGATGCTGACCTTCATCGCCGAGACGCGGGAGTATCTGTGGGGAGGGCTGCGCAGGGGGGACCGCCCTTCGGGCAAGGAGATCGCGCGGCACATTGCAGCGGCGGTCAAGGCTTTGCCGGCGGTAGTGAGGAAGAGACTGGCGCGGGCCGATTCGGGTTTTTACTGCTGGGAGGCCGTCGAAGCCTACGAAAAGACGAATTGCGAGTTCATCGTCGTAGCGCGCAAGACGTCGCGCCTGCTGGAGGAGTTGAACGCTGCCGACTGGAAGCCCTCGCCCGATACGGACGCGGACGAGCAGCGCGAGTTCCACTATCAGCCTGCCGGCTGGGGCAAGGCATACCGGTTCCTGGCGCTGCGGTACGAGGAGCCGCCGGAGGAAAAGAAGGAAGGGAAGCCTGAGCAATACCAGCTGTTTGCGACGGCCCAGTATGTCTACCGCGTGTTCGTCACCAACATGGATGGGCCGCTTGCCGCGTTGGTTTGGTTCTACGGCCAGCGGGGCAGCGCCGAGAACCTGATCAAAGAGGCGAACAACGATGCGGGTCTGGCGGCGCATCCTTCGAAGCTCTTCGTAACGAACCAGAATCACTTCCAGGTGGCGATGCTGGCCTATAACCTGAATTGCTGGCTGATGCTGTTCAATCGGGAGGCAACCGAGACTGCCACGACGCTGCGGCATACGACGCTGGCAACGGCGCGGTTGCGGTTTCTGTTCGTGGCGGCCAAGATCTGGCGTCACGCCGGTCGAACGGGCATCAGCTATGCGGATCATTACGAGGAGAAGGGCGTATTTAACCGGTTGATGGCACGCCTGCGGGCTATTGCGCCCCGCGCTGGCAGCTTCAGGGCGGTGATTCAGGCGGCGCTGGCATAGGGAACCGCGCCGGAGTTTCGCAGCAAACCAAGCAAGCAGGGCAGGGACATCAAACGGGAACAACGAGGCGCACTGGGAAGACGGCCGAAACGGATCAGGGCCGAAGACTCGCCAAGGCGTTCGCTACTGCACCCACCGCAATCCAGCAAGACCATTGAGCAAGCCTTGACACATGCGGAAGGTAAGAACCGGTTCCTGTGCATAAAATTTTATGCACAATCCCAAAGATCAACAAAATGGGGTGTTTATACTGCCATAAATCATGAGAGGATCAGCATCGCGAGGCGGGATCGAGCAGAAGAGCTGGATTTCTTCAGGGATCCCGATTTCGTGCATAATTCAGGTCCATAGTTCCAATGTACCGTTGTTTTTCCGTAACTTGTTGCTCTGCAAGCATTTATGGCCAGACATTCGATTCGAACATTGCTGCGCGATGACGATTTGCCGCAAGCTTCCTCGGATCCACTTGCCGCGTAGCCTCGCGAATACTGAGCTTCGCGACTGAGGGATCGCCCCGTTTTTCCAGACATTTCGCGCTGGAACCATTCGCACGAGACTATCCTCCGCTTCGCTGCGAGTATTCGCTCCGGTGAAGACCGCCGGCAAGAAAGGGCTTGAAATAAGATGTCCGATAAAGTATTTTACTTAATAGGACATGAACCGCGAAGAAAAGCTGCGATCGATCAAGGAACACCTAAAAAGGCTGAAGTGCGCCAGCGGCACCGAACTCGCAAACAAGTTCTCTCTCAGCCTTCGGCGGCTAAGAGACTACCTTCGAGCCATAAACTGCCTGACAAGCTACAGCCACCGCAGAAGCTTCTACACACTTCGTGAAACAGCGCGCTTTGATGAACGGCGGACATGGAGATGCCCACGGAAAGCGGCGCTCTTTAGCGACCTTGATTCCCTGAATGCTCTGGTGGGGTGGCACGTCATGAACAGCTCGGCCGGATTGACGTGCCGCGCACTGTCGGCGATCACGAGAGTCCGCGTTGAGCCCCATATCCGTCGCATCAGCAACGAAAAAGGACTGGTTCGTCAAAAGTTCGACGGGGAGTACGTCTATTTCTATCAGGCGAACGAAAAGATCTACCTGCGGCAGCTCGCCCGGCGTAGAAGGATTTCCGCGACGGCCGGGCCAGGGCTGGAGATCGCCATCGAGGGTGACGTGGCGAGTCTTCAACGAGATCTCCAGATTGCCCTGGCACTACTGAACCACCCCAAGGAGGGCCCGACATCCGTCGTGTCCAGGCTGCGGGAGATGGGCCACCAAGTAACCATCGAAGACCTTGTGGATTTTTTCAATCGATACGGCGTAAAAAAAAAGAGGACAGACTCGCTGTGACTCAGCTGAAGTTTCTCGGTGCGGCTGTCAAGGCACAAGCCGCGCTTAGGTCAAACGGATGTTCTGTGGCAGATTCCTGTATCGTCTTGGATCCTGACGTTGAGAGCTGCCCGCAATGCAACGGTCCGCTTTACGTCGTCAAGACTACGGAGCCACGGGAAATCTTCTCGATCCGCTTCGGGAAGTTTTGGATGAAGGAAACGATCAAAGCCTGCAGGTCTTGCGATAATCACCGAACCTGGCGTTCGAAGGTGCCAGCGCTCGTTGCACCGCCAAAACATGTTTTCGCCTACGATGTCATGGTGTTCGCCGGGGAGCAGAAGTTTCTCTTCTCTAAAACGCTCAAAACCATCCGACAGACCCTGTTGGACGACTACGGCCTACGAGTCTCGACGAGCATCTTGTCCTTGTACATCCAGGAGTTCTGTTGTCGCTTTGAGTGCTTGCACTATGCCAAGTTGGCCAAGCTCGGCCGTTGGATAAAGAAGAGGCAACTTGGTTACATGCTCCATGTCGACTGCTCTTCGGAACAGAAGAGCGATACGGTCTTCGTTTGTTACGACCGCACGTCCGAAATTGCGCTGGTTTCCGAGAAGATCCCTTCTGAGCGTCTACCCTTCCTTGTGCCAATTCTGAAGAAGGTCCGCAAGCGCTTGGGAGACCCGATCTCAACCATGTCCGACCTTGGCATTGCGATCCTCAAAGCGCTGGAAAGGGTTTTTCCGAATGTGGAAAGGCGAATCTGCCACTTCCACTTTCTTCGAGATGTAGGCAAGGACATCGTGGACTCCAGCTACGACGCGGTGAGGATCCGACTGAATGAATCGAAGATCAACGCCGAGTTAAACGCGATAGAGAGAGACATTCTCAGCGTCAATTCCGCGCCTCGTAGTTCTGCCGAGTCCGTCATCAAAGGGGAGGGGCCGCTTCTGCGCCGTTGCACTCCGAGGCAGTACGCCGAAGTCGAGCCGTTGCTTGCCTTGCGCTTTGTGAGATTGTGTCGGAAGGTGAAGTCATCGACAGGATTTGGATACCCATTCGACCTTCCATGGGTGCGGTATGCGGAAGAGCTCTGTCGTCAGGCTGTCGAGGTGCACGCATGCCTCGACGTTCTACAGGAACGCAGGATCACGCCGGTGTTCCTGAAGAGAATCGGGAGTGTCCTCTCGCCCTTGCTACCAGGGGGCGCGCTGAGAAACGAGCTGGATCCTGTTGTCCATCAGTGCCTGATTCGGGAGAAGCAGTTTGCTGAGCTCAGACGCGTGATGCGCCTGTGGCGTCCGGCGAGCGCGGGAGCGCCGCTCTCGGCGAAGTATGGAGTGACCTCGCGAAACGAGATCGTGAAGTTCAACGGGGACCTACGCCGGTACCGGCAAAGGCTTCGCCAGAGGGTGTCATCACGAGGTCAGCTCTTCCGTAAAGAGGGGTACCGAGTAATACTGGGTCACATCGAGAAATACTGGGGCAGCCTTCTCCTACATCCTAGCCTCTGGCGCGCCTTGCAGTGCCAGGTTGTTGACCGCACCAACAACTTAGCAGAAAGTGGGCACCGAGATGGGAAACACTCCCTCCGGAAGGCATGTGGACGTCCACGCATCGACCGAGAGTTCTCTGATTACGGTGCGTACCTACCCGTCATCTCCAATTTGAAGAACCGGAGGTACGTAGAGTGGGTATTGGGCGAGCACGATAATCTTGCCTTGGAGTTTGCCCAGCTCGATGAAGCCGAGGTCGTGCACTATCGCGAGAGATTCCTCGATGCCAAGCACGGTCCGATGTATCAGGCGGTTCGCTCCATTTCGGGGACAAATCTAATCTGATTTTTGGAATTCCAACGGCTGATTGGAACCATGGTCGTAATTCCACTGATGCTCGCCACCAACCCGGATTGGCGCACCTGAGCCGCCAAGTCTTCCGTACTCCAACGGGAAAGAGGCACGCCAAATTTCGATGGCAGCTCACATGCCAGGGCCTTTACCTGAACT
>Ga0299915_10004522_pt1 | contig 10143 bp, 9 predicted proteins | sample RVTome_13_FD_200263 | JGI IMG/M metagenome (GOLD analysis project Ga0299915, IMG submission 200263) | Soil microbial communities from uranium-contaminated site in the Upper Colorado River Basin, Wyoming, United States - RVT92D227 (version 2) ...
CATTCCTTCTTCGATCCCATCAGCCTCCGGACGTTTTCGGCCACCCTGGAAGGCCTAGACATCATCGAATAGCCCCGGCCAGAAAGCACCTCCATTTCCGTGAACATTGATAATTCATGAAGTGGGTGGCGCCGGCCAGGGCGCCCAGATGCCCGAAGCGAATGGGACCCTCGTCAGGGTGAAGAGCGAGGGCAGCTGGGCTGGTCGGTGACAGGACCCGCGGAATCCCAATCTTAAGACATCACGGAAATGAAGATGCTTTCTCTGGGGCATAGGACATATTCATGTTGCGTTGACATGGGGCATGGTTCCCTTGACACCCTTTTTTTTCTGGGTTAAGCTTAACGCCTCGCTGACGCCCATTACGAAAGATATCGCAACTTCCACCATGACCAACAATCCACTGGATGCCGCCTTTGTCAATCCCTCCTTCGGCTATCCGATCATCAAGGAGAAAGGCCTGTTCTACACGAAAATGTGGCCACCGCTATCGCTGGCCTACTGCGCGGCCATCATGGAAGAGCGCGGCCTCAGGGTGGCGATCGTCGACGCCCAGGCCGAGCGGCTTAGCCCGGAACAGGCCGCCGAAAGGGCCTCGGCGGCCGAGCGAGTCTTCGTTAGCTCCAGCCCCCTGGACCGGTGGCAATGCCCCGTGAACGAGATCAAGAACGTCTACGCGGTCATCCAGAGTCTCAAGGCCGGCCGCTCCGAACGAAAAGTCTACCTGATCGGGGCCCACGGAACGACCTTTCCGGAGAAGATCCTGAGGGAGACCGCCGCCGATGTTGTGATTCTCGGCGAGCCGGAAATCACCATCAAGGAGCTTTCCCAAGGCCGGCCCATCGAGGACATCGAAGGCGTGGCCTATCGCCGGGACGGCCAGGTTGTCGTTCGTGAAAAAAGAACCTATCTCAACCTGAATGAATTCCCGAATCCGGCTTTTCATCTCCTGCCCATGGAAAAATATTACTTTGAATTCCTGGGCAAGAATTTCGCCATGCTCGAAGGATCGAGGGGCTGCCCCTATGCCTGCACGTTTTGCTACAAGGACATGTATGGGCCGTACCGGGTCAAGACCAGCAAAAAGCTGATCGGCGAGGTCGAGTACGCCGTCGAAGAGTTCGGCGTCCGGAACATCTACTTCGTTGACCTGACCTTCACCATCAATAAAAAGCAGGTCCTCGATGTCTGCGATTTTATCATCGGCCGGCGCTATGACCTTCACTGGGCCTGCCAGACGCGGTTCGACCTGGTCGATGAACCGATCTTGAAAAAAATGAAGGAGGCCGGCTGCCGCCTGATCCAGTTCGGCGTCGAGTCCGGCACGGAAGAGATCGTCCGGAAGACCAACAAGTACATCCCGCCGAAAACCATCTCGGAAGGCCTGCGGCTGGTCCACAGGCTGGGCATGGAGAGCGTGGCCTTCATTATGTTCGGCCTCCCCAACGAAACATCCGACGACATGGTCCGCAGCATTCAATATGTCAAGAAGATCAACCCCACCTATGTCGCCTATAACATCGCCATCCCTTATACGGAAGCCACCTACGACGCTGAGAAGGCGTCCCCGGCGAACGAGGGAGTCTTTTTCCCCGAAACCTATGGGGGCTATTCCAAAGAATTTTTGGATGCCATGGTGAAAAAAGGGATGATCGCGTTTTACCTCAGCCCCCGGACGATCCCCAAGGTGCTGAAAAACCCGAAATCCCTCATCCAGAAAATCAAGCTTTTTTTGGCGGCCCTGTGATGTCCGAACCGACCGAACACGTCCGACCGGCCAACCGGAGAAGCCAACTCTTTTCCCGGGAGTCGGTCTGGATCCTGCTGCTCTTCCTTGTTTTTCTTTCGCTCAGGATCGTCCATCTGTCCGCCGATCCGCCGGACAATCTGAGCCTGGACAGCTGCAGCGAATACGGAGACCCGGGCAACTACGCCCTGAACGCCAGGAACAAAGCCATCTTTGGACGCTGGCAGATCGACGGCTTCGGCGGGCTCTATGTCGTCCCGATCCCCGTCCTTGTCACCTACGGGTCGTTCCTGGCCTTCGGCGTCGGAATCTGGCAGATGAACCTCGTGCCGCTCTTCTTCAGCGCTCTCTGCTGGCTGGCCCTCTTCCTCCTGGCCTCCCGGTATTTTCCGGAGTCCCGGCTGCTCTTTTTCATCCTCCTGAGCCTAAACTATCCCTGGGGTATCTACAGCCGGATCAACGACCAAGTCATGCCGATGACCTTTTTTGTCATCCTGGCCATCTATTTTTTCATCAAGGCCTGGGACAGCCCCAAAACCTTCTTTCTGTCAGCCCTCTGCCTGTCTCTGTCCTTTTTGTCCAAGGAAAAGATCCTCTATTTTCTGGTGATCGTCATCCCGCTTTCGTTCGTCCTCATCTGCCTCCAAAGACGCGAGCCCAAGGACTGGAAGCTCAACCTGACGAGGATCGCCTATTTCCTGTCCGGCTCCGCTCCGATCGCCGGCCTTTGGTACTTCTTCCTCTATCTGCCGCACCGGAACGTCTACGAGAATCTATTGGGGCTCAATGTCTCCCACATGGTTCCCAAGAGCCTGAACGGTGCCGTCAGCAACTGGCTGCGGAGGCCGGCCTTCGCCTTTCATCCCGGAAATGCCGTCCTGACCTTTCTCCTCTTTTTTTATTTATTGAATCTCCTGTTCTTCTTGTTTAAAAAGGACAAGAACGAGGCCAGGCCGCTCCTTCCTCTTGAAATCATTTGTTCGGTCTGGCTCGTCGTCGGCCTGGCCATCAATTCTTTCTTTGGATATCGCCCCATCCGCCATTATATCGAATTCTCCATTCCCCTCTTGATCCTATCGAGTCTCTTCCTCACCCGGCTCCTGGCTTCTTTCCGGCTGAGGATTCGGCTCAAGAATAGAGGGCTTTTTATTTTTCTAAGCTTTCTCCTGATCTGGGTCGCCACAACATCGTACTCCAGACGGATCTTTTCCCGGGAAACGCTTTACGGCCGGCCGGAGAAAGTCCTTCTCGTCACGACGCTCCTGGCGGTGGCCTTCTCCGCCCTGCTCTATCTGGCCATCCGCTTCTTGTCCTCCGCCAAGGATTTTTCCCTGCCCAAGACCGCGGCCATGGGGCTGGCGGCGGTTTTGCTCATCCTGTATTCTTACCAGAACGTGAAAACCTACGCAGAGTGGGCCGCCCACGCGACCTACAACCTGAAAACGATCGGCCGCGATCTGGGCCGGGCATTCCCCCAAGGCGTTTTTTGCGGCTTGCTTGTCCCCAGCCTTTCCCTGGAGAACCGGAACAAAGCCCATACCTCCATGACCAACTATGCCAATGATGAGCCGGACTTCTTGAAGCGCCAGAAAGTGACCCATCTTGTCGTAGGCACTTTCAACGACGAGCCAAAATATTACGAGAACTATTACTCCGAGGAATGGAAGAGGGCCAAGCTGCTGGCCCGCTATTGGCTATGGAGAAGCTGGTTCCTGCTCTACGAAATCCAGAATGAGCCCGCTCTCCCCATCCGGTCTCCCGTCTACGAGGCCGAAACCATGGAGCGTGACGTCGGCCTGCCCGTCTTCGACCCACAGGCCGGCAGCCGGTTTGCGGTCTTTGTGGACAAAGGCGAGAGGGGCGTGATCGGCCGGGAAAAAGTCTTTTTTCCCGCTGGGGTTCGCCTCCGAGGCAGGCTGTACGCCAAGCTCGGAGACGGAGGACAGCCAGGCTCTTTCCTGCTTCTGAGGATCATCCGAAAGGGCGTCGCGATCTTTAAAAAGCCGTTCGCCGGGCTCGCCGGCGATGTCGGAAACGAGTACAAGGCCTTTGATTTCGAGCTGTCCCTGCCCGTGTCCGGAGACTACGAATTCGAAATCCAATCGTCCGGCGGACGCGGCTTCGCTTTCGATAAAATCGAGCTGAACACGGAGTACTGAGAACAGAAACAGGCCGATGGTGGTTTGGCCTAGATCTTTAAGAAAGACTTGGCCACGGAGAAGGTGTGGTAGGCTTCCGGGACCGAGCCGATGCCGCAAACGAAAGATTCGACCTTTTTCCCCTTAAAATAGGAGAAGGCTTCTTCGGGCGTCAGCCGGCCTCCGGCCAGGATCTTCTTAGCGATGATCGTGTAGCCGGACTCCGCGACGAGCTTTTCACATTCTTCCTTGGACGGCCGCATCATGAACCCTTTTAAATTCAGCGGCCCCAGCACGGGGATCTTGATCTTCCACTCGATGAGCTGCGGCAGCAGCACGCCGAAGTTGTGGGTGGCCAGGATGGGCTCGACCTCGTAGGTGTCCCGGACCAGATCTTGAAAAATAGTCAGGATATCCGGATTGCCCGAGGACAGGGCCAGGTCGGTGACCTGGCCGTGGAGGACGACGCCGCCCAGCTTATATTTTTCGAAGCTGGCCAGCTCGAAATGGATCAATTCGAGAAGAAGGTCCAGGATGTCCTTGGAGATAACACTCTTGATCTTGGTCAGCGCGCGCAGGCCCAGCCGGACTTTCTGATACATGCTGAAGCCCTTGGCCTTGGTCAGGACGGCCCCGAGGACGCCTTTCTCAGAGGCCTCCATGGCGTACTCGTAGGCATTGGGGATGACGGGCAGGAGACTGAGCTGGCCGGCCTTCGGAAATTTCTGGAGCGCGGCCATGATGTTTGGACAATTGGAGCACATGAAGGCGCGGATGCCCAGGCTGTTCGCCGCCTCCAGGACCGCCACGATATTGTCTTCCTTGGCGAAATGCTCCATGTAGTGCAGGGCATGGGTCCGGGAGATATAGCTGACCCCTTCAAAGGCGTTGGATCCGAGGATCAATTTTTGGAGTTCCATGGTCATTCAATTTCTTCCAGGCCGACGACAGCTCTGCCTTCGGCCGAGCGGTAGATCGCCTCGATGAGCCTCTGGACCTCCAGCCCGTCCTGCCAGGTCACGGCCGGGGACGTCCGGTCCAGGCAGCAATCGACGAAATCCTGGTCCTCCTCATAGAGACCTTCGGCGCCAAGCTCGAATTTCGAGGTCACCGGCAGGTCGATCTTGTAGATCGTCGTCCATTCCTTGGCAAAGCCCTTTTGGGACTTGTAGAGATAGAGCTTGATGTAATCGTTGGTCAGCTCGAGAGTGCCGTTATCGCCCTCGACACGGACATCGATATAGGGCAGGCGGTATCCCGGCACACTCCACGAAGTGTCCAAGGTGCCGGCGACGTCATGGCCACATTCGAAAATGACGCTGGCCGCGTCTTCCACATCCAGATAGATATTTTTGGCCTGGGCGAAAACGCTGCGGACCGGACCGAAATACCAGTGGAGGAGGTAGAGGAGATGCGAGGCCACGTTGATGACGACACCGCCCCCCGACTGCGATCGGTCATAAACCCAGCCTTTCTTGCGGCTGAAGACTTCGCTGGTATACATCGAGGACCGGAAGCGATGGACGGCGCCGATGACGTTTGCCTCGAGCAGGCTTTTCGCCTTCTTAAACAATCCCATATGGGCAAACAGATAGCCCGTAGCCTGGACGACGTCCTTTTGGGAGACGAGGGCCGCGATTCTCTTGGCCGCTTCGAAGGTGTGGGCCAGCGGCTTTTCGATGAACACGTCCAGGCCCGCTTGGACGCATTTCTCGGCGATGCCCAGGTTCGCCGCTGCCGGCGTGCAGACGATCGCGGCATCCAGCGGCACCTCCCCCAGCATTTGGCCGAGGTCGGAAAAAAACGGCGCCTTCAAGCCGGACTGCTGGATGTACTTGGCCAGCTGCTTATTGATATCGGCGAGGGCGGCGAGCTCCGCTCTGGGGATCATGTTGACCAGTCCCGTATGAAGGATTCCCAGTTTGCCCAGGCCGATGATCCCGATTTTGATTCTTCTGGCTTCTTCCACCGCTCGTCTTACTCCCACGAATCACTTGTTGACGGTCTTATACCATTCGACGTACCGGCGAACCCCTTCCTCGAGGTCCACTCTCGGCTTCCATCGGAGCTCGCGCAGGGATTTTTCATTCGAGGCCTTGCGGCCGACGAAATCGCCCGCCCGCGTCTCTTTGAACTCGACCGGGATCCCGCCGAAGATTCGACTCACCGTCTGGGCCACTTCCTTAATAGTGATCGGCCGCATGCCTTCCAGGTTGTAGATGTTGTTCTTGGCGACATCCTGCAGCGCGGCCACGTTCCCTTCGGCGATGTCCTCGACATAGATGAAATTCCGGTACTGGCTGCCGTCGCCGTGGATGATCAGGGGTTCGTTCCGCATCGCCCGTTTCACGAAATTCGTGATAACCGTGCCTTCCCGGCCGCGCGGCCCGTAGGGGATTCCATAGCGGAGGATGGTGAAATCGGTCCCGTAGAGCTTGTTGTAGCTTTGGATGTAAAGCTCCGCCGCAACTTTCGAGGCAGTGTAGGGATGATTGACGTTCTGGACCAGGAGCGGGGAGGCTTCGCTGACATCCTCGTTTTCCGCCAGCATATAGACCCAGACCGTGCTAGCAAAGATCAGCCGGCCGCCGTATCTCCGGACGGCCTCGAGGACGTTGACGGCTCCCTGAAAATTGACCAGGGCCGCTTCCAGCGGGTTTTTGTGGATGTCGTTGACGTTGGCCATGGCCGCCAGCAGAAAGTAGGCATCATAGTTGCCGGCCAGGGCGACCACGACTTTGTGCAGGTCAAACAGATCAAAAAAGATATGGCGGACATCATCTCGATGCGGCCGCATAATATCAAAAACGGTGACATCATGTTTCGCCTCAAGAAGCTTATCCACGACATGGGAGCCGATGAATCCGCTCCCTCCGATGACGGCAATTTTCATCGATGTTCCTCCTTTTAGGATTTCCTGGCTTCGAGGTAATAGAGATGACAGCTCCGCGGAAAAAGCTTGTCTCCCCAGGGGTTGACGAGCTTTGCCAGCCAGCGGGGGATGAGCTTCCACCGAAAATCAGGGAAAAGCGTGATCGGCGTCAGCAGGCCGATCCCCCGCCGGAACGTGATCTTAAATCCGGAAGCCCGAACCAAGGTCTCGATCTCCTTGGGAGTGTAGACATGGACAAAGGGCTTGATAAAGCCCCGAAAAACGGCCCAGAAGCCGTGCAGGGATCTCTTGTTGGAGACGGACAGGATCAAGTGGTCGGTGAGCGAGGCGACTTTTCGTAAAAAGGGCAGGAGAGCGTCGCGGTCCAGGTTCTGGATGAATTCCACGGCGGTCACAAGATCGAACGTCCGGTCGATCAAAACCGCATTAAAATCTCCTTCGATCACGTCCACGGCGGGAAACCGCCGTCTCAAATCCCGGACGAAATTCTCGTTGAGCTCGACGGCCCTGGCCTGATAGCCTTTCTGGAGCAGAAAGCTGACGATGGTCCCCTTTCCGGAGCCGATGTCCAAAGCCTTCTTGCCGTTCCCCGGCGGCAGTCTTTTGAAGATCAATCGGTTGAGTCTTTTAAAAACATGATCGCGCGGATCGCGGGGGTTCTCCCACCATTCTTCATAATAGCGTTTGATGTCGCTCTGAGTTATTCCGGCCATGGCCGATGTTCCCTGCTCCCTCAACCTGAGTCATTCTCCCTTGTAATACAGCGGCAGGCACCAATGATTCTGGGCCACCCAGTCCGTGTTGGGAAGATTGTCCGTTTTTTTCATGATCTTGTGACAGGGCTGGTCGTAGACCTTGCCGGTGGATTTCTCGATCGGGTCGAAGACGATGTACTTGTAATAGCCCGAGATCATGCCCTTGGGGAACTTCACCCGGTGGGGAAACTTGGCATCCAGGTGCTTTGCGGCATAGTCGTTTTTCCAGGCGACGATCTCGTCCAGCCGGTCGGTCTGGACAGCGCCGATGGCCGCCGAGAATTCATTGATCCGATAATTGAGGCCTTCAACAACGTAGTCGAATTTTCCGTAATTACGGTACTTCTTGGCATATTCGAGGAGGTCGTTGTTGCGGCTGACCAGCATGCCGCCTTCGCCGGTCGTGATCGTCTTGGTCGCGTAAAAGGAATAGATCCCGGCGTCTCCCCAAACTCCGGCCTTCCGACCGTTCCAGGACGCGCCGTGGGCGTGGGCGCAATCCTCGAGCAGGACGATGCCCTTTTCTTTGCAGAGGCGGCTGATCTCTTCGATCTGGAAAGCGATGTGTCCTCCGATATGGACAATCCAGACCGCGGCCGGCTTGGTTTGGTCGATCTTGCGCTTGAGGTCATCCAGGGACAGGCAGAGATCGTCTTTGTTGCAGTCGACGAACTCGACTTTGGCGCCGGCCTTGATCGCGCTGTAGGGCGTGGCCATAAATGTGTTCGAGGGGCACAATACCGTCTTCCCCCGGATATTGAAAAATTCAAGGGCCGCCAACGCGGCGCCGCCCCAGCTGGAAAAAGAGATCGAAGGGAGCTGGTTATAGGCCGCCCATTTTTCTTCAAACAGCTTGGTGAACTTGGCTTCCGTCCACTGCTGAGAGGCAAAAATCTCGTCCCAGCAGGTATGGAGCTTTTTTGCGTCTTCCTTCTCAAATCCGATGGTAAATTTCACGGCGGGTCTCCTTCTCAAAGATATAGATATCTGAGCATGTTGAATGCCTTTTTTATAAAGATCAATGCGTTCTAACGGCCTGCCAATAGAACCGCGATTCCGGCCATGATGAGCACCAAGGACAGGATTTTGGACAGGCTGATCGTCTCTTTGAAGATCAAAGAGGCAAAAAGGACCGTCGACAGGAAAAGGACCCCCTGGATGATGAGCGTGGAGGTGATGATATCCGCCTTGCGGATGATGACCATGTAAATAATATATCCCGAGGCGCTGAATAAAAGCGAAAGCATGATGTATTTGGCTGTGATGACCCTCCCCAGCAGCTCAAAAACGTTGGGCGAGAACTTGAAGTTGACCACTCCCTTCTTGAGAATCGTGCCGGCAAACCCATAGGCGATCCCGCTGACAACGGCCAGCAACAGGTACCCGAGACTGTAATAGTTCAGCTTCACCGGTCTTCCCCTAGCGCAAGATGTTTCGGAACACGGTCCGGAAAAAGAGAACGGGCCAGGACAGGACATAAACAAGGTCCTTCATCTTGACCGCCCCTCCCGAGAGGCCGTAATCTCCGTAGATCCGGGAGACATCATCCGCCCGCTTGTAGAAGCGCCCCGGCACTTCCAGCACCCGGAGCCTGTGCTTGGCCATGATGAAAAGCTCTTCAAGATCATTGATCCGTCCGTCGTGGAGCTTGTTGGTGGTCGTGTAGATTTTGGACAGAAGCTCCATGACCTTCTTGTTCCAGCCCTTGAACCCCGAGCTGGAATCGGTAATTCTAATCAAAAATTTATGATAAAACAACAGGCTGACCAAAAACGAGTACAATTTCCGTCCGTACTTGTGAAGAAAAGGGTCGCCCTGGGGGGCGCTGCCGAGGGCCCGCGAGGCGATGACGAAATCCCTTTTCTTCTCGACCAGGGCATCGATGATCTTGCCGATGTCCCGGGGCTCATGCTGACCGTCCGCATCGCAGAGGACAAGGAACTCATAGCCGCGACCCAGCGCGTATTGCCGGGCCGACTGAAGCGCCCGGGCATACCCATAATTCCGGTCGTGCTTGAACACCAGGACGCCCTTAGCCAGGGCGACCTCCGATGTCCGGTCGGTGCTTCCGTCGTCGATGATGAGGATATCGACCCCGGGGAAATGGCGGTGGATCTCGTCCAGGACGGCGCCGAGCTTCTTTTCTTCGTCCTTGGCCGGCAAAGCGATCAAAACGCTATTTTTCATTCGACGGGTCTCTAACTGAAAGCGTATAATATAATTCCTGCGTCCCTAAAAGTCAATTTGGAGGCAGAGGCCTAAAATTGCCAATCGAAACGCCCGACGGGACCTGTCGCGGTTCACCCCCGGCGCCCCTCGCGGCCTATCATGTTGAATCTGGGGGATTAAGCCAGAGGCATCAAACGCTCGGGGCGGCGGGGGGCCCCCGAACCACGCCACCCGTCGGGTACCATCGCTCCTATTCGATTGATTGGAATGCTCCGAGCTTTTAGCTTATGATTTAGCCCCTATTGCCAATTTTAGGCGGAGAGGAGGTATCCTCGTATCCGTGAAAGCTTTAAAAATGGGTATTTTATGGGTCTCTTCACAGCACAACTTCCATGCGATTGTTTTTATATGCTGGAAAAAGTCGACCCTGCTGCCGAGAGG
>Ga0299915_10004523_pt1 | contig 10141 bp, 11 predicted proteins | sample RVTome_13_FD_200263 | JGI IMG/M metagenome (GOLD analysis project Ga0299915, IMG submission 200263) | Soil microbial communities from uranium-contaminated site in the Upper Colorado River Basin, Wyoming, United States - RVT92D227 (version 2) ...
GGGTTACAATCAGCCGGGTTATCGCTGGGCAAAATGCCTATGGTCAGCCCAGACTCGATGGCGGCTCCTCGGCAGGCTGCCTCCATAACGCCGGTCAAGCCGCCACAGACCAGTATAGCTCCCCGCTTAGCCAGCTCTCTGCCTACAGCCTCGGCCAGAGCCGCCTCCTGGGCAGAGCATCTGCCGCCGCCGATAACGGCGATGGTCAGCTTTTTTTCAAAGCTCGGTTTTACCACGTTCTGAAGTTTGGGTCTACAGGCTCGATTTCTAGCCATTATACCATCGAAGGCAAATAGCGGCAAAGAGAGGCGTCTCTACTGAGAAATTGTCAATCGGCGAATGGAGGAGTAAAATGCCGTCATGCTTGGCGCCGGCAAACCAGGATATGGCAGATACCTTGTTTGCGCTGTTGACCGGAGCTTAATATAGAAATTGGAGGTTAGCATGTTGAAAAACAGCCACATTGTTCTAGCGGTAATATTGATATTGGGAGTAATTATGACAGGGTGTAGTGCAGCACAAGCGAAGAATGGCGATACCGTTCAGGTTAATTATACCGGAAAACTGGCAGACGGTACCGTAGTCGACTCATCGGTCGGGCGTGAGCCTTTGGAGTTTACTTTGGGCGTGGGCCAAGTGATTCCCGGGTTTGAAAAAGCTGTCCTGGGGATGAAAGTCGGGGAGAAGAAAACCGTTACCATTCCGGTGGATGAGGCATATGGCCCGCACCACGATGACCTGGTAGCGGAAGTACCCCGAGAAAAACTTCCGGAGGATATAACTCCAGAGGTTGGCCAGCAGTTGGGGGTTAAGCGAACCGACGGCGGAACCAGTATAGTCACCATCATAAGTGTCTCTGACAACACAGTCACAATAGATGCTAACCACCCTCTTGCCGGAAAAGACCTGACTTTTGAAATTGAGCTGGTAAAAATAAAATAAATTGCCTAATCCTCTTGAGATGGGCAATAGATAAGATTGTGACGAAATGCTACTCCATCGGATGTTCTTTGAAGAATTGCCATATTACCTCGCTGGCATTGAATTCCCGGGAGGTCCTGCCAATCACAAATTCAGGCAGGTACTGTAGCCCGCCGGGCCAGGTATGCCCACCACCTTCTATGGCGTAAAGAACCACTTCAACGCCGCCCTGGCAGCCTCCGTAGATTTCCTTCCGCACTTTGGTGCCATCGGAAGGGTCTTTGTCCGGCAATTGTGTAATAGCCGGTACTGAAGAACATCGGTCTTTCCCAACCCAAAATTTGACTGTATCGGCTACGGATAGGACTTCACCCAGCGTGATTTTCCCGAAATGTATATCGCCACCATCCCATGGCACCAGGGGGTCGTCCGTTCCGTTGATTATCAAAACCGGTACCGGCCGTGACGGCGCCCATATTGATGCCTTGTTTACCGGTATGTTGCTGGCAACCGGAGAAATAGCTGCTATCTTCTGAGACAATTCGCAGCCGAGGCGATGCGACATCATGCCTCCGTTGGATATGCCGGTTACGTAAATCCTTTTGGCATCGATGTTTAGCTCATCCGAAAGGTGGTCTATTAGAACAGATATGAAGCCGACGTCATCGATGTTTTCAATCTGAGTGCGGTATAGTTGTATTCCCCTGCCGTCGTTCCAGTGCTTTTCGAAACCGTCGGGATAGGCAATCACGAAATTTTCTTTGTCTGCAACAGCATTGAAGCCGGTGAGTTTGGGCATGCCTTGACCTGTACCTCCGCCGCCATGTAGTACGATGACTAACGGGGTCGGTCTGGTCTGGTCATAGGAACTGCTGATATGTACACTGTAGGTGCGTTCCAGTCCTCCGCTAATGATTGATGCCGAGTAGTCATGTTTTGCAGGCCTGAAATAATTGGTACTGTGGGTACAGCTAAAGCTGTGCAAGGTAGAAATCAGCATCAAAATCAAGAAAACAAGGAAGGATAGTCTTCTTGTGTTCATGGCTTTGCTCAATTTAGATGATGCCCTCCGCCTTAGTTAAACTTGTTCATGGCGGCAACTATTCCCTCGGTTAAGATGCAGTGAATAGCCTCGGCTGCTGTGGCGATGGCGGGCTTGATGGCTACCTCTTCCTGGGGGGTGAAGTCGCTGAGCACGTGGCTGACTATAACATCCTCGTCGGTGATTGCCGCTGCGTCTTCTGTGGTCGGGCGGCCGATGCCTACCTTGATACGGGGGAAGTCTTCGCTTCCCAGAGCCGAGATTATCGAGTTTATTCCTTTGTGTCCTCCAGCACTGCCGCCGGGGCGGAGGCGCAGCTTGCCCAAAGGTAAGTCGAGGTCATCATGGATAACAATCAGGTCATTTACAGGGATGCTGTATTTACGCATCAGGCGTCCAAGCGCCTCGCCGCTTTTATTGACAAAGGTCTTGGGCTTAGCCAGCAGTACTTCGACGCCGGCTATTTTGCCGCTGCCGACTTGAGATTGACATTGGTGCTTTTTTACTGGGATGGAATGGAGCCTGGCCAGATGGTTTATGCAGCGGAAGCCGATGTTGTGGCGGTTGTGGGCATAAACCTTGCCCGGGTTGCCTAGACCTACAATGAGTTTCAATTCTTTATCAACCTTTCATACAGTTGAAGCTGTGTGAAAACTCTAACTAGCAGTTCCCTCTGTGATAAATATTAAAATTAAGCATGTAGCCCCGAGGCTTTAGCCTCGGGAACCCGACCCTAAAGGGCCGGGGCTACATTTTTTAAAATCCCTGTTATTTAAGTTTGTTTTCCGACTGTTTCAAAAGCTCCAGAAATTCGGCCTCGGTAAGCGTCTTTGTTCCCAGCGCCTGGGCTCGGGCCAGTTTGGAGCCGGGGTCTTCGCCGACCACCAGATAATTGGTTTTTCTGGTGACATCGGAGCCGGCTTTGCCGCCCAGGGCTTTGATTTTAGCTTCGGCGTCCGGGCGGGGGAAGGTTCCCAACCTTCCGGTGATGACGAACTCGAGCCCGGCAAGTGGCAAATCCTTTCGTTTAGCTTTATCCGCCTCCAGCTTGACACCGGCTTTCCTCAGCTTCTCGATGATTTTCCTGTTCTGTCCCTGGCGGAAAAAGGCTACTACGCTATCGGAAATTTTAGGGCCGATGGAGGGTATTTCCTGAAGTTCTTCCGGCGTAGCCCGGGCTAATTCATCGAGGCTGTTGTAATGCTCAGCCAGCAGCCCGGCAGTCTCGTCTCCGATATTGGGTATGCCCAGAGCGAAGATGACACGGGGCAGCGGTCGGCTTTTGCTCTTTTTAATGGAGTTAAGTATGTTGGCGACGCTTTTTTCTCCTAGCTTTTCCATGTTGAGTAACTGTTCCCTTTTCTTTTCGAGACTGTAAATGTCGCTTACATCTTTTATCAGGTCGGCTTCGAACAATATCTGGGACATCTTTTCACCGACCCCTTCGATGTCCATAGCGCCGCGGCTGGCGAAGTGCTTGATTCTCTCCAGCGCCTGGGCCGGGCAGGCAGCATTGGTGCAGCGGTGCATGGCCTCACCTTCGGGCTTTATCACCTCGGCGCCGCATACCGGACAGGTCCCGGGCATGTGAAATATTTTCTCCTTACCGGTGCGACGGCTGACGATTGGCTCGACTATTTCGGGTATTACCTCGCCGGCCCGTTGTATCACCACCCAATCGCCGATGCGTATGTCCTTGCGGTGTATGTCCTCTTCATTGTGAAGCGCGGCGTGCTTGATGGTGACGCCGCCTACCTGCACCGGCTCCAGAATAGCGTAGGGATTAAGGCTGCCCGTCCGCCCCACGTTTATGCCGATGTCCAGAAGGCGGGTGGTGCCTTGAACGGCAGGGAATTTGTAGGCGATTGCCCATCTCGGCTCGCGACCCACGTTTCCTAACTCAACCTGGAAAGGAATGGAGTTGATTTTGACCACAACGCCATCAGCCTCATAAGGTAATGCTTCTTCATTCTTCACCCACTTTGCGTAGTAAGCCTTCGCCTCGTCAATGGTATGGCACAGGGCAATGTTTGGGTTTATTTTGAAGTTTAGGGACTTCAAGTATTGCATGATTTCCCAGTGGGTTTCCGGAACTGCCTTGCCTTCAGCCCAGCCTAAGCCATAGACGAAAATATCCAGCGGACGCTGGGCGGTAATCCTGGGGTCGAGCTGCCTTACCGAGCCGGCAGCGGCATTCCTGGGATTGGCGAAAAGCGGCAAGCCTTCCTTAGCTCGCTCCTCATTGAGCTTCTTGAAGCCGGTTTTAGGCAGATAGACCTCGCCCCTGACTTCAAACCGCGGAGGCGCCTCTTTGGATACGGATAGAGGTATGCTCTTTACAGTCCTCAGATTCTGAGTGATATTTTCACCCCGGTAGCCATCGCCCCGTGTAGCACCGACCTCAAGCAGGCCGTTAACATAGGTCAGGGCTACCGCCAGGCCATCGATTTTAAGCTCGCAGACGAAGTCGGTCTTGCGGCTGCCCAGGAGGTTGGAGGCTCGCCGGTACCAGGCGTCAATCTCTTCGTCGGAGAAGGCATTAGCCAGGCTTAACAGGGGCTGAGGATGCTCGACGACGCCGAAGGCTTCAACGGGGGCAGCACCAATCCGCTGAGTGGGTGAGTCAGGAGTGATGAGTTCGGGGTGCGTTTCCTCGAGCTGTTCAAGCTCGCGCATAAGCTCATCATACTCGGCATCGCTGATTTCCGGGCTGTCCAGCACATAGTAGCGATAGTTGTGATAGTTAATCAGCTCCCGCAGCTTGTTTATCCTTTGTTTTACCTCAGCCATGTTTCCCGTAACCAGCCTCATTCATAGTATAGCACGTTGTAAAAGCAGCATTAAACATGTAGCGGTGAGGCTTTAGCCCCACCAAAATCCCGCGATGCAATCATGATTTACCTTGAGATATGGGCTGCAAACGGTTAAAATTGATAGTGTTTTTGAACAGAATGTGGGTATATACTAGCCGGGAGTATTATTAGCATGGTAGAGACATTTCTGTGTCCTAATTGTGGTGAGGAGAATCTGATGAGCTACCAGTTTTGCGGAGCTTGCGGAACTAAGCTGGCTACCAGGATGCAGAAGTCAGAAAATACATGCTCAAAATGCGGTGCACAAAACCCAACAGATTATAACTTCTGCGGCAGTTGCGGCGTGAAGTTAGACACCTACTGTCCTAACTGTGGGGCTACTGTTTCCCCCGACTCGAGATATTGTCCGAATTGTGCCTATCTTTGTGGTGAGGGGCGGTATGAAGTGTAGCGGTAACTGCCTTTGACTTCAAATTGACCTCCAGGTCGCCTCTGTTCAGGATTATTTGAAGCACTCTGGAAAATGAAAACTAAGCCGCCAATCTGGTACACAGTGCAAGCCATCTTAGGCTGGATGCTGGAAGAGGCTATACTGGTGGCTGTGGTGCTGTGGCTGCTGCCGCTCTTCAATATAAATATTCCGCTGTGGGGCTTGGCTATTTTGATGGTGGCTTTAGCCATATATTCCTATATCATGTACCGGGTAGGTAGGTCAACCTTCCTCATGAAGCCGAAGGTGGCTGCTGAGACTATAATCGGCGATGATGGCAAGGTGACCAAGCGGCTGGCTCCCGAGGGCTATGTTAAAGTCCAGGGTGTGCTGTGGAAGGCGACGTGTGTTGAATCGGAATTAGAGGTCGGCGATGACGTTGTGGTTGTAGACATCAATGGGCTCAGGCTTATCGTTAGCCCTAAAGGAAGAACGGCTCAGGACAAGAAGACCTCTTGACATTAGAGACGATTGTTGTATAATGTAGATAACAATAACTATTATTGATAGAACAATGAGGAGAACGAAACAGAAGGAAGCTATTCTTGAGGTGTTGAGAGGTACAAACTCTCATCCGACGGCTGATTGGATATACAACGAAGTGAGGAAGGAGATACCCAACATCAGCCTGGGGACGGTATATCGGAATCTCAGGCTATTGTGCGAAAGCGGGGAGATTTCAGAGCTGGATCTTTGCGGTACTTTGGCCCACTTCGATGCCAGGCAAGACAATCACTACCATTTCAGATGTGAGAAGTGCGGTCTGGTATTTGATGTTGATTTGCCAGTAGACGCGGAGATTGACAGGAGGGCGGCGCAGAAGACCGGTTTTGAGGTTTCATATCATCGGCTCGAGTTTCGCGGAGTATGCGAAAGTTGCTAGAAAAACTGATTGTTTGGGGGGTGGTTTATGCCGAAAGCGGTAATAGCATTAGATGAGCAGCAGGTGACCAAGCTGGAGCAGGTCATTATTGACCGTGATGATAAGGGAGCGTGGGAGCTGTTGGCTGAGATAAGGGCAAAGGTCAAGGCGACTCAGGATACTCGCTGCGGTATAGAGAAGCCGCCTTAAAGCAAAAGGCAATTTTAATCACCCAAATGTAATAACTTTTTAACTTTTTTGCCATTGATTTTACGACTATTTTATAGTAAGCCAAGCATAATTTACTGAGTTAAGCGAGGAGGCATAAACACAGGTTATATTTGCCTATTTATGCGTCTTATGTCGAAAACGAAAGATTCAAGGAGGATGAAATGGCAAAAGAAGTAAAAGTCTATTCTACAACTACTTGACACTGGTGCCTTAAAGTCAAGCAGTTGCTGGACGAAAACAAGGTCGTTTATAAGAATCTTGATGTTGCCAGTGATAAGATTGCCCGTGATGAAATGCTCAGCAAGACGGGCCAGTTTGCTGTGCCGGTTGTTGACATCGATGGTGAGATTGCCGTCGGCTACGATGAGAAATGGCTGAAGCAGAAGCTGAACTTTTAGAAAAAGGTTAACGGGCAATGTACGATTTGATGATTATCGGAGGTGGCCCCGCCGGCATGACGGCAGCCGTTTATACGGCGCGGAAAAAGCTGAATGCCTTGCTGCTGAGCAAGGACGTGGGAGGGCAGGTCAACTGGACGTTGGGGATAGAGAACTACATGGGCTACCAGATCATCGAAGGCCCGCAGCTCATAAAGAAGTTTGAGGAGCAGGTGAAGCAGTTTCCCATAGATATAAAAATCGGGGAAAATGTCAGCAGTCTGTCTCAAATAAGCGGCGGCTTTGAGGCCAAGACTGAAAACGGTGAGACCTATCAGGCTAGAGCAGCTATAATTACCACCGGTAAGCGCCCTCGCCCCTTAAACGTACCTGGCGAAGAAAAGCTCAGGGGGAGGGGGGTTACTTACTGTGCTACCTGCGATGGTCCACTGTTTGCTGATATGAAGGTAGCCATCATCGGTGGTGGCAATTCAGCTCTGGAGGTTGTTGATGACATGGTCAAAATCGCCAAGCATGTCTATCTGGTGTCGCTGACTCCTCTCACTGGCGACCAGATATTATTCGACAGGGTAAAAGGTGCCAGCAACCTGACGATGTTTGTGGAGCATGAGGTTACGGAGATAACCGGAGAAAAACTTGTGGACGGTATAAAAATAAGGGATTTGAAAACAAAACAGGAGAGGGAACTTCAGGTTGGTGGTATTTTTATTGAGATCGGGCTTATACCGAGCTCAGACCTGGTAAAGGATGTAGCTGCCCTTAATCGCATTGGGGAAATCGAGGTTAATTGTAACAATGAGACCAATGTTGCCGGCCTTTTTGCTGCCGGTGATGTGACTAATGTCCCTGAAAAACAGATAGTGGTTGCTGCCGGTGAGGGAGCTAAAGCGGCCCTTCAAGCCCATCGTTATTTACAGAGGCTGGGTTGATGAACTTATTCAAAAATATTACTCCGTGTCATTGCGAGCCGAAGGCGTGGCAATCTCACTGCCTCTCCACCGGGATCGCCACGTCGCTCACGCTCCTCGCGATGACAGGAAGAGGAACAGGGCTTGTTCCGAGCATAAGAGCGAGGAATTCCGCTCCTCGCAATGACGAAAATGCGAGAATCAAGCAGGGGGTAGAATCATGCAGCTAAAAGGAAGTAAAACAGAAGAAAAATTACGCACGGCCTTCGTGAGGGAGCTAAATGCTCACGCTAACTATTTATACTTTGCCGAGGCTGCCAGAGAAGCTGGCTTGGAGCAAGTGGCTGACATGTTTTTGGCGATAGCGCAGAATGAAGCGGAACATGCTGAGCATGAGTTCAAATTTCTTGGCGGCCCTGGTGATACTGCGACAAATCTGAAACTAGCTATTGAACGGGAGCATGAAGAGGCTACTAAATTATACCCCGAGGCAGCAGAAACGGCTAAGGATGAAGGCTTTGATGGAATTGCCGATTTTTTCCATCGGATGGGCAAAGTTGAGGCGAAGCATGAGGAGAATTTCCGTCGGCTGCTAGAGACATTGGGCGAGGGTGGAGCATTTAAAGGGAAGACAGTGGGACATTCGGCGATTGTAATGACGCAGTTGATGTTGCCCGAACAGACCAATCCAGCTGGATTTGTTCATGGTGGCGAGTTGATGAAGCTGATGGATAATGCTGCCGGTGTAGTTGCTGCCTTGCATAGTCGGGCTAATCCGGTCACAGCCATGGTGCATGAGATTAATTTCGTTGGTCCTGTACGAGTTGGTGACCTAATCATAATTCATGCTAAACTTACTTTTACAAGTCGCTCGTCAATGGAGATTCGCATAGAGGTCGAGGCCGAGGACCTCATGGCTGGGAAGAGGCGTCACGTTATGAGGGCTCACTATATAATGGTGGCGGTGGACATAGAAGGAAGACCCGTGGATATACCGCCTCTTATAGTCATTACCGAAGAAGAGCAACGTCTTTTTGATGAAGGCTTGACCCGGTATCAGGCGCGAAAGGCGAAACCAACCAACTAGGAGGAGGTGTGATAATGGGGAACGGAAATAAGCCTGAAAGAAGAGTCTATCTAGATTATATCGCTACCACCCCGGTATTACCTGAGGTACTGGAGGCGATGCTCCCGTATTTCAGTAATATTTATGGCAACCCCCAATCGTTTCATTCCTGGGGCGATGAACCCGGAGAAGCGATGGAAAAAGCCCGTGAGCAGGTTGCCGCGCTCGTCGGCGGCAGTCCGGAGGAGATAGTTTTTACTTCAACCGGCAGCGAAGCTAATAATCTGGCAGTCAAAGGGCTGGCTCAAGGTCAGATTGAGAAGGGGAAGCATATAATTATCTCAGCAATCGAGCATTTTTCTGTGCTTAATGGCGTACGAACTTTGGAGAAGGCCGGCTTTGAGCTTACTGTGGTGCCGGTGGACAAGTACGGGCTGGTTGACCCTGATGAGGTAGCCAGAAATATCAGGAAGGACACAATATTGGTGTCTATTATGCATGCCAACGGAGAGGTAGGCACAATCCAGCCTATCGCTGAGATAAGTAAGAGGGTTAAAGAGGCTGGGGTGCTATTCCATACCGACGCTGTGGCTAGTACGGGTAATATACCGGTGAACGTGAATGAGCTGAGAGTAGATGCCTTGAGCCTGGCGGCGAATCAGTTCTATGGCCCCAAGGGAGCAGCTGCTCTATGGATACGCAAAAGGACTCGTCTTATTCCATTGATAGATGGTGGTGTTCAGGAGGGCGGGCGGAGACCGGGCACGGAAAATGTGCCGGCCATTGTCGGCATGGGCAAGGCTGCTGAGTTAGCCATTAGAGATATGCCATCGCGGATGGGAAGGTTTTCTCAACTCAGAGACAGGTTAATCAACGGCATGCTGACTGCAATTGACCATACCATTCTTACCGGTCACCCTACTCAGCGGCTTCCTCACATTGCCAGCTTTTGCGTTGAGTTTATTGAAGGTGAAGCCATGTTGCTGCTGCTCAATATGCAGGGAATTGCTGCTTCCAGCGGCTCAGCCTGTACCTCACGAGCCTTAAAAGCTTCTCACGTCCTTATTGCCATGGGCATCCCGCATGAACTTGCCCAGGGCTCTTTGCTTTTTAGCTTGGGTTTAGACAATAATGAAAAGGATATAGATTATGTGGTGGAGAAAATGCCACCCATTGTTGACAGGCTGCGGCAGATGTCTCCGTTATATGCCAAATTCATTAAAGAAAAGAGGGGGTGAAGTAATATGCCGATGTACAGTGAAAAGGTAATGGACCATTTTATGAATCCTCGCAATGTCGGCGAGATTAAAGATGCCGATGGCAGCGGTGAAGTGGGTAACCCGGTCTGCGGGGATATGATGACTTTTTATATCAAGGTGAAGGATAATCGTCTTGAAGATGTCAAATTTC
>Ga0299915_10004525_pt1 | contig 10140 bp, 10 predicted proteins | sample RVTome_13_FD_200263 | JGI IMG/M metagenome (GOLD analysis project Ga0299915, IMG submission 200263) | Soil microbial communities from uranium-contaminated site in the Upper Colorado River Basin, Wyoming, United States - RVT92D227 (version 2) ...
CATTCCTCCCCATATTACGAAAGGAAGGCATTGTATGATGGGGGTACCCTTCCAAATGAATCGGAATATTTCTCCTTATCCCATGCCCACAGGGGTACCAGACAAATTGGTTGAATAGTATAAACTGAAAGGGGTTAAACTAAATGGGGGATTCAAAACCATAGCGTTAAACCTCCAATTCCTTTATCAATATCTCATTTGTACGAAAGAAATAGATCGTATAGGGTTGGATGATTAATGGATGCACGGGAGCTTTTGAAGCAGGGTTTCAGGAGAAATTTATACAAATATGTGAATGGGGAATTTTTATCATGGCGAGATACATTGATTTCAATGATTACTCCGTCCACTCCGTTTCTTCTTCACGCAAGGAGAATATGCCAGCAATATAAAGAGGCATTCTATCCTCTGCCTGATGAGATATCATCGAATCATGTGAAGATAGCGGTTTATCAGGGTAAGAACTCACATGTTTTACAAATGATTGAATTCCTGTCTGATTTGAAAGATGATCTATGGGGGGTGTATCTCCACGGAAGTTTGGGGACCTGTGAAGAAATCCCGTTCAGTGATTTTGATGCCTTGGTCATTATAAAGGATGAAGTTTTTAAAATACCCGATAGGCTGGCTCGTGTGGCCCTCAAAATCAATTCAGCTCAGGCAATCATGTTTGATTTTGATCCTCTGCAACATCACGGATGGTTTGTCCTTACAGAGGCTGATTTGAAATCTTACCCTGAAGATTATTTCCCTATCGAATTATTTCGCCATGCTAAATCACTTTTTCCTGATCAAGGACTGGAATTAAGGATTTGGGCTCAGGACCCATCCGAAAGCATTCGACAGGCCTTTGATAATTTAATTCACAGCGTCACGAAGCTCATCGCCCGGAATAAATCCCATAAAAATATGTATTGGTTGAAAATCCTGTTAAGCCAACTTATGCTTTTACCTACTTTGTATGTTGAAATTCGTGATCAGAAAGGGATCTATAAAAAATTTAGTTTTGAGGCGGCCCGACTTGATTTCGACGTTGAAGACTGGTCTATTATGGAGGAGGTCTCTTTATTAAGAGAAAAGTGGTTTTATGAAATCTCTCCCCTTTGGCGAGGGTTGATGACAAAACCAACAAAGATGTCACGTTTTTTAGTCAGGACGTATTCACCTGCCGTTCCCAAAGAGATAAAGAAAAAACTTAAGGATGATTTTTATCGAAGGATGTCTCATCTCATCGATTTAATGCAGAGAAAATTTCAATGAAATTCCTTTTCAATGATTATCCCTATTATGTACCTCTGACGATATACGAAAATGCCATCCAGGGCATGGTGGAAAAGTTAAGAGGGCAGGAAGGGATCATGTCCATTTTTCAAATAGGAAGTACCCTTCATCCTGGCATATCAGATATTGATATGGTAATCGTCTTTAAAGAAAATGGGGCATTTCATCTGAATCCGTTGGAGGGATTGTCGAAAACAGAGCGTTATCTTTTTATTCATCCGCCTTTCGGTGTTTCGAAAACTGATTTGATAGAAGCACAACGATATATGTTTTTTCAGAATTGGCGTCTTCTTTGGGGTGAAAAATTTACAAGCGAGGAACACGACCTTCGTGAGGAGGAGATAAGGTGTTTAAAAATCCAGACTGCACTTGAATATTTGATCCAGAACTACATTAACCTGACGACCCTCAGCGCATACGGAATTTTCAGTGTCCGGGCGCTTTTGTTAAACATGAAAGCAATGCTTTTTGACCTCCAACTGCTGAACGTTTTATCAGGAAGATTGTATGAACTCTTAGAGACGCTGGTCAAGTGGCGTAACAACTGGTTTGAAATAAAACCCAATACAACGCATTTGAGTGAATGGATTCAAGACTGCTATCGAGAACTTCATGCATTTTTAAAGACATTTTTAAAGACCGAAACATTTTATTTTCCTGAATGGGGCGCCTTTCGTATTTCCAAGAATGTCACCCTGGTCCCCTCGGACCATTTTTTCTGTAATCATCAAGGAATAATGCTGCCCGCTCTGTTCAGTTTTTTGGGAAGGAAGTATTTTAAAATTCAGCGCCGATTGAATGAATTTTTGTTCCATCTGCCGATTCAAAAAGGAGAGGTCCCTCCCATATTGGCAAAGAGATTCGAACTGGAGTATAGGATGGTGCGTTTCAATTCCGATAAGGACTTCATGCCATTGAGAAGCTCTTTAAATTTTTTACGGAAAATTCAGTTCAATGGGACGTAGGGAATGATAAGGGAAGAAGTGATTCTGACCGTTGTCATCATCAATTGGAACACAAGGGAGGATCTTCTGGTCTGCCTCGACTCCGTTGAATTCGTAACAAAAGGGTTTACAGTAGAGACTATTGTCGTGGACAATGGTTCCCAAGATGGCAGCCAAGATATAGTAAAAAAGTGTTATCCTTGGGTCTCTCTAATCGAAAATAAAAAAAACTTTGGCTTTGCTAAAGCAGCCAATGATGCCTTACGTCAAATGAAAGGACGGTATGCTCTTCTCCTCAATCCGGACACTCAGGTGAAGCATGGTGCAATTGAGCCATTAGTGTCATTTATGGACACCCATATAGAGGCTGGGGTGGTTGGGGTACAACTTTTAAATTCAGATGGGTCGAGGCAAAACTCGATCGCAAATTTTCCATCCCTGGCAACAGAGCTACTCAACAAAAGTCTCTTGAGGTGGTTATTCCCGAAAAAGTTTCCAGGAAAGGAGAGAACTTATTCTGAACCCGTTGAAGTAAATTCGGTAATCGGTGCATGCTTAATGGTAAGACGGGATGCTTTGGGTCAGGTGGGTTTATTGGATGAGGGTTATTTTCTTTTTCTGGAAGAGACGGATTGGTGCTATCGGATGAAAAAGGCAGGTTGGAAAGTCTACCATATTCCCCAAGTTGAGGTCTATCATTTTCAGGGGAGAAGCGCTGAGAGAGATAAAAAGAGGGCGAAGATTGAGTATTACAGATCCCGCTACCATTTTTTCAAAAAAAATAGGGGGAGTTTACAATGGTTCATTCTCCTCAGCGGATTGGTGGTACGATTGGGATTTGAACTATTGGGTATGACGGTGGCTTCTCTGATTACCTTCTTCACGATCAAAGGGTGGCGAAAAAAACTCTCGATTTATGGCTATCTATTGTGGTGGCACCTGAGATTCTGTCCGGATGGAATGGGACTAAATGAGAGAATTACCAAATCCCAAGCACCAAATTCTAAATAAATTTCAATGACCAAAATTCAAAGGTTTGAAAAAAACTTTTTAGTCATTGGTAATTGGAGATTATTTGATGTTTGTAATTTGGGATTTGGAAAAGTCAATTCTAAATTATGATGGTGATATAAGATGATCATCCTATTGGGGAGGAGCCTATGATAAGTGTTGCTGTGGTGGGAGCTGGGGCATGGGGGAAGAACCATATCAGAGTATTTTCCGAAATTCCCAATGTTCGATTGAAATATGTCTGCGATCAGGATCCTTCCAAATTGCTCTCATTACAGAAGAGCTATCCCCAAACGAAGATGGTTGGAGATTTGAAACCCATTCTTCAAGATCCAGAGGTCAAAGGGATTGTGGTGACCTCTTCGGCCCTCTCTCATTTCCCATTAGCGAAAGAGATATTGATGGCAGATAAAGATGTGTTGGTAGAGAAACCGATGGCCTTAAATATAAAAGATGCCGAGGAGATGTTAAAGATCGCAGAGAAGAAGAAAAGAATTTTGATGGTGGGTCATCTTCTGATCTATCACCCTGTCGTGGATCGGCTGAAGGAAATGGTCGACTCTGGTGAATTAGGGAAGATTTATTATATTTATACTCAGCGGGTCAATCTCGGTGTCATCCGCCAGGATGAAAACGCCCTCCTCTCCTTTGCTCCCCATGATCTATCCGTCATCCTGTACCTCCTCGAAGAAGAACCGGTTGCTGTGACCGCCCACGGGGAAAGTTATATTCAAAAGGGGATTGAAGATGTGGTATTTCTTGGTCTCCAATTCTCCGATGGAAGGATGGCGAATATTCATCTCAGTTGGCTGGATCCTCATAAGTTGAGAAGGATTACGATCGTGGGGTCAAAGAAGATGGTGGTCTTCGATGACATGGAGGCTTCTGAGAAATTGAAGGTATATGATAAAGGGGTAAAGAATCTCTCTTACGATACGTACGGAGAGTATCTCAGTCTGAGATTTGGGGATATTACTATTCCGAGTATTAAGATGACAGAACCGCTCCGGGCGGAGGCTGAACATTTTATTCAAAGCATTGAATCGAGGAAAGAACCTAAAACCGGGGGTCGGGATGGACTCCAAGTGGTAAAGATTCTTATGGCTGCTCAGGAGTCTTTAAAGAGAAAAGGATTTCCAATCCGCCTCGAAGGAGAATAAGGAGATGGGAAAAAAATACTTTATTCACCCCACGGCGGTCGTGGATGAACCCGTAGAGATTGGGGAGGAGACCAAGATCTGGCATTTCACCCATATTATGTCAGGTGTCAGAATAGGGGAGAATTGCATCATCGGCCAAAATGTCTTCATCGGTTCAGGTGCACTCTTAGGAAATAATATAAAGGTTCAAAACAATGTCTCCATCTATGATGGAGTTATTTTAGAGGACGATGTCTTCTGCGGGCCCTCCATGGTTTTTACCAACGTCTTTAATCCCCGAAGTTTTATATCGAGAAAGAAAGAATTCCGGAAAACTTTAGTCAGAAAGGGTGCCACCATTGGTGCCAATGTAACCGTTATCTGTGGAAATACGATTGGTCAGTATGCCTTCATCGGAGCCGGGTCTGTTGTGACCAAGGACGTTCCGGATTATGCATTGGTCTATGGAAATCCTGGAAGGGTGGAGGGGTGGGTCTGCCAGTGTGCTGAGGAGATTACCTTTCGGACTGGAAAGGCATTATGTAAAGCCTGTGGAAAACAGTACAAGAAAGATCGTTTGGGGGTTGGGGTAATTCAAAAAATATAAAAAGATGAATGAAGAGGTAGGGTAAAAATTATTTTAACAGTTGGAGGAAGCTCTTAGTTTATTAATACAACTTGGTACCATCAAGCTATCTGGAAGGTGAATAAAAAGAAAAAGATTAAATTAACTGTTCTAGTTTTCTGTATCGATATGGTAAAATCTATAAAGGTAAAAAAGTTGAAATCAAAAAGAAGTGCGCAGACAGCGTGCAATAGAATGGAGAAGTATCTAACCATCGGTCCATCATGAGACGGAGACGGATTATGACTAAAATTTCAGTGGTGATCCCTGTCTATAATAGTGAAGATTCTTTACATGAGCTCTACCGCCGTCTAAAAGCCTCCATGGCAACCGTCGACAACGATTTTGAAGTTATTTTGGTCGAAGACGGCGGTATGGACCGTTCGTGGGACATCATTCTGGAGCTTTCCAAAATGGATACGAGGATAAAAGGCCTCCAGTTGAGCCGAAATTTTGGGCAGCACAACGCTCTGCTTTGTGGAATCCGAGCAGCAAAAGGTGAAATTATTATCACAATGGACGATGATTTACAACACCCACCTGAAGAAATTCCGACACTGCTCGTCAAACTCTCAGAAGGGTATGACGTTGTTTATGGTACGCCTCAGAAGGAGCGGCATGAATTTTGGCGAAATTTAGCTTCAAGGGTAATAAAGCTGGGGCTGCAAGCTTCACTTGGTGTCGAAATTGCTTCTAAAGTCAGTTCCTTCCGGGTCTTTCGTACTAAAGTGCGGAACGCTTTTGCTAACTATGAGGGCCCCTTTGTTTCGATAGATGTTTTGTTGGGCTGGGGGACCAAACGTTTTGCCGCAGTACCAGTCCGACATGAACAGAGGCAGATAGGGTCTTCCAACTATACATTTCGAAAGTTGGTCACACACGCGTTGAATATGATCACAGGCTTCAGTACCCTCCCTCTCAAACTGGCCAGTGCGATCGGTTTTACCTTCAGCCTGTTTGGGTTTATTTTATTAGGTTATGTTGTAGGTAATTACCTTATCCAAGGGGCCGTTATTCCTGGATTTGCTTTCCTGGCATCAATCATTGCTATCTTCTCAGGAGTACAGTTACTTACTATCGGCATCATTGGTGAATATCTAGGGCGCTTGTATTTTCGGTCAATGAATCGGCCACCCTATACAATTCGAGATCAAGTGGTCTCGGAAAAGGAATTGGAATAACCCATGCGTATTGTACTATTGTGCGCGACTCGTCGCGGTTATCTTTTTCTTAAGAAACTTATTGAGCTGTCACCTAATAGTGAAATAATAGTGTTCAGCTTCCGGGAGGAGCCTTGGGAACCACCGTTTTTGGAAAGTATTAGTCAACTGACATTCAACAGCGGAGGCCGGTTTTTTGAAGCTAAAATATTGAGCAACTCTAGTTTGATTCAGTTTTGGGAGTCTACGCCGGTTGATCTTATGTTGGCCGTTTGTTGGCGTTATATGATCCCTACTAATGTTTACCGTCGCCCGCGTTTAGGGACTTTTGTGCTTCATGATTCTCTGTTGCCAAAGTATCGTGGATTTTCCCCAACGGTTTGGGCAATCATAAATGGTGAGGATCATACTGGTGTAACGTTTTTTGAAATCGCTGACGAGGTAGATGCAGGTGACATAATAGACCAGAAACGCGTTGATATCGGACCGGATGACACAATTGCTACGGTGATGGAACGTGTGAATGAAATCTATTTAGATTTGCTTGAATGGAACCTTAACAAGCTGATTGGAGGTAAGGCACCACGCTACCCCCAGGACCATTCACAAGCTACTTACACATGCAAGCGCTTACCTGAAGACAACGAGATTGATTGGGCATTGTCGTCCGAGAGAATCTACAATCTCATCCGAGCTGTCACTAAGCCATATACTGGAGCTTACACATATCTTTCTGGCAAAAAGATAAAAGTCTGGTCGGCTAAGCGGTTGAGCGGATTTCACCAGTATGTGGGTAGAATACCAGGTAGGGTTGTAGAGATTCGTCCTGGTGAAGGTTCCGTAGTATTAACAGGCAACGGAGCCTTGTTATTAACTCAGATACAAATTGAAGGTACTCAGACCGTCTGTGCAGCGGATGTTTTTAATAGTTTGAACCAGACTCTTGGAGGCTGATACTGAACGTAGGCATGAATGAGGTACTTATCGGTTAGGGGATTATTGTTCTGGCCAACTGATAATTCTTGTGAATGGGTAAAAATGTTTCAGCCTGAGCTCTAACATTACTCTTTGTTAATGAGGGAAAATGAGGATTCCGTTTAATCGGCCCTTTATCGTCGGTAAGGAACTCGACTATATCGCCAAATCGGTTTTGAACGGTCATATTTCTGGTAACGGGCCTTTTACGAAAAAGTGTCAGGCCTTGATGGAGGAAAAATTCAAGGCCAAAAAGATACTTTTGACCCATTCCTGTACGGCTGCGCTCGAGATGGCAGCGATGCTCTGTGGGGTAGGACCGGGTGACGAGGTCCTTCTCCCTTCTTTTACGTTTGTATCGACAGCCAATGCTTTTCACTTATGGGGAGCCAAACTGGTCTTTGTCGATATTCGCGAGGATACATTCAATATCGATGAAACAAAGATCGCAGAAGCGATCACGGACTCGACAAAGGTGATCGTCCCTGTCCATTATGCTGGGGTAAGCTGTGAAATGGACACCATCATGGACATCGCCCGCCGGCATGAGGTGTACGTCGTTGAGGATGCTGCCCAAGGGGTGAATGCGAAATTTAAAAGGCAATATCTTGGGACCATTGGAGATTTGGGGGCTTACAGCTTTCACGAGACCAAGAATTTTATATGTGGTGAAGGCGGGGCGATTGCCATCAACAACAAGAAGTTTATAGAACGGGCAGAGGTGATATGGGAGAAGGGGACCAATCGAACCAAATTTTTCCGGGGAGAAGTTGATAAATACACTTGGGTGGACATCGGATCCTCCTATTTGCCCTCCGATCTTTTAGCCGCTTTTCTCTATGCTCAACTTGAAAATATGGACAAAATTAATAGACGCCGTCATAAGATATTTGATTATTACTATCAGGCTTTAACGCCCCTGGGAGAACGTGAGATCTTAAGACTTCCCATCATCGCTTCGGATTGTGAATGCAATAACCACATGTTTTATATTCTACTTAAATCAGAGGAGACCAGAAATGCGCTGATGAATTATTTGAAATCTCGCGGGATCTTAGCGATCTTTCATTATCTCCCTCTTCACCTTTCCCCCATCGGGCGTTCCATGGGTTATAAAGAGGGACAGTTTCCCATAACAGAATCGATCAGCGGACGTCTTCTCCGCCTCCCATTTTATTATGATTTAAAGAGAGAAGAACAGGCTGAGATTGTTGGATATATCGAGAATTTTTTTAAGGAGAGAGGTTATTTTAAAAACAGATAAGATTCAAAATATTCTGAAGCATAGGATTCAAATGAGTGTAAACGATGGAGCCTATCCCCTTTTTTCCGGAAATAGTCTTTCAGAAGAAACGGTTCTATCAGGTTTTCAGTGGAGAATCCAAAAATTTTTGAAATCCTATGGAAGGATCTACTATCTCTTGATCAAACTATTCGGTCCTGTCTTTGACAATCCATCTTTTCAAAGAAAAATTCGAAATTTGTTAAAGACCTATGATGAGAGAAGTATCATTTTGAATCTTGGAAGCGGGCCGTCTCACTATATGGGTCGGAAAGATATTATCAATATCGACATTTCTCCCTATAGAGAAGTCGACATCGTTGCGGACGTTTTGGACCTTCCTATCGAGAGTGGGACCGTCGATCTCATTATCAATGTGGCGATGCTTGAGCATGTCATAGATCCAAAGACAGTGGTGGATGAGATGCATCGTATCCTTAAGCGAGGAGGGAAGGTAATCTGTTATTTACCTTTTATACAACCTTTTCATGCAGCCCCGAACGATTTTCAACGTTGGACTCAAGAGGGCATCAGGAGGCTTTTTTCATGTTTTGATCGTGTGGAAATCTCCATTGGCTGTGGGCCGACCTCTGGAATGTTATGGGTATTCCAAGAGTGGCTTTCGATCTTGTTGTCTTTCGGTAGTAAGACGCTTCATGATATCTTATTCTTGGTCCTGATGGTTTTCACCGCTCCGATTAAGGTTTTCGATACATTTATGGTGAAGCTACCGTATGCAGAAAAGATTGCCAGTGGGTTTTATGTGATTGGACAAAAAGAAAATAAATAAGGATTTCTCACTGAGATGAAGAATTTTAAACTATTAAAGGAAGAATGGATCTATCCCATGAGCATTGTCATCTTGGGATTCTGTTATTATATTAGCTTTTTTAATTACGGGATCAGCTTAAGTGATGAGGGCTTCTTGGTTTATGGGGCCCAAAGAGTTCTGCAAGGCCAGTTGCCCTTGACCGATTTCGCTTCATACCCTCCAGGAAGCTATTTCCTGTTAGCTCTTCTTTTTAAGGTGTTTGGAACTAATCTCTTAATTTCCAGGTTTATGGAAATGGCTTTTCTTCTCGTTGATGGGCTCATGATGTTCTACGTGAGTAAACGCCTTATGCCAAAAAATCTGGCGATCATTCCCTCCTTCATTTTAATAATATTCCCAGGTCCGTGGCATAAAGTGTTCTTTACATTTGGTCTCCTTCTTCCCCTTTGCGCTTTGATTCGGTTTTTGGAAAAAAGGACAACCATGAGAATATTGATTGTGGGTTGGTGCATAGGAATTGCTTTGGTTTTTAAGTTTGAATCTGCTCTTTTTTCCCTCCTGGCAATTTGGATTGTCCTTTTTGTAAATCATATTTTGAAAGCCGGAAAGTTTCTTATTAATAAAAAAACAATGGGGAGCCTTTTTAAAGATTTACTACTGTGCTCTTTGGGGTTATTCAGTGTGATCATTCCTTTTATTCTCTACTATTATTCTAATTCAGCTTTAATGAAACTTCTTTATTCTTTCAGAGGATATTTTGAATACACAACTACTTATACAGACATTGGCTTTTCTGGAAGACCCGGCCTGTTAAAGGCTTTTACCAAATTCGCCATCGGAAACCTTAAAAATCATTTTTTTTATCTCATCCTTCTTCTCTATCTTTACACTTTTGGGAAAGTTCTCATTCATTTTTTTATAAAAAAGAGAGAAGATTTTCCGTTTCACCTT
>Ga0299915_10004526_pt1 | contig 10139 bp, 10 predicted proteins | sample RVTome_13_FD_200263 | JGI IMG/M metagenome (GOLD analysis project Ga0299915, IMG submission 200263) | Soil microbial communities from uranium-contaminated site in the Upper Colorado River Basin, Wyoming, United States - RVT92D227 (version 2) ...
ATCGCCGTGGCCGAAAAACAAGGGGTTGCCATGGATCAACTGAGGGGAACCATCCAGAACGATATCCTCAAGGAGTATGCAGCCAGGGGCACCTATATCTACCCTCCTCAGGAGTCCATGAGGATCATTACGGACATTTTTTTCTTTTGCAAGGACCACCTCCCGCAGTGGAACACCATCAGCATCAGCGGGTATCACATCCGTGAAGCGGGCTCCTCTGCAGTCCAAGAGGTGGCCTTCACTTTGGCTAACGGCATCGCCTATGTGGAGGCAGCTATTGAGGCGGGCATGGATGTGGACTCTTTTGCCGGGAGGTTATCCTTCTTTTTTGGGGCCCATAATAACTTTCTAGAGGAGATCGCCAAGTTTCGGGCGGCCCGTCGGATGTGGGCACGGATCATGCGAGAGCGCTTTGGGGCTCAGAAGCCCTCCTCCTGGATGCTACGCTTCCATACACAGACAGCGGGCTGCACCCTGACGGCACAACAACCCGACAACAACGTCGTACGGGTGGCCTTTCAGGCCCTGGCCGCCGTTCTGGGGGGAACCCAATCCCTCCACACCAACTCCCGGGATGAGGCCTTTGCCCTCCCCTCTGAGGAATCGGTTGCCATCGCCCTGAGGACCCAGCAAATCATTGCCTATGAGAGCGGCATAGTTGAGATCATTGATCCCCTTGGTGGTTCCTATGCCCTCGAGGCCCTTACCCAAGAGATCGAAGAACGAGCCACGGAATACGTGAAGAAGATAGACGAGAGAGGGGGGGCCATCAAGGCGATTGAAGCGGGCTTCATGCAGAAGGAGATCGCCACGAGCGCCTACCAATATCAACGGGATATTGAAGAAAAAAACAAGATAATCGTGGGGCTCAATGAGTTCGCAACGGAAGAGACACCCTTTACCAATATCCTCAAGATAAGTCCTGAGATAGAGCGCTATCAAAGGCAAAAGTTGGACAAGGTGCGAGGTCAGAGGGATGCCCACAAGGTCCAGGATGTCCTCAAGGCGTTGCGAAAAGCGGCTCAAGGCACGGAGAACCTTATGCCTTATATCCTCGAGGCGGTTAAGAGCTATGTCACCCTGGGTGAGATCGCTGATTGCTTGAGGGAGGTATTCGGTGAATATAAGGAGCGTACGACCATCACCTAGAGGAGGTTGCAGCATGGGAGAGAGGAAGATCAGGGTTTTGGTCGCCAAACCAGGCTTGGATGGGCACGATCGCGGGGCAAAGGTAATCGCCCGTGCCCTGCGGGATGCGGGAATGGAGGTTATCTATACAGGCATCCGCCAAACTCCGGAACAGATCGCTGCCACCGCCATTCAGGAAGGGGTCGACGTCGTGGGGCTCAGCTGCCTTTCCGGCGCCCACAACCAACTCTTTCCCGAAGTGGTCAAGCTGTTGCGCGAAAAAGGGGGAGATGATATCTTGATCGTCTGCGGAGGGATCATCCCCTACGATGATATCCCCCTTCTCAAAGAAGCGGGGATACGTGAGGTTTTTCAGCCAGGCACTACCACTCAGGAGATCATCGCCTTCATTAAAACCCAGGTGGAGAGGCATGATTGACGCGGTAAGAAAATAAGGGGGAAACATGATTAAGAAGATCGATCATATTGCCATAGCGGTTCATAATCTGGAGGAGGCAGTCAAATTTTACCAGCAGTTTCTCGGCCTGAGCCTTGCTGATGTAGAAGAGATAGAGGGGATGGACACCAAGGTGGGGTTTTTTGCCATTGGCGAGACCAAGATCGAGCTGGTGCAGCCCACCAAAGAAGAAACGGGCTTGGCGAAGTTTTTGGCTGCGCGGGGCCCTGGTATCCATCATATTTGCCTGGAGGTAGATGATATCGAGGCCGAGCTCATGGCCTATAAAGAGAAGGGGGCACTCCTTATCGACGAAACCCCGAGAAAAGGTGCTCATGGAATGAAGGTGGGCTTCATTCACCCCAAGACCTCAGGAGGAGTCCTTATCGAATTAGCTGAATCCCCGCGTGCCAAGGATTAATAGGAGAAGCCAAGGTCAGTTAGGGAAACGCAAGAGGTGACAAGATGAAGATACATGAATATCAGGCAAAGTCGTTATTTGCCGCATACGGTATCCCTACTCCCCGCGGGAAGGTGGCCAGGACCTCACAGGAGGCCTTTAAAGCGGCCCAAGAGATCGGTACTTTACCGGTGGTGCTCAAGGCGCAGATCCACGCCGGTGGCCGCGGCAAGGGGGGCGGGATCAAGGTAATTCAGCGGAGCACAGAGGTGGAAACTGCCGCATCCGAACTCTTGGGAAGGCAGTTGGTTACCCCGCAAACCGGTCCTGAGGGGAAACCAGTGAGCGTCATCTTGGTGGAAGAAGCATTGGATGTCAAAAAAGAACTTTATTTAGGAATTACAATCGCTCGGTCGCGTGAAGGCCTCGTGGTATTGGCCAGTGCAGAGGGCGGTATGGAGATCGAGCAGGTGGCAGCGGAAACGCCGGAAAAGGTCCTCACTGAGGTGGTAGATCCGGCGGTGGGACTCCGTCCCTTTCAGGCCAACCGCATCGCCTATTTCCTGGGGCTTGATCCCACCTTGGCGAGAAAGGCCAGCGGCATCATCCTGAACCTATACCGACTCTTTAAGGACAAAGACTGTTCCTTGGCAGAGATCAACCCCCTGGTGGTGATTGAGAACGGGTTAGTGGCCTTGGACGCCAAATTGAACGTCGACGACAACGCCCTCTATCGACAGGCGGATATTGCGTCTTTGCGGGACACCTCGCAGGAGGCCCCTTTGGAGATAGAGGCATCCCGCCACCGTTTGAACTACATAAAATTGCAGGGGAATGTGGGCTGTATGGTAAATGGGGCGGGGTTAGCCATGGCGATTATGGATCTCATCAAAAGTGTCGGTGCGGAACCTGCTAACTTCCTCGATGTGGGAGGGGCAGCAACTTCTGACATGGTGAAGCAGGGAGTGCGCATACTCCTCTCCGACCCCGACGTCAAGATGATCTTCGTCTATATCTTCGGCGGTATCCTGCGGTGCGACACCGTAGCCAGAGGGGTGATTGATGCAGCCAAGGAGTGGGAGATCAAAGTCCCCGTCGTGATTAGACTGGAAGGGACAAACGTCCAGCAAGGGCGCAAGATCCTGGCCGATTCCGGTATCAGTTTTATCGTGGCTGAGGGCATGGGCGATGCCGCCAAGAAGGTAGCGGAGATTCTTCGACATGCGTAGCGGCTTGCTGTAATATCCAAATCTCTTATTTTTTTTAACAAATTTTACAGTTTACGTAAAGTGATAAATAGATAAGGGTGGGCAAGAGATGCAATCCGTGGAGGAAGGAAGATGAGCATCATCGTAGGTGAGAATACCAAGGTAGTGGTCCAGGGGATCACCGGCAGCGAGGGGGCCTTTCACGCCAATCAGATGATCGAGTACGGGACGAAGGTGGTGGCAGGGGTCACGCCGGGCAAGGGAGGGCAGCGGTTTGACGGCATCCCCGTCTTCAATACCGTCAAGGAGGCAGTGGAGAAGACCCGTGCCGATGCCTCGGCTATATTCGTCCCTCCTCCCTTTGCCGCTGATGCCATCATGGAGGCAGTCGATGCCCAGGTGGATCTCGTCGTCTGCCTGACCGACGGGATTCCCACCCTGGACATGATCGCGGTTAAAGAGTATATGAAGGCAAAAAAGACCCTGCTGATCGGTCCCAACACCCCAGGTATTATCTCACCGGGCCAATGCAAGATCGGCTTGATGCCAGGCTACATCCACAAACCGGGAAGGATTGGGGTCATCTCCAGGAGCGGCACCCTCAGTTATGAGGTGGTTGATCAACTCACCAAGCTGGGTATCGGTCAAGCGACCTGCGTGGGCATCGGTGGAGACCCCATCATCGGCTTGAGGTTTCGAGACCTTCTACAACGTTTTGAGGCCGATCCAGACACCGATGCGGTCATCGTGATCGGCGAGATCGGCGGCACAGCTGAAGAGGAGGCAGCCGAGTACTACCGCCAGTGCATGACCAAGCCAGTTGTCGCCTTCATCGCCGGGTTGACTGCACCCCGTGGGAGGCGTATGGGTCATGCCGGAGCCATCATCTCGGGAGGGGCGGGAAGCGCTCGTGAAAAGATCAAGACCTTGGCAGAGGCTGGTATGGCCGTGGTCACCAACCCTGCCGAAATGGGGCAGACCATAGCCGATATTGTGGAGAAGAAATCAAAAAGAAGGTCGTTAACTGCCTGATAACCTTACGGGAAAGCCCTTTCACCAAGGGTTAAGGGTGAAGAGGGACTGCAGGGTCTCTCAGCCCATGACGACAAATCCATACCCATAAAGGAGGCAAAGACTATAGCCTCCTTTCCTCCCTTGACATAACCCCTTGGTTGTACTAAGAATATAGCCCTTCCTCAAACACTTTTTTCAATTTTGTGATACTATGTCGCCGTAGCAAACGGGAAAGAGGTAGCCCGAAGGTGTCGGAGGACAAAAAAGGCAGCAACTACTCCATAGGGTATCTCGCCCAATCAGCAGGCCTTACGACGAGGACCATCCGGTATTATGAAGAACGAGGGCTCCTCGACTCTATCAAAAGGGTCGGGGGGGGCAGGCGGATATATACCGACGATGACCTGCGTCGCCTTAAGTTCATCAAGCGTCTGAAGCTCCTCGGCCTCACCCTGTCGGAGATGGAGGAACTGGCGGAGATCTACTGGATAGACCGGACCAACAAAAAGGTGCTCCCCAAGCTCATGGAACTCCTCGACCACCACTGTGAGGAGACGGAAAACCGCATCAGGAGCTTGACAAAATTAAAGGGCGAAATCAGGGAATATCGAGAAAGGATCAAGGAAAAACTAACGGATTTGTAAGAGTAGAGGAGGGGGATGAATCTATGGAAGAGGTGGCAATCGTCAGTGCTGTAAGGACGGCCCTGGGAAACTTTCAAGGGGCCCTCAAGGACCTCTCTGCCACAGAACTAGGGGCGCTCGTCATCAGCGAGGCTATCAAGAGGGCGGGGATCGAGAAGGAAGATGTGGATGAGGTGATCATGGGTAATGTCCTCCCCTTTGGGCTGGGACAAAACCCAGCACGACAGTCCATGATCAAGGCTGGACTCCCCTGGGATGTCGGGTGTATCACGGTGAACAAGGTATGCGGCTCAGGCCTCAAGGCAGCCATGTTGGCGGCCCAGGCCATTATGGTGAAGGATGCAGAGGTCATTGTAGCCGGGGGGATGGAGAACATGACGAGGACCCCTTACTACCTGGAGCATGCACGAGAGGGATATCGTTTGTGGGATGGAAAGCTGGTAGACGGCATGGTCCATGATGGACTGTGGGATATCGTCAATGACTTCCATATGGGCTATACCGCAGACTTGGTGGCAAACAAGTTTAAGATCTCCCGGGAGGATATGGATCTCTTTGCCTTCAACTCCAACACAAGGGCGATGCAGGCGACAAAAGATGGCAGCTTTAAAGAGGAAATCCTCCCCCTGGAGCTACCCCAAAAAAAGGGAGGACCTGTGATCTTCGCTACAGACGAAGGGGTAAGGGAGCCTAATTTAGACGCCATCCGGAGATTGCAGCCTGTCTTTAAGAAAGACGGAAAGGTCACGGCTGGCAACTCCTCCAAGATCAGTGATGGGGCCAGCGCCCTGGTGCTGATGTCCAGAAGCAAGTCAGAACAGTTAGGGATCACTCCCCTGGCCCGGGTCGTGGCCCAGGCCTCTGCCGGCCTGCCTTTGGAGGATGTCTTGGTTACCCCTATCAAGGCCATACCCAAAGTGGTGGCCAAGGCGGGTCTGAAGATAAATGCAATAGACCTCTTTGAGATCAATGAGGCCTTTGCCGCCGCCACCGTGGCGGTCATCAGGGAGTTGGGCCTTGATGAAGCCCGGGTCAACGTCCATGGCGGGGCAGTGGCCCTCGGGCACCCAATCGGGTGCAGCGGCGCCCGGGTCCTCACCACGCTGTTGTACGCCATGAAGAAGCGAGACGTAAAAAGAGGGCTTGCCACACTCTGCCTGGGTGGTGGCGAGGCCGTTTCTTTGATTGTTGAACGGTAATTTTTGCCTCAAAGGGGGTGATGACATGGAGATCAAGACCATCGGGGTCATCGGTGCAGGGCAGATGGGGGGCGGCATTGTGCAAGTGGCTGCCGCCAGCGGATTTCAGGTCATCATGAGCGATATCGCCCAGGGCTTGCTCGATAAGGGTGTGGCCGTCATCGGAAAAAACCTGGATCGCCTGGTGCAAAAGGAGCGGATGACGGAGGCGGAAAAGAAGGAGGTGCTTGCCAGGATTAAAGCTACCCTCCTACTCAAGGAGATGGCTGCAGCCGATTTTGCAGTCGAGGCAGCCACCGAGAATGAGCAGCTCAAGCTCTCGATCTTTGCGGAGCTGGACAAGATCTGTCGCCCTGGCGTTATCCTCGCCAGCAATACCTCATCCATCCCCATCACCCGCATCGCCTCTGCCACCAAGAGGCCGGAGCTGGTCATCGGCATGCACTTCATGAATCCGGTGCCGGTGATGCGATTGGTGGAGATCATCAAGGGATTGGCTACCTCTGAGGGGACCTTCGAGGTCACCAAGGATCTGGCCACCCGGATGGGGAAGACCCCGGTGGAGGCCAACGACTTCCCCGGCTTTATCTCCAACAGGGTCCTGATGCCGATGATCAACGAGGCCATCTTTGCCCTGCTCGAGGGCGTGGGTACGGCAGAGGCCATCGATCAGGTGATAAAGCTGGGCTTGAACCACCCCATGGGCCCCCTGGAACTGGCCGATCTGATTGGCCTTGACACCTGTTTGGCCATTATGAAGACCCTCTACGAAGGTTTTGGCGACCCCAAGTATTTCCCCTGCCCCCTGCTCACAAAATATGTGGAAGCCGGTTATCTCGGGAAGAAGACAGGGAAGGGATTTTACTCCTATGGCCAAAGGGCCACCTCCGGCGAGAAACAATAGGAGAAAATGATGAACTTTAGCTTGACAGAAGAGCAAGCGATGATCCGCGACATGGTGAGGGAGTTCGCCGAAAAGGAGATTAAACCCAAGGCCGCGTACTACGATGAGAGCAAGGAATTCCCGTTTGAGATCTTAAAGGCATTAGCCGGCTTGGGGCTGATGGGGATGAACATACCGCAGGGGTACGGCGGGTCCAACGTGGGCACCACCGCCTATAGTCTGGCCATCACGGAGATCGCCAAGGGGTGCGCTGCCACAGCGGTGACCACCTCGGTTACCAACATGGTGGCGGAGGTGATCCATGAGTTCGGGACCGACGAGGTAAAGAACAAACACCTCCCGCGGATCTGCAGCGGTGAATATCCGGCTGGCTCCTTTGCCCTTACCGAGCCCCAAGCAGGCTCCGATGCCGCTAATATCAGGACCTCAGCGACCAAGGACGGTAATTCATACATCCTCAACGGCCAAAAGACCTTCATCACGAGCGGAGAGCACTCAGGCGTCACCGTGGTCTGGGCAGTGACGGATAAGGAGGCTAAACGGGGAAAGGGAATCAGCGCCTTTGTGGTGGAAAAGGGGACGCCCGGCTTCATCATCGGCAAGAATGAGGAGAAGATGGGGCAGCGGGCCTCGAGCACGAACGAGCTCTTTTTCGAGGAGTGTCGCATCCCTAAGGAAAACCTGCTGGGGCACGAAGGAGATGGGTTCAAGATTTCGATGATGGAGTTGGACGGCGGCAGGATCGGCATTGCCTCTCTGGCCCTGGGCCTCGGCTATGCCGCGATTGACTATGCAACTGAATACGCCAAGGGCAGAGAGCAGTTTGGGCAGCCCATAGCCAATTTCCAGGCAATCCAGTGGATGGTCGCCGACAGTTATACTGAGCTGGATGCAGCCCAGCTGCTCGTCCTGCGGGCGGCATTCCTCAAAGAGAAAAAGATGCCCTTTAGCAAAGAGGCATCCATGGCCAAGCTCTTCACCACAGAGACTGCCCGCAGGGTGACCCTCAAGTCCATCCAGATCTTAGGCGGCTATGGCTATATCAAGGAATACCCGGTGGAACGTTATCACCGGGACGTCATCGTAACTACCCTCTATGAGGGCACCTCTGAGATTCAACGCCACGTCATCGCGCGCTCTATCTTCGGCAGAAAGACGGCATAAGGCGCCCGCTGAATCGGCTTTTTCAGATTGGGAAAACTGAAATAAGAGGAAATGCTCCATGGGAGAAAAGAGGTTGTCCCAGGGGATGATTCAGGTCTATACCGGTGACGGCAAGGGGAAGACTACTGCCGCCTTGGGCCTCGCGTGCCGGGCTGTAGGCCACGGGTATAGGGTCCTCATCATACAATTTATCAAGGGCAACCTCGATTATGGCGAATTAGAGACCGCAAAGAGGTTGGCTCCGCATTTGACCATCAGACCGATGGGGCGCGGGTGTCGTATAAGCCGCGACAGCCCAGATCCTGAGGACGTCAAACTGTGCCACGAGGCCATGCTCTATGCACAGAGGACAATCGCCAGCGGGGAATACGATATCGTAGTCTTAGATGAGATCAACGTTGCTGTGGACCTCGGGCTTCTCACGAAGGGAGAGGTCCTGAGCTTGCTAGATCGGCGCCCTTCACATGTGGAATTGATCCTTACCGGGCGTCATGCCGCCCAAGAGATCATCGACAGGGCTGATCTGGTTACCGAGATGAAGGAGATAAAACATTACTATCGAAATGGCGTTGAATCTAGAACAGGGATAGAAAAGTAGACTATGACCAAGGGGTCACCTCCGGCTTCTGGCCAAGGGGCCACCTCTTACCAAATGGCCACCTCCGGCGGCCACCTCCCCCCCTACCCTCTGACCAAAGGGCCACCTCTGGCCAAAGGGCCACCTCTGACCAAATGGTCACCTCCGGCGGCCCACTCAATTGCCTTTCCGCAACGAGGGCAGCGGCTGCTCACTGTTTCTTCCGCCATTTTCCTCCGGCCAAAGGGCCACCTCTGGGCAAAGGGCCACCTCCGGCGGCTGACGTATCCTTCTTCTTGCCTTGCAAAGCAGCAAAATCCTTAAGCAGCGCTTCCTGTTCCTTGGTGAGTTTCTGAGGAATCTGGACAACCGCTTCAATAATCTGATCCCCTTTGCCATGTCCCTGCAGATGGGGTATCCCTTTGCCCTTCAAGGTGAATATCTCTCCTGGCTGGGTGCCCTTGGGTATCTGGATCCGCTTGGTCCCATCCAAGGTCGGGACCTCAATCTCCCCCCCGAGGGCAGCCATGGTAAAGGGTATGGGTGCGCGGAAGATGATATCGTCTTCATGACGCTCAAAAAACTCGTCGGGCTCAACATAGATGATGACGTAGAGATCGCCGGCAGGACCACCCTTTTCCCCTTCCTCACCTTCTCCTCTCAGCCTGAGGCGAGAACCGGTATCCACGCCGGGAGGGATCTTGAGGGTGACCTGGTGACGTTTCTTGACTAATCCTGTCCCGCCGCACGCCTTGCACGGATGGGTAATAACTCTTCCTTCGCCACGGCAATACGAGCAGGTGGTGCTGATGCTGAAAAAGCCGTGGGATCTGGCTACCTGTCCCCTCCCGTGACAGTGGGGGCATACCTGAGGCTCAGAGCCGGGTTGCGATCCGGTGCCATGGCATTGCTCACATCGCCCCCTCTTGAAGATTTCGATCTCCATCTCCTTGCCGAAAGCAGCATCGGAGAGGTATAGCTTGAGATCGTACCTGAGATCGGCGCCAGGGCTTGCACCCCTTCGAGAGGAGTGAGGGGAGAAACCAAAGAAATCCTCAAAGATGTCGCTGAATGAGGAAAATATATCATCGAAGCCTCTAAACCCGGTGAATCCGCTGCTCTTGAGGCCGTCATGGCCATAGAAATCGTATATCTCCCTCTTCTGCGGATCCCTGAGGACCTCATAGGCCTCTGCTGCCTCTTTGAATTTATCTTCCGCCTCTTTGTCTCCTGGATTGCGATCAGGATGATAGTTCAGCGCCATCCGCCGATATGCCTTTTTTATTTCATCTTCGGAGGCATTACGGGGTACCCCCAAGAGTTCGTAATAATCTCGCGTAGCCATACCTCTCAGTAACTAAGGATCGATTCGACGCTTAATATAATAATCATTGACACTATTTTCAATATCTGATTCAATAACAGAATCAAGGAGGGAGACCCA
>Ga0299915_10004527_pt1 | contig 10139 bp, 8 predicted proteins | sample RVTome_13_FD_200263 | JGI IMG/M metagenome (GOLD analysis project Ga0299915, IMG submission 200263) | Soil microbial communities from uranium-contaminated site in the Upper Colorado River Basin, Wyoming, United States - RVT92D227 (version 2) ...
TTGCAGTGTCCACGCCCAGAGCTTTCTCAAAAGAAGGCTCCAAAGTGCCTTGAATATCTTTGTCAAGAGAAATAGCCTCAGCGATCTCCTTGTCCGATTCCAATCCTAGGGCGCGCATCAGGACAACAAAAGGAACTTCCGAGGGAACGCCAGGCATTGAAACATATAGAGCTCCGTCGGACTTGATCTTCAGTTCGATCCTGGCTCTGAAACCGACTGTCGTCGAGAATATCTTCGACTGATAAACAGGAGTCGCTCCTTTTTCGTCGATATCGACTATTATGCGGTTTGGAGCCAGGTCCTCCATAGCAACTATGACACGCTCTGAACCGTTAACCACAAAATAGCCACCAGGGTCATCAGGGTCTTCTCCACAGCCGACCAGCTCTTCCCGTGAAAGCTGTGAAAGGAAACACAGTTTCGACTTAAGCATAACAGGGATATTTCCGACGTATACAAGCTCGGTGTCTTGTTCTCGTCCATCGATGACAGGCGTCATCTCCAAAGCCACGGGCGCCGCATAGGTCAAGTTGCGAAGCCTACCCTCTAACGGATAGATCTCATGCTTTGTTCCATCAACTTCGGTCGCATACGGTCCAGTAATTCGGGTCTGCGGGTCGATAATCCAAATCTGACCCAGTTTCACTTTGTAAGGGTTCTCGGGCACTTCTATCGGGATCTCGCCTACCTCGTCTATCACTTCCTGCAGACCACGATCAATGAACTCGTTGTAAGAGTCCAGATGTTGACGTACTAAGCCCTTGTCTTTGAAAAAGGCGTTCAATAACACGTGGGTATCTTCTTTTGATATCTCAGTCAATTTCAATCATCCCCCGCAACTTCACCTTTAGACTTGCGCCAGCGAAACGGTTTGATGCGGGTTTTTCCAAACTTTGAGTTTCCTCCAACTGTTGGGTCATTCCAACTCGAAAAATGGTCGCCAATATTAAAGAGCTAGAAACGTAAACTACGCAGCTCGCTAATAAACTTTTTCATGAATGAAATAAGCTTTTCGCCTGCATTTTGCGGCCCACTTTACGCAGCTAGACATTCGAGTCAAATGTTGGAGACCCATCAGACTCTATTCGAGTAATCCTTAATTATCATAGGCGCAGACTTAGTGCGTGGTCTGCAGCGGTCGCCAAGCTAGGTTAAAGGCGAAGGACTCAAGATCCTTTCCCGTAGGGGTTCGCCGGTTCAAATCCGGCCCGCTGCACCAATCTTCTACTCGCATTCATTTCAGAACGAGTTGGTTTTCTGGAGTTGAAGATGACGTATTTATGTTCAGCAGCAGTTCAGTCATGTTTATTAAGACTTGCTATACAGTACTGTAAACCTTAGAGGTCAAAATATGCCCAAAGAACGTAAACGAAATCCGTACAAGACAAACGACAAGTCCATCACTTTAGTCGTAGATACTTCTTTTGCTTATGAGAGCCTCGTTCACAGACGACAAACTTGACGCTCTCTAGAAATTCCCTTCCAGACCATCTCCTCCACGTTTAGGTTTGGTGTGTTTATGGGTTCGCTGCGTGCAGACGACCAGTGGGTTCACTCCGCTTCTATGAGTACCTTCCGAAGTTTTAGTAGGTTCTGTTGGAGCAACTTTGCCAAACTGAAAATGCTGACCTGACGGCTAAACGCATATATCTTCCTATGGGTCTAGAAACCTTGCGCCAAGGTTTGCGGGACAAAATCATGGATCTTACTCACGAAATTTCGATGCTGAAAAAGACCAAGAACGCAGTGATATTAGCTCACAATTATCAGAGACCTGAAGTTCAGGACGTGGCGGATTATGTCGGTGATAGCATAGAGTTGAGCAGAAAGGCGATGGAAGAGAAAGACGCAAGAATCATAGTCTTCTCTGCGGTCGATTTCATGGCAGAATCAGCAGCGATTCTGAACCCTGAGAAAAAGGTATTATTGCCTGCTCTAGGTGCGCGCTGTCCAATGGCGCAGATGCTCACGGTTGAAGAAATCAAACATGCAAAGTCAAAGTATCCAGAAACTCCCGTAGTTCTTTATGTCAACAGTCTGGCCGTAGCCAAGGCACATTGTGATGTTTGCTGTACGTCGGCTAACGCGGTGAAAGTGGTCGGTTCCCTAAATGCAGACAAGGTGCTTTTCGGCCCTGACCGCAATCTTGCTGAGTACGTGCAGAGAGAGACCGGCAAGACCGTGATTCCTATTCCAGAATGGGGTTTCTGCCCGACCCACGTTCTGTTTCAACCCGAAGATATTCGCATTCTCAAGGTAAAGTATCCGAGAGCGGCAGTGATGGTTCATCCGGAATGCACGTTTGAGACGCAGAAGATGGCAGATTTCGTTGGGAGTACTTCACAGATGTGCAAGTATGCCCGGCAGACTTCTGCCCGGACTTTGATTTTCGGGAGTGAAGAAGGTATTCTGCACAGGCTGAAGAAAGAAAACCCATCAAAAGAATTTATTCTGGCTTATGAAGGTGCCGTGTGTCCAAACATGAAACTGAACACTCTCGAAAGGGTATACGCCTGTCTCAAGGAAGAGAAATACGTTGTAACGGTCCCAAGAACGACTGCAAGTCTTGCCAGAAAAGCGCTCGACAGAATGTTCGAGCTGAGCTGACAAGTCGCTCTGAATTCTAACCTGAACTAGGCGAACGGATGTGCAAAAAGGGTTCGAGCAGAAGGAGCTCGATTCGGCAATATGCGAAGCGGTCAGGCTACACGGACATCTAGGTCCTTTTCTCGTCATCGGAGCAAGGATGGGTTACATTGCCAAGAATCGGTTTAATAGTCATGCAAAGGGAGGCGTAATACTCCATGCGATCCTCAGAATCCCTATGGTTGTGCCATTCTCGTGTGCAATAGATGGCGTACAAGTGACGACGCACTGCACAGTTGGAAATCAGAGATTATCTTTGAAAAGGTGGACGGGAGGGGTTCGCGGAAGTTTCACGATAGGAGGTTCAGACAAGCTTGTCGATGTTCATGTCAAGAGAAGGGTGATTGAACACTTGAAGAAGAGGATGTTGGAAGGTGCGGCAAACGAGGAGCTCGCCGAAGAGATATTACAATTGCCAGAAGACCAGCTTTTCGTGGTAAGCAGTAGTGAGCCGTTGTTGCACCAGCTGAAAAATGAGGAGACAAAAAAAGACTTCAAGATTGCCAAGAATCGGCTCATTGATAAGAATTTGACTTTGTGCATCGTGAAAGGAGGCAAGATTCTTTTCGAGTCGAGGTCACATGGTGTTGCAAGCTTTCTTACGGCAGTTCAAGAACTCAAAGGAAATCTTGAAAGATCATGTGTCGCGGACAAGATAGTTGGAAAGGCTGTCGCGCTTCTTTGCGTTCATTTCAAGATCGGAGCCGTGTATGCTGACACTTTGAGCAGACCTGCTAAGGCGATGTTTGAGAGGTGTTCGCTCCACTTTGAGTATGGTCATCTCGTCGAGAACGTTCTTGACGCGGAGAGAACGAGTTTGTGCCCCTTCGAGCGATTGGTTAGAAATGTTCTAGATCCCGGCGACGCATATGACAAGCTTGTGAATTATGGTTCTATGCGAAGGTCTAAGCCGTTGCGGATGAGAGGGCGATGAATTGGAGCACGAACGATTTATATCAGGCGACGAAGAAGAACTGAAGCATATCAGAGAAAAGAAGCTGGCTGAGTTTAAGGCGAGAAAAGGGATGAATGAAGGACCAATTCATCTGACGGATTCAGATTTTGATGAAACTGTTAAGAAGTTTCCGTTGGCTTTGGTCGATTTCTGGGCTGCCTGGTGTGGTCCGTGCCGAGCTCTGGCGCCTGCGATTGAGGAGCTGAGCAGGGAATACGCAGGAAAAGTGTGCGTTGGGAAGCTTGATGTAGATGAGAATCCTGAGAAAGCTGAATGCTTTCAGGTTTTCAGCATTCCCACGCTGCTTGTTATGAAGAACGGGCAGGAAGTGGAACGCATTGTGGGGTGCGTTCCCAAGAAACACATTGAAGATGCTTTGAAGAAACACATGGTGTAGATGGAAAATGGATACGCAGCAACGTAGAATGATCGGGGCATTTCTCCTTCTTCTGGGCGTTTCGTTCTTGGCTGTGGGCGTGTATATGGGCCAATTGAACGTTATCGTGGAGCTTCTGAAGAAGGTTTTCCCGTAGCTTTTTTAGGTTAAATCTAAGGAACCTATAGATCAACTGACATTTGGTGATAAATATGGCTCCGTCAATAGAGGGCAGAAAAGCCGAAAGACAGGCAGTTCTTGAAGCCGCAAAGTTGATGGTAGTGGCTGCCCGAACGGCTCCCAAAACGGCAGGCGTCGACGACGTTGTATCGCTAATCGTCTATGGAAGTGAGAAGAATGCCATTGCAGAAAAGATGGAGGAGATTGCCGCGGATCGAAAGCTTGAGAATTTTAGACGCGATGCTAAGAACGTCAGGGACTCGGAGGCAGTCGTCCTCCTAGGTCTGAGGCAGAATAAGAGTGTCGGACTCAACTGCGGTGCTTGCGGGTTCAAAAAGTGCTCAGATTTCGACAAAACTGAGAAAAAGCTTGGCAAGGATTTTGAGGGCCCTCAATGCGTTTTCAAGTGTTTGGACCTGGGCATAGCTTTGGGGTCCGCTGTCAAGATCGCCAGCCTCCTAAACGTTGATAACCGGATAATGTACCGAATTGGCACGGCGGCGATGAAATTGAAAATGCTTCAAGATGCAACCGTCATTATTGGAATTCCAATCTCAGCCTCAGGCAAAAGCATCTACTTTGACCGCGCCAGATAGCCCTTTTCCTGACTACGCTCTTGTTTTTTCATCCATTTTTTCAAGAGTCCAACGGATGCTTGAAGTCAACTCTCTGACACGCTCTGAGTCGATGTTTCTGATCACGAGCTCTCTTACCCTGTCACCTTCTCGGATGATGTCGAAGCACAGAATTCTGTCAGGGTCGAGTCGACCAGCTCTCACAAGTTCGCTATCTCTCTCTTGCATTTTCAACAAAACGCGTTGGACCAGGAATTGATTGAATGGCGGAGTGTTGATATTGAAGGCTTTGTCCTCTGCGAGCACGACGTGCAACAAACCGCCCTCGACTTGCAGTTCAGCAAGGACTTCTCCAGTCGCCGATTTCAACCTCTGAGTGCCCGGAGGCCCAGGTTCAATGTGTTCTGCGATTTCTTCAGACGGCATCTCCGCCTTCTCTTCTTCAGGCTGAGGTTCAGTCGACAGTCTGGGCTTGATTTCCGGATGTTTGAAGCCTTTTTCCAGGAGTATGGAGTTCACTATTTCGAGCGTAGCCTGCTGTTCTTTCAGCTCGTTTTCAAGCGCTTCTATTTTGGCTTCTGTCTTTTTCTTGAAGGCTATAAGCCGTTTTGTCCTGTCGCCGTCCTCAGACATCCTTCTTCACGGTAATGATTATGGCGTTGTTCGCTTATCAAGGCTTTGAGAATTCGCGTATCAAGCGATACTTGGAGCGGCGTACGCTCCTCTTTCAACATCGGGTGTGGTAACAATCGCTATTGGCTGCACCTTGACTTTTAACTCGTTTTTCAGGAAGTTTTCGAACTCATTAAAAACACAACTGTCTGTGCCGTTCAGTTTAGTGCAAAGATTGTTCCCTTCCGTTAGTCGGCTAAGATCGTAGAGGGCTATTCTTTTGGAGTAGTCGGGGTTTTCTCGTACTGTTTTGATTAAACAATCTGGAGGGGTTTCAGGGAAAAGCCACGCTGTATATGCGGCATGAACCACATGGTAGGACAGACCATCTCGGACGACGCATTCTTTGCCCGATGCGATCTTCTTGAATGATTCAGTGTGAACCTCTCTTGTCCAAAGAAAGTTGTGATATTGATCGTTTGTTTCTACCCAGTCTTCGTTTTGAGAGATTTTCCAGCCTTTTCCGCTGCAAGAATTCTTGAACCTGCCCAATATTTCCCAAACCTTCGACACTTTCATGCTCTCGTCCACCTTTCGATTGGAGAAATGCCCTAGAACAAACTTCTATTGGGTCAACCACGGATTTAAGTTTATTGCACACTGTTGTCGAACTATTGCTTGTTTATGGACTAATTTGTTTGATGTTCGTGTCTAATCTGCTCATTTTTCCTGCAAATATCCGGAATTTGCTTGCCTTCCTTGAATTGCTGACTGAAGATTCGTTTGTCCGACGGTAAATGATAAATCTGCACTCAGCTTAGATAGAATGCGATGGGAGTAGTTTGAAGCTCAAGAACAAAGAGGTTACTTTGGACCGCGCAGACTTGGAAATACTGCAGGCGTTGCAGGACGATTCGCGGCAGACGTATACGGCTATTGGCAAGCGTTTGAGGATTTCTCATTCGACTGTTTATGACAGGGTGAAGAGAATGGAAGAACAGAAAATCATTAAGGGCTACACGGCGCTTGTTGATCTTGAGAAGGCTGGAGTGAGAAACGTCCTTGCGGTCGTCACGGTCTATACGGATCCAAAAGAGACTGAGGGAGTTGCGGAGAAGCTGGCAAAGTCCTGCAGAGTTCTTGAAGTCTACACGTCGCTTTCGGATGAGCTCGTGATAATGGCGAAAGTGTGGGCCGGAAGCCAAGAAGAGCTCCACGAATTTATTGCCAGCTGGGTTGCTCCTTTGCAGGGCGTGTTGAGAATTCGCACGTCGATTATTACCAAGAAACTGAAGGAGACTTACTTTTCAATCGAGAATTACTCGAAAAGACTACGCTTATAAATGGAACTCGCGATATACATAAAAGAAAGACAATGACAGTTGAAAACAGTTCAAGAATTCTTAGGACCGTTCCCCGCGAGAAAGCTTTCTATTTCTTCACCTCGATCGGAAACTACACGGGTTCGAGCGCAGTTTCTCTCAAAGAATTCATGGAAAGGATAAATGCTGTAAACGTCAAGTCTTTAGAGTTCCATCTTGGTCGAGGGGACTTTGAAAAGTGGACGGCTGAGGTCTTGGAGGACAAGTGGCTTGCGAATGAGATCAACAGAATCATGCGGTCCGGTTTGACTGGTGAGGGTTTGCGCAACCAATTATACTTGACTGTTTCGAGGCATTTTAAACGTTTGGCTAATCCAGGCTCCACCCGTTTCTAAAGCTGGACTTCTGTTCTCGACCCCTCTTGTACACGGGCAATGTTGCGGTAGCCACTGCTTGAGCGGCACCCTGTCTGTAATCGGGGATGTGATAATCTGAGGTTTCAGGTTTCTCGGGATAGTACTTAAGCTCTGCCCACCCATAGTCAGGTGAATACAGGGGCATTCTGCTGACTGCCTGGCCAATCGTGTTGTTCTCGTTGATTAGGTATTGGAGCAGGATATCCGCCGCACCGTCGTTGTCTAACGAGCTGATCCAGTTGTCCCAGCTTATGACAGCTTTTGCACCTTTGTTCTGAAAAGCCTGAGCGGTCTTGAGGTATCCTGCGTTTAAACCATTGCAGCTCATCAGGAAAATCACAGTGTCCGTGAATCTTCCACTCATTATTTGTTCGATGAACTTCGGCGTGATGCCGAAGTACAGGCTGGCGTCGCCCGTGATATTGCACAATGCGAGCTGGTCATTTCCCAAGTATGTATCATAGTCTTTGAGACCGTATTTGTCAGTCGAAGCCAGTGCAACGTATCCCGAAGGATCCAAGGCCGAGTGCCCTCTCCACACTATTAGCTTATAGCCTAAAGATGCCAGATGAACGTACTGCTCGACCGTCGCGTTGTCTGAATAGTAATCTACCACAGAGAAACGTTCCCGCAGGAGACCTTCGGCCGATTCGATGAAAGTTAAGTTCTGTTGACGGCTGGCCGCTCCAAGTCTGGAACTGCCAAGTTGATCCACTATCGCAGCTCGCGGAGACGGTGACGGCGTGGTGGATGCTGAATAGAAGTAGACGACCGGCGCCAAAACTACTATAATTGCCAAGGCGGCATAGATCAATCTCTTGTTGCGCTTCGAATTATCGTTTTGGTCCTTGGTTCTTCCTGTCAATGCTTAAGGCATCCTGTATGGCTGAAGTTGCTTGTGAGAATATGGGGATGGGGGGTTTATTTCTTTCTTCGTTTGAAAGATGTCAGGAAAGCGCAGAACATTCCTATGAGGAGCAGGTAAATGGTAATGCTCATCGGCTGTTCCTGTCGAGAGTAAGATATCGTGTATCCTCCAACCGGGACTAGGTTGCTGACTACGACTCTGGCAGTATCTGATGAGGCGGTGTTGTTGCTTGAGTCCGTGACTTTTAGGTAGACAAAGTAGATGTCGGGGGCCGTTGGTGTGAATGCCCACGTGCCCGAGGTTGCACCTGGGATCGGGTTTCCGTCGAGGTACCATTGGAAGGTGTAGGGCAAAGTTCCTCCTGATACGGTCGACGTGAAGGAGACTGATTGACCGAGAGATATCATGGAGTTCATTGGGGTTATCGAGATCGACAGCGATGTTGTTTGGATGTAGCTGGCAATTGCTGTATGTGGGCTGTTGATTGTTGCGCTTGTCGGGTTGACGCCGTTGCCTTTTGAGACGCCGTCAATGGTCCATTCTACGAACTGGTATCCAGTGACAGGCTGAGCCGTTAATGTCACAGTCGTTGCAGCGTCATACCACCAGTTTGATGGAGCGGCAAGTTCTCCTATGGGGTTTCTTGTGGGTTGAGGGGTTAGTGCCGAAGGTGTGGTCGTGACTGTCAGGAGGTATTGTGTTTTGTAGTTTCCTGTGACTGTTGCGTTTCCTGTGACTGTTATTGGGGAAGTTGAGCCTGTTACGCTGGTCAGTATGAACCTCTTGCCAGTTGTTGTGCTTGAGGCGTTTTGGTACGCGTATGTGATGATTGTGCTGGCGTTTGCTGGAACTATGTATGGAAGGTCGGCGTAGGTTTTGGACGTGCCGTTCACTGTCAGAATTGTGCCTGTCGCGGAAATGTCTAGGCCGTTTTGAGTGAAGGTTATTTGGTATTGAGGCAGTGTTATTTGGACCGAAACCGTGCTCTTACATGCGTTGTCGATCGTGTCTGTCTCTCCTGTGATGATCGATGCGTACGCGTTTATGAAGTAGATGCCAGGCTGGATGCTTGTTGTGGCGAATGAGAATGTGACGGTTGTTGTTTGACCTGGCTGTAAATCTGTGACTGACTGTTTTCCGCTGAATGTTTCGTTGAGGTAGCAGCTTACGTTGAATGTTTCGGGTTCGGTTCCTTCGTTCCTGACGAGGACCTGTACGTTTAATGTTTCTCCTTGAATGACAGTTGCAGGTGACGGTGTTTGGCTGAGGACTGCAACGTCATGTATTACGACTTCAACGGTTGATGGGTAAGTGCATATGTTGTTGGTTTCGTTGCTTTCGGGGATCTCGTCGTTGGAGTCGGCTTTGGCTTTTATTGAGTATACATTTGGAGATATTCCGGTTGTGTCCCACGGGAACGAGATGATAGTGGACTGGCCAGCTTCTAGGTTGTAGACGCGCATGACGCCGATTTGCGTATTGTTGTAGTAGCATGTTACATCGAAGGTTTCTGTAATGTTTCCGTAGTTGTTGACAACTACTTGGATGCTGATGGTCTCGCCTTGCCATACGACTGTTTTTGATGGGATTTGGCTGGTTGCGGCGACGTCGCGGATTATGGGTTGCACGGTTATGTCAGTGATTCCTGTTGCGTTGACGGTGTTGCCAAGTTTGTCCGTTCCCGTGGCAATGAGGTCTCCTTTATGGTTAAGGTGAACGGTGCTTAGGGTGGACGGTGTCGCGGATACTCTGAATGTCAGATTCGCTATGCCTCCCGGAACCAACGTTCCTAGGTTCCAAACGAGTTTTGGCGGAGGAAGGGAAACGATGGAGCCTTGGCTGGGGGAGCCAGTGCTGATGAAGGTAACGTCTGATGAGATTGTTTCGTTGACCTTCACGTTTGTTAGGTTGCTTCCGCCGATGTTTGTTACGATTATTGTGAGTTCATATACTGTTGTCTGGCCTACGACTGGAGGGTCTTCGCCACTGATGACTGATGTTTTGACTTTGTCTAAGTCCAACTTGCCCATCTGGCTTGAAGAATATACAGTTACTACTTCGAGGCTTGTGCAGTTGTTGTTGTCTTCGTCGATTTCGGTTGTAATGCGGCTTGAGTCAGCCATTGCCAGAATATGATAGAGATCTGGGGTGACGCCGCTTGTGTTCCATGCGAAAATGATGTTGGTCGA